>OBLS010000540.1_pt1 | contig 13858 bp, 9 predicted proteins | sample 1519901 | NCBI WGS metagenome assembly OBLS01 (sample SAMEA3113585, study PRJEB22503) | soil metagenome | reverse complement strand
CGCCCCGCCACTGGCCGTGGCTCTGGCTCGTCGTGGGCACCGCCCTCCTGCCGTTCGCCAACCTCCAGACGCTGGTTCCGCTGACTGCCTGGTTGGCGCCCGTCTTCCTGATGCGCTTCAGCCGGAGCCAGCGCGCAGCGCTCGGTCTTCCGGTGCTCGTCGTCGCCATCGCCGCCGCACTGCTCGTCGGTCTGCGAGGTGGCTTCTTTCCCATGGCCGAGGGGGCCGGCTACTACCTCTTCGTCGCCGGACTCGCGATCGGTGGTGCCCTGCCCTTCGCCCTCGACCGGCTCGTGGCACCGCGACTGACCGGTCTGGCTCGCACGCTGGTGTTCCCTGCCGCCGTCGTGGCCCTGGACTTCATCGGCACGAGTGGCAACCCGTTCGGTGCTGCCGGCAGCACGGCCTACTCGCAGTACGCCTCCCTCCCCCTCCTGCAGATGACGTCCATCACGGGTATCTGGGGGCTCACCTTCCTCGTCAGCTGGCTGGCTCCGGTGGTGAACGACCTCTGGGACCAGGACTGGCAGCCGTCGACCGTCAAGGTGCCCGTCGTCCTGTTCCTCATCGTGACGGCATCCGCGCTCGCGTTCGGCGGCGCCCGAGTCGGGTTCGGTGCGCCCGGCGGCGACACGGTTCGTGTCGCCGCGCTGGCACCCGACCGCCGGCTCTCCGAGCTGGCGTACTCAGCCCCGGACCTCCGCGGCGCCAGCGCGGAGCAACGCGCCTCGGTGCGAGACGCGCACTTCCAGCCGGTGATCGATGAGCTGTTCACCCGGTCCGCGGGCGAGGCCCGCGCCGGCGCTCGCATCGTCGCCTGGTCCGAGGCAGCCGCGCGGACCCTCGAGGAGGACCAGGCCGCGGTCGTCGCACGGGCCGCCGACCTCGCCCGAGAGCACGGGGTCTACCTGCAGGTCTCGATGATGGTCCAGCTCATGCTGGGTGACGACCACGACGGGCCGGTGAACGAGAACCACGCCGTCCTCCTGGACCCACGGGGATCCGTCGTGTGGGACTACCAGAAGTCCAGGCCGGTACCGGGCGACGGTCACGACGCCGGACCTGGGGTGGTCCCCACCGTCGACACCCCGTACGGCAGGCTCGCCACGATCATCTGCCAGGACGACCTTTTCCCGGCGCTGGTCCGCCAGGCGGGCACAGCAGGTGTCGACATCCTCCTCGTTCCTTCCAGCGACTGGGAGACGATTGCTCCGTGGCACGCGCAACAGGCACCGTTCCGCGCGGTGGAGAACGGCCTGGCGCTGGTCCGACCCACCCGTCAGGGAATCTCCTTGGCGAGCGACTCCCAAGGCCGGCTGCTCGCGCACAAGGCTGACTACTTCGTCGGCGCGGACCAGACGCTGGTCGTCTCCGTGCCCACCCGAGGCCAGCAGACCTTGTATGCCGCCACAGGGGACTGGTTCGCCGTCGCGGCGATCGCCACCCTGGCCGGGCTAGCGGGCTACGCCCTCCGCGCCGCGGTACGCGCCCGACGGGCGCGTCAGGTCCTCGACGTCGTCGCCTCAGACGAGACCGAGACTCCGGGCCCGCGCGACCGCCTCCTGACGCGATGACGCCCCGAGCTTGCGGTAGAGGCTCTTGGTGTAGCCCTTCACGGTGTTGACCGACAGGAAGAGGTGGTCACCGATCTCGCGTTGGGTCGCGTCTCCGGGCAGCTCGCGCAGGATCGACAGCTCACGGTCAGTCAGGTCCTCGTGCAGGCGACCTGCCCTTCTCGCCGCCCGGACCGCTCCGCGACCCAGCCGGCCCTCGACCACGTCGAGCCGACGCAGGTCGCCAGCTCGGGCCTGGGCGCTGTCCTCGAGGTCGCGAGCACGGGCCACCGTCCGCCGGGCCGCCTCGCGGTCGCCGCTGGCCAGGTCCGCCGCGGCCAGGCTGCTGAGGGCCGCCGACCGGTCGACGGGACGCCCCCACACCTCGGCAAGCTCCGCGGCACGGCGAAGGAGGTGACGGGCGGCCGCCAGGTCACCCCGGCCGAAGGCGATCCGGCCCTCGACGAGCCTCAGCCAGGTGATCGAGGCCGCAGCAGCGTCGCCCCACGACTCCTCCACCACGTCGGCCGGTCCACGCACCTCGTCGCAGATCGCGCCGGCCTCCTCCACCTCCCCGATCTCGAGGAGGTTGATGGCGAACAGCCCGGCGCTCTGCAGGAGGGCGGGGGTGGGCAACAAGGCCCGGGAGGGCTGGCGCCAGGCGTCGGACAGCAGCACCACGGCCTCTGCGTGGTGACCGGCCCGCATGTGGGCACTCGCGAGCGCCGCACGCGCCAGCACGTAGCCGGGCAGCTCGGGGTCCGTCTCGAGCTCGACGGCCCGGCCGCCCTCGGTCAGGGCCACCGGGGTCACTTCAGCATCGGCCCGCCCGTAGGCGGCACTCATCGTGAGGAGGCACGCACGGGCACTGGCCCAGCCGTCGATCGAGACGGCGTCCCGGTCGAGGATGGGCTCCGCGGCGTCGCACCAGTGACGCACGCGGTCGAAGCGACCACAGAGCACCGCCGCGTAGGCAAGCATGACGAACACCTCCGCATCGGCGACGCCAACGGCGGACGCGGCCTCTTCACCCAGGTGCAGGTATGCCGCTGCCGCGCCTGCCTCGAAGAACCAGGCCTGCTCCGACCGCAGCACGTCCATCGCCCGAGACCCTTCACCGGCAACGAGCAGGTGCCGGACGGCCTCGTCGACCTTCCCCTGTGCCAGAAACCAGTCGGCGGCCCGGGTCAGCAGTGTGGGAACGGACTCGGGATCCGTCGCATCGAGCTCGCGCCTCAGCGCATCCCGGAACAAGCCGTGACATCGGTACCACCGTCGACCCTGGTCCAGGGCTGCGACGAAGTGAGAGGAGCTCTCGAGGTCCGCGAGGATCCGGTCGGACCTCGTGCGCACGAGCATGGCGTCGCACAGGGCACCCGACAGCCGCTCCACGACGGAGGTGTGGATCAACAGGTCTCGCTGTGCCGGTTCGAGGTGGTCGAGGACCTCGGTGCCGAAGTACTCGAGGATGTGCCGGTCATCGCCGCGCAGGCCGGCGAGCGCGGCGGTCCCGCCGTCGGCGCCGCGGACCGCGAGCGCCGCGAGTAGCAGTCCGACCGCCCACCCCTCGGTCCGACGCCAGAGGAGCTCCTCGAGAGCCGGTTCGAGCTCGACGTCGCTGACGCCGGTGACCATTGCGGCCGACTCCGCAGCCGTGAAGGCGAGTTCCTCAGCCCTGATCTCCGTCATGCGACCCCCTCCTCGCCACCTGCCGAGCGGCAACGGAGGATCGGCCCGTCCTGCCATGACGATGCGCAGCGAGGACGGCAGGTAGGTGATGAGGAACTCCAGCCCCTCGATGAGCTGCCGGTCGGCGAGCACGTGCACGTCGTCCAGCACCAGGAGGTACTCCTCCCCGCTCGCCGCGAGGTCGTTGAGGAGCACCGGCAACGTGGCCACGGTCGGCTCCACACCAGGTGCCGACAGGGTCGCCAACGCCCTGGCTCCGATCTCCGGCGCGACACGGCAGAGAGACGTCAGGGCGTAGGACCAGAAGCGAGTCGGCTCGTCGTCTCCCTGGTCCAGCGACAGCCACGCCGTCCGCTGGCGCACCTGGGGCTCCGCCGCCCACTGGGCGAGCATGGTCGTCTTCCCCCACCCGGCCGGAGCGACCACCACGCACAGCGGCATCTCCGCGGAGGCCGACAGGCGGTCGTGGAGCCGTCGGCGCACCACGGCACCCCGGCGCACCGGGGGGACTGCGTACTTGACCGAGACGAGGTCGTCGTGCGGCGGTCCCATCGCGACCACCTTCCGTGTCCGACCCGGGCTCGCGCCCCACTGTCGGTCCAGTATGTCGCCGGACCCGGACACCTCGCTTGCACGCCGGTCGGTGGGGTGGAAGCGTTGCCCCCAGCGCTCCCCGACCAGCGCGGCGCTGGAGGTGGCCGAGCATGCCCGTCGACAACGACGTGTACGACCGACACGGCGAGGGGTGGTGGGACGAGGACAACCCGCTCAACATCCTCCACGGAAGCATGACCCCCGGTCGCTTCGCCTACTTCAGCGAGGTGCTGAGGCAACGGCGACGTCTCGACCCGACCGGTGTGCGAGCTCTCGACATCGGGTGCGGTGGAGGGTTCATGGCGGAGGAGTTCGCGCGCCTGGGGTGCCACGTGGTCGGTGTCGACCCGTCGGCCGTGTCCATCGAGACCGCCCGTCGCCATGCCGTCGCCACCGGTCTGGACATCGACTACCGGGTGGCGTTCGGGGAGCGTCTGCCCGTGGCGGACGGGGGGTTCGATGTCGCCTACGCCTGTGACGTCCTCGAGCACGTGGCCGACCTGGGGGCGGTGATGAGCGAGGTCGCGCGGGTTCTGGCGCCCTCAGGGGTCTTCTTCTTCGACACGATCAACCGCACCAGGACGAGCCGACTGCTCGGCATCAAGGTCATGCAGGAGTGGCGGATGACCCGGTTCATCGACGCGGCGCTGCACGACTGGGACATGTTCATCACGCCCGCGGAGCTGACCGAGGCCCTGGGCCGGTCGGGCCTGCTCGTGGAGGAGGTCGTCGGGCTGGGGCCGAGGTCGAGCAGGCCTCGGGTCCTGCTGGACTTCGTCCGAGCCAACCGCGGGAGCATCTCCTACGGAGAGCTGAGCCGTCGGCTCGACGTCGGCCAGGTCGCGAGCACGAACATCTCCTACATGGGCTTCGCCACGAAGGCGGGATGACCTCGGCACTACGATCGGGGCGTGCCAGGGCAGCGAAGGGACCCCCGGGTCGACGACTACATCGACACTCTTCCCCAGTGGCAGCGAGCGGTGGCGCAGCGCGTCCGAGACCTCGTGCACGAGGCCGATCCGGAGGTCGAGGAGGTCATCAAGCGGCGGGTGCAGCCCTACTTCGTCCTCGAGGGCAACATCTGTGCGCTGCTGGGTGCCAAGGACCACCTCAACGTCTTCATCTACGACCCCATCGCGCCGGACCCGCACGGTCTGGTCAACCAGGGTCGGAACAACGCCACGGCCCGAGGGATCCAGATCCGCCGCGACGAGGAGCTGGACGAGGCTGCCCTGCTGGAGCTCTTCCGTGCCGTCATCGCGAACAACCGCGCGGGCGGATGGCGCCGGGTCCAGTCATCCCCGTGATGGTGCCGGCCCGGACGCTCAGCCGAAGCGTCGACGGCTCTCGAGGGCCTCGCGGAGGGCGTGGTCTGCGTCGACGAGGGCACGTCGAACGCCCGGCGTGAGGTCACTGCGCTCGAGAACTGCGCCGGAGACCACGGCCGTGTCCTCCTCGACGACGGTGGTGGGGTGGATGGCCGCCACGATCCTCGACATGGCATCGTCGCCCATCCGGCCGGACATCCCGACGACGAGGTCTCCGACCCGGTCGAGGTAGGGGCGGACGAGGTCGTGGGTCGGCGACACCCAGAAGCCGCCGGCGACCGAGAGCGCGGCGTAGTTGGAGAGAGTCTCGTCGTCGCGAAGCGCGGTCCATGCCCAGTCCTTGGCCTGGGCCGTGGGGCGGACCGCGCGGACGCCCAGCGCGGCGAGCTCGCCCGCGAGGGAGCGGTCGGCCGACTCGGCGGCCTCGATCTCCGCGTCGGAGAGCTCGCCGAGGGTCGCCAGTCTGCGCAGCACCGCCCACCGGAAGTCGTCGTCACCGACGAGGACCGAGGGCAGCCCCTCGCCCTGCGTCCACCGCCGAAGTCGCACGACGTCCGAGCCGCTGCGCGCCCAGACGCGCGCGGCGAGCACGGCGAGGGCTTCCCCCTCGGCACCCGGCACCGCCTCGGACCGGTCCAGCAGCTCGTCGGCGGCCTCCGCCACCCGGACCAGCGCCGGCGGCTGCTCGCCCGGGGGGAGGAACATCGGCACGATCTGGCTCGTGACGACGAGCGCGGACCGGGCCAGCACCGCGGAGGCGGTTTCGTGCGGCCACGCCGCGCAGAAGACGTCGATGGCGTGACGGGGGTCGACCTCGGCGCGGTGGACGCCGCCGAGCAGGGCCACCCACACCACGGAGCGGGCCTGCAGGTCCGGGACGTCTGCGAGCGCGCCGACGAGGTTGTCCAGGGTGCCGGGATCGAGCGACACCTCGGCCCACGTGAGGTCGCCGGCGTTGGGGACGACGATGGCCTTCGCCGGCAGCGCGTCGAGGCCGGGCACCGGGGTGCGGTCCCCCTCGACGACCACGTGTACCCGCGACACCTCGGCCGCCCCCGCGAACACCGCGACGTCGACGGTGTGCGGCCGCTCCACGGGGTCGTGGGAGGGAGGAACCCGCACGAGGTCGTCCCCGTCGAGCGTCAGGCGGTCCGCCCCCGCCGTCTCGAGCCAGGCCGAGCTCCAGGCCGCGAGCGATCGCCCCGACGCCCGCTCCATCGCCGCGAGGAACTCGGCGAGGTCCCCGTTCCCGAACTCGTTCGTCGACAGGTGGGTCGTGACGCCGCGCACGAAGGCGTCGTCGCCGATGTGCGCGATGAGCTGGCGCAGCACGGAGGCGCCCTTCGCGTAGGAGATGCCGTCGAAGTTGCCGAGCGCCGAGTGGGCGTCGGGAGCCGGGGAGCCGGCCACCGGATGCGTGCTGGGTGCCCGCTCGGCCGCATATCCCCACATCTTGCGGATCACCCCGAACTCCACCCAGGCGTCGGTGAACTCGGTGACCTCGGTCAGCGCCTCGTAGGCCATGTACTCGGCAAACGACTCGTTGAGCCACAGGTCGTCCCACCAGTGCATCGTCACGAGGTCCCCGAACCACATGTGGGCCATCTCGTGGGCGATGGTGTTGCTGCGTTGGAGCACCTCGTCGGGGGTCGCCGCTCCCCGGAAGACCATCGTGTCGCGGAACGTGACGCAGCCCGGGTTCTCCATCGCGCCGGCGTTGAACTCCGGCACGAAGACCTGGTGGTACTCGCCGAACGGGTACCGGATGCCGAACAGCCGGTGGTAGTGGTCGAAGCATGCCCGGGTCGTCTCGAGCATGTGCTCCGCCTGCTCCCGGAGGTGTGGCTCCAAAGAGCGCCGCGCATGGACACCCAGCGGTATGCCGTCGTGCTCCGCCCGCACGGACGCCCAGGGCCCGGCGCACACAGTGACGAAGTACGTCGCGAGCGGTGGCGTGGCCGCCAGGGCGGTGCGACCGGGGGCGGTCAGGGTCGCGGCGCCGTTGCCGAGCACGGTCCACTCCTCGGGCGCGGTCACCGTCAGGGTGTAGGGCGCCTTGAGGTCGGGTTGGTCGAAGCACGCGAAGACCGTCGGCGCGGCGTCGAGGAAGAGGTGCCCGTACACGTAGTCCTCGCCGTCGGCCGGGTCGGTGCTGCGGTGCAGGCCCTGTCCGTCGTGGCTGTAGGCCATCGTCGCCTCGACGTGGAGCACGTTGTCGGGCTCGAGCTCGGTCAGGGGCAGCCGTCCGTCCCCCAGGGATGCCGGGTCGAGGACCCGCCCGTTCAGCGTGGCCGAGACGAGGTGGCGGGGCCGGACCTCGACGAAGGTGTCGGTCCCTGGCTCGTGGCAGGAGAAGCGGATGCAGGCGCGGGAGCCGAAGACCTCGGGGCCGCGGTCGAGGTCGAGGTCGACCTCCATCGCGTCGACGGTCAGGCGGGTGGCGCGGGTGACGGCCTCGGAACGGGTCAACGACGGCATACGCCCAGCCAACCAGAGAGGTGGGTCACGGTTCGGTCACAAGGGTTGTCGAGAATAAGTTAGTAAGGTTTACTAACGGCCATGAGCAGCACCTCCCGCCGCGTCCGGACGTCGGCGGCCGTCGTTCCAGCCGACGGGCGTCGGCAGAACCTGTCCCTCGTCCTCCAGACACTGCGCCGGCTGGGTCCGACGAGCCGGGCCCAGCTCGCCCGGGAGGTGGGAGTCACCAAGGTGACGATGTCCGACCTCGTCGCCGAGCTCATCGGGAAGGGTCGGGTTCTCGACGTGGGACCCGATGTCCAGGCCGGCCCCGGCAAGCGGGCCACCCTCGTCGACCTCGACCGGGCCCGGCTGCTCACCCTGGCCGTCGACCTGTCCGTGCCGGCCCGGCTCCGGGCTGCGGTGCTCGACATCACCGGTGAGGTGCTCGTGCGCGAGGAGCGGCCAGCGGCCGTGGACACCGCGCAGGGCCGTGGTGTCGACCCCGCCGTGGTCGTCGAGCTCGTCCGTGCCACGATCGACCGCTCCCCGTATCCCGTGCTCGGCATCGGGATCGGAACGCCCGGCCTCGTGGACCGGCACGGCACCGTTCGCACGGCCCCGAACCTCGGGTGGACCGACGTGCCGCTGCGCGATCTCGTGGCCGACGCGACCGGGGTTCCCGTGCTCGTCACGAACGACTCCGATGCCGCGACCCAGGCCGAGCTCAGCGCCACACCGGGCAGCGAGGACATGGTCCTCGTGCACGTCGGTCGTGGCGTCGGATGCGGCATCGTCACCGGCGGCCACCGGGTCGCCGGCGCCCACCACGCGGCAGGCGAGATCGGCCACGTCACCGTCGGCACCGACGGCGGCGAGGACTGCCCGTGCGGAAAGAAGGGCTGCCTCGAGACGTGGCTGTCGATACCGCGTCTCAGGGCGGCACTCGACGGACCGGACGGGCGCGACGTCGTCGAGGTCGGGGGCGAGCGCCTCGGTGTCGCCCTCGCGCCGATCGTCGCCGCCCTCGACCTCTCCGAGGTCGTCCTCGCCGGTCCCGAGGAGCTCATGGCCCCGGTCCTCCCCGTCCTCGAACGGACGCTCTCCGAGCGCCTGCTCGCCAACCCCGACTTTCCCATCTCCGTCCGGCTTGCCGCGTCGCCGCAGGACATCGTCCTGCGTGGCGCGGCCGCACTGGTCCTCTGGGACCAGCTCGGGGTCGTCTGACCCCACCCCTCCGCACCTCGGTGCACCCCAGGGGCCGTTCGGCCCCACCGCCCGAAAGGAAGACCGAATGAACCGGCGTCTGCCCCTCGTCGCGCTCACCAGCGCGGCACTCCTCCTGACCGCGTGCGCGAGTGGTGAGTCGTCGGACACCCCGGCGGCCACCACCTCGACGTCCAACGCGGACAAGACCGTCACCCTGTGGCTGGCCGGCGGGGACACCCCCGACGAGCTGCGGACCTACCTCAAGGACACCTTCAAGGCCAAGACCGGCGCCACCCTCGCGGTCGAGGAGCAGTCCTGGGGTGACCTCGTGACCAAGCTGACGACGTCGCTCCCGGATGCCGAGAACACCCCCGACGTCGTCGAGCTCGGCAACACCCAGTCCCCGACCTTCACGAACGTCGGAGCGTTCCTCGACATCTCGGACCAGTACGACGCCCTCGGTGGTGACAAGCTCCTTCCCTCGTTCGTCGAGGCGGGCTCGGTCGACGGCAAGAAGTACGCGCTTCCCTACTACTTCGGGTCGCGCTACATGTTCATGCGCAAGGACGTCTGGAAGGAGGCCGGGGTCGAGCAGCCGACAACCCTCGAGGAGTTCAATGCGGCCGTCGCCAGGATCACCTCGGAGAACCCGCGCGACATCAAGAACTTCTCCGGCTTCTTCCTCGGTGGACAGGACTGGCGCAACGGGATCTCCTGGATCTTCGCGAACGGCGGCGAGCTCGCCAAGAAGGAGAACGGCCAGTGGGTCTCGACCCTCTCGGACGCCAACTCCCTCAAGGGCCTCCAGCAGCTGCAGGAGATCTACCGGTCCGCCAGCAAGGCGCCGTCCGACGCCAAGGACCAGTCGCCGTGGCTCTACATCAACGACACGGACCAGATCCTCGACGAGAACCAGAAGCCGACCGGCAAGACGTCGTTGACGGCGGCCACCATCATGGCTCCCGGCTGGGCCCACTGGTCGATCGGTGACCTCGTCAAGAAGGACGGCAAGGACGTCCGGGAGTGGAACCCGAAGAAGTTCGGCACCTTCGTCCTCCCGGGCAGTGACGGCCAGCCGGCCCCCGTGTTCGCCGGTGGCTCCAACATCGCGATCTCCGCGAAGTCGCAGAACCCTGAGCTGTCCAAGGAGCTGATGAAGATCATCTTCTCCGCGGACTACCAGCAGAAGCTCGGTGGCGCGGGCCTGGGTCCGGCAAACTCCGACTATGTCTCCTCCCTGGGTGACGACGAGTTCGCCAAGGCGCTCATCGACTCGGCGTCCAACTCCAAGCTCACCCCGGCGGCGCCGGGTTGGGCGGCGGTCGAGTCCTCGATGGTGATGGAGGAGTTCTTCGGCAAGATCCGTGACGCCCAGGACGTCACGGCACTCGCCAAGGAGTACGACGCCAAGATCACCCCGATGCTCAACCTCCAGTGAGCACCACCCCGGCGGTCGGCGCCCCGCCAGCCGGCCGCCGGGGCGCAGGAACACCGCGCCAGGACCGCCCCACGCGCCCCGGGGGCCGCCGCCTGCCCCTCCTCCTGATCCTCCCGACGCTGGTCCTCCTCGTGGTGGCCCTCGGCTACCCGATCGGCTGGCAGCTCGTCACGAGCTTCCGCGAGTTCGGGCTCATGCAGCAGTTCGGCGCGCCCCCGGCGTGGGTCGGCCTGGAGAACTACCGCTCCCTCGTCACCGACCCTGAGCTGTGGCAGGTCGTCGTCCGCTCCCTCGTGTTCTGCGTCGTCACCGCGGTCCTCACGGTCCTCGTCGGCGGGGCACTCGCCATCCTCATGAACGCCCTCGACCGGCTGCCCCGGCTGGTCCTGCAGGTCTCCCTGCTCCTGGCCTGGGCGATGCCCGTCGTCGCGTCGATGACGGTCTGGATCTGGATCGTCGACTGGCGGCGAGGGCTCCTCAACTGGCTCCTCACCCGCGTCGGCGTCGAGGCGGCGCAGGGCCACAACTGGCTCTCCCAGCCGCTGTCCTTCCTGGCCGTGGCCTGCGTCATCGTCGTCTGGATGAGTGTGCCGTTCGTCGCGCTGAGCATCTACGCGGGACTGACCCAGGTCAGCGCGGAGGTGATCGAAGCCGCCACCATCGACGGTGCGAGCTTCCTCCAGAGGTTGCGGCACATCATCCTGCCGCTCATCGCCCCCGTCCTCTCGATCGTCATCCTCCTCCAGCTCATCTGGGACCTGCGGGTCTTCACCCAGATCAAGGTGCTCCAGGATGCCGGCTCCGTCGCGAACGAGACGAACCTGCTGGGGACCTACGTCTACCAGCTCGGCACCGGCAAGGGCGACTTCGGATCGGCCAGCGCGGTGAGCGTCTTCATGCTCGTCCTCACGGTCGCCCTCAGCTGGTACTACGTCCGCTCGCTCATGAAGGAGGACTCCTGATGGGACGCTCGCGGACCTCCCGGACGCTGCTCACGGTCCTCGCCCTGGCCGTCGCGCTGCTCTGGGCGTTTCCCGTCTACTGGATGCTCAACTCGGCCTTCCTGCCGAACGTCGTCCTCCAGTCCACGACGCCCACGTTCCTGCCGTTCGGCGGTTCCGTGGACAACTTCCGCGTCGTCGTCACCGACCCCGCGTTCGTCCAGGCCCTCGCCGTCTCGCTCGTGGTGACGCTGACGACGGTCGTGGCCGCACTGATCGTCGCGTTCCTCGGTGCCCTCGCGATCAGCCGCTTCCGGTTCCGGGGGAGGGCCTCGTTCGTCGTCGCCCTGCTGCTCATCCAGATGCTGCCGGCGGAAGGGCTGTTCATCGCGCAGTACAAGATGATGTCCTCGCTCGGCCTGCTGAACCGGTCGCTCGGCCTCGCCGTGCTCTACACCGCCGCCGTGGTGCCCTTCACGATCTGGATGCTGCGGGGGTTCGTGGCCGGCGTCCCGGCCGACCTCGAGGAGGCCGCCATGGTCGACGGCCTCTCGCGCACGAGGGCGTTCCTCAAGATCACCTTCCCGCTGCTGGCACCCGGGCTCGTGGCCTCCGGGGTGTACGCCTTCCTCCAGGCCTGGAACGAGTTCACGGTCGCGTTGGTCGTCATGACGGAGGAGCAGGCGAGGACGCTGCCGTTGTGGCTGCGGGGCTTCGTGCAGGCGAGCGCGAGCCGGGAGACGGACTGGGGCCAGGTCATGGCGGCCTCCACGCTCGTCGCCCTCCCCGTCATCGTCTTCTTCCTCATCGTCCAGGGCCGGATGAGCAGCGGGCTGGTCGGCGGGGCGGTGAAGGGATGAGCCTGTCCGCGGACGTCGCGGCCACCCTGCAACCCGGTTTCGTCGGTGCGCATCTGCCCGCCTGGCTCGAGCGCGCGCACGGCGGCGGCCTCGTGTCGGTGTGTCTCTACGGCGACAACGTCAGCGGTGGCGGAGGACTGGCAGCGCTCTGCGCCGCCCTCCACGACCGGATGCCGGGGGTCCTCCTGGCGGTGGACGAGGAGGGTGGCGACGTCACCCGCCTCCACTACCCCGCCGGGTCTCCCGCCGTCGGCAACGCCGTGCTGGGGCGGCTCGACGACGAGGGGACGACGCGGGACGCCGCGGCAGCGATCGGCGAGGAGCTCACGGCATACGGAATCGGGCTCGACCTGGCACCGGTGGTCGACGTCAACTCCTCCCCGGACAACCCGGTCATCGGCGTGCGGAGCTTCGGCGCGGAGCCGGACTCCGTCGGTCGACACGGGGCAGCCTGGGTGGAGGGCCTGCAGTCGACGGGGGTGCTGGCCTGCGCCAAGCACTTCCCGGGACACGGCGACACCGTCGTGGACTCCCATCACGGGCTTCCCCGCCTGGACGTGCCGCTCGACCTGCTCCGCGCGCGAGAGCTCGCACCGTTCCGTGCTGCCGTCGCAGCCGGCGTCGCGTCGGTCATGACCTCCCACATCGTCGTCGAGGCGCTCGACCCGGAGCGTCCGGCCACGTTCTCCCCCGCAGTCCTCGCCGTCCTGCGCGACGAGCTGCGCTTCACCGGGGTGATCGTCAGCGACGCCCTGGACATGGCGGGGGCGAGCGCGCAGACGGGCATTCCGGATGCCGCCGTCCGCGCGCTCGCGGCCGGGGTGGACCTGCTCTGCCTCGGGTCCCGGACCACCGAGGAACGGTACGCCGGCGTCCACGCCGCGGTGCTCGACGCGGCCCGTTCCGGCCGACTGGCGCCGGAACGGGTGACTGAGGCGGCCGAACGGGTGCGTTCTCTCGCCGCGCGCGCTGCCACGTCGTTGTCGCGCCCACCGGTGGCACCGACACGGCCCACCCCTCAGGAGTTGCCGGCAGAGGTCGTGGCCCGGGCGTTCCGGGTCACCGACGAGGCACGGCGGTGGATCTCGCGACCCGGTCCTGTCTGCGTGGTGCAGGTGGACTCAGTAGCGAACCTTGCTGTCGGACAGGTTGTCTGGGGGCCTGCGGCCCTCGCTGCGGTTGTCGACGAGAGCGCCGTCCCTCCGGGCGCACGGGTCGCCGTCGTGGCCCGGGCGGTCGGCGCCGGTCACGCCGCCCATGCCGTGGTGCAGCGCCTGCGCAACGCGGGCCACGACGTGGTCCTCGTCGAGTGTGGCTGGCCCCGAGGCGGCGCCGACGTCGAGACCTTCGGCGGGTCGCCGGCGGTCGCCCGAGCCCTCCTCGCGGTCCTCCGGGGCGAGGTGTCCGCGTGAGGCTCGGTATCGACATCGGCGGGACGAAGACCGCGGCCCTCGTGCTGGACGCGACGGGCGAGGTCGTCGCCCACGTCGCGGCGCCGTCCGGGCAGGGCACGGCGCAGACGCTGTCGACCGCGGTGGACGTCGCCGACCGAGCCGCGGCCGAGGTGGGCGGGTGGGGCGAGATCGACCACGTCGGAGCCTGCATGCCCGGACTCGTGGACCCCGAGACGGGCTGGGCGCGACACGCCGTGAACCTCTCCGTGCAGTCCCTCGACCTCGCCGGCGGCATCGAGGCAGCCACCGGCCGCCGGCCCCACGTCGACAACGACGTCAAGGCCGCCGCGCTCGGCGCGCACCACGCGGTGAGATCGCACGTCCCGGCAGGCACG
>OBLS010000539.1_pt1 | contig 13861 bp, 15 predicted proteins | sample 1519901 | NCBI WGS metagenome assembly OBLS01 (sample SAMEA3113585, study PRJEB22503) | soil metagenome | reverse complement strand
ACGAGGACGAGCGGGCCGCGCACGAGCGGGCTAGCGAGCTCTTCGGGGACCCGATGCCAGAGCGCCTGCAGAAGATGATGATCGTGGGCACTCCCGAGCAGTGCGTGGAGCGGCTACAGCGATACGCCGAGCTGGGCGTCGGCGACTTCCTGCTCGGCTCCATGACTCCCGTCGACTGGCAGACGATCGAGCTCGCGGCGGAGTCGGTGGCGCCCGCCCTGAAGTCCGCGGTCGCGGCCTGAGCCAGCGGGGCTCGTCAGCTAACCGTCTCGACCGGGACCTCGTAGAACTCGACCGACGTGCGACGCTCGGTAGCGCCGGGGCTCATCGCATTAAGGGCCTCGTCCCCGCGGCGCATCGCTTCCTCGCTCTCGAAGAGCGTGATCCCAAGGCCCTTACCGCTCTGACGATCGATCAGCATCATCATCTTTGCTCCCTCGAGCCCTTCCGGCGTGTTGCCGGATTCGACCTCGGAGCGAACCATGTCGATCGCATCGTCGACCTTGGCGGGGTCGCTCTCGAACGTCGCTACGCGTGCGTACATGTCGCCTCCTTCGCTCAAGTCGGACAAGAAGGCGAGCTTACGCCCATTCGCACCGGGATCGCCGCGTACGCGGTCAAGGCCCTGCTCTCGCGTGCGGACCGAGAGGGACCGCTGCACGGGTTTCTGCCCCGCGTTTACGGGACCACCAGTGCACCCCGCGGCGGCTTCGCCCAACGCGTCTCCGCCATGAGCTCGACGAAGGCGCCGCCCGCGGGGCCCCACCGCTCCCGGGCGTAGACGGTGAGCTCGCGTCCGAGGGGCGGGTCGACGCGTAGGAGGGCGCCCTCCAGACCGTCGGGGATCACGTTCTCCGGCACGAGCGTGGGGCCGACTCCCGCGGCCGCCAGGCGGGCGGCCGTCTCGACCTGCGACGTCAACACCGCGTGGCGGGGTGTGAAGCCGGCCGAGCCGCAGGCGCTGACGATCAGGTCGTGCAGGCCGTTGCCGCTCTCGAACATCACCCAGTCGCGGTCTTTGAGTTGAGCCAGACGGACTTTGTGACGGGAGGCAAGCGGATCCTCAGGCGCGAGGACCACGAGGAACTCCTCCCAGCCGAGTCGGCGAACGGGGCCGGTCCAATCGATCGGCGGCGGGCCGATACCGAGGTCGCCCACGCCTCCGCGCACCGAGTCCTCCGCAAGCGAGCGGTGCGTGAACTCGTGGAGACGCACGAACGTGCCGGGATGGCGCTGGCGCCAGGACTGCACGAGGTCCGGCAGGATGCCGGCCGCGATCGAGCGGACCGTGCTGATCTCAAGCTCGCCTGTCTCGAGGTCCAGCGCGGAACGAGCGGCGTGCTGGGCTCGCTCGGCCGCTCGCACGGCGGTCCGGGCGTGCGGCAGGAACGCCTTGCCGGCGGCCGTGAGCCGTACCGACCGGGGCAGCCGCTCGAGCAGCTCGCCCCCGATCTCCTGCTCCAGCAGCCGGACCTGTTGCGACAGCGAGGGCTGCGACACGTGCATGCGCAGAGCCGCCCTCGTGAAGGAGCCCTCCTCGACGACGGCCAGCCAGTACGCCATTCGCCGGAACGTGGTCATTGCGCTATGCCGGTCACGAGACGGTGAATCATAGGCGTTGCCTATCGCAGAGGCGTGCACAAAGACTTGCTCCTCTTCCCCCCGCGAGGGACGCTACGGCTCCATGCGCTTCGCGCACCTGACTGCCCGTGAGCGCCCGCTCGCCGTCGTGGAAGGAGACCGCGTCGCGGCGCTCGCGATGGACGGTGTCGCCACCGTCGATGATCTGATTGCGGCCGGGCCGCAGGCTTGGGACGCCGCGCGCGATGCGGGCACCGCGGCGCTCGACAGCGACGCTGACCCACTCCAGCCCGGCATGCTCGACGCGCCGCTCAGGGCCCCTTCCAAGGTTGCCTGCGTCGGTCTGAACTACCACGACCACTGCCGCGAGACCGGCATGGCCACCCCCGAACGCCCGCTGATCTTTGCGAAGTTCGCGTCCTCGCTCACCGGGCCGGATGCACCGATCGAATGGCCGGAGGGGCTCACCGACCAGGTCGACTGGGAGGTCGAGCTGGGCGTGGTGATCGGGCGCCGCATCAGGCACGCGAACGAGCGGGAGGCGCTCGATGCGATCTTCGGCTACACCGCCGCCAACGACGTTAGCGCCCGCGACCTCCAGTTCGCCGACCAGCAGTGGGTACGCGCGAAAAGCATCGACAGCTTCTGCCCCCTCGGGCCCATGATCGTCACGCCAGACGAGTTCGGCGACCCGCAGGACAAGCAGTTGGTCGCGCGTGTGAACGGCGAGACGATGCAGGACTCGACCACGGCCGAGATGATCTTCCCGGTCACCGAGATCGTGAGCTTCCTGTCGCGTGCCTGCACGCTCGAGCCCGGCGACCTCATTCTCACCGGCACGCCCTGGGGCGTGGGCGGCTTCCGCGACCCGCCCGTCTTTCTCAAGCCCGGCGACACCGTCGAAGTCGAGGTGGAGGGCGTCGGGGTACTTGCAAACAACGTAGGGAGGAGCACGACATGAGCATCAGCGACCGCGCGGAGCGCGCGGCTCCGCGGGACTACGAGCTCGACACCTCGTTCATCCAGCGGCCGCACCACACGGACCCGCGCCGCCTCTACAGCCAGACCTCCACGGACTGGCAGCAGCGCGTGGACCACGACCGCCTGCGGCGCGACCGCCTGGCACGCGCACGCGCCGCCATGGAGGAGCACGACCTCGGCGGGCTGATCATGTTCGTCGGCGAGAACATCCGCTACGTCACCGGCACCTTCCAGGGCAACTGGAAGCACAACATCTTCATCCGCTACGCGGTGCTGCCCCGCGACGGCGACCCGGTGCTGTTCGAGACCGTCGGCTCGGACCTCGAGTGCTCGAAGCTCGACGCCCCCTGGCTGAACGGCAACATCCGGCCGGCGTTCACGTGGCGCTGGGCCGAGGGCGCCGAGCCGATGATGGTCGGCCGCATGGCCGACTCAGTCGTCGATGTGCTCCGCGAGGCCGGCGTCGAAAACGAGCGCATCGGGATCGACACCGCGGACATGAGCGCTATGAACGCGTTCCAGGAGCGCGGCCTCAACCTGGTGAACGCCTGGCCGGCCATGTCGGCGGCGCGGCGGATCAAGACGCCAGACGAAATCGAATTGCTGAAGATCAGCTCCTCGCTCGGCGACGCCGCGATGTGGAAGATCCAGAACGAGTGGCTGAAGCCGGGCGTCCGCGAGGCGGACATCACCGCGAAGGTGAACGAGTTTTTCTACTCGGAGGGCGCCGACTTCGTCTACGACATCATCTGCGCGTCCGGCGGTAACACGAGCCCGTACCGCCGCTGGCACAGCGACAAGCTGATCCGTCAGGGCGACCTCGTGATCGTGGACATCAACGCGGTCGGGCCGGGCGGGTACTTCATCGACTTCGTGCGCTGCTTTCTGGTGGACTCGGAGCCAACGGATGAGATCAAGCGGCTCTATCAGGAGTGTCACGACTCGCTCTACGAAGCGCTCGCCGAGCTGAAGCCAGGAAACACGACCGCGGACGTGGCGTCGAAGTTCCCCGAGTACGACGACGACCGCTACGGCAGCGTCAGCCTCCAGCAGTTCGCTCACTCGATAGGCCTATCGCTGTACGAGGGTATGTGGGTCTCGCGTGCGTACTCGCTCGACTACCCCGCCGAGATCGAGGAGAACATGTACTTCGCGATCGAGACGTTCGCCGGGCACCCCGGGCTCCAGCAAACGGTGCGGCTCGAGGAGAAGGGGCTCGTCGGCCCCGACGGACCGGTGATCTTCACGCTGCATCCAATGGACCAGAGGATGCTCGCGTGACGGAGGCCCGCACGGTGGCCGTGACCGACCACCCGTTCCGCAACCTCGACATAGAGCGCTCCATCCTCGAGCCGCACGGGTACCGAGTCGCGGAGCACCAGTGCGGCACGGCGGCCGAGGTTGCGGAGGCGTGTGCGGACGCCGTTGGCGTGCTGAACACCTACGCCCCGATGCCCGCGGATGTGATCGGCCGGCTCGAGCGCTGTCGCGCGATCGCTCGCTACGGCGTGGGCCTCGACACGATCGACCTCGACGCGGCTACCGAGCGCGGGATCCTTGTGCGCAACGTGCCGGACTACTGCGTCGAGGAGGTGGCACTGCACACCATCGCGCTCCTGCTGGCCGCCCACCGGCGTGTCGTGCGCGGCGACCGGCGGATCCGCGCCGGGGAGTGGGGGGCGCTCGGCGCGGGGCCCGTCCGCCGGCTCGAGGGACAGCTCCTCGGCCTCGTCGGCTGCGGGCGGATTCCGCGCTCTGTGGCGATCAAGGCCCGCGCGCTCGGATTGCGGGTGGCAGCCTATGACCCGTTCCTGGCCGGGGACGCCTGGCCGGACGGCGTCGAGCGCTACGCGGACCTCGGCGAGCTGGCCGCGAACGCGGACTTCCTCTCGGTGCACACGCCGCTCACCCACGACACGCGCCATCTCGTGGACGAGCAACTCCTGCGCCGCATGCCGGCGCACGCCGTGCTCGTGAACACCGCGCGTGGGCAGCTCGTGGACACCGAGGCGCTTGACCAGGCGCTGGCCGAAGGCTCGATCGGGGGCGCGGCGCTCGACGTTCTTGAGACGGAACCCCCTCCCCCGGACCTGCCGCTCTTACGGCACGATGACCTGGTGGTGACCGCGCATCAGGCGTTCTACTCAGAGGAGGCGCTTCGCGACCTGCAGCGAAAGGCTACGGAGAACCTGCTCGACGCGCTGTCAAGGGCGGCCTCGTGACAACACCGACGGGCAACGTGACCATTCCCACGTACCCGGACCTGGCGGGCAAGGTCGCGGTCGTTACCGGCGGCTCGAAGGGCATCGGCGCCGCCACATGCGTGCTCCTCGGGCACAACGGCGCGCGCGTGGCGGTCTGCGGACGCGACCCCGAGGCGATCGAGCGCGTCACCTCAGAGACGCGCGACGCCGGCGCGGCCGACGCGATCGGGCTCGCCGCCGAACTCACGACGCCTGATGGCGTGGCGCGCCTGCGCGACGACGTCGAGGATAAGCTCGGCCTGACAGACATCCTGATGGCATTCGCTGGAGGCTTCGGCGCACGCACGCCGCTGCTCGAAAGCGAGCTCGACGAGTGGAACAGCGTCATCGAGTCCAACCTGACGAGCACGTTCCTCACTCTCAGGGAGTTCGCGCCCGGCATGGTCGAGCGCGGCTCCGGCTCGATCGTGACGATGGCGTCGAACGCGGCGCGCTTCCTTGACATCCAGCTCACCGCCTCGTACGCGGCCGCCAAGGCGGGCATCGCGATGCTGAGCCGACACGCCGCGCTTGAGCTGGGCCCCCATGGTGTGCGGGTGAACGTGCTGGCGCCGGCCACCATCCTCAGCGAACGGGTCAGGGGCGCCATGGATGAAGCGCGGCTCGCGAGCATCGCGGAGATGTCTCCGCTCGGGACGATCGGCGTGCCTGATGATCCGGCGCTCGCGGCGCTGTTCCTCGCGTCCGACTCCGCCCGCTGGATGACCGGGGTGACGCTGGACGTGGCGGGCGGCCGGATCATGATGTGAAGGTCGCGGTACTTGGGACGGGGATCATGGGCAGCGCGATGGCGCGGCGCGGCGCGGGCGCCGGCATGCGTGTCGCCGCATGGAGCCGCCCGCTGGACGACGCCCGCGCGCTGGCGGCCGACGGCGTGGAGGTCGCGGAGACCGCGAACGAGGCGGCGACCGGGGTCGACCTGGTCGTGACGATGGCGCCGACCGCCGATGCGATCGAGGGCTGTGCGACGGGCGACGAGGGGTTTCTGGCGGCCACCGGTGAGGGGAGTGTCTGGGCTCAGTGCGCGACCGTGGGGCTCGATGGCTCCGAACGCCTGGCCGCGCTCGCCGCCGAGGCCGGTGTCGCATTCGTCGATGCGCCCGTGCTGGGAACGAAGGATCCCGCCGAGCGCGGTGAGCTCGTCGTGCTCGCCTCGGGCCCCGACGACGCGCTCGACCGCTGCGTCCCCTTCTTCGAGGCGGTCGGCAGGCGTACGCTGCGGCTCGGCGCTGCCGGAGCGGGAACGCGGCTCAAGCTAGTGACGAACAACTGGATCGTCGGCACCGTGGCCGTCCTAGGGGAGACGATGGCGCTCGCCGAGGCTCTGGGCGTCGACGGCGACGTGTTCCTCGACGCAGTCTCCGGCAGCGCCATCGATATGGGCTACGCGCAGATCAAAGGCCGCATGATGCTCGAGGGCGATTACCCGGCGAGCATGCCGCTCGCGCACGCAGCCAAGGACGCCCGCCTCGCCGCCGAGGCTGCCGGTCGACACGGCCTCGAGCACGCCGTTACGCACGCTGCGGCGGAGCTGCTCGAGCGCGGCGCGGCACGCGGGGATCCCACCGAGGACATGGCCGCCGTGTTCCGCTCCGCGTGTCAGCCGGCGGGCGGGAGCTCGTAACCGGCCGCCTCGAGCGACCCGGCACCCTCCCAACCCCAGATCAAGAGTACGTCCTCCCCGGAGGTGTTGTTGAAGCCGTGCCAATGACCGGCGGGCGTGAAGATCACGTCGCCTGCCCGCGACGGCTCCATGCCCTCGTCTGTGTAGACCTCGCCCCAACCGCTCATCACGACGAGAAACTCGTTGCAGTTCGGGTGCCGGTGGCGCTCGTGGCGCGCCCCCGGCGGGAGGACGGTGCGGCCGATGACGAGCCCTGTCGAGCCGGCCGATCGCTCATCGATCAGGAACTGCACCTGCATGTCGACCCAGCCCTCATCCTCGAGCAGGCCCTGCTCGAGCGGGACGTCCCGGATCGTGGTGCGGTACGGCTCCGGCATCACTCCATCCCTCCCATGCGGCGGTACGCCTCGTGGACGCTGACCACGAAGTCTCGGTCCGCCCGCGCCGAGCTGCGCGCGGCGTTCAGCATCTCCGACGCGGCGGCGCATGTGGGCACCGCCATCCCCAGCCGCCGCGCCAGATCCTGGGCGAGGACGAGATCCTTCTGCTGCAGCTCGACGTCCGCGAAGACGTCCGTGTCCTCGACGAGGAGCGGCGCCCGGTAGCCCACGACCGGCGACGCGATGACGCTCTTCAGCACCGCGTCGACAACCGCGCTCCGGTCGACACCCGCCTTCTCGACCAGCGCGACGCCCTCGGCCAGCGCGGTCACCGAGACCACGAGGGCCAGATTGATCGCGACCTTCGTAAGGATGGCCTGACCGTTGGGCCCGATGTATGTGACCTCCGGCCCGATGGCACGCAAGACCTCGGCGATGTGCTCGAAGGCAGCGCGATCGCCGCCGACCATCACCGACATCTTTCCGGCGGCAAGCGTCGCCGGACTGCCCGACACCGGACAGTCCAGGAACGACGCGCCCGTGCCGCGCACGCGCTCCGCCAGCCCGACACTCGCGTCCGGGGCGATCGTGCTGATGTCTGCCCAGACGATGCCCTCGCTGAGGCCGGCGAGCACACCGTCCGCGCCACTGGCGGTCGCCTCGATCGCGGCGGTATTGGTGAGCATCGTGAACAGCACGTCGACCGACGCCGCCAGCTCGCGCGGCGTGTCCGCCCAGCCCATCCCCGCATCCAGCAACGGCTGGGCCTTCTCTCTGGTGCGGTTCCAGCCGACAACGTCGTAGCCGGCGTCAAGCAACCGCCGCGCGATGCCCGCCCCCATCGCGCCGAGACCCGCAAAGCCGACGCGCTCAATCTCGTTGAACATGGCCTGCCGTCATCTCTCCAGCGGCGTGCTTCACGGCCTCGATGATGCCGAGGTAGCCCGTGCAGCGGCAGAGGTTGCCGGCGAGCGCTTCGCGCAGCTGCTCCTCGTCGGCGTTCGGATGCTCCCGGATGAAGGCCTCCATCGACATCAGGAAGCCCGGCGTGCAGAACCCACACTGAAGAGCGTGCGCCTCGTGGAAGGCCCGCTGTAGCGGGTGCAGGTCACCGTCCTCCGAAAGCCCCTCGACGGTCCTGATCGCACGACCGTTGGCCTGGACCGCGAGCATCAGGCAGGATCGCACCGCCTCGCCGTCGAGCTGGACGGTGCAGGCGCCGCAGACGCCCTGCTCACATCCGACCTTCGTGCCGGTGAGGCCGGCGTCGTGCCGGATGAAGTCGGACAGCAGCGCCCGCGGCTCGACGTCGCCCTCGTAGGCGCGCCCGTTGATCTCGACTTTCATCCTCAAGCCATCGCCTCCTCGATCGCACGGCGCGCCAGTTGCGCGCAGAGCGCCCGGCGATGCTCGTCCTCGACGTCCTGAGCGGCCAGCGCGGCGGCCTCGCGCGGCTCCGCACCGTCGGCCAGCGCAAGTTCGGCCGCCTCGGCGCGCGCGGGGATGGGGCCTGCGCCCAGCAGCGCTACGCCCGCATGGCCACCCGGCGCCATCACGGCGGCCGCGCCGGCCGTTGCGAAGTCGCCATGGGTGCGCGCGTACTCCGTGAAGCCGCTGCCCGCGCCTTCGGGCTGCTCCGGGACCTCGATCTCCACGAGCAGCTCGTCCGGCTCGCGGGCTGTGTACAGCGGGCCGAGGAATAGCTCCGCGGCGCCCAGGACGCGGGCCCCACCGGGCGAGCGCAGGTGGAACCGGGCCCCAAGCGCGGTCAGCGCCACCGGCAGCTCGCCGGCGGGATCGGCGTGCGCCACCGATCCGCCCACGGTCCCACGGCTTCGGATCTGCGGATGTCCGACGAACCGGACCGCCTCGTAGAGCAGCGGCCAGCGCAGCCTGACGAGCTCGGAGCGCTCCAGCGTGACCTGGCGGGTCATCGCTCCGATCCGCAGCGGCCCATCGTCGGCGCGGATGTAGTCGAGCTCCACGAGCCCGTTGATGTCCACCACCAGCTCGGGCCGCGCGAGCCGCAGGTTGAGCAGCGGGATGAGGCTCTGGCCCCCGGCAAGCACGGTGATCTCGAGCCCGAGCAGCGGCAGGGCCTCTTCGACCGAGGCCGGGGCGCGGTACTCGAAGGGGGCCGGCTTCACGAGCCCGCCTCGCGCAGCGCCCGCCAGAGCTTGTCCTCGCTGAACGGCGGATCAACCCGCACGCCGCCGAGCGCGTCGGCGACCGCGTTCGCCACGGCGCCGGGCGTCCCGATCGCCCCGCCCTCGCCGATTCCCTTCGCGCCCAACGGGTTGAGCGGCGAGGGTGTCTCGACGAACGCCGCAATTACCGGCGGCATCTCCGCGGCGGTCAGCAGGCTGTAGCCGACGAACGAGGCAAACGTCGGGTTGCCCTCCTCGTCGTAGACCGCCTCCTCGACGAGGCACTGGCCAAGGCCCTGCGCCGTGCCGCCGATCACCTGTCCCTCGGCCAGGAGCGGGTTGATGATCGTGCCCGCGTCGTCGACGGCAGCCACCCGCAGCACCGCCAGCCTTCCGGTGGCGCGCTCGATTTCCACGACCGCTCCGTAGGCGCCGGACGAGAACACCAGGTCGGACTCGAAGCGAGCGCTTGCCTGAAGGCCCGGCTCGGCGCGTGCCATGTCGTGTAGCGAGGCGATCCGCCCGGCCCCGGCCGAGGCGCCGCCGCCGTCGACCCACTCGAGCTCGTCCTCGCCGACCTGGAGCAGCCTCGCGGCCACGGCCAGGCACTTCCGCTTCAGCGCGTCAACCGCCTGGGCGACCGCCGACCCGCCCATCGCCACCGAACGGCTGGCGAACGTGCCCACGCCGCGCGGCACCTCCTTCGAGTCGCCGAAACGGAGCTCCACGTCCTCGAGCCCGACCCCGAGCCGCTCGGCTGCGAGCTGCGCGAAGGTGGTGTCGTGCCCCTGCCCGTGCGGCGACGAGCCGCTTCGCACCAGGAGCCTTCCGTTCGGCAGCAGCTCGGCGTCGGCGGTCTCGAACCTTCCGCCGGCGCGTTCGACGTACATGCCGAAGCCGGTGCCCACCACGCGCTCGTCGTCGGAGCGGTGCTCGGGCTCCACCAGCTCCACGGCAAGGTCGAGGCAACGCCCGTAGTCGCCCGAGTCGTAGGTCCAACCGAGCGCCGTCTCGTATGGGAGCTCGCGGATGAGGTTTCGCCGGCGCAGGTCGAGCGGGTCGATCCCGAGCTCCCGCGCCGCCACGTCGACCGTGCACTCCACGAAGTAGGCGGCCTCGGGCCGCCCGGCACCGCGGTAGGGGCCGGTGGGCACCTTGTTCGTCTGCCTGCCCCGAACCTGGACATCGGCCGCCTGGATGTCGTAGACGCCGCACATCAGCATCGCGGTGGTGTGCGTGGGAATCGCCGTGGTCGGCATCAGGTAACCGCCGAGGTCCGCCCATATGCGGGCGCGCAGCCCGAGCATGGTCCCGTCGTCGCCCAGCGCCAGCTCGACGTCGGCCTCCATGCCCCGCCCCTGGTAGGAAGCGACGAAGTTCTCCTCCCGGTCCTCGGCCCACTTGACGGTCCGGCCGGTGATCATCGCCGCCACCGCCACCAGCATCGTCTCGGGCGCCGGCGCCCCCTTGCTCCCGAACGCCCCGCCCACGTCCGGAACGATCACGTGAATCGACTCCTCAGGCCGGTCGAGCACCTTCGCCAGGCCGGCAAGCTGGCGGTGGCTGTCCTGGGCCGACACCCAGACCGTCAGCAGGTCGTCCGCCTCGTCATAGGAGGCGATCGCTCCCCGTGGCTCCATCGGCACCGGCGCGAGCCGGGGCAGCGCGTGGCTCGCGCGCACCACATGTGCGGCTGCCTCGAACGCTCCATCGACGTCGCCGCTGACCTTGTGCCAGTCACTCAACGTGACCTCCGAGCTGCGCGGGTCCAGCACGGGGTCGAGCGGCTCGTAGTCGACGTCGATCAGCTCCGCGGCGTCCTCGGCGGCCGCGCGCGAGTTCGCCAGGACGGCCGCGACCGGCTGGCCCGCGTAGCGCACCTCGTTGTCGGCGAGGACCGGGTGTCCCTCGGCGGCCACCCGGCCGCCCTCGAAGCCCTGCACCGGCAGGTCGCGCACCCGGCCCTCCAGGTCGGCCGCCGTGAACACCCCGAAGACTCCGTCCAGCCCGTCGGGGATTTCCACGCCGCCGATGCCGGCGTGCGCGAACGGACTGCGCACGAACGCGAGGTGGGCCGCTCCGGGCGGGTCGATGTCGTCGAGGTAGCGCGTCCTGCCGCGCAGGATGCGGTCGTCCTCCCGGCGCGGGACGGAGTGGCCGACGAAGGCGGTCAGGCCGGCTTCCGGTCCCACTTGACCTCGAACTCTGGGATCACCGGCCGCATCAGGGCATCAACCGGGCAGTAGCGGGCGACGAGGCTCGCGAGCCGTCCGACGCGCTCATTTGGCTCGTCGGTCGTGATTGTCACGTGTAGCCGTACGGCCTGATAGTGAACGGGCACGTCCGCCAGTCCGCGGCGCCCGCGGGTATCGAGCTCGCCCTCCGCCTGCATCTCGAGCCCGCTGTACTCCAAACGCAGCTTCTCGGCCATCCGGCCGGCCGTGACGTTCGTACACGCACAGAGGGACGCGAGCAAGAGCTCGAGCGGGCTCTGGCCGCGGTCCTGCCCGCCGCGCGACGGCGGCTCGTCGCTGATCAACGGCGGAAAGCCGCGTACGTGAATCGCGCACGCGGTCTTATCGATCATGTCTCCGCGGGCGCGGTTCGTAACCACGTACTCCTCTGCCTCACGCACCCTTGCCATGTCAGCCTCCTCGTCCGAGTGAAATCACTAGCTTCCTGCCCGGCGACGCGTCCTGCCGTTGCCAGGCTGCGGCCACGTCGTCGAGCGGCACGACCTCGCGGTCGACCGTCAGGCGCCCCTGCGCGGCGTATTCCAGGAGCCGCCGGTAGCTGGCGGCCTTGCGCTCGAGGCCGGTCCAGCCCGACGAGATGGCGTGGACCGCGCCCTGGCGGTTGCGCACGATCTCGAGCGGCAGGCGGACGTCGGTGCCCGCGGACTGGCCCACGTTCACCAGCCGTCCCTCAGGGGCGATCGCCCGCAGCGCCGCCATCGCGGGCTCGCCCCACAACGGATCGATCACCACGTCGAGTTGTCCGCCGGCCGCGTGCTCGAAGGCCTCCGTGAGGTCACCATCGCCCAGCTCCACGACCTCGTCGGCGCCCAGCTTGCGCACGCGCTCGAGCCGCTCGGCGCTGCGTCCCGCGCCCACGACTCGGCCAGCCCCCATCAGCTTTGCCAGCTGTACCGCCATGTGTCCAACGCCGCCGCTCGCGCCTAGGACGAGCACTCGCTCACCGCCCGCCGGCGCCGCGCGCTCGAGCGCGAGCAGCGCGGTGATCCCAACGACGCCGAGCCCGGCGGCGAGGTCCTCGCCGACGTCCGCCGGAAGCTCCACCAGCGACTCCTCCGGGACAACCGCTCGTTCGGCGAGAGTCCCCTGCGCGCCGAAGCCCGGGAGCGCGCTGCCCTCGAACCGAACCCGCGTGCCGGGCGGCAGGCGCGCCGATTCGACCACCGTGCCGGCCCCCTCGAGGCCCGGGACGTACGGCGGCTGCGCCGGCTTGGGGTGGCGACCGGCCGCGACGCGGATCTCCACGGGGTTGAGCGAAGCCGCCTCGACTGCCACAAGCGCGGTCCCGTCTTCCCGCGACGGCTCGTCGACCTCAGCGGCCGCCGGTGGAGAGCCGACGGCCCGGACCACGGCTGCCCGCATCAGCTCACTGCCTCCGCATGCGACTCGAGCGCCTGAAGCACTGCGGCAAGCGTCGCTATGCCCTCCTCCGCGCCGGTCTCCGGCTCGGCCTCGCCGCGGATGCAGCGGCCGAACTCGGACAATTCCTCCGCGAGCATGTCGCGCTCCTCGAAGTCCACGGGCTCACCGGCGAGCGTCAGGGTCGTGACGCTGTCGAGCGCCCGCGCGTCTGGCCACACCGAGAAGTCCGTGCGGTAGTCCAGCACGGCCTCAGTTCCGAGGAGCCGCAACGACAGCGTCTTGGGCGACACGTAGCTGCCGGTCAGCGATGCCAACGCGCCGCACTCGAACTCCAGCGACACGATGCCCACGTCGTCGATGTCCGCAGTGGTCTGGACGTGCGCGAAGCGGCCGGACGCTCGCGCCACCGGGCCGAGCCAGTACGCCAGTGTGTCCACATGGTGGATGCCCAGCTGCATTATCGGTCCGCCCGGGTTGCGCTCGCGCTGGGCTCGCCACGCCTCGGGCTTGAAGGAGCCCGGCAGCGACATGTTCGCCTCCGCCAGCACCACGCGTCCGAGCGCGCGTTCTTCGAGGAGCTGCTTGACGCGGCGCGAAGCGCCGAGCCGACGGAACGCGTGGCCGACCATCAGCGTCACGCCGACCGCCTCGCACGCGCGGCGCATGCGCTCGCCGGCCTCGGTGGTGTCAGCGATCGGCTTCTCGACGAATACGTGGCGGCCGCGCTCGGCACACGCGAGCGCCTGCTCCTCGTGCACGTCGTTGGGCGTCACGAGCAGCACGCCCTGCACGCCGGGATGCTCGATCGCCCGCTCGACGCTCGTGGCCGGCTCGCAGCCGAAACGCTCGGCGAACTGGGCGCGCCTCTGCTCGTCCCTGCTGAAACAGGTCACGAGCTCGAGCCCGGCGCGCTCCGCAGCGTCCACGAGACGCGGTGCCCACATGCCCGTCCCGACGATCGCGATGCCGCTCATCCGAGCTGCTCGCGGAGCCAGTCCGCGGCCACCGGCCGCGTCTTGTACGGGATGTTCGCGCAACCGTGGTTTCCGTCCTCGTGAAGGAGGAACGTCCCGTTCGGCGCCTCCCTCGCGGCCCGCTCGGTCTGTTCCCACGGGATCAGGCGGTCGAGCTTGCCGGTTATCGCCAGGTACGGCTGCTGGATGCGCTCGGCCACGCCGTCCAGGTCGAGCTCGGCCGCCTTCGCCCGCCCCTCGTCGTCGTCCTTGGCGAACGACTTCGCCACGAAGGTCTCGCGCGTCTGCGGCGG
>OBLS010000538.1_pt1 | contig 13870 bp, 9 predicted proteins | sample 1519901 | NCBI WGS metagenome assembly OBLS01 (sample SAMEA3113585, study PRJEB22503) | soil metagenome | reverse complement strand
GGTCCTCGCTCAGGTCGGTTCCCATCGGGAGGGCGAAGTTGGTTCGGGCCGCCTGCTCCGTGGCGGGCAGCGCCGCGGCGTCGGCGACGGCCGGCTGCCGGTGCACCGGCGTGCGGTAGTAGCCGCGCCCGACGGGCAGCTCGCGCTCGGAGCGCACGACGTAGAGGTGATAGGCGTGCCGTGCGCCCTCGGTTGGCCGCGGGAGCAGCGCGTGCTCGCCCATGCCGTGGCGCTCGTATGCCGCGGCCACAGCCCGCCGCCGCTCGGTCCATCCGTCCAGCTCGGGCAGCAGCACCCGCAGCGCCGCCGCCTGCAGCTCATCGAGGCGTGAGTTGTAGCCCACGTCGGTGAAAGTGGTCTTGTCCCTCGAGCCGTGGAAGCGCAGGATGCGCGCGCGCTCCGCCAGCTCGTCATCGTTGGTGGCGATCGCGCCGCCGTCGCCCAGGCAGGGGAGGTTCTTCGAGGGGAAGAACGAGAAGGTGGCCACCTCCCCGAGGGCGCCCGCCCTCAGCCCGTCCAGCTCCGCTCCGGCCGCCTGGGCCGCGTCCTCCAGAACCGGCACGCCCAGCTCGCGCAGCTCCGGGATCGGCGCCACGTTGCCGAACAGGTCCACGGGCACGATCGCCTTCGTGCGCGGCGTGAGCGCCGCCCGCACCGTGTCGGGCGTGACGCAGAAGGTGTCGAGGTCGATGTCGCAGAACACCGGCCGCGCGCCGAGCACCAGGGCCGCCTCGGCGGTCGCGTAGAAGGTGAAGGATGGCATCACGACCTCGTCATCCGGTCCCACGCCGAGCGCACGCAGCGCGATCGTCAGGGCGTCGGTGCCGTTCGCCACGCCAACGCAGTGGCGTACGCCGAGATAGGCCGCGAACTCCTCCTCGAACGCCTCCACCTCGGGGCCGAGGATGTAGCGGCCGCCCCGCGCGACGCGTTCGAGCGCCTCGCTCAGGCGGTCGTGATATGGCTCGAGACTGCTGGCGAATAGGGGAATCAAGGCTCGCTACCCTACTTCGCCCTTATGCCCTTACTCGCCTCGATCACGGACCCCATCGTCGAGGTGGCCGTGGACGTGGTGGATGCCATGGGACTGCCCGGAGTGTTCGTGCTGATGCTCCTCGAGAGCGCCTGCATCCCCGTGCCGAGCGAGGCCACGATGCTCTTCGCGGGGTTCAACGTCTCGCGCGGCGAGTACAGCCTGATCGCCGCCACCGCCGTGGGTTCGCTGGCGAACCTCGCCGGCTCCTGGCTCGCGTACTGGGTCGGCCGCGCCGGGCGCGTCGACATCCTGGAGAAGCACGGCAGGAAGCTGCACATCAAGAGATCGCACCTCGAGTGGGCGGACCGCTGGTTCGAGAGGCACGGCGACGCGACGGTCTTCTTTACCCGCATGCTTCCGATCATTCGCACGTTCATCTCGCTGCCGGCCGGAGTCGCCCGGATGCCGTTCTGGCGCTTCAGCGTGCTGACGCTCGCGGGCTGCGTCCCGTGGGTGCTCATGCTCACCTTCATCGGCAAGGAGGCGGGCGACAACTGGGAGCAGTGGAAGGACAGCCTCCACTACGTGGACTACGCGGTAGTGGCCGCAATCGTGATCGGCGTGGTCTGGTTGGTGGTCCGCAACCGCCGCCGCCGACGCCGCGGCGACGACGCGGCAGCCGGCACGGCGGAGCCGGAACGCGCGTAGCCGCTGGCGAAACGGCTGGACCCCACCTATGGTGGGAATGCGGGGGATTCATGACCATGATTCATCCCGGCACTCTTCCAAGCCCCCCTGCGCAAGCATCCCCCGCGCCCTGGCGAGAGCGCACCCTCTCCCGCCTGGTTGCGCACGTGCGTGCCCTCCTGCCCGTCTCCGCGGTGGCGTTCGTGACGGCCGAGTCCGGCGAGCAGGGCGTCCAGCGCCCGGCCGGCTGGTTCGCGAACGAGGACCTGCGCGCGGCGGTGGACGCCTCGCTCCCCTGGATGCTGCGCACGGGCTCGCTGCTGCTCCCCCGCGTCGACGCCTGGCAGGCGGCACCCGACCTCATGGAGGCGATCAGCGCCGAGCTCGCCGAGGAGCACGCGCAGCGCGTATGGGAGAGCTACCGCGCCGCGTCCATGATCGTGTGCCCCGTGCGGAGTGAGATCGGCAGGCCGCTCGGCGCGCTGGTGGTGGCCTCGCTCGATGAGAGCCACCCGCTCGGAACCGCCCAGGTGCCGACGGTCGAGGCGCTCGCCGACCTCGCCGCGATGGCGCTCGAGCGGACGAGCCTGCTGGAGACCGAGGGCCGGCGGGCGCGCGACGAGCTGAGGCTGAAGCGGGCTGCGGCGGCGGTGTCGGCCTCGCTCGACCTGACCGAGGTCTACACCCGCGTGGTCGAGCACGCGGCCGCGATCACCGGCGGCACCCACGCGCTGCTCACGCGCCTGAACGCGCGTGCCGGCGAGCTGCGCACGGCGGCGCAGGTGGACTTCTCGGACGAGCTGGCCGCGCGGCTCGTGTCTCTGGACAGCAGCAGCTTCGGCGAGGTCGCGCGCACAAGGAAACCGATGCGGCGCAGCGGCGCCGACGCCGCACCGCTCGGATGCCTGCTCCACACACCGATCGAGCTCGGCCCGCGGCTCTACGGCGTGCTCACCGTCGGTCACGAGGATCCGGAGCGCTTCGGGCCAGACGAGCTGGAACAGCTGGTGAAGCTGGCCCGCTCGTCGGCCGGGGCGATCGCGAATGCGATCGACTACGAGCGCGAGCGGCGCATCGCTCGTGCCCTCACACTCGGGTTCGTGCCCGAGTCGTTGCCCGAGGTGCCCGGCTACGAGACCGGCCTGCTGTACGCGCCCGCCGCAAACGAGCCGACGGGCGGCGATGTGTACGGGGCCTGGACGGCGAGCGGCGAGGCGGTCGCCGTCCTGGTGGGCGACGTGGCCGGCAAGGGCGTCGAGACCGCAGCCCTCAGCTCGATGGTGCGCTTCTTCGTGGAGGCCCGCAGCTGGGACACGCTCTCACCCGCGAAGGTCCTCGAGCAGGCCAACGCCATGCTGCTCGGCCGGCTCCCCCGCGACACCTTCGTGACCGCGTTCCTCGGGATCCTGTCGCGCGACTCGCTTCGTTACTGCAACGCAGGCCACCTGCCACCCCTGCACGTCCGGGCCGGGATTGTCTGTCCGCTCGACAGCCACGGCCTGCCACTCGGGGTACTCGAGCGCCACGGCTACTCCGAGAGCGAGCTGCTCCTGGAGCGAAGCGACCTCGTCTTCGCGCACACGGACGGCCTCATCGAAGCGCGCCGGGCCGGCCGGATGTACGGCACCGAGCGCCTCGCGGCGCTTGTTGCGGGACTGGCTCGCTCGCACGCGCCCCAGGAACTCGTGCAGGCGGTGTACGACGACGTGACCGCCTGGGCGGACGGGATCTCCGACGATGCCGTGGCGCTGGCGCTGCGGCGCAGCGCCTGACGACGCGCGTTCCGCTTGAATGGAGGCCGTGGCCGAAGGGGCATACGCGCGTGCCGGCGTCGACCAGCTGCTGTCGGGGAACGCCGTCTCGGCGCTGGTCGAGGTGCTCGCCGGCATCCGGACCGGGCGCCCGTCCCGCGCCGCCCTGGCCAGCGGCCACTACGCGAACGTCCTGAGGCTGGACGACCGGTGTGGGCTGGCTCTGTCGTGTGACAGCGTGGGCTCCAAGGTGATCGTCTGCGAGCAGCTCGGGCGCTACGACACGATCGGCATCGACCTCTTCGGCATGAACGCCAACGATGTGATCTGCGTGGGGGCCGACCCGATCGCGCTGCTCGACTACATCGCTGTGGAGGAGGCCAACCCGGAGGTGCTGGAGCAGATCGGCCTCGGCCTCCGCGCCGGGGCCGAGCAGGCCGGCGTCGAGATTCCCGGCGGGGAGCTCGCCGTCCTGCCCGACGTCGTGCGCGGCCATCCGTCGCCGCGCGGCTTCGACCTGGTCGGCTTCTGCGCCGGGCTCGTCGACCTCGACGCGATCGTGACCGGAGGACGCATCGAGCCCGGCGACGCCGTGATTGGCATCCCGTCCAGCGGCATCCACTCCAACGGCCTGAGCCTCGCGCGCAGCGTGCTCACCGACCTCGACGAGGAGATCGGCGACCAGACCGTCGGCGACATGCTGCTCGAGCCCACCGTTATCTACGTGCAGGCGATACGCGAGCTGCTCGATTCGGACGTGGACGCGCGAGGGCTCGCCCACATCACCGGCGACGGCTTCCTGAACCTACTGCGCCTGGAGGCCCACGCGGGCTACCGGATCGACGCCCCCCTTCCCGTGCCGCCCGTGTTCGTGCACATCGCGGAGCGCGGCGGAGTCGACGACGCGGAGCTGTATGAGGTCTTCAACATGGGCTGCGGCTTCTGCGTCGTGGTCTCGCCGGACGACGCGGAGGCTGCGCTGGAGCTGCTCGGCCGGCACCACCCCGGGACCGCTCTGATCGGCCAGACCACGACCGCCACCGGGGTGGTCGAGCTCCCGAAGCAGGGCCTGATCGGCCGTCGCGGCGAGGGCTTCAAGCCGGCGCCGTAAAGGCGGCGCAGCGCTGCTCGCGGCCGTCACGCTCGGCGCGTGCGCGCCGACGGCGCTCGCGAGCCCGGTGATTGCCGGCGACCATCCGGACCCTTCCATTCTGCGGGCCGGTAGCGGCTGGTACACCGCGGCGACTTCCGGGAGCTGGCTGCCCGCCTTCCCGGTGCTGCGTTCGGGCGATACCCGCAGCTGGCGGCAGGTCGGAGCCGTGCTGGAGCGGCGACCGCGCTGGGCGGCGGGCGACTTCTGGGCGCCCGAGCTGGTGCGCCGCCACGGCCGCGTGCTCGCGTACTACGCCGCGCGCGGCCGCAGCGGCAAGCGCTGCCTGGCGGTGGCCTCCTCGGCGCGGCTGCGCGGGCCGTACCGCGACGAGGGGCCGATCGTCTGCAGCAGGGTCGGTGAGATCGACCCGGTGCCGGTGACCGACGAGCACGGTGCCGACTGGCTCGTCTGGAAGCGGGACGGAAACAGCCGCGGGCAGCCCACTCCCATCCTCGCCGCGCCACTCGCACCGGGAGGAGTTGCGCTGGGCGGCGTGCCCCACGAGCTGTTCCGGGCCGATGCTCCGTGGGAGCGAGGCCTGGTGGAGGCTCCGGCGCTGCTGCGCCGCGATGGCATGTTCTACCTCGTGTACTCCGCCGGGCACTGCTGCGGCCTGAGGTGCAACTACGTGACCGGCGTGGCACGCTCGCGCTCGCTGTTGGGGCCCTGGGAGAAGCGACCCGGGCCGTTCCTCCAGGACGACGCGTCGTTCCGATGCCCGGGCCACGTGAGCGTGGCGGGCGCACCAGGTGGCGGCCTGCTGCTGGCCTACCACGCGTACGCGCGCGGGGACCCGGCGAACCGGCAGTTCCTGATCGCCCCGCTCGGATTCGACGCCGAGGGCTGGCCGGTCGTGAGTGCAGCCGGACACTCCGGCCCGAGCGCCGTGCCAGTGCGGTTCGACTTCCAGAGCGGGCGGCTCGGTCAGGGCTGGCAGTGGCCCGTGGGGCTGCGCCCGGCGGCGCAGGCGGCAGACGGCGCGTTGCGGCTCGGGCCCGGGGCGATCGCTCGGCAGGCCGGCACCGCCACGTTCAGCGCCCAAACGGAGGTCATAGGACGGCTGCGCGGAGCGCGCCCCGGTCTGGCTCTGATGGCGTCCGATGCGGACGGCATCGGCGTCGAGCTGCGCGGGCGGCATGCACTCGCCTGGCGAGTCGACGACGGGCGGCGCACGGAGCTCGGTCGCACGCGCGTCGGCGGCGGCGGGCGGGTGGAGCTGCGCCTGAGGATGGGTGCGAGCATCCGTCTCGCGCTGCGGACCCGCCATGACTGGCGCACGCTCGGCGGCGATCAGCCACCGCCGCGCTGGACCAGCGGCCCCCGAGTCGCCCTGCGCGTGAGCGGCCCGCCGGCCGCGCGCGCGTCGTTTGATCGCCTATGGATCAGCCCGCGCTAGGCGAGCTGCCAGAGCTCACCGCCAAGAACCGGGACGCGGCGCAGGCGCCATTCGCTCGCGAGGCGCCACGCCTCCGCCCCGGCGCGCGGGCCGGGCAGGTCGCAGACCACCTCGAGCTCGACCGTGGCCATGCTGTCGAAGCGGCGCAAGGCGGTGGTCACGTCGGGGTGCGGCTCTGCGCTGGGAGCCGCGCCCGCCGCGATCGCCGCCTCACGCCATTGCTCGTACGAGTGGTCGCCGCCCACCCAGTGCTCCTCGCCGGGGCGGTCCTCGGGAGTGAAGCGCAGCGCCGGGAACGCCAGCCTCTCCACCGTCGAGCCATGGCTGCCCTCGGCCGCGAGCCCAGCCTCTCGGGCGGCGTCCGGGATCGTGCGCGACTCCTCGAGGTCGCTTGCGAACGCCTCCAGCATCGCGTTCGACTCCAGGTCGATGCGGAATCGCGACGCGTCGAGGCCGGCGCGGCGCGCCTCCGCAACCAGTGCCTCGGGGCCGTCGAGCTTGCGCCCATGGCACATGAAGCCCTCGCGCAGGACACGCAGGTAGCGCTCCGCGGCGGCCGGCCCCTGCTCGGCTGCGGCCCTGCAGGCGATGCACGCCGGGTACGTGGAGCGCACCCCGTCGCCGTGCCATACGCGCGGGTCCAGCGGCATCCCCGACTCCGCCGCGTGGTCCAGCCATGTGATCACAAGCGAGGAGAGGTCGTTCTCGAACTCTCGGGCGAGACCGCCCATCACGTAGGTGATCTCGAACTGCTTGCCGAACTCCACAATCAGCCTGCGCAGCCGAGGCTCAGCCGCCCAGGAGGCGGAACAGGCAGGATCCGTGTAGTAGCGAAGGCGAACAGCCACCGGAGAGCGCAAAATAGATGACCGTGATCGGCACGCTGATCAGCGAGCGGTACCGGCTCGAGGAAAAGATCGGGTCTGGAGGCATGTCGAGCGTCTACCGAGCGTTCGATCCCACGCTCGAACGCTGGGTCGCGATCAAGCTGATGCACCGTGACATCTCGAACGATCCGGACCAGCTCGAGCGCTTCCGCCGCGAGGCGCGAGCGGTCGCGCAGCTCAATCATCCGCACGTGGTGACCGTGATCGACGCGGGCGAGGACGACGGCGCTCCGTACATCGTCTTCGAGTACGTGGAGGGCGAGACGCTGAAGGAGCGCATCCGTCGCCTCGGGCGCCTGCCGGTCTCCGAGGCGGTGGCGTACGCGATTGAGATCGGGCGTGCGCTGGAGAGCGCCCATGCGAACCGCCTCGTCCACCGTGACGTGAAGCCCCAGAACGTGCTGATCGACGCCGACGGACGCGCCAAGGTCACGGACTTCGGCATCGCGCGCTCGCTCGAGGCACAGGGCCTCACCGCGACCGGCCGCGTGCTCGGCACCACCGACTACGTCTCGCCGGAGCAGGCGCTCGGACACGAGGTCACCGGCCAGTCCGACATCTACTCGCTCGGGATCGTGCTCTACGAGATGCTCACCGGGGAGACGCCCTTCAAGGCGGACACGCAGGTGGCGGTGGCCATGAAACACGTGCGCGACCCGCTCCCGGACGTGCAGCGCCGCCGTCCGGAGATCTCCGCCGCGCTCGCCTCCGTGGTGGAGCGCTCGACCGCGAAGGAGACGCAGAACCGCTATCCGTCGGTGAGCCAGATGGTGCACGACCTCGAGGAGGTGCTCGCGATCGAGGCGGCACGCAGCGGCCAGGCCACGGGCGAGGCCACGACCGTGCTGCAGTCACTTTCCGGTGACACCGCGGACTTCGTGCCGGCCCGGCTGCGACGGCCCAGGCGGGCCCTCGCGCTCACGTTGCTCGTGCTCGGACTGCTCGCAGCCACGGGGCTCCTCCTCGCCACGCGTACCGAGAAGGGCACCGGCGGCACCGTGGTGAAGAAGCCGGCCGAGCTGAGCGAGGTCCGACTCGCCGGCAGCGCGGCCAGCGACTACGACCCGGAGGGCGACAACAAGGAATCGGACGACGCCACGCGCAACGCAATCGACGGCAACCCGACCACGAACTGGAACACCGAGACCTACCAGGGCGGCTTCGAGGGCAACGACAAGTCCGGCGTGGGCATCTATGTGGACGCCGGCAAGCCGATTGCGGCGCGCGGCGTGGCGCTGGTCACGGCCACCCCGGGCTTCAAGGCGAGGGTCTACGCGTCCGAAACGGTCCCGTTGCGCATCGCGGGATGGGTCGCGGTGAGCCCGGTCCTGAAGGTGGAGGAGGACCACGCCTTCCGGCTGCGGACCAGGCGGCGCGAGTTCCGCTACTACCTACTCTGGATCACCGAGCTGCCGGAGCAGAACAAGGCCGAGATCCAGGAGCTCAGCCTGCTGAAGTAGGTCGTCGTGCGCAAGCAGCGGGCTGGCCGCTGCGCAGCGTTCAGTGCCGGTAGCGGCGCTCCTCCTCGTGGCGCTCCAACGCCAGCGCGAGCAGCCGCTCCAGCAGCTCGACGTACGGGATCCCGCTCGCATCGAACAGCTTCGCGTACACGCTGGTCGAGGTGAACCCCGGGATCGTGTTCAGCTCGTTCACCAGCACCCGGTCGCCGTCCTCGACGAAGAAGTCGACGCGCGCCATCCCGGAGCAGTCGACGAGCTTGAATACCTCGACGGCCAGCCGCCGCACCTCCTCGCGCACCTGCTCTGGAACGCGCGCCGGCACCACCAGCTCCATGCCACCGGGCTCGTACTTCGCCTCGTAGTCGTACCAGTCGCTGTTCGTGAGGGCGATCTCGCCGGGCTGCGAGGCGATCGGGTCGCGGTGCCCGAGCACCGAGCACTCCACCTCCAGCCCGTCCGAGAAGCGCTCGACCAGGACCAGCGGGTCGTGCTCGAACGCGCCTGAGAGGGCGCCGTCGAGATCCGACTCGGACCATGCCTTGCCGATCCCCACCGACGAGCCCAGCCGCGCCGGCTTCACGAAGACGGGCGGCGCCAGCGTGACGGCGCCGCCCTCACGCACCGCCACGTAGTCCACCTGCGGGATGCCGTGCGCCGACATCAGGTCCTTGAAGACGGCCTTGTCCATCGCCACGGCGGAGGCCATCACGCCCGCCCCCACGTACGGGACGTCGAGCAGCTCGAGCAGGCCCTGCACGGTACCGTCCTCTCCGAACGGACCGTGCAGGACTGGAAAGGCGACATCCGCGTCCAGGAGCCCGGCCGACGGCTCCAGCGCCACGGGCTCACCGGCGTGCGTCCAGCGGCCATCGCGGTCGATGCGCAGGTCGAGCGCCTCGTGGCCACCCGCGTCGAGGCCCGCGCGCACCGACTCCGCCGATGAGAGCGACACGTCGTGCTCGCTCGAGCGGCCGCCGGCCAGTACGACAACTCTCACGGCACCTCCGGGGTGGTCGTGGCTGGTGGTGGCTCGGGGGGCACCTCCAGCACGCCGACCACGATCACCACCTGGCGGCCCGCGTCGACCTGCGTGCCGGGAGCCGGGCGCTGCTCGATCACAACGCCGTCCTGAGCCGGGTCCGTGACGGTGCGCTCCTGGGTCACCGGCTCCAGGCCCGCGGACGCGAGACGTGAGGTCGCGCTGCGCTCCTTTATGCCGATCACGTCGGGCACGTCCACCTGCGGTCGACCGGTCGAGACGGTGATCGTGACCGTCTCGCCGCGAGTCAGCTCGGTCCCGGCGCCCGGGCTCTGGGAGATCACGTCACCCTCCGGCACGTCCGACTCCTGCTCCACCACCGAGACCCCGAAGCCCTCGTCGCGCAGCCGCGCCTCGGCCGACTCGCGCGAGAGCCCGGTCACTTCCGGCACGGCGACCTGCTCGGGGCCGGAGCTGACGAGCAATCGTACCCGCGTGCCCTTGGTGACCTCCTTGCCCTCAGGCGGCACCGTCCGGACGGCGAAGTCCTTCTTCACCTTGTCGGAGGGTTCGCTGTCCACGGTGACCTTGAGCCCCGCGTCCTCGATCTCCTCGATCGCCTGGCCTTGGCGCAGGTTGGCCACCGGCGGCACCAGGACGGTGCCAGGGCCGTCTGACACCTCCAGCGTCACGGTCGAGCCTTCATCGGCCTCCTCGCCGGGATTGGGATCCTGGTCCACCACCTGGTCGAAGGGCTGCGAGCTGCGCACGCGCTCGGTCTGAACCTCGAAGCCGGACCGCTCCATGAGCGCGCGGGCAGCAACCAGCTGCTTGCCGGTCACGCGCGGCACCTCCTTCTGCTCCGCGGTGAGCGCGCCGCTCACGATCACGTAGAGGAGCGCGCCGATCAGTGCGAGCGTCAGGATCCCGATCGTGAACCACGGCCAGCGACGCTCGCGCTCCTCGCGCGGGACGGCCACCGGGGCGAGTGCCGGTGCGGTCGCGCCCGCCGGCTGAGTGGCGGCGGTGGCATCGTCCGCCGGCATCGGGATGGGCGCGAAGGCCGCGGTGTCCTGGCCGCCGTTGTGCCCGGCTTCGATCTGCGCGCGTGCCGCCTCCAGGGCGGTCGCCAGGTCCTCGGCCGACTGCCAGCGCTGGGCAGGGTCCTTCGCCAGGGCGGCCATCACCACGGCCTCCAGCGCGGGATGCACGTCGGGGCGCCACTGCGAAATCGGCGGCGGGGCTTCGGAGAGGTGCTTCAGCGCCACCGCCACCGCGCTGTCGCCCTCGAAAGGCAGCCGCCCCGCGAGCAACTCGTAGAGCATTACGCCGATCGAGTAGATGTCCGACGTGGCCGTGACCGCGTGGCCCTGCGCCTGTTCGGGCGACAGGTACTGAGCGGTGCCCATGATCGAGCCCGTCTCCGTCATCTCGGACGCTCCCGCCCGCGCGATGCCGAAGTCCGTGACCTTGGCGTGGCCGTGCTCGTCGACGATCACGTTGTGGGGCTTGAAGTCCCTGTGGATCACCCCATGGCGGTGGGCGAAGCCGGCCGCCTCGAGGATCTGGGTCCCGATGTCGATCACCCGCTCCTGGGGCAGCGGCGCCTGCGCGGTCACGAGGTCCTTGAGCGTCTGGCCCGTGAGGTACTCCATCGCGATGTAGTACGTGCCCTCGTGCTCCCCCCGATCGAAGACGCCTACCACGTTCGGGTGGTTGAGGCCCGCGGCCGACTTGGCCTCGCGGCGGAAGCGCTCGACGAACTCCTGGTCCTGGGCAAAGCGCCGGTGCAGGACCTTGATCGCCACCTGGCGGCCGAGGTGGCTGTCCTCGGCGCAGTACACGTCCGCCATGCCGCCGGACCCGATGCGCCGCAGGATGCGGTAGCGGCCGTCGACCAGCGTGTTGCCGGCCACCTCCGTCATCCCGCGCCTCCGCCGAGCATTGCCTCGAGCACGGACTTCGCGATCGGGGCCGCCACGGTGCCGCCCTGGCCGGTGGTGCGCTCCACGGTCACGGCGATCGCGAGGCGCGGGTTCTCGACCGGCGCGAAGCAGATGAACCAGGGCTGGGTGAACTCACGGTTGGCGCCCACCTCAGCGGTACCGGTCTTGCCGGCCACGCGGATGCCGGCCAGCGCGGCGGCGGTGCCGGTGCCCTCCTCGACCACTCGGCTCATCATCGCGGTGAGCTGCTCGGCCGTCTCGGGCTTCATGACATCCGCCTGGAGGTCGGGCTCGATGCGCTCCTTCACCCGCCCGTCCTTGCGCACGACGCGGTCCGTCAGGCGCGGCTTCATCAGGCGGCCCTTGTTCGCGATGGCCGCGGCCACGAGCGCCATCTGCAGCGGCGTCGTGTCGAGGGCGCCCTCGGCTCCGCCCTGCCCGATCGCCACGCGCCCGACATCGAAGCCGTCCTGCACGTACTCGACCCCGTTCCTGCGGATCCCGCTGGGGATCATCTGAAAGCCGGGATAGTCGAGCTGCGGGTCCTCGTAGAAGCCGAAGCGCTTCATGTACTCCACGAGCGTCTCGGCGCCCACGCGCTCGCCCACCTGCGCGAAGACCGTGTTCACCGAGTTCGTGAGCGCGTCAGTGAAGGAGATCGGCCCGAAGTCCTGCCCGCCGGAGTTCTCGAGCGGCGCGCCGCTGATGGTTCTCGGCGACGAGCCGTCGATGACGGTGTCGGGGGTCACCTTGCCGGTGTCGAGCGCGGCCGTGGCGGTGACCACCTTGAACGTCGAGCCCGGCTGGTAGAGCTCCTGCGTGGTCCGGTTCAGCAGCGGCTTGTTGGGGTCCGTGTTGATGCGTCCGAACTGCGCGGTGATCAGGTTCGGGTCATACTCGGGAACCGACACCATCACGCGGACCTTGCCCGTCTGCGGCTCGATCGCCACCACCGCGCCCTTGCGGCCGGCGAGGCCCGCCACCGCCGCCTGCGTGCCCGCCACGTCGAGGTTCGTGACGAGATCGTTGCCCTCGCGGTCGCGGCTCTCGAGGCCCGACAGGATCGAGGCGAACTCGTCCTCGTCGCCGGTCAGGTCCTCGTTCCGGGAGAGCTCGAGCCCGCGCCTGCCGTTCTCGATGAACGAGTAGCCCACGGGATGGGCGAACGTGCCCTGTGTCGGATAGGTGCGGGTGTAAATCCTATTTTCGCCGCGTCCCTCGCCGTGGCTGCGGGCGAGCACCGTGCGGTTGTCGGAGGCGAGGATCAGGCCGCGGGGGATGCGCTGCTCCTCGATCAGCGGCCGGCGATTGGCGGGGTTGTCCGCCAGCGACTGGGCCTCGAAGACCGTCCAGCGCGACGTGAAGATCACGAGCACGGCGAACAGCAGCGTGAAGAGGCCGAAGAGCTGGACGATCTGGCGGTTCACACGACCCCTCCGCGCCGCCGGGCCTCGGAGCGCGCGTGATCGGACACGATCAGCAGCAGAGCCAGCAGCACCATGTTCGCGACGATCGAGCTGCCGCCGTAGGAGACGAACGGAAGCGTCACGCCCGTGAGCGGGATCACGCGCGTGACGCCGCCGACGATCACGAACACCTGGATCGCGAGCACGGCGGTCAGGCCGGTGGCCAGCAGCTTGGAGAAGCCGTCGGCGGCCGACAGGCCGGCGCGGAAGCCCCGGTACACGAGCAGGAGATAGGCGCCGAGCAGCCCCGCCGCCCCGAACAGGCCGGCCTCGTTAGCGAGCACCGCGTAGATCAGGTCAGTGTGCGCGGCCGGCAGGATCGTGCCGCCGCCCGGGAGCTGGAGCAGCGCCTGCCCAAAGCCCTGCCCAAAGAGGCCGCCGTCCGCCTGGGCGAACAGCGACTGCGCGAGCTGGTAGCCCTCGTCGTCCACGACGCCGCTGGCGAACGGGTCGAGCCAGATGTCCACGCGTTCCTGCACGTGCGCGACGCTCCGGGACAGGAAGAAGGCGCCGCCGAAGAACATCGTGGAGCCCACGCCGACCAGCGACAGCCGTCCGGTGGCCACGTACAGCAGGGCCAGGAAGCCGCCGAAGAACATCAGCGAGCTGCCGAGGTCGCGGATGAAGATCAGCATGAACATCGCGAGGCCCCAGACGAGCAGGAGCGGCCCGAAGTGCTTCGGCGAGGGGCGGTCGCGGATGACGGCGGCGAACGAGATCAGGAACACGCCGAGCAGCACCGATCCCGCGACGCCGAGGTCGAGCACCGCCACGCCGAGCAACGTGAGGGCGACCGGGATGCCCCAGAGCAGCAGCTGCCGCTGGTAGGGCAGCGGCCGCAGCCGCGGCCGCACGAGTATGTCGCCCGTCTCGCGCAGGTAGCTCGCGAGGAAGACGATGATCCCGAGCTTGGCGAACTCGGCTGGCTGGAACTGGATGGGACCGACCTTGATGGCGAGGAACGCGCCGTTGACCTGCGTGCCGATGCCGGGCAGGCGCGGCATCAGGAGCAGCCCGATGCTCGCCGCCGCGATCGTGTAGCGGTAGCGCTCGAGCACGTGGTGGTCGTCGATCAGCAGGATCGTCACGCAGAAGAACGCCAGCCCGACGACGAACCACTGCGCCTGCTCGCGCGCGAGCTCGGCGTCGATCCGGTAGATCAGGACGAG
>OBLS010000536.1_pt1 | contig 13903 bp, 12 predicted proteins | sample 1519901 | NCBI WGS metagenome assembly OBLS01 (sample SAMEA3113585, study PRJEB22503) | soil metagenome | reverse complement strand
GAGTCGCCCTGCAGGACCAGCCGGGTGACGTGCTGCTCGCGCTCGGTCAGCCCGTGGGCCGCCATCAGCAGCGGGGCGATCCGGGCCGGGTGGGCCGGCTCGACGATCACGGCCACCCGGAGGTCGCCGCCGGAGACCAGCGAGGCGCCGTGGAGCACCACCCAGGTGCCGGAGCGCGACAGCACCCGCGACACGGCCACCTGCCCGGGCTCGTCGGGGTGCTCGGCCGTCCGCAGGGCCCGGCCGGCCACCGCCAGCACCGAGGAGGGCAGCCTGCCGGCGTGCCAGTCGCCGTCGGGCAGCTCCTGGAGCCAGCGCTCCACCCCGGGCGTGGCCGACTCGACCTCCCCGGCCCGGGAGAGGACGACCAGGCCGGGCCCGTCGGGTCCCTCGGGGTCGGCGGCCTCACCGACCAGCAGGGCCCGGCGGGCCCCGACGGCGCCACCCGCCGGACGAAGCCGAGGTCGGCGTCGTCGAACATCGGCTGGCCGGGCTCGCGGTACAGGCCGAGCGCCCCCCAGACCTCCCCGGCCGGGGTGCGCAGGGCGGCGATCAGCTCCTGGTCGCCCCCGAGGGCCATGTTGGCGTGCCAGCGCGGGCTGGCGGAGGGGTCGCCGGCGGTGGCCTCGTGCAGGGTCGAGATCCCGCGCTCGGAGCGGGCGACGTCGGCCAGCTTGTTGACGTCGTCCTGGTCGTACTCGACCAGCAGCCAATCCGCTGGCGGCTCGGCGATGCCCTCCTGGAAATGGCTGGTGACCAGCAGCGAGGCCGGGTCCAGGGTGTACCAGCACGGCGCCCAGTCGTGCGATGCACACCATCAGGGCACGGGTGCTGGGACCAGAGGACGGCGAGGTCGCGGGAGGGCCCGGGTTCCGGCGGGACCGGTTCATGGTCGACGGCGCCGACACCGGCAGCCGGCTGTCGGTGGTCGAGCACACGCTCGGCCCGCGGGTCCTGGCCGGCCGCTGCACTTCCACACCCGCGAGGACGAGTTCAGCTTCGTGCTCGAGGGCCGGCTGGGGCGCTGCTGGGCGACCAGGAGGTCGTCGCCGGCCCGGGGGACCTGGTCTTCAAGCCGCGAGGGCAGTGGCACACCTTCTGGAATCCGGGCGAGGAGCCCACCCGCATCCTGGAGCTGATCACCCCGGCCGGGCTGGAGGACCTGTTCCGCGAGCTCGGCGCCCTCGGCGACGACTTCGACCCGGGACGCTCCCGGCGATGGCCGAGCGCTACGGGGCCAAGGTCGACTTCGAGGGCACGGCGGCCGTGATCGAGCGGCACGGGCTGCGGTTCTGAGCGCCCGCTAGGCCTCGGGGCGGGACAGCTCGGGGAGGTTGCCGAGGTCGAGCAGCTTGAGCAGGGCGGCGGGGCGGAAGTCGCCGGCCAGCAGCTCGTCCGGGGTGCGCCAGGCGACCTCGGCCAGGTTCTTGTCCCCGCTGGGGTTGGGCTCGATGCCGAGGACGCCGTCGTGCCCGGCGGCCAGCCAGCCGGCGAACACGACCACGAACTCGTTCTCCTCGAGGATGTCCTGGAGCCAGATCACCCCGGCCAGGCCGATCGGCAGGCCGGTCTCCTCCTGGAGCTCGCGCCGGGCGCCGTCCTCGACCCGCTCGTCCGGCTTGACCTTGCCACCGGGCAGGCACCAGAAGTCGTCGCCGTCCTCGTGGTGATGGTGGGCGGCCAGGACCTTGCCGTCATTGACGACCAGGGCCCTGGCCACCAGCGTCGCCTTGCGTGAGGCCATTGTCAGCCCTCGTAGGGGTTGGGCCCGTACGGCCAGGGCACGGGCGTGGGGTGGCTGGGGCCGCCGGGGCGGAGCAGTCCGGCGGCCCGGAACCGCCAGGCGTGGTCGGTGGGGCCGATGCCCTTGCCCAGCGGGAAGCCGCCGGCGATGGCGCCCGACAGGTAGCGCTTGGCCGCCTCGACGGCGGTGGGCACGTCCAGGCCGTCGGCCAGGTTGGCCGCGATCGCCGAGGCCAGGGTGCAGCCGGTCCCATGGGTGTGGGGGGTGGCCAGCCGGGGGGCGGTCAGCTCGATCGCCTCGTGGCCGTCGAAGAGCAGGTCCACGGCGTCGCCGCCGGGCAGGTGGCCGCCCTTGACCAGGACCCAGCGCGACCCCAGCTCGTGCATCGCCCGAGCCGCGGTGAGCAGGTCGCCCCGGTCGCGCACCTCGACCCCGCAGAGCAGCTCGACCTCGCCCAGGTTGGGGGTGATCACGGTGGCCAGCGGGGCCAGCCGCTCCCGCAGGGCGGCCACCGCGTCGGGCCGCAGCAGCGGGTCGCCGTGCTTGGACGCCGCCACCGGGTCGACCACCAGGTTGGGCAGGGCGAAGCGCTCGCAGGCCCCGGCCACGGCCTCGATGATCGGGGCCGAGGCCAGCATCCCGGTCTTGGCCGCGTCGACCCCGATGTCGGTGGCCACCGACTCGATCTGCTCGAACACGGCCCGGGGCTCCAGCTCGTAGAACCCCTGCACCCCGACCGAGTTCTGCACGGTCACGGCGGTGACGGCCGACATGCCGTGCACCCCGTGGGCCAGGAACGTCTTGAGGTCGGCCTGGATCCCGGCCCCGCCGCCGGAGTCGGACCCGGCGATGGTGAGCACCCGAGCGGGCACCGGCACGCCGTCCACCTCCTGTCTGGGCCGTTTCGGACGGAACAATCGGGCCAGGCTACCAGCGTCGCCCTCGTAGACTGCGGCCATGGACCGCCGCCGCCAGATCCGCATGAGCGAGGCCGAGTTGGCCGCCTTCCTGGACGCCCAGCGCACCGTGACCTGCGCCACCATCGGTCCGCAGGGCCGCCCCCACCTGGTCGCCCTCTGGTACGTCCCGATGGGTGCGCATCTCGACTGCTGGACCTACGCCGCCTCCCAGAAGGTCCGCAACCTCGAGCGCGATCCCCGCGCCACCCTCCTGACCGAGGCCGGCACGACCTACCAGGAGCTCCGCGGGGTCAGCCTGGAATGCGACGCCGAGCTGGTCCGCGACCCCGACCAGGTTCTCGACATCGGCGTCGCCCTGGCCGCCCGCTACAGCGGCGCCTCCCCCACCCCCGACCTCCGCGCCGCCCTCACCCCCCAGGCCGCCAAACGGGTCGGCGTCCGCTTCCACCCGACCCGGGTCTCGAGCTGGGATCACCGCAAGCTCGGCTGAGGGCACGGTGGGCGAGCAGGACCGGGAGGATGGCGGCGGCGACCAGGAGGGCGAGGGCGGTCGAGAGGCCGGTGAGCTCGGCCAGGACGCCGACCAGGGGTGGGCCGGTGAAGGAGCCGAGGTAGCCGAGGGTGGTGACGGCGGCGATGGCCACGGGCGGGGGGAGCTGGCTGGCCGAGGGGGCGGCGCCGAGGACGGCCGGGGCGATGGTGGCCAGGCCGGCGCCGAGGGTGGCCCAGCCGAGCAGGGCCAGGGGGGCGGTGGGGGCGGCGGCCACGACGGTGGCGCCGGTGGCGGCGAGCAGGCCGCTGGCCTGGACGACCCGGAGGCGGCCGAGGCGGGCGATCAGGCGGTCGCCGGCCAGGCGGGCGAGGGCGAGGGCGGCGGTGAAGGCGCTGAAGCCGGCGGCGGCCAGGGCGGGGCTGGCGGCGTGCTCGTCGTGGAGGTGGGCGGCGCTCCAGTTGCTGGCCGCGCCGTCGAGCAGGAAGGCGCAGAAGGCGATCGTGCCGAGGAGCAGGAGCCGGCCGCCGGGGCGGGCCAGCAGGGCCTGGCCGGGCTGGCGGGGCTCGACGGCCAGGTGGCGGGTGGCGGCCAGGCCGGCGAGCAGGCCGGCCGTGGCCGCGAGGGCGAAGTGGGCCAGGACGGCCAGGCCGGCGGCGGCGGCCGCGGTCCCGGCAAGGCCGCCGGCGAGCATGCCCATGGGGTGGGCGGCGTGGAGGCCGGAGAGGATCGGGCGGCGGTAGCGGCGTTCGAGCTCGACTCCCTGGGCGTTCATGGCCACGTCGACCACGCTGTTGGCCGCGGCCATCACGGCCAGGGCGGCGGTCAGCCAGGCCAGCCCGGGGGCCAGGGCGACGCCGAGGAGGGCGGTCGGGTAGACGGCGAAGCCCAGCCGCAGGCACGGGCGGCTGCCAAGGCGGGCGACCAGGGCGCCGCCGGCCGGCAGGCCGGCCAGGGCCCCGGCCTCCAGCCCGGCCACGGCCAGGGCGAAGGTGCCCGGCGAGAGGCCGAGGCGGTCCTGGACGGCCGGGATCCGGGTCGCCCAGGCGGCGACCACGAACCCGGTGACGAAGAACACCACCGCGGTGGCGGCGCGGGCCCGGCGGTCCCCGGGCGACGGCACCACGGCCTCGCGGCCCCCGGCCCGGCGGTCCTCGAACGACGTCATGGCGATCTGCTACCCGACCACCGGGATAACGATTCATATGGATGTTGCATGCATGTTCTAAGCTTCTTGCATGCTTGATGTCGGCCGGCTGGCCACCCTGCGGGCGGTGCTGGCCCATGGGTCGTTCTCGGCGGCCGGGCAGGCGCTGGGGCTGACCCAGCCGGCGGTGTCGCGGCAGATCACGCTGCTGGAGCGGCAGGCCGGGACCCGGCTGGTCCGGCGGACCCGGCAGGGGGCCAGGCCGACCGAGGCGGGACGGCTGCTGGCCGCGCATGCCGAGGCCATCCTTGACCGGCTGGCCCTGGCCTCCGAGCAGCTGGCCGAGCTGGCCGGGCTGCGGCGGGGGCGGGTCCGGCTGGGGTCGTTCTTCACCGCCTTCGCCCTGCTCACCCCGACGGTGGCCGCGCTCACCGAGGCCCGGCTGCCCGAGCTCGACCTGGAGCACGAGCTGGTCGACCGCCGCACCGCCTTCCGGCGCCTGGCCGCCGGGGAGCTGGACCTGGCGATCGTGTTCGAGCACGGCTTCGAGCCCGACCCGCCGCCCGGCGAGATCGAGCTGGTGCCGCTGTTCACCGACCCGGGCCGGGTCCTGCTCCCGGCCCGCCACCCCCTGGCCGGCCGGCCGGTGGTCGCCCTCGAGGACCTGGCCGGCGAGACCTGGATCCGGGCCCACGACGGGTCGGCCGCCCGGCTGCTCGACCACGTGCTGGCCGGGGCCGGGCTGCGCCCGCCGCTGCTGCTGGCCGGCCACGGCGACGAGCCGGTCGAGACCCAGATCTACGTGGTCGCCGGCGACGGCGTCGCCCTTGCCTATGCGCTCAACGTGATCATCAACCCGGCCGAGATCGCCGTCCGGCCGCTGGCCGGGGACCCACCGGTCCGCCACGTCCAGGCCGCGCTCCTGCGCGACCAGCAGGCCCGCGGCCCGCGGGCCCTGCTCGAGGTGCTGGGCGAGCTCGGGCCAGGCCCGGTCGGCGGGAGCTAGCGCCGGGGGGCGCGGCCGTGGCGGAGCTTCATGGCCAGCTTGACGGCCGGGAGGACGTAGCCGGGGCGGTCGAAGCTCTGCATCGGGAACGGCAGCGGGAAGCGCTGGCGGGTGATGGCCTTGGAGCGGGCGAACTCGCGCAGGCCGTCGGGGCCGTGGATGCGGCCGAAGCCGGACTCGCCCACCCCGCCGAGGGGGAGGGACGGCATGCCGGCGAAGGTCAGCACCGAGTTGACGCTGGTCATGCCCGAGCGCAGGGCGCGGGCGATGCGGTCGGCCCGGCGGCCGGCGAACACGGCCGCGCCGAGGCCGTAGGGGTTGGCGTTGGCCAGGGCGACGGCGTGGTCGGCGTCGCGGGCCCGGGTCACCGGCAGGACCGGGCCGAAGGTCTCCTCCCGCATGACCAGGGCGTCGGGGGGCACGTCGACCAGCACCACCGGGTCGACATAGGGCGGGCGGACCGCGTCCGGGCCGCCGACCAGCGCCCTGGCCCCGCGGGCGAAGGCGTCGTCCAGGTGCCGCTGGATGATCTCGAGCTGCCGGGGCAGGGTGATGGGCCCGAAGTCGGCGCCGGGGCCGCCGCCGGGGCGGATGCGGGCGGCCCGCTCGACCAGCTTGGCCAGGAACCGGTCGTAGACCGGGTCGACCACGTACACCCGCTCGACGGCCAGGCAGGTCTGGCCGGCGTTGGCCATGCCGCCCCAGACCGCCTGGTCGGCCGCGGCGTCCAGGTCGGCGTCGGCGTCGACGATCATGGCGTCCTTGCCGCCCAGCTCCAGCACCACCGGGGTGAGCCGCTCGGCGCAGGCGGCCATGACCTGGCGGCCCGTGGCCGGCGACCCGGTGAGCGCGACCTTGTCCACGCCGGCCAGGCACAGGGCATGGCCGGTGGTCCCGTCCCCGGTCACCACCTGGAGCACGGGGTGGGCGGGCACGGCCTCGGCGAAGGTGTCGGCCAGGAGGCAGCCAACGGCCGGGGTCAGCTCGCTCGGCTTGAACACCACCGCGTTGCCGGCGGCCAGGGCGTAGGCGATCGACCCCAGCGGGGTGAACACCGGGTAGTTCCAGGGGCCGATCACCCCGACCACCCCGAGGGGCTGGTACTCGACCGAGGCGGCGTGGTTGGCCAGCACCAGGTTGCCGCGGGCCCGGCGCGGGCCCAGCACCCTGGCCGCGTTGCGGGCCGCCCAGTCGAGGTGCTCGACGATCATCAGGATCTCGATGAGGGCGTCGGCGTCGGGCTTGCCGTTCTCGCGGTGGACCAGGGCGACCAGCTCGTCGGTCCGCCGGACCAGCAGCGCCTTGTAGGCCAGGAGGGCCCGCCGGCGGCCGTCGAAGCCGAGCCCGGCCCAGCCCGCGGCCGCCTCCCTGGCCCTGGCCACGGCGGCCGCGACCTCCTCGGGCCCGTCCACCGGGAAGGTCCCCACCACCTCCCCGGTGGCCGGGCTGGTGGAGTCGAAGGTGCGGACGCGGTCTTCGGTGATCGCCATGCGTTCCCCTTTCCCCACAAGGACTCTAGCCACTCCGGCGACCGGCCGGCAGCCGATCGTCTCGAACCGGTCACCGCGCTGGAAGTTTGCGTCCGCAAGTTCGTAGAGTTCGGCCCGCATCCCGCTCGGCGCTCGCGAGTGGCCGTGACTCGCCCGACCGCCGTGCTCTGCCAGGCGTCGCCGCAACCGGACGCCACCGAGCGAGGAGAGAACGTTGACCGCCGCAACAGACGTCGTCGTGATCGGGGCCGGCCTGGCCGGGCTGGCCGCGGCCAGCAGGCTGGTGGACGCCGGGGCCGAGGTGGTGGTGCTGGAGGCCCGCGAACGGGTCGGCGGGCGGACCCTGACCCTGCCCGCGGCCGACGGCACCCCGATCGACCACGGCGGCCAGTGGATCGGCCCGACCCAGGACCGCATCGCCGCCCTCGCCGACCGCGTCGGCGTCACCACCTACGCCAGCTACGAGCACGGGCTCAACACCGAGTTCCGCGACGGCCGGGCCCACCGCTTCGACGGCCAGCTGCCCGACGGCAGCGACCCGGTGAGCGCCGTGGCCATGGGCCAGGCCATCCGCGAGCTCGACGCCATGGCGGCCAGGGTGCCGCTGGAGGCCCCCTGGACGGCCGCGGACGCGCTGGTCTGGGACTCCCAGACGGTCGAGACCTGGCTCCAGGACCGGGTGTCGGCCGAGCGGGCCAGGAACTGGCTGCGGGCGGTCATCCGGGGGACGCTGGCCGCCGAGGCCCGCGACCTGTCGCTGCTGCACACCCTGTTCGTGATCCGCTCGGCCGGCGGCATCGCCCCGCTGATCGCCACCGCCGGCGGCGCCCAGGAGCGCCGCTTCCACGGGGGCGCCCAGACCATCTCGATCCGGCTGGCCGAGTCGCTGGGCGAGCGGGTCGTGCTCGGCGCCCCGGCCGAGGTGGTCCGCCACGGCGAGAGCGGGGTGGTGGTCGAGGCCGGCGGCCGGGCGGTCGCGGCCGGGCGGGCCATCCTGGCCGTGCCGCCGGCCATCGCCGGCCGGATCGGCTACCGGCCGGCCATGCCCGGCTGGCGCAACCAGCTCACCCAGCGGGTCCCGATGGGCAGCGTGATCAAGGTCCACGCCCTCTACGACGAGCCCTTCTGGCGCCGCGAGGGGCTGTCCGGCCTGGCCGTCAGCGACAACGGGCCGGTCAGGATCGTCTACGACAACTCCCCCGAGGACGGGTCGCCCGGGGTGCTGGTCGGCTTCATCGAGGGCGAGCAGGCCCGCACCTGGGCCCGCCGCAACCGGGCCGACCGTCGGGCCGGCATCCTGGCCTGCCTGACCGACTACTTCGGCGAGCGGGCCGGCCGGCCCCGGGAGCTGCTGGAGCGGTCCTGGGCCGACGAGGAGTACAGCGGCGGCTGCTACGCCGGCTACTTCCCGCCCGGGGTCTGGACCTCCTTCGGCCAGGCCCTGCGCGAGCCCATCGGCCGCCTCCACTGGGCCGGGACCGAGACCGCCACCGTCTGGACCTCCTACATGGAGGGCGCCGTCCAGTCCGGTGAGCGAGCAGCCGACGAGGTCCTGGCCGCCTCCTGAGCGGGTGGTGGCGCGCCTCACCCGCGCCCGACCCGCGCCCGACCCGCGCCCAACCCGCCCCTACCTGTCGGTGGGGCCCCTACCGGGAGGGTAGCTCCGGGAGGGGAGGGAGGCGAACGGCTGTCCACACCCCCTACCCTCGCCCCCTACCCCTCGCCGCGGAAGTGGTCGTAGGACAGGCCGGCCAGGGGCTGCGGGCCGGACCGGGTCATCCGGACCCGGGTCGCGGGGTCGGCGGTGAAGCGGCCGCAGTCGAGCACGCCGCCGAGGTCGGCGGCCCGGGGCAGGGCGGCGGCCAGGACGAAGTCCTCTCCCCCGCCGAGGGCCAGGGCCAGCGGGTCGAGGCCGAGCAGGGCGGCCGCCTCGGTGACCCCGGGGGCGAGGGGGACGGTGGCGTCGTGGACCTCGACCCCGACCCCGGACGACTCGGCCAGGTGGAGGGCGTCGCCGGCCAGCCCGTCGGACAGGTCGATCATGGCCGTCGCCCCCGCCCTGGCCAGGGCCACCCCCATGGCCAGGGCCGGCTGGGGCCGGCGGTGGGCCGCGGCCAGGGCCGGGAACCGGCCCAGCAGCTCGGCGGCCGCCGGGTCGCCGGACCGGAGCAGGGCCAGCCCGGCCGCGGCCGCCCCCAGCGGGCCGCTGACGGCCAGGCGGTCCCCGGGCCGGGCCCCCGACCGGAGCACCGGGCGCTCGGCCTCCCCCAGGGCGGTCACGGCCAGGGACAGGGCCGGGCCGGCGGAGACGTCGCCCCCGACCAGCGTCACCCCGTACGCCCGGCAGGCCTCGCCGACCCCGGCGTAGACCCGTTCCAGGGTCGGCACCGGGGTCGCCTCGGGCACGGTCAGGGCGAGCACCAGCCAGCGGGCCTCGGCGGCCATCGCGGCCAGGTCGGAGAGGTTGGCCGCGACCGCCTTCCAGCCCCAGTCCTCGGGCTCGGACAGCTCGGCGGTGAAGTCCAGCCCCTCGACCAGCACGTCGGTGGTGACCACCAGCCGGTGCCCCGGGGTCGGCAGCAGCACGGCCGCGTCGTCGCCGACCCCGGCCTCGACCCCGGGCCCGGGCTCCAGCCCCCCGGTGAGCCGGGCGATCAGCCCGAACTCACCCAGGGACGTCAGCTCGTCGGTCAGGAGACGGCCTTGACGATCGCCTCGTCGAGGCCCGGGAACTCGGCCAGGTAGTCGGCCCGCTCGGCCTTGAGCCGCTCGACCTGGCGGCGGTACTCGTCGGTGCGGCCCTGGCGCTCGTACAGCCGGCGCGGCTGGAGCAGCTCGGGGTCGTCGATGCCCGGGACCTCGGCGGCGACCTGGTAGCCGAAGTCGGGGTCGTCGTCCCAGGTGATGCTGCCCTCGGCGATGGCCCGGACGATGGCCGAGGAGTGGGGGATGCGCAGCTTCTTGGAGCGGTCGTCGCCCTCGGGGCCGCCGACCCGCCCGGTGTTGAGCAGGAACACCTCCAGCGGGTGGGTCTCCAGCAGCTCGGCCAGCCGGTTGCCCTGCTGCTCGTGGCGGAGCGGGAAGAACGGGTTGGTCCCAGGGACCCGCAGCGACTTGCCCTCCTCGTCCTTGCCCCCGGCCGAGGTGCCCTGGGTCTCGCCGAGCATGAAGTAGCCGGCCGCCTGCTCGATGTTGAGCCGGGCCACCCCCGGGATGATGTTCTCGTTGCGGTTCAGCACCAGCAGGAACGAGGCCGGCGGGACCTGGTCGGCCGGGTAGTTGTCGATCGAGCGCATGTTGAACACGGCCCGGCCGTTCTGGGTGTAGGAGGTGTCGAAGAAGTCGATCTTGTCGCCGTGCTGGGAGACGTTCTCCAGATAGGCGTCGGGCTTGGTCACGGCGCCGTGGATGGCCGGCTCGTCCTCGGCCGAGAGGGCGAAGGTCTTGGCGAAGCAGCCGTCCTCGGTGGAGACGATCCTGCCCCCGGCGAACAGCCCGATGAAGTCGTCCTGGACCGCCTGGGAGCCGTTCTGCTTGGTGAAGGTGGTGGTCGTCTTGCCCGTGCCCGAGAGCCCGACGATCAGCATGGTCCGCTCGCCGTCGGAGGTCGGGATGACCTTGCAGCCGGCGTGCATGGCCAGCCCGCCGCCCTCGTAGACCTTGCGGTTCCACATCCGCAGGCCGCCCTTTTTCGACTCCCCGAAGTAGTCGGAGTTCAGGACCCGGGTCACGCCGGCGTCCAGGTCGACGGCGATCACCCGGTCGTCGGGGTAGCCGGGGGCGGCCAGGTTGGGGGTGTAGATCATGGTGATCTCGGGCTCGTGGCCGGTGTCGCCCTCGACCGGGTCGTAGTACAGGAACCGCTGCATGCCGGCGATGTTGGCGTTGGCCTTCTCGATCACCAGCCGGGCCGGGGTGCGGTAGGGCCCGGCGTGGCCGACGAAGCCGTCGACCACCACCATGTCCTGGCCCCGGATGTACTCGTCCTGGAGGGCGGCCAGCCGCCTGCCCTCCTCGCGGTCGATGGTCTGGTCGCTGTGCTCGTCGGGCCGGTCGGTGACCACATAGGTCGACCCCTTGGAGCGGGAGACGACCTTGGTCTGGACGTTGACGTTCCCGTACTCGGTCTGGCGGGCCTGGGGCATCGCGTCCGCGTACTCGCGCAGCTCGGCCTCGGTCGGGTGGAAGGCGATCGACTTGGCGGCGAGGCCCAGGTCGGACGGTGGCGAGCTCGGCATCTATGCCCTCCAGCGTTGGAGACGAGTTTCCCAGTCTAGCGTTTGGCCGGGGCGCGTCCCTGCTCAAGGCAGCGCAGGACCTCGTCGTCGTCGACCTGGGGGAAGCGCTCGTAGACCTGGCCGACGTTGAGGTAGGGGTCGGGGGTGACCAGCACGACCACCTGGTCGACCACTGGCGAGAGCCGGTCCTCCAGGCCGGTGGGACCGACGGGCACGGCCACCAGGACCCGGCTGGCCCCGGCCCGGCGGGTGTAGGAGGCGGCCGCCGCGCAGGTCCAGCCGGTGGCCACGCCGTCGTCGACCAGGACGGCGGTCCGGCCGGCCAGCTCGAGGGGAGGCTGGCCTTCGCGGTAGGCGGCGGTCCGCCTGGCCACCTCGGCCGTCTGGCGGGCGGCCTCGGCCCGGACCGCGGCCATGTCCAGGCCGAGGCGGCGGATGGCCGGCTCGTCGAGCGCCTGGACCCCGTCGGCGACCGCGCCGACGGCCAGCTCGGGGTTGCCGGGAGCGCCGACCTTTCGGGGCACGACCACGTCCAGGGGGGCACCGAGGCGGGCCGCCACCTGGGCGGCCACCACCACCCCGCCGCGTGGGAGGCCCAGGACCAGCACCGGGGGCCTGACCAGGCCGGCCACGACCTCGGCCAGCAACCCGCCAGCCTCCACCCGGTCGAGGAACCGCCGCTGCCGTCCCGCCATGTCGCTCCCAGGTCGGGGAAGGCAAGCATACCGGCCCTTGCGCTCTCGTGAAATGCCTGGCCGATCGCGCTGTCCCACGCCCTTGGCACACCCTGGAGCCGCGTGTAGCATGCGCAGACCCTTCGACCCCGGGGCAGCCGTGGGCGCGCCGTTGCGGCGGCAGAACTCAAGGAGGTCGTTGCTTGTGGTGACGGCATACATCCTGATCCAGACCGAGGTCGGCAAGGCCGCCCAGGTCGCCAAGGAGATCGCCGAGATCAAGGGCGTCCAGCAGGCCGAGGACGTCACCGGCCCCTACGACGTGATCGTCCGCGCCGAGGCCCGCAACGTCGACGACCTGGGCAAGCTGGTGGTGGCCCGGGTCCAGGCGGTTGACGGCATCACCCGCACCCTCACCTGCCCGGTGGTCCACCTCTAGGGAGGCTCAGAGCCGCTCCACCAGCCAGTCGACCGCCCTGGTCAGGGTCTCGAGATCGGCCGGCTCGATCGCCGGGAACATGGCGATGCGCAGCTGGTTGCGGCCCAGCTTGCGGTAGGGCTCGGTGTCGACGATCCCGTTGGCCCGCAGGGCCCGGGTGACGGCGCCGGAGTCGACCGACGGATCGAGGTCGATGGTGGCCACGGTGTGGCTGCGCATGGCCGGGTCGGTCACGAACGGGGTGGCGTAGCCGCTGGCCTCGGCCCAGCCGTAGACGATCCCGGCCGACTCGTCGCAGCGCTTGGCCGACCAGGCCAGCCCGCCCTGCTCGTTCAGCCAGTCCAGCTGCTCGGCCAGCAGGAACAGGGTGGCCAGGGCCGGGGTGTTGAGGGTCTGGTCGAGCCGCGACTGCTCCAGCGCCACCCCGAGGCTGAGCATGGCCGGGATGTGGCGGCCGGAGGCGGCGACCCGCCCGGTCCGCTCCACGGCCGCCGGGGACAGGCAGGCCAGCCAGAGGCCGCCGTCGGCGGCGAACGACTTCTGGGGGGCGAAGTAGTAGACGTCGGCCTGGCCCGGGTCGACCGGCAGGCCGCCGGCCGCCGAGGTGGCGTCGACGCAGACCAGGCCGCCGGCCCCCTCCGGCCGCCGGATCCCCATGGCCACCCCGGTCGAGGTCTCGTTGTGGGTCAGGGCGTACAGGTCGACGTCGGGGTCGGGACGGGGCTCGGGGTGGCTGCCGAACGGGCTGGCGATCACCTGGGGCTCGTCCAGGTGGGGGGCGGCGGTGGCCGCGGCCGCGAACTTGGCCGAGAACTCGCCGAACACCAGGTGCTGGCTGCGCCGCTCGATCAGGGAGAAGGTGGCCAGGTCCCAGAACAGGGTCGAGCCGCCGTTGCCGAGGGCGACCTCGTAGTCGGCGGGCAGGTCGAACAGGTCGGCCAGCCCGGCCCGGACGCGGCCCACCAGCGAGCGGACCGGGGCCTGGCGGTGGCTGGTGCCGAGGAAGGTGGGGGCGGCCGCGGCCAGGGCGGCCACCGCCTCCTGGCGGACCTTGGAGGGGCCGCTGCCGAAGCGGCCGTCGCCCGGCCGCAACTCGCCGGGCAGGATTGGGGTGGATTTCTGGTCGGTCATGCGGCCACTCTATCCTCGCTCGACAACCGGACTGCCCGACGGAGGCAAGCCCTGTGCCCAGGATCTCCCGCCGTGTCGCCGCCATCGCCGAGTCGGCCACCCTGGCCATCGACGCCAAGGCCAAGGCGCTCAAGGCGGCCGGCGAGGACGTGATCGGCTTCGGGGCCGGCGAGCCCGACTTCCCCACCCCGTCCCAGATCGTCGAGGCGGCGGTGGCCGCCTGCCAGCAGCCGAAGTACCACCACTACACCCCCGGGCCGGGCCTGCCCGAGCTGCGGGCGGCGATCGCGGCCAAGACGGCCCGCGACTCGGGCCTGGCCGTCGAGCCGAGCCAGGTGATGGTCACCAACGGCGGCAAGCACGCCCTCTACCAGGCGTTCACCACCCTGCTGGACCCCGGCGACGAGGTCCTGCTGCCGTCGCCCTACTGGGTCACCTACCCCGAGGCGATCTCGCTGACCGGGGCCGAGCCGGTGGTCGTCGAGACCGGCCAGTCGACCGGCTTCCGGGTCTCGGTCGAGCAGCTGGAGGCGGCCACCACCGAGCGGACCAAGCTGCTGGTGTTCGTGTCCCCCTCCAACCCGACCGGGGCGGTGTACCCGCCGGACGAGGTCGAGGCCATCG
>OBLS010000535.1_pt1 | contig 13909 bp, 13 predicted proteins | sample 1519901 | NCBI WGS metagenome assembly OBLS01 (sample SAMEA3113585, study PRJEB22503) | soil metagenome | reverse complement strand
CCGAGGGCCAGGTGCTGATCGACGGCGCCGACGTGGTGGGCCTGCCCCCCTACAAGCGGCCCACCAACACCGTCTTCCAGAGCTATGCGCTCTTCCCTCACCTGAGCGTCGCCGACAACGTCGCGTTCGGACTGCGGCGCAAGAAGGTCGACAAGCAGGAAACCGATCGCCGGGTCGGCGAGGAGCTCGAGCGTGTGGGCCTGGCCCGCGAGGCTAACCGCCGGCCGGCCCAGCTCTCGGGCGGCATGCAGCAGCGCGTCGCGCTGGCGCGCGCCCTCGTCAACCTGCCGAAGGTGCTGCTGCTCGACGAGCCGCTCGGGGCCCTGGACCTGAAGCTGCGTAAGGGACTGCAGGTGCAGCTGAAGCGGATCCAGCGAGAGGTCGGGATCACCTTCGTCTACGTCACGCACGACCAGGAGGAGGCCCTGACGATGTCGGACCGCATCGCGGTCATGAACCAGGGCCGCATCGAGCAGGTCGGCGACCCCGGCGGCGTCTACGACAAGCCGGCCTCCAGCTTCGTCGCCGGCTTCATCGGCGTCTCGAACCTGATGCCGGGCACAGTCCGCAAGAGCGGCGGCGGGGGCGAGGTCGAGCTGGACAGCGGAGTCACGGTGAAGGCCCCGGTTGACGGCTTCTCGGCCGGCGAACGCTGCCAGGCCGTCGTGCGCCCCGAGAAGCTCGAGATCGGCGACGGGAGTCGCGGCGACCCGAGCGTCGAGGGCCTGGTCGAAAGTTCCCTGTACCTGGGGACGTCCACCCAGCTGATCGTGGCGCTTCCGGGCGAGGTCAGAATGACCGTGCTGGTGCCCAACGCCGATGAGGCCGAGCGCCAAAAACTGCCGGGAGGCGGTGCGAAAGTGAAGCTCTCGTGGGCACCGGATCACATGCATCTGGTGAGGGAGAGCCGCCAGCATCCAACAGACGACAAGGAGGATAGAAAGTGAGTAGCGACGGAAGGATACGAGTCGTCCTGCTGGCGCTCGTGGCCATGGCCGCGGCGCTCGCCCTCGGGGCCTGCGGAGACGACGACGAGGTCGGTGGTGGCAGCGACCAGGAGGTCGAGGTCGCGCAGCCAGGGCCGCCAGTCGAGGGCGAATTCAACATCTCGAACTGGGTCGGATACATCGACAAGGGCGAGGGCAGCACGATCGAGGAGTTCGAAGCCAAGTACCCGGGCACCACGGTCAACTACACCGAGGACGTCAACGACAACGCTGACTTCTTCGGGAAGCTCCAGCCCCTGCTCGATCAAGGCGAGTCGGGAGGCCGCAGCATGTTCGTGGTCACCGACTGGATGGCGAAGCAGATGTACGACCTGGGCTACCTCCAGGAGATCGACTACGCCGACGTGCCGAACGTCGACGCGAACCTGAAGGAGAGCCTGCGCAGCCCGTCGTTCGACCCGGAGCGCAAGTTCTCGATTCCGTGGCAGAGCGGCATGACCGGCCTGCTCGTCAACCAGGCGCTCGCGCCGGACATCAAGAGCATCAACGACCTGTTCGACCCGCAGTACAAGGGCAAGGTCACGGTGCTGACCGAGATGCGTGACGTGGTCCCGCTGATGATGAAGGCCGACGGCGTCGACCCCGAGGACGCCACCAAGGAGGACTGGCTCGAGCAGATCGACCAGCTCCAGGAGGCGGTTGACTCCGGACAGCTGCGCCGGTTCACGGGCAATGACTACATCCAGGACCTGACCAACGAGAACGTGGTGGGGGTCATCGGGTGGTCGGGCGACATCGCGCTCGTCGAGAATGACGACGTCGAGTTCGTGATGCCGACCGACGGCTGCGTCCTCTGGTCGGACAACATGGTGATCCCGGTCGGGGCGCCGAACACAGCCGCCGCGCTGGCGTGGGCGGACTTCGTCTACGACCCCAAGGTCCAGGCCGACATCTCGGACTACGTCCGCTACGTCAGCCCGGTCCAGGGGATCGAAGAGGTCAATCCGGCCTTGGCGAAGGACCCGCTCGTCAACCCGCCGGAGGACTTCACGGCGGATTGCACCACCCAGCCCGATCCTCCGGGGAGCGCCGAGGACGTCCAGGAGGTGACCGAGGCCTTCCAGGCCGTGGTCACCCAGTAGGCAGACCGAGGACGAGAGAGGTGATGGAGCGCGCCGGCGAGATGGGCATCGAGAGGCGACATCGATGACCGCTCGCCGGCGCCTCATCCCATACGGGCTGCTCGGTCCGGGCGCCATCTGGCTGGCGCTGTTCTTCGTGGTCCCCATGTACTTCATGGGCGAGCTGGCGCTGCGGACCGGGACGTTCACCGAGGGATTTCAGTCCGGGTTCGAAGTCTCCAACTTCTCCGACGCGCTGTCGGGGAACACGACCCAGTTCGTTCGCTCGTTCGTCTATGCCGGCACCGCGACGCTGATCGCGCTGTTAATCGCCTATCCGCTCGCTTACGCAATCGCCCTGCGGGCGGGCCGCTGGAAGCTGCTGCTGCTCTTCGCGGTGGTGGCGCCCTTCTTCACCACCTACCTGATCCGAACGATCGCCTGGAAGACCATCCTGGCCGACGAGAGCCCGGTGGTCTCCGTGCTCCAGGCGCTGCAGCTCGTACCCGAGGACGGCCGGGTGCTCGCGACCGGCGGAGCCGTGATCGCGGGACTCACCTACAACTTCCTGCCGTTCATGATCCTGCCGATCTACGCGAGCCTGGAGAGGATGGACACAAGCCTGATCGAGGCCGGCAAGGACCTGTACGCGTCGGCCACCCAGACCTTCCTGAGGGTCACCCTGCCGATCACGGCGCCCGGCATCGTCGCCGGCATCCTGCTCACGTTCATCCCCGCGGTGGGGGACTACATCAACGCCGAGATCCTGGGCGGAACCGGGACCTCGATGATCGGCAACGTGATCCAGTCCCTGTACCTCGAACAGCGGAATTATCCCGAGGCTGCCGCCTTGTCGTTCACGATGATGGTCGCGATCCTCGGGGTGGTGCTGGTCTACCTCAGGCTGGCGGGGACCGGGGCGTTCATGGGCGACGAGGAGGAGAGGGGCTGATGGAGGCCGCCACCGCCACCGCGCGGCACGTCTCCGACTCCGTCCCGGCGAGGGCATGGGCATGGGCGCGCCGGAATGCGCTGATGATCTACGCGGGCATCGCGGTCGCCTACATGCTGATCCCGATCGCCATCGTCGGCCTCTTCTCTTTCGAGAACGGAAACGCCCAGGGCGAGCTCGACTTCGCCTGGGACGGGTTCACGACGGAGTACTGGAGCGATGCCTTCGGTCAGACCGCCGTGAACGACTCGATGATCATGAGCCTCGAGCTCGCGGCCCTGACCATGATCGCCGCGACCGCAATCGGGACCCTGATGGCGCTGGCGCTGGTGCGCTACGAGTTCTTTGGCCGCCGCGCCACGAACCTCCTGATCATCCTGCCGATGGCGACCCCGGAGATCGTGATCGGCGCCGCCCTGCTCTCACTCTTCATCACCTACAGCTTCGACCTGGGCTTCACGACGCTGTTCATCGCCCACGTCATGTTCTCGATCAGCTTCGTCGTGGTCGTGGTCCGGTCCCGCCTGATCGGCTTCGACCGCAGCATCGAGGAGGCGGCGGCCGACCTGGGAGCGACCCCGTTCACCACCTTCCGCCTCGTCACGCTTCCGCTGCTCGCACCCGGGATCCTCGCGGCAGCCCTGCTCGCCTTCGCGCTCTCGCTCGACGACTTCGTCATCTCCAACTTCAACTCTGGGACGGCCGTGACCTTCCCGCTCTACATCTTCGGCGCCAGCCTGCGAGGAATCCCCGTACAGGTGAACGTTCTCGCCACGATGCTGTTCGCCGTCACGGTGATCGCGATCGCACTCGTCCTGTGGCAGCAGCGCCGGGCGGAGCAGATGGCATCAGTGCGAGCAGAGCAGGAGGTTTGAGTGAACACCGATCAAGGTAGCCCCGGTGATGTGGAGGTCAGACAGGTTCTGGCGCAGGGCGGCGGGACACAGGTCGCGCATGTCTCCGTGCGCGGCGAACACGACCTGAACACTGCGCCAGGGCTGCGCAGCCGGTTGGAGGAGTTGATCGGCAGCGGCACCCCCATCCTGATCGACCTGTCCCCGGCGAGCTTCGTGGACTCTTCGATACTCGGCGTGATCCTGGACTGCCGGCGCCGCGCGCAGGAGGCGGGCGTCGGATTCTCGGTTGCATCGGCCGACGGGACCGGCGCCGTCGAGCGGGTTCTCGAGATCACCGGCCTGCGAGCCGAGCTTCCGGTCCACGATGAGATCGACACCGCCGCGGAGGAGGCCGCGACCACCGAGGGCACCACCGCGTGAGCGGCCGGGAGCTGATACTTGCGCTGCCGGCACGGCCCGAGAACGTGATCGTGGTGCGGCAGGCTGTGGCCGGACTGGGTGAGGCGCTGGGCCTCTCCCCCCAGCGGCTCGACGACCTGAAGACGGTGGTCAGCGAGGCCTGCAACAACGTCATCCTCCACGCCTACGACGATGATCGCGGCCCCCTCGAGGTGAGCGCGTCCAGCGACGGATCCGCCCTGGAGGTGAGCGTCAGCGACACCGGCGGCGGCTTTCGCCCCGAGACCGACACCGACGGAGAGCGCTCGCTCGGCCTGGGCCTGCCGCTGATCGCCTCACTTTCGGACAGCTTCGCGATCAGCGGCAGCGCGGGTGTCGGGACGACCATGACCGTTCGCTTCGAGCTGGACGTCACCCAGGACGTCCCCAGGAAATGGAATGGCAGCGTCCCTGCCGAGACGCGCGAGGATCTGGAGCTGCGGATCGTCGAGCAGATGGCGCGCCCAGTGCTGGCCAGAGTGATCGGCGCCGTGGCGGCCCGTGCGGACTTCTCCATCGACCGGCTCAACGACGTCGTCCTGCTGGGAGACGCGGTCTCCTCACAACCCGCCGACCAGTTCACGGCGGGTTGCGTCGAGGTTGCGATCAGGGACGGTGACGGAACCCTCGACGTCCGCGTCGGCCCGCTCGTCGAGGGAGCCGGAGAGCGCTTCATCTCGCAGCTCGACATCCCGGACGGCGGCTCCCTGCGCAGCCTCGCCCGCTCGATGGAAGTCGAGACCGAGCAGGGCGAGGGCGGGGCCACGGCCGAGTACCTCGTGATCGCGGTCTAGCGGTCCGGCGGGCCGGCGAGGTGCGGCGCCAATAGCCTTTCCGCAAGGACGAAGGGACGCAGGGACGGCGATCTTGGCTCACTTCGCTCACTTCCAGGACAAGAGGGTTCAGATTGGGGTCGTGGTGCTCGCCATGGCCGCGATCACCGCGATCAGGCTCGCGGTGGACGAGCCCGGGCCCCTCTACTTCCTGCCCGTGGTCCTGGCCGGGTTGTGGCTGGGGCGGTGGGCGGGACTCGTCACGGGCATCGCGTGTGCCGCGCTCTTCGCCCTGACACGCGAGCTGAACCCCGGGGAGATGTCCGGCTCGGTCGCGCTGGGCACGCTGACCAGGCTGGCGGCCTACGGAGGAGTCGGCTTTCTGATCGGTCTGCTCGCCGATCGCGAGACCCGCCTGCGCAAGGACCTCGGCGAGCGCGACCGCGCATTGGAAGAGCTCCGCGAGGTCCAGTTGGCCCTGACGCCGCCCGAGCCCCCGGACCGACCGGCCCTTGAGCTGGCCACCTGCTACCTGCCGGCCGAGCACGGGGTCTCGGGCGACTTCCACGCGGTCGTGCCCGCCGGCGACGGCGCGACGATGATCGCGATCGGCGACGTCGCGGGGCGCGGGATCGAGGCCGCAAAGCGGTCCTGGTACGTGCGGACCCTGCTGATCAGCTCCGCGGAGGTCGTCACAGATCCGGGCGCAATCCTGGAGAGGGCGAATCAGTCGCTGGTAGAGGAGTCAGGCTACGGGAGCTTCATCACCGCGGTCTGCATGCTCTATCACCCCGACGGCCGTCTGGAGTGGGCCGTCGCCGGCCACGATCCGCCGCTGCGGATGGGGGACGGAGCTCCACTCGCGTTCGAAGCGCAGAACGGCCTGCCCCTGGGAGTTGCGGATCGCCTCGGGTGTGTCACCGCCGACACCACCCTCCGCACCGGCGACGGGGCGCTGCTCTACACCGATGGATTGACCGAGGCCAGGCGCCGCGGGGACGGCTCCGGCACCGAGCTGTTCGGGGAGCAGCGAGTGGTGGATCTGCTCGCCGGCATGCAAGGACAGCCCAGCACCGAGGTCGTCAACCGCGTGCGCGACGAGGTCAGGGCGTTCTCCGCCGGAGCGCTTGCGGACGACCTCTGTCTGGTCGCGCTTCGCCGCGCGCGCGTACCGGACTCCACCGAGGTCTGCTAGCTGCTCTCATCCTCGTCGACCGCACTGCGCAGCTTCTCGAGCGTGTTGCGGAGGATGCGCGAGACGTGCATCTGGGAAACGCCGACCCGCTCGGCGATCTCGCTCTGGGTCAGGTCCTCGACGAAGCGCAGGTGCAGAATCGTCCGGTCGCGCTTGGAGATCTCGGCCAGAGCCGGCTCGATGGCGGCCCCGTACTCCACGGTCTCGAAGCTCAGGTCCTCAGCGCCGACCCGCTCGCGAAGCGGCGCCGGCTCCTCACCCTCGGAGCCAGCGGGCGAAGCATCCAGCGAGACCGCATGGTGCCCCTGCGACGCGTGCATCGCCTCCAGCACCTGCTCTGGAGTCACCTCGAGGCGCTCGGCGATGTCGTCCACGGTCGGTGCCCTGCCGAGCCGCGCGGGCAGCTCCGAGAGCGCCCGCTCGACCTTGAGGATGCGCTCCTGGACCTCTCGGGGGACGTGGATCGACCAGCCCCGGTCGCGGAAGTGACGCTTCAGCTCCCCCGTGATCGTCGGCACGGCGAAGGTGGAGAAGGCGGTCCCGCGCGCGGGATCGAAGCGGTCGATCGCCTTGACCAGGCCGACGCTCGCCACCTGCATCAGGTCGTCGAAGGGCTCCGCGCCGCCGGCGTACCTCGAAGCGAGCCGCTTGGCCAGCGGCATGAAGCGGTCCACCAGCTCCTCGCGTACGCGAGGACTCGGGTCCGTCGCATAGCGCCTCAGCAGCTCCTTCTCGTCGGCCAGCTGCTCTCCAGGGCCGGGGGCGGGATTGCCACTCTGATCCGTCAAAGCTCGTCCCTCCATTCAGTTCGAACGGCCGCTCCCTGGGACGCGCCTTGCCGCGCGTGTGAGCACCATCGGCTTCTTCTTCCGGCCGGTGGTCCTCCGGAAAAGTATCAGCCCGGGCGACGCCCTCCCTACTGGTCGGCGGTTCTTTGAGATTTTTCGATTCGATGTTTAGGCGCCCTGGCCCCGGGTATCACGACTGCGAGTCGAGGCAGCGGGCGGGCGTTCGGAGACCCCCTACTCCGGCGCCCGCCCAACTAAGCGTCTCGGCTCTCGCCGAATCACCTCGGCGTTTTGGCGGGGGGAACGGGTGGCCGGATTCCTTCTCCCCCTGGCCGCCCAACCCCGCCGTTCCTGTGCCAGCTCGGCGAGGCCCAGGCCGATTCCTCCCCGATAGCATCGGCCCATGCCCAGCTTCGAGACGACGATGCTGATCGGCGGCCGGCGCATCGAGGGCCAGGGCGTCCCACTCGAGGTCGAGAACCCCTTCACGGAGGAAACCATCGCCACGGTCGGGACCGCCGACGAAGGGCAGCTGGACGCCGCGATCGGAGCGGCGCGAGAGGCCTCCCGGGCGTGGATGCGGACACCGGCGGTCGAACGCGGCGAGCTGCTGCACGAGGTCGCCGAGCGGATCAGGGCCCGCACCGACGAGCTCGCCGAGGCGATGACCCTGGAGGGCGGCAAGCCGCTGGTCGAGAACTCGGACGAGGTCAGCTGGGTGGCGGCTTGCTTTCGCTACTACGCCGAGATCGGCCGCGACTCGGCCGGCCGGGTGATCCCGTCTATCGAGTCGAGTCAGCTGGCGATGGTCCTGAAGGAGCCCCACGGAGTGTGGGGCTGCATCGTCCCCTGGAACTACCCCCTGCTGCTGCTGGCCTGGAAGCTCGCGCCCGCCCTCGCGGCCGGCAACGCGACCGTGTGCAAGCCGTCCGAGTTGACCCCGCTTTCGACCCTGATGCTCGCCGACTGCCTGGACCCTCTGCCGCCCGGCGTCGTCAACCTCGTCGCGGGCGGCGGGGACGTGGGTGCCGCCATCACGGCGGACCCCAGGATCGACGGCGTCGCCTTCACCGGCTCCGTCGAGACCGGGAAGAAGGTCGGACACGCCTGCATGGACCGCGTTGCGCGCGTCAACCTCGAAATGGGCGGCAAGGATCCCTTCATCATCTGCTCGGACATGGCCGACCGCCTGGACGTCGCCGCAAAGGGCGGCGCGTGGGCCGCATACCTCAATTCCGGCCAGGTCTGCACCTCGGCCGAGCGCTTCTATGTGATGGACGACGTCTACGACGAGTACGTGAACGCCTTCGTGGAGGTCGCCGAAAGCCTCGTGATCGGGGACCCGATGCAGCCAGACACGGATATCGGCCCGATGGTTTCGGCGAGTCAGCGGTCGAAAGTCGCCGGCCAGGTCGAGGCCGCGGTCTCCTCGGGAGCCGAGCTGCTGGTCGGGGGTGACTCAGGGGGGAACGACAGCGGTCACTTCTACTCCCCGGCGGTCGTGACCGGCGCCGCCGCGGAGACCTCGCTGCTGAGCGAGGAGACGTTCGGTCCAGTCGCCCCCCTGGTTCGCGTCAAGAGCCTGGACGAGGCGATCGAGCTGGCCAACTCGACTCCGTACGGCCTCGGAGCCAACATCTACACCCAGGACTTCAAGACGATCCTGCGCTGCATGCGCGAGGTCAAGGCGGGCACGGTGTGGTTCAACGACCCGCTGACGGACAACGACGCCGGTCCCTTCGGAGGCTTCAAGCAGTCCGGCCTGGGGCGCGAGCTCGGTCGCGAGGGCCTGGAGGCCTTCCAGGAGACCAAGCACGTACACATCGAGTCCGAGGTCGCTCCGAAGGAGTGGTGGTACCCCTACTCCGAGTACGCCGGCGGCGCCGACCAGCCCCACGGCGCCTAGGCGGACGCCGCGGAATGGCGGACCAGTCCCAGGCTCCCTACCTCGACGCGCTGAGGGACCACGTGGCTCGCCGCACCGGCCGCCTGCACATACCTGGGCACAAGGGCTATGGCGTCGATCCCGCTCTGGCGGACGCGCTCGGCCCCGCCGCCATCGAGCACGACCTGCCCGCGGGCCTGGAGTGGATAGACCTGGGTCCCAAGCCGACGGCCTTCCAGCGCGCCCAGGACCTTGCCGCCGGCGCATGGGGGGCGAAGCGCAGCTGGTTCCTCCTCAACGGCGCCTCGGGCGGCAACCACGCGATCTGCATGACATTCGCGCACGCCGTCGAGCACACCCGCACCGGCCCGCCGGACCGCGGCACGGTGGTCGTCCAGCGGAACGTCCACTCCTCGATCATCGACGGGCTCGTGCTCTCGGGCCTGAGGCCTGCGTTCGTCGCCCCGCAGATCGACCCCGATTTGGGGATCGCGCACTGCGTCATGCCGGAGGCCCTCGAGACGACGCTCGACGCCACTCCCGAGGCCGAGGCCGTGATGCTGGTTTCCCCCACGTACTTCGGCGCCGTCGCCCGCGTCGAAGAGCTGGCCGAGATCGCGCACTCCAGGGACCTGCCGCTGGTCGTCGACGAAGCCTGGGGCGCTCACCTCTACTTCCACGACGGGCTCCCAGCGGGCGCCATCCGCCGCGGAGCCGACATGGTGCTGTCCAGCACGCACAAGATCGTGGGGAGCCTGGGGCAGTCGGCCATCCTCCACTTGGGCAGCGCGGAGCGGATCGACCCCGAGATCGTGGACCGCTCCGTGACCCTGGTCGAGTCCACCAGCCCCAGCGCGCTGCTGACGGCCTCGCTCGACGCCCAGCGCAGGTTCGCGGCGACGCGCGGCCAGGAGCTGCTGACGGAGACGCTCGAGACGCTCGCCGCCGCGCGCGAGCGGATCAGGGCGGTTCCGGGGCTCGACGTGCTTGACGAGGGCCTCGCCGGCCGCACCAGCGTCGAGGCGTGGGACCCGTTGCGCCTGTCCATCGACGTCCGCGGCACGGGCGCCACGGGGCACCGGATCGCCCGCCTGATGAGCGAGCGCGACGACATCCAGGTGGAGCTGTTCTCCGAGAACGTGATCGTGGCCGTGTTCGGGATGGGCGAGCGGGCAAGGGCGACTGCCGACCGCCTGATCGAGGGACTCGAGCACGCGGTCGCGGAGATCGGAGCGAGCGACGTTGAGCAGCGCCGCGCGTTCGCCGAGCCGCCGCCCTGGGGGCACCTGGAGCTGGCTCCGCGCGACGCCTTCCTGGGAGCACAGGAGGCGGTTCCCTTCGAGCGCGCCGAGGGAAGGATCGCCGCGGAATCGCTGGCCGCCTACCCCCCGGGGGTGCCGAACGTGCTGCCGGGCGAGCGTCTGACCGGCGAGACGCTCGCGTACATCTCGGATTCGCTCGCCCACGGCGGGCTCGTGCGCGGCGCCAGCGATCGCACGCTGGCGACGATCAGGGTCGTACGGGAGTAGGCGCACCTGCAAGGCGCATGCCGTGTTCGAAGGAGAAGCGGGCTAGCTTGAGCCTGCGGCCTCCTTCCGCGCTTCGTGCATGGCAGGCAAGAACCCGACACGCCAGGGGCGCCTCGGCGCCCCCACCGCGCTCGCCGCCGCGACCGCAGCCCTGGCCCTCGCCTGGCCGGGCGGCGCGATCGATCCCGCGCCGGCGTCCGCGCAGAACTGCGCCCAGCCCACGGGCCTCAGCCCCGGAGGTGACGACGCGCAGCGGTTCACGATGCTGCTGCGAGTGAACCAGCAGGTGAACGTCGACGCCTACACCAGCGTCGACACCGGCGCGGGAGGGCTGCGCCCATTCATCCGCAAGCAGGACATCTTCGTCATCAACACACGCTTCGATGGCTCCACGCCGTCAGAGTGGGCGCAGATGGCCAGCGAGCTGCGGGCGGCGTTCCCATGCAACCGGATCGCCGCCCTGAACGGCATGGGCATCGATCCTGAACGAGCCGGCTATGCGTACGCGCTGATCGAGCATCCCGCCGTCTACGCGCTGCTCACGGACTTCGAGCCGATGGACTGGAACGACGACCCGTCAAGGCCGCCCTGGACCTACAACGCCAGGCTGGCGATGAAGCGGATCAAGGTGCAGAACACGCGCCTTGCCGCCACGATCGCAATTAGCAAGGGCGCGTCCAAGCGGAGCGGCCTGGTCCCGCTGGACCGACCGAACTGGAACTACGGCGAGATTGCCCAGGACCTGGACAAGAAGAATCGGCGCCTCGGCGGCCGCAAGCTCGGCCCCCTGAGCATCCAGACCCAGGACCACTGCGCCGAGGGAGGGCCCAGCTCCTTTCGGGCGCGCACGAAGCCGCTGTTCGACCAATACCGCTTCCGCGTCGTCCTGAAGACGATCAAGCGCAAGGTGAAAGGCAAGGGGAAGGGGAAGGGCAAGGTGATGAAGCGAAAGATCAGGATCAGGCGGCCGATCAAGAAGCGCTCGCGCCCGCTGCTCAGCAACCTCTCGCTTCAGATCTCCTTCAGCAACACGCCCAATCCCAGCGCGGGCATGGCGATCACGAGAACGTCCGTCAAGACCGCCGCCGCGTGCGCCAACGCCGGGCTCAAGCGCGGAGCGGGAGCATTCTTCTTCTTCGCCTCGACCGACTCGCTGGCCCTGCTGTTCCAGCAGCCGCAGATCGCTGTGCTCCGTCCCGCGAAGTCGGGCGGAGGGTCGAGCGGTGGCGTCACCCCGCCCTAGCCGCGGGTGACCACGAGCTTTCCTTCGTGCCCGGCGACCGCCTCGGGGGCGTCCTCCCAGGCCGCGGTCTCCGCCGTCACGCGTTCGGGTCGCAGGCGCCCGTCCCGGACGAGCTCCAAGACCGGATCCATCGCCGGCCGGGCGTGGACCCGTCCCGTCGCGACCTGGACTCCCTTCGTGTACATCTCCAGCAGCGGCACGGGGCTCGATGGCTCGAAGTAGATCGCGGTGATCGTGCAGGTGCCATCGGGAGCCGTCGAGCGCAGCGCGCAGGCGAGGCCCTCGTGGACCGCCGAATGGTCGACGACGACCGGGTAGGGGCCGAGCCGCTCGGGGAACTCCGCATCGAGCAGATTCGCCCCGAGCTCCTCAGCCCGGGCGCGTTCCCCAGCCGCCCCGCCGGCGAAGTCGACGCCCGAGGCCCCCATGGCCAGGGCGATCGCGGCCGCGTACACGGCGATCGAGCCGGCCCCGGCGCAGATCAGCACCTCGGCCCCGGGGTTCGCCTCGAGCTGCGGCCCGACCGCGCGCCAGGCATCCGGGATGTTGTCCGACAGGCTTGCGACCGCAGCGGGCTCGACGCCCTCGCCGATCGGGAGCAGCATCGCGTCGGCGAACGGGACGCGGACCCTGTCGCTCAGGAAGCCACCGTAGTTCTCCCCGATCGGGATCCCGTAGGTGGCCATGCGGCCGACGCGCTCGCAGTTGCCGGTGTGGCCCGCGGCGCAGGTCGCGCATTCGCCGCACGCGACCTGGAAGGGGACGCTGACCAGGTCGCCCGGCTGGACCCCCGCGACGGCCTCCCCGGTCTCAACGACCTCCGCGACCCCCTCGTGCCCGGCCGGCAGCGACCCTCCTACGGGGATCCGCCCGCGGGTTATCCAGAGGTCGAGGTCGCAGGTAGCGACGGCGACTGGCCGGACGAGCGCCTCACCGTCACCCTGCAGGCGCGGCTCGTCGGCCTCCCGCCACTCGACCCCTCCGCCGTCGACGTACGTGAGTTGTCGCATCCGCGGGGTCGTTCGCGGCTCAGGCCCGGGCCTCCGCCGGCTGTTTCGCCGGCGCCGGCGCCTCCGCCTTCTCGCGCTCGGCATTGGCGGCCTCGCGGAGCTGCTCGAAGCGGATCACCTGCTTGCCCGCGCCCCAGTTGCCGTCGGGTACCTCTCCGATGATCACCCAGACGCGCAAGGCAGCATCGGCGCCCCATCCGGTGGCGCCGAGGATCTGGTCGGTTACGTCCTCCACCAGCCCGGCCTTACGGCGATCGCTGAGCGCGCCGCTGGGCACCGTCACGTCGACCACCGCGTGGGGGTCGGCCTCGCCGTCGGGGGTGCGCATGGCCGCCCGCGGAAGCTCGCGCAGGTGAGCCCAGGAGATCGCGCGGAAGAACTCTGTGTCGGGCGCGCCCTCCCATCGCAGCAGAGTCGCCGCCAGCCTGCCGGGCAGCTCCTCGCGCGCGGCTGGGCTGAGAGCGTCGTCGGGGATGGTCACTTCGAGCCTGGGCATCTGGATCTCCTTCCCGGTCTGGCCTCATCGCCCGGAGCGTGGGCATCGACGCTGGTTCGAATACGGACCGCGACACTATTGGATTCGGATTCCGAACGCAGTGTGGATATGATCACACACGATGCGCGCATCGGAGCTCGTCGAACAGGACTGCTCGGTCGCCAGGCCGGCAAGCCTGCTGGGGGACCCCTGGGTGCTGGTGATCCTGCGACAGGCGTTCTCGCGAGTTCGCCGCTTCGACGACTTTCAGAGCCAGCTTGAGATCTCCCGCTCGCTCCTTTCCGACCGCCTCGGCCGACTGGTTGACGCGGGGATCCTGCGCCGGGAGCCCTACAAGGACCAGATCCGCACCCGCCACGAGTACCGGCTGACCCGGAAGGGGCTCGACCTCTACCCCGCTCTGATGGCGCTGCGCGAGTGGGGCGACCGCTACATGGCCGATGAGGGGCCCCCGATCAGACTGCGCCACCGTGACTGCGGAGGCGAGCCGCGCATCCACCTGACGTGCGACCGGTGCGGCGAGGACGTCGGCGCGCGCGACACCGAGATCGCACCCGGCCGGCGCGCTGCCGGTCTGGCCACCCTGCCGTAGGCGAGCGGCCCCATCCAAACGGGTCAGGCGAGCGCCCGGTTCGGCTCTTGGGGCGCCCGGCTGCGATGCGCGATGAGTCCCGA
>OBLS010000534.1_pt1 | contig 13912 bp, 14 predicted proteins | sample 1519901 | NCBI WGS metagenome assembly OBLS01 (sample SAMEA3113585, study PRJEB22503) | soil metagenome | reverse complement strand
CGGGATACTAACAGCTTGTCGAGAGCGATCAATTCGCCTGAAATGCAGGAGTTTTACTCGTTGTCAATGTTGGCGGCAAGCGGTCGAAGTCGGGTTCGTGAGCGATTCCGCACAAGTCCTTCGGACCGCCGGCCCCCAGGGACGCAGCCGCCTCGGCCAACTCTCGCCTGATCCGAACCGGCGCGCCGGGGTCCGCGAAGAGTGCGGTTCCGACGGCGATCGCGCTCGCTCCCGCAGCAAGGAACTCGGCCGCATCGCGCCCGCTGCAAACGCCTCCCATGCCGACGATGGGCAGCCTGGCGGCGCGGAATGCGGCGTAGACGGCGGCGAGGGCGACCGGTTTGAGCGCCGGCCCGGAGTAGCCGCCGACCCCCCGAGCCAGGCGCGGGCGAAGGGTGGCCGGTTCGAGCTCGAGCCCGCGGATCGTGTTCACGAGCGAGAGGCCGTCCGCGCCTGCCGCCTGGACGGCGCGGGCGGCCTCGCCGATGTCCGGCTGGGCCGGCGAGAGCTTCGCGTAGATCGGGAGCGGCGTCGCCGCCCGGCACGCGGCGACGATCTCGGCGGCCGATTCGGGCGCTTCGTCGACGTTCGGGCACGACAGATTGAGCTCGATCGTGACGTCGTGGAGCCGTGCGCACGTCTCCGCGTACTCGTCCGCCGCAAACCCTCCGACCGAGACCCACAGCGGGATGCCGAGCTCGCGCAGCCGCGGAAGCACCTCGTCCAGGAATCGCTCGCGGCCAGGGTTCTGGAGCCCGATCGAGTTGAGCATCCCGTGGTCGGTCTCGGCGATGCGCGTGGGTTCGTTGCCCTCGCGTGGCTCAGGGGTGACGGTCTTTGTGACGAAGGCGTCCAGGGAGCGGGCTACGTCGGGCGCGGCCAGGGCATCGAGGCATCCCGACGCGTTAAGCAGCAAGGACGGGGCCCTCCAGGCACAGGCGCTTGTAGTGCCCGCCGACCTCGACGACGCAGCCGTAGCAGGCGCCGTAGCCGCAGGCCATCGGCGCCTCCCAGGCCAGCTGGGCCTCCGGCGCCAGCTCCCGCACGGCCGAGAGCATCGGGGCCGGGCCACAGGCGAGCACGTCGTAGCCCGGCTCGAGCAGCTCGGTCACCCGCGTCGGCTCGACGACGACCTCGGCGTTCGGGACCAGCTCCGCGGCCTCCGCGTGGTGCCTGCTTCGGAAGCCGAGGATCGCGCCCGGCCGGTCGAGGGTCTGGGACAGGTATGGGAAGGGCGCGACGCCGATCCCCCCGCCGACGAGCAGCGGCCGGTCGACGTCCAGCCGAAACCCGTTCCCGAGCGGGCCGAGGATCCCGATGCGGTCGCCCGGGTCGAGCTCCGCGAGGGCGTTCGTGCCGGGCCCGATCGCCTCGAACAGGAAGCCGAGCTCGCCGGGCGGCGCAAGCGAGAGGCTCATCGGCCGAGGCAGCACGCGGCCCGGCGCCTCGAGCATGAAGAACTGACCAGGCACGCCCGGCTCGAGGTCGCCCCGCTCGACGCGCAGGAGCGTGTACGGCCCGACGGGCTCGGTGGCGACAACGCTATGCCGGTCGCGCCTGAGCATCGATCCTCTCCTGGAGCGAGACCACCGCCTCTCCACGCGCATGGGCGATGGCATGCACGGCGGCCGCGGCGCCGCTCACGGTCGTAATGCAGGGAATGCGGGCGACGAGTGCGGCCTCGCGGATCCGGTAGCCGTCGGTGCGGGCACCCGAACCCTGCGGTGTGTTCACTACGAGATCGCACCGGCCGCGCCGTAGCAGGTCGACGACGGTGGCGCCCTCCCCACGCTCGGTCACCTTGCGAACGTGGTCGACCACGAGCCCCGCAGCGGCCAGGACGCGGGCAGTGCCGCTGGTCGCCGCCAATGCGAAGCCCAGGTCGGCCAGGGCTGCAGCTACCGGGACCACGCCGTCCTTGTCTCCGTCGCAGACCGACAGGAACGCTGTGCCACTCGACGGAAGCGGCCTGCCCGCCGCTCGCTCGGCCTTTGCGAGGGCAGTCGGGTAGTCGGCGGCACTCGCCATGACTTCCCCGGTCGATCGCATCTCCGGCCCGAGCACCGGATCGGAGCCGGGGAAGCGCTGGAACGGGAAGACAGCGGCCTTGACACTGACCTGTGACGGGGTCGGATCCCGTCCGAGGTCAAGGTCGGACAGGCGAGCGCCCGCTGCCAGCCGGCAAGCAGCCTCGACCAGGTTCACGCCGATCGCCTTGCTGGCGAAGGGGACGGTCCGTGAGGCGCGAGGATTCGCTTCGATCACGGACACGCGCCCGTCGAGAACCGCGAGCTGCACGTTCACGAGACCGACCACGCCGAGCGCGGGCGCCAACGTGGTCACGATCTCCTCGATCTCCGCGCCCACGCTCTCGTCCAGGCCCGGAGGCGGCAGGACGCAGCTCGAGTCTCCCGAGTGGACGCCGGCTTCCTCGACGTGCTGCATCACCGCGGCGACGAACGTGTCGCGGCCGTCGCAGAGCGCGTCGACATCGAGCTCGAGCGCACCCTCCAGGAACCGGTCGACGAGGACGCGCGAGCACGGCGGGACGCTCGCGGCAACCGTCTCGGCGTCGTAGCAGACGACCATCTGGCGCCCGCCGAGCACATAGGACGGCCGGACGAGAACGGGGTAGCCGATCCGCTCGGCGACGCCGATCGCCTCCGCCTGCGTGCTTGCCATCCCCCACGCCGGCACCTCGATCCCGAGCTGGGCGCAGAGCGCGCCGAAGCGCTCGCGGTCCTCGGCGAGGTCGACGGCGTCGAACGGCGTCCCGAGGATCCGGAAGCCGGCCTCCTCGATCGCGTGCGCCAGCTTGAGCGGCGTCTGGCCGCCGAACTGGATCACGACGCCGACGGGCTGCTCGCGCTCGCAGATCGCCAGCACCTCCTCGACGCCGAGGGGCTCGAAGTACAGCCGGTCGGACGTGTCGTAATCCGTCGAGACCGTCTCGGGGTTGCAGTTGACCATCACGGTCTCGAACCCGAGCTCGCGATAGCTGCGCGCGGCGTGCACGCAGCAGTAGTCGAACTCGATCCCCTGCCCGATCCGGTTGGGTCCGGAACCGAGGATGACGACGCTCCTGCCTGATTCCGGGGCGGGTGCCATTGGAGCTTCGTCCGCCTCCCCCCACGTCGAGTAGTAGTACGTCGATGCGGCGTCGACCTCACCGGCGCAGGAGTCGACCCGCCGGTACGCGGGCCGCACGCCCCACGACCGCCGCTTCGCGCGCACGAGCTCCTCGCTCGTGTTGCAGTGCTCGGCGATCGCGGCATCCGACCAGCCCGCGCGCTTGAGCCGAATCCAGTCGTCCGCGACGAGCGCGTCGAGCGAGTGGATGCGGCCCAGGATCCGGCGGGCCGACTCGAGCTCGCCTTCGAACCATGGATGGAGATTGCGGGGCTCCCAGCCGTCGTCGAGCTCACGTGCCCGCTGCGCCTTGAGGAACGCCTCGCTGAAGGACCGGCCGATCCCCATTGCCTCACCCACGGACTTCATCTGCGTCCCGAGCGTCCGGTCGGCCCCGGGGAACTTCTCGAACGAGAACCGCGGGAACTTGACGACGACGTAGTCGAGCGTCGGCTCGAAGCTCGCCGGAGTCGTCCCCGTCAGGTCGTTGGGGATCTCGTCGAGCGTGTAGCCGACCGCGAGCTTTGCCGCCACCTTTGCGATCGGATAGCCGGTCGCTTTCGACGCGAGCGCGGAGGAGCGGGACACGCGAGGGTTCATCTCGATCACCCGCAGCGACCCCGTCTCGCGGTCCCGCGCGAACTGGATGTTCGCGCCGCCCGTCTCGACGCCGACGGCGCGGACGATCGCCGCGGCGGCGTCGCGCAGCTCCTGGAAGGCCTCGTCGGAGAGCGTCATCTGCGGCGCCACCGTCACCGAGTCGCCGGTGTGCACGCCCATCGGGTCGAGGTTCTCGATCGAGCAGACGATGACGACGTTGTCGTTGCGGTCGCGTATGACCTCGAGCTCGAACTCGTCCCAGCCGATGAGCGACTCCTCCACGAGCACCTGGCCGACCGGGCTTTCCTGGAGGCCCCGGTCGAGCAGCTTGACGAGCTCGTCTTCGGTGTGAGCCGTCCCGCCGCCGTGGCCGCCGAGGGTGAACGCCGGCCTGAGCACGACGGGGAAGGTCAACTCGGGCGGGACGTCTCCCCAGCTCGTGACGACGGTGGAGGCCGGTACGCGGTAGCCCGCGAGGCGCACGGTATCGCGGAAGAGCTCGCGGTCCTCGGCCCGCCGGATCACGTCCAATCCGGCCCCGATCAGCTCGACACCCAGGTCGTCGAGCACGCCGGCCTCGGCCAGCTCCAGCGCGAGGTTGAGCGCCGTCTGGCCGCCGAGTGTCGGGAGCAGCGCGTCGGGACGCTCCCGCTCGAGCACGCCCGTGACGCCTTCGAGGTCGAGCGGCTCGACGTAGGTGCGGTCGGCGAATCCGGGGTCGGTCATGATCGTCGCCGGATTCGAGTTGACGACGACGGTGCGGAAGCCGTCCTCCCGCAGAACCTTGAGCGCCTGGCAGCCGGAGTAGTCGAACTCGCACGCCTGCCCGATCACGATCGGCCCCGAGCCGATCACGCAGATCGACGAGAGGTCAGGCCGCCTTGGCAAGGCCCGCGCACACCTCCTCGACCCAGGTCTCGAGCAGTGGCCAGGCGTCGTGTGGGCCGGGTCCGGCCTCGGGATGGAACTGCACCGACCGGGCGCCCAGCTCGGGGTATCCGAGCCCCTCGACGGTGCCGTCGTACAGCGAGACGTGGGTCGCCTCCCGGCCTGCCGCCGGCTTGACCGCGAAGCCGTGGTTCTGCGCAGTGATGAGTACGCGGCCGGTCGCCTTCTCGAGCACCGGGTGGTTCGCGCCGCGGTGGCCGAACGGAAGCTTGAAGGTCTCGAGGCCGGTGGCGAGCGCGAGCAGCTGGTGGCCGAGGCAGATGCCGAAGACCGGAACCCGACCCAGGAGCGACCGCACCGTCTCGACCTGTGCGCTCAGCGGCTCGGGATCGCCCGGGCCGTTCGAGAGGACGACGCCGTCGAAGCCATCGAGCTCGTCCGTTCCAGCCGCGGCTGGAATCACCGTGACACCGGCGCCGGTCTTCGCGAGCCTGCGGAGGATCGAGCGCTTGCAGCCGTAGTCGACGACCGCGATCCGGGCCCGGCCGCCGCGGGCGAACTCGTACGGCTCGTCGCAGGAGACGGAAGCCGCGAGCGGGCGCCCGGCCATCGCAGGCTGCTCGCGGACAGCACGGAGCGTCTCCTCCACCGATGCCTCACCGGAGACGACCGCGGCCCGCATCGTGCCGACCTCCCGCAGCCGGAGGACGAGCGACCGCGTGTCGATGCCCGTCAGCGCCGGGATCCCTCGCTCGTGCAGCCAGTCAGTCCACGCCGGACCGCGCGCCTCGCGCATGAGAACGCCGCGCGCGTGGACCCGCCCGGACTCGGAGCGCTCCGGGTCGACGCCGTAGTTCCCGACCATCGGCGCCGTGAAGCAGACGATCTGCTCGGCGAAGCTCGGGTCGGTGACGACCTCCTGGTAGCCGGTCATCGCCGTGGTGAAGACAGCCTCGCCGAAGGCGAAGCACGGAGCGCCGACTGACTCGCCGCGGAAGACCGTCCCGTCCTCGAGGACGAGGAAGCCGCTCACGCCTCGAATACCGTCCTGCCGGCCGCGACCGTCATGCGCACCTTGCCGGTGAGGCGCTGGCCGAGGAGCCAGGAATTGGACGAGCGGGAGCGGAAGCCATCTCCCTGCACGCGCCAGCCGGCCTTCGTGTCGAGCAGGACGAGGTTCGCCGGCTCGCCGACGGCGATTCGCGGTGCGGGCAGGCCGAAGATCGCCGCCGGCCCGGCCGACATGCGCTCCAACAGCAGTTCCAACTTGACGAGGCCCGGCTCCACCAGGTGCGTGTACAGCGCGGCGAACGCCGTTTCCAGGCCGGTGACGCCGAACGGCGCCGCCTCGAAGGGGACGTCCTTCTCGTGTCGCGCGTGCGGCGCGTGGTCGGTTGCGATCGCCGCGATCGTCCCGTCGCGGATGCCCTCCACGAGCGCCGCCCGGTCGTCGACCGACCGCAGCGGCGGGTTCATCTTCAGGTTCGAGTCCAGCGACCGCACGGCCTCATCGGTGAGGCAGAGGTGGTGCGGCGTGACCTCGGCGGTGGCCTGGACGCCGGAGGCCCGCGCATTGCGAACCGCCTTCACGGACTCCCGGGCCGACAGGTGCAGGAGGTGCACGGGCCGGCCCTCGTAGGCGGCCAGCGAGAGGTCGCGCTCGACCATCAGGCTCTCGGCGACCGACGGGTAGCCCGCGAATCCCAGCTCGGCGGAGACTGCGCCTTCGTGCATCTGGCCGCTCCGCGACAGCGTCGGCTCCTCGCAGTGCAGTGCCAGCGGCCGGTTTGCGACCGCGCCGTACTGGAGCGCGCGCCTCATGAGCCCGGGCGTGGCGACCGGCCGGCCGTCGTCGCTGAACCCTGCCGCACCGGCATCCGCGAGCTCGGCCATCTCGGTCAGCTCGCCGCCCTCGAGGCCCTTGCTGATCGCGGCCAGGAACCCGACCGGAACCTCGGCCTCGGCCTCCGCCGTCTCGGCAAGGGAGCCAAGCACCGCCGCCGAGTCGACGACGGGATCGGTGTTCGGCATCGCGAGGATCGCGCAGTAGCCGCCTGCAGCCGCCGCCTGCGTCCCGCTCGCGATCGTCTCCTCGTCCTCCCGACCCGGCGTCCTGAGGTGTACGTGCGGGTCGACGAACGCGGGCGCAAGCGTGAGCCCTTCCGCCTCGACGACGCGGTGGGAGTTCGGGTCGAGCCGCGAGCCGAGCTCCGCGATCGTGCCTCCGTCGATCCGGACGTCGAGGACGCCGTCGACCTTCCCGGCCGGATCCAGCACCCGCGCGCCTCGGACGACGAGGTTCTCGCCCGGCGCCGCCTTGGCGAACAGCATCAGCGGTCACCTCCAGCGCAGATGACGGTTCCCGGCCGCTTGGCAGCGCGCCGGGGACCCTGAGCTGTGGTGGAGGGGGCCGCCATTCAAGCCACCTCCGTCAGCTGCGCGGCTCTGACGCCGACCGGGCCGCTCGTCAGCAGGTCGTACAGGACAGCCATCCTCGTCACGAGCCCGGCGCGCACCTGGGTCTCGATGAGCGCGTCGGCAGCGTCCGCAACCCGCGGGTCGATCTCGACCCCCCGGTTCATCGGCCCCGGGTGCATGATCTTCTGGCCGGCGCGCAGCCGCTCGGGCGTGACGCCCCACCGCTCGGTGTACTCGCGCAGGCTCGGGACGTAGTTCGCACCCTCGAGCATCCGCTCGCGCTGCATCCGGAGGACGTAGACGACGTCGGCGGCGCCGATCGACGCGATGTCGGTGGAGGTGTCGCAGCCCATCGCCTCCACGCCGCGCGGAAGAAGCGTCGGTGGCCCGACCAGCGTCGTCCGCGCGCCGACGAGGTCGAGCGCCTGGATCAGCGAGCGCGCGACCCGCGAGTGGAGGACGTCGCCGACGATCGCAACGTGCAGGCCCTCGAGCCGGCCGAACTCCTCGCGGAGGGTGTAGAGGTCGAGCAGCGCCTGCGTCGGATGCTGGTGCTTCCCGTCGCCCGCGTTCACGACGTGCGCGGCCGTCACCTTCGCGACGAAGTGCGAGGCGCCGATCTGCGGGTGGCGCATGACGATCACGTCCGGGTCGTAGGCGCCGAGCGTCAGGGCCGTGTCCTTGAGGGACTCGCCCTTGTCCACGGCCGAGCCTGAGGACTTGATCGACATCGTGTCGGCCGAGAGCCGCTTCGCCGCGAGCTCGAAGCTCGACGAGGTTCGCGTGGACGACTCGAAGAAGACATGTACGACCAGCCGCCCCCGCAGCGTCGGCAGCTTCTTCATCTCGCGCTCGAGGGTGCGCGAGAAGTTGCGCGCGGTCGCCAGCAGCCGATCGATGTCGTCTCGGGAGAGGTCTGCGACGGACAGGAGATGCCGTCGCTCGGTCGGGGGCGGCGGCTTCAGGTCGTCGCGCATGACGCGGATGTCACCCATGGTCTTCCTCCGGGTTGGGCACGAGCAGGACTTGGTCGACCTCGTCGACCTCGACGAGCTGCACCTGGATGCGCTCGCCGCGGGAGGTCGGCAGGTTCTTGCCGACGTAGTCGGGACGGATCGGAAGCTCCCGGTGGCCGCGGTCGGCCAGGCATGCGAGCTGGACGCGGGCAGGGCGGCCGTAGTGGAAGAGCGCTTCGATCGCCGAGCGGATCGTGCGGCCCGTGTACAGGACGTCGTCGACGAGCACGCACGTCATTCCCTCGAGCGCGAAGTCGAGCCGCGTCGACCGGACGACCGGCTGCGCCTGCTTCGGCGGCTCGCCGCCACGGACCTGGACGTCGTCGCGGTAGAACGTGATGTCGAGCGACCCTGACGCCGGCTCCTCGCCGCTGAACTCGTGGATCAGGCGGCGCAGGCGCTGCGCGAGGGGGACTCCGCGCGTGTGGATGCCGACGAGCGCGACCCGCTCGAGGTCCGGGTTCCCCTCGATGATCTCGTGCGCGATCCGCGTCAGCGTTCTGGCGATCGCGGCCTCGTCCAGCAGGACTCGTGCGCTCGTCTGGGCAGGCAGCGTCAACCGCTCTCCTTTCCGGCCTCTCTGGACCGAGTTAAAGGACGTGGAGCGAGCCGGACTCTACAACGACGGGCGGACGGAGCAAGTGCGACTGTGCTTTCGTGCGCCCGTGCGGTACGTCGCGTTCCTCAGAGCCGTGAACGTCGGCGGGCGGCGGGTCTCGATGGACCGCCTGCGGGCCGCCTTCGAGGAGCTCGGCTTCGAGCACGTCTCGACCTACATCGCGAGCGGCAACGTCGTCTTCGAGGCCAGCGGTCGAGCCGCCGACCTGGAGCGCGCGATCGAGGCGAAGCTCGAGCAGGCCCTCGGCTTCGAGGTGACCACGTTCGTGCGGCGGGGAAACGAGGTACGGCATGCCGCGAGCGAGAAGCCGTTCGGCAAAGTGCCTGCCGGAAAGACCCACATGGTCGCGTTCCTTCGCCGCACGCCGACGGCAGCCAAGCGCAAGGCGATCGAGGAGCAGTCGACGCCGTCCGACCGGCTCGTCGTGGACGGCCGCGAGGTCCACTGGCTGATCGAAGGCCGGATGATGGACTCGGAGCTCAAGCCGAAGGACTGGGACGTCCTCGGTCAGCCGACGACGACACGGAACACGACGATGCTCGCCAAGCTCGCCGAGAAGCTGGACGACTAGCTCTCTCGCTCGGCGACGACCGCAAGCAGGTATTGCTCCGCCTCGACCTCGGCCGGCAGCTCGCGCTCCGCCCGAGCGAGCCCTTCTGCGAACTCATCCTCGTCGAGCAGCTGCAGCGTCGAGATGAAGCGGTCGCGAATCCGCTCGAGAACCCAGCCCCGGCTTCGAACCGCACGCTGGTGGAGCGGGATCGTCCGGGACGAGTAGCCGGCGGCCCGGAGCTCCTCCTCCAGCCCCTCGCGTGTCGGGAACCTCGCCCGGTCGATCTCGGCGAGCGACGGGAAGTACGCGCTGAGGTAGTAGCTGTCGAACTGCGCGTGATCGAAGGTGCCGATCGCGAGGCGGCCGTCGTCCGCAAGCACCCGGGCGAGCTCCGCGAACGCCTGCGGCCGGTCGAGCACGTGAATCACGAGGACCGCGACCGCCCGGTCGAACCAGCCCTCCTTGAACGGCAGCGCCTCCGCCCGGGCGACCTTGGCATTCACCCCGCGCTCCCGGGCGAGCGCCACCATCTCCTCGGACGCGTCCACGCCCCACACCCGCGACCCGCGCTCCGCGAGCGCCGCAGCGAAGCGGCCGGTTCCGCAGCCGACGTCGAGCACGCGCTTTCCGAGGAGGTCGCCCTCCCTCGAGAGCAGGTCGAAGAGCGTCCACCAGCCTTCGTCCTGAGGCCGTAGCTCGTCGTACCGAGCCGCGACCTCGCCGTAGTCGGGGTTGGGAGGGCTCTGTGGCACGCCGGTTTTGTGCCTCAGGGCCGCGCTGCTCGCCCCGAGGCCGCGTCCTCAGTCGCGCCCGTATCGCACGGATACGAACGCTCCCTGCGTTCTTGCCTCGGAACGACCATCGCACCCCTGCGACGAGAGACGTTCCACAGAGCCCTCCTACCCCTCGTCGACGATGTCTTCGGGGTCGCTGAGCGACTCGATCGCGTGGATCGCAGCCTCGAGCGAGCTCTCGGGGACGAGCACCTTCTGTGGCGCGTCCTCGACCTCCCGCGGGTGATGGTCGATCGCGGGCTCGAGAATGGTGTCGATTCCGGCGGAGCGGAGCATCGACTCGAGCTCCTCCGCCTCGGTGACGTCGCCGGCGACGGCGACCTGAACCATCCTGGTCATCGCGGGGCCTCCTCGACGGTCGGGACGACTTCCTTCGGAGCCGGCTGCAGATGCCGGTGCGTGGCTCCTCCCTTCACGAGCTCCGGTGCACCCCGCTCCTGGAACGGGACGACGATGATATCGAGGTCGCGGGGCACGACCGTGTCCGGGAAGACGGACCGGGCCTCCCGCTCGATCTCACCGCCGAAGTAGCGGTTTGACAGGTGGGTGAGCGCGAGCATCCCGACCTCGGCCGTCTGCGCGACCTCCGCCGCCTCGAGCGCCGTCGAGTGCAGCGTCTCGTGCGCGCGGGCCCGCTCCTCCTCGGCGAACGTGGCCTCGTGGACGAGGAGATCGGCGCCCCGAGCCGCGTCCACGACCGAGCGTGCGAATGCCGTGTCGGCCGCGATCACGACCTTCCGGCCCGGGCGCGCCGGGCCGAGGACGGCGTCGGGCGTCAGCACCCGCCCGTCGGCGAGCGTGACCGACTCGCCGGCCTGGAGCGCACCCCGTTCCGGCCCCTCGGGGATTCCGAGCGCGTCGGCGGCCCCGGCGTCGAACCGGCCCGGCCTCGGCCGCTCGACGAGCGCGTATCCGATCGCGGACACGCCGTGCTCCACGGGGAAGGTCGCGAGCTCGTACTCCCCGCGCTCGAGCCGCTCGTCCGGATCCAGTTCGACGAGCTCGTAGTGGTAGGTCAGCTTTCCGAAGATCCGCCGGAGCGCGGAGAACAGGTCGTGGAGGCCGCGCGGGCCGTAGATGGTGATCGGGAGCTCCCGCCCGCGCAGCGCGAACGTCTTCAGCATCCCCGGCAGGCCGAGGTAGTGATCCGCGTGGTAGTGCGTGAGGAAGATCTCCCGCAGCTCGATCAGGCCGACGTTCGAGCGCAGCAGCTGCCGCTGTGTTCCCTCGGCGCAGTCGAAGAGCAGGCGCTCTCCCCCGCGCCGGAGCAGCATCGCCGTCGGCGCCCGCTGGGCAGTCGGCATCGAGCCCGACGTGCCGAGAAAGACGAGGTCCAGATCCACGGCGCAAGTCTAGGAGGGCGCCGAGGCACGGCCGGGCTACGGCAGCAGCAGCACCTGCCCCGGCGTCAGGCTCGCGCCTGCTAGCCCGTTCTCGCGCTGGATCACCCAGACCCCCTGCCGCGGATCGCCGTGGTAGCGCTCGGCGGCGATCGACCACAGTGTGTCGCCCGGCTGGACGCGATACGGCTGTGGTGTGCCGGTCGCCTCGGAGACGCGCGTCATCACGCTCCAGGCGAGCACCATCACGAGCAGCGTGACGAATGCGATTCGAACGAACATACGTTCGCCATGCTACAGAACGTATGTTCGGACGTCAAGCCCCCCGTCCTCGACCTCCAGTCCGATCATTCCGTGGTGCGGCGCCGAGCGCCGCTCGGTCGGACTGCCAGGATTGAGGATCCAGGTCTCGCCGAGTTGCGTGGCCTCGGGGACATGGGTATGGCCGTACACGACGGCGTCACAGCCGGGAAACGCCTCGACGAGCCGAGCGGCCCGACCGGCCGCCGGTCCGGCGTCGTGCACCATCCCGATTCGCACGCTTTCGTGCTCGAGGACGAGCTTCGGCGGGAGGATCAGACGAAGCTCCGGCTCGTCCATGTTTCCGACGACGCCGTCGACCGGCGCCAGCTTCCCAAGCTCCTCGTACAGCTCGACTGACACGAAGTCGCCCGCGTGGAGGATGCGGTCCGATTCCGCCAGCAGGCGCAGGCACTCCTTCGGGAGGCGCCGCGTCCCACGCGGCATGTGCGTGTCCGAGATGACGGCGAGCTTCAGAGCTCGCCCCAGTATGTGACTCGTCGCCAGGGTGCGATGGGTGGATGCCAGGCCCGGACGCAGGCCGCGTTCATATCCAGAGATATGGACGCGGCTGAGGACGACGTCTGGCGCCGCCCAGCGGGGCATGGCGACTCAGTTCCCATGCTGGGGTGAGCTCTCTAGGAGACGCCGTTGGTGAACGCGCCGTTGCGGTACACCAGCTCGCCGTCGGCGTAGACCTCGCCGCCCGCGCGGAGGTCGCAGACCATGTCCCAGTGGAGCCCGGACTCGTTCTCGCCCCCGGTCCCGGGAACCGACCGGCCGAGCGCCATGTGGACGGTGCCGCCGATCTTCTCGTCCAGAAGGAGGTTGCCGGTGTACTCGCTGATCGCGTCGTTGAGGCCGAACGCGAACTCGCCGACCCGACGCGCGCCGTCGTCCATGCCGATCATCTCGCGAAGGAACTCTTCGCCCCGCTTGGCCGTGGCCTCGACGACCTCGCCGCCCTCGAACCGGAGGCGGACGTCATCCGCCTGGCGCCCGCGCATCATCGCCGGGAAGGAGAAGCGGATCGTGCCCTCGACGCTTGTCTCGTGCGGCCCCGTGAAGACCTCGCCGTCCGGGAAGTTCCGGAACCCCTTCGACCGGATCCATGTCCGGTCCTCGACGCCGAGCTTCAGGTCCGTGTCCGCGCCGACGACGCGGAGCTCGCTCACGCCTTCCAGGAAGGATCCGACGCGCTCGAGCCGCTCGCCGAAGGTCTTCCACTCATGGACGGGATCGTCCCGATCGAGGAACGCGGCGCGGGACAGCACCTGCTCGTACTGGCGGAGCGACATCCCGGCGTCCTGCGCCGACGCCTCGCACGCCGAGCCGCAGATGACCCACCGGAACTCGCCGCTGGCGGAGCGCTCGAGGTAGCGCGTCTGCAGCGGCCTGCGGGCGGTCAGCCGTCGTGACATGCGCTCGGGATCGACGTTGGAGAGCCTCTTGGTGTTCGTCACGGCGTCGAAGACGATCCAGACGTCACCATGCTCGATGTTCCACTGCTGGTCGGGCGAGATCCATTCGAGCTGATGGTCTCGCCCCTGGTTGTAGAGGGTCTCGTCGTTTTCCTCGAGCACGAGGTTCGCCGTGGGATGGCCGCCGGCACGCAAGGCCGCGGCGTACGCCTCACGCATGACGGGCAAGGCCGACGTGTCGTAGGACTCGATGCGTACGGTGTCGCCCTGCCGGACCTCCGTCGAGTAACCGACGAGCACCTCGGCGAGCCGCTTGTGCATCGGGTCAGACACGCTCGACCGCCGGCTCCGGCTCGGCGAGGAACGAGCCCGCCTTCCAGACCAGCTCGCCGTCCGCGTAGACCTCGCCCTCCTCGCGGAGGTCGCAGATCAGGTCCCAGTGCAGATCCGACTTGTTCTCCGTGCCGGCCTCGTCGAAGCCGCCGCCGAGCGCGACGTGCATCGTCCCGCCGATCTTCTCGTCGAACAGGATGTCGCGCGTAAAACGGTCGATCTCGTAGTTGAGGCCGAACGCAACCTCGCCGAGCACCTTCGCGCCGGAGTCTGTGTCGAGCAGCGAGCGCAGGTACTCCTGTCCCAGCGTCGCCTCTGCGTGGACGACCGCTCCGTCCTCGAATCGAAGACGGACGTTCTCGACCTCCTGACCCTGGAAGACCGATGGGAAGGCGAAGAAGATCTCCCCGCTCGTCCCGTTCTCGACCGGGCTGGTGAAGACCTCGCCGTCCGGCATGTTGTGCTTTCCGTCCGATGGGAGCCAGCGGCGCCCTTCCACGA
>OBLS010000533.1_pt1 | contig 13921 bp, 7 predicted proteins | sample 1519901 | NCBI WGS metagenome assembly OBLS01 (sample SAMEA3113585, study PRJEB22503) | soil metagenome | reverse complement strand
ACCCGCGCAACCCGGCCGTGATCGCGGACAACGTGGGCGACAACGTCGGCGACTGCGCCGGCATGGCAGCCGACCTGTTCGAGACCTACGCGGTCACCGCCGTCGCGGTGATGCTGCTGGGAACCGCCTTTCCGCTCGGGAACCTGCCGCTCTATCCGCTCGCGCTCGGCGGCATCTCGATCATCGCCTCCGTGATCGGGATCTACTTCGCACGCATCGGCAGGAACGGCTCGATCATCAACGCGCTCTACAAGAGCGTGCTCGCAGCGACCGCGCTCTCGGCGATTGGGTTCATCCCCGTGACGATGGCATTCGACGAGGGCCGCTTCAGCTTCTGGGAGCTCTACGGCTCCGCGCTGATCGGCCTCGCGATCACCTTCTCCCTTGTCGCGATCACCGAGTTCTACACGGGCTCGCGCTGGAACCCCGTCAAGTCGATCTCCAAGGCGTCGCAGACGGGGCACGCGACGAACATCATCGAAGGCCTCGCCGTCGGCATGCGTGCCACGGCCGCCCCGGTGATCGTGATCGCGGCCGGGATCATCGCCGCGTACGAGATCGCCGGCCTCTACGGGATCGGCGTCGCGGTGATGGCGCAGCTCTCTATGTGCGGCCTGATCGTCGCGCTCGACGCGTTCGGCCCGGTGACCGACAACGCCGGCGGAATCGCGGAGATGGCGCACCTGGACGAGTCCGTCCGCGCGATCACGGACCCGCTCGACGCCGTCGGCAACACGACGAAGGCGGTGACCAAGGGCTACGCGATCGGGTCGGCCGGTCTGGCCGCGCTCGTCCTCTTCGACGAGTACACGCGCGGTCTCGACGAAGAGGGCCTGACGGTGAGCTTCAACCTGGGCGACCCCTACGTGATCGCCGGCCTCTTCATCGGCGGGATGATGCCGTTCCTGTTCGCGGCGCTCGCGATGACGGCCGTGGGCCGCGTCGGCGGCGAGGTCGTGGTCGAGGTGCGGCGCCAGTTCCGTGAGATGCCCGGGATCATGGAGGGGACGCAGCGGCCCGATTACAGCCGGGCCGTCGACATCGTCGCGAAGTCGGCGATCAACAAGATGATGCTGCCCGCGCTGATTCCGGTCGCCATCCCGATCGTGGTCGGGATCATCAGCCCCGAGATGCTCGGCGGCCTGCTGATCGGCACGATCGTGACGGGTCTCTTCCTCGCGATCGCGATGACCTCGGGCGGCGGCGCCTGGGACAACGCCAAGAAGCTGATCGAGGACGGCGCCTACGGCGGCAAGGGCTCCGAGGCGCACGCGGCCTCGGTGACGGGCGACACCGTCGGCGATCCCTACAAGGACACCGCCGGGCCTGCGATCAACCCGATGATCAAGATTGCGAACATCGTCGCGATCCTGATCATCCCGCTGCTCGTCTCCATTCACGGTTAAAGCAAGCTTCCGCGGAGCCGGGGTGGGAGCTCGACCACCCCGGCTCGATGAGTGGAAAGGCGGCGGCGGGCGCGCGGGGCCTTCTCGTTCCCCTTGCGGGTGCGTGGGATCCCTACTACGATCCCCGTCGCTTGGGGAAGGGGTCGCTCCGCGGCTCTCACACAACAGGGGGGAACAGATGAGATCTGTTTCTACGCGCGCCTTCGGCGCGCTCGTACTCGCCGCGTTTGCGGTCGTCGTCCTTACTGGCGCGACGGCATTTGCCGGCAGCACCGGGAAGGGCGGAGGAGGGCTCTCGAAGCACGACCGAGCACTTCTCGCGCAGGCGAAGGCGGAGGGCAAGAGCACCGTCATCCTGATCATCGCCGCCAAGAACGGCGCCGCCCGTGACGTGGTCAGGGGCGTCGAGGCGCAGGGCGGCACCATCCTGAACCGGGACGACAGTCTCGGCTACGTGCTCGCGCGCGTCGCCACCGACAAGGTCCAGGCGATCGCGGCTCTCGACTCGATCGAGGGAATCGATCTCGACGAGATCATCCCGCTCGAGGATCCGCGGCCGGACGGTGCTGTCGTTCCGACGCCGCAGACGCCGCCGAGCGCGGCGACTCCACGAGTGAACGCTTACATGCCGACCGGCGACACCGGCGCGGCACAGTTTGCGCTCTCGAACCCCACCTTCGACGGCCGCGGCGTCACGATCGGGATCGTCGACCTCGGCGTTTCGCTCGACCACCCGAGCCTGACGACGACGAGCACCGGTGAGCGGAAGATCGTCGACTGGGTGACGGGGACGCATCCGACGGAGGACGGCGACCCGACGTGGGTGAACATGGAGAACCAGGTGAGCGGCAGCAGCTTCGCCTTCGGCGGCATCACCTACACCGCGCCCGCGAGCGGCAGCTACCGCATCGGCCTCTTCAACGAGCGCCACCCGAACCTGGGCGGCGAGGTGGGCAACGACGTCAACCGCGACGGCAATCCCGCGGGCTCGAAGGGCGTCTTCGCCCTGCTCTGGGATGCTGCGACCAATCAGGTCTGGGTCGACACGAATCAGAACAACTCCTTCGCCGACCAGACTGCGATGACGGACTACAAGGTGAACTTCGACGTCCAGTACTTCGGCACCGACAACCCCGCCACGGCGCTCGCCGAGCGGATGCCGTTCGTCGTGCAGACGAACGGCAAGGACAAGTTCGTGAACATCGGCATCGTCTCGGGCCAGCACGGCTCGCACGTGGCCGGGATCGCCGCCGGCAACAGCCTCTTCGGCGGCGCGATGAACGGGGCTGCTCCGGCAGCGAAGATCGTCTCCTCGCGCGCGTGCCTCTTCGTCGCGGGGTGCACCACCCACGCGCTCGTCGACGGCATGATCTACGTCGCCAAGCAGGCCAATGTCGACGTGATCAACATGTCGATCGGCGGCCTGCCGTCGCTGAACGACGGCAACAACGCGCGCTGCATCGTCTACACGCGGCTGATCGAGCAGGAGAACGTGCAGATGTTCATCTCGGCCGGCAACAGCGGCTCGGGTATGAACACGGTCGGCGATCCGAGTGTGTGCGGCAAGGTGATGAGTGTCGGCTCGTACATCACGAAGGACTCGTGGCAGAAGAACTACGGCTCCGACTCCGCCTTCCCCGACAATCTGCACGGGTTCAGCTCGCGCGGCCCGCGCGAGGACGGCGACTTCAAGCCGGGCTTCGTCGCTCCGGGCTCCGCGATCTCGACGACGCCGATGTGGCAGCCTGGCGGCCCCGTGGCGGGCACGTACACGCTGCCGCCGGGGTACTCGATGCTGAACGGCACCTCGATGGCGTCCCCGCAGGCTGCAGGGGCGGCCGCGCTGCTGATCAGCGCGGCGAACCAGCAGAACGTCCAGAAGCAGCCCGATCAGCTCCGGCAGGCGATCACCTCGTCGGCCCGGTTCCTCGACCCGGCCCGCCTCGGCGCGTACGAGCAGGGCAACGGCCTGATGAATGTCCCAGCGGCGTGGAACCTGCTCAAGACGAACATCCAGACCGTCGACATCTCGTCGTCGGTCGCGGTCAACACCCTGCTCAGCGGCTTCCTGGCAACGCCGGGTGTCGGCCGCGGGATCAACGACCGCGAGGGTGTCATCCTCGGCCAGAGCTACACGCGGACCTATACGTTCACGCGTAACTCCGGTGGCGGCGGGGCGGTCACGTACAACGTCTCGTGGGTCGGCAACGACGGCACCTTCTCGTCGGCGGGCTCGATCTCGCTGGCGAAGGGTGTTCCTGCCACCCTCCCGGTGACCGTCAACCCGTCCAGCGTCGGCGCGCACTCTGCGATCCTCAACCTGGACGACCCGTCGACGGCCGGGATCGACTACCAGACGATGAACACGGTCGTCGTCCCGGAGGTCTTCACGGCCGCGGGCAACTACACGGTCACGAAGACGGGCACGATCGGCCGGAACCAGACGAAGAGCTTCTTCTTCAAGGTTCCCGCCAACACGCCCGCCTTCAAGGTCGACTTCTCGGGCCCGTCGGCCACGCCCGGCACGGGGCAGGCACGCTTCCTGCGCTTCCACCCGTACGGCGTCGGGATCGACTCGAACGCCAGCAACAACTGTTACAGCCCGCCTGTCGTGGGTGGTCCGGCATGTGACCCGAACAGCCGGACAACGTCCAACCCGATCGCCGGCGTCTGGGAGGTGACCGTCGAGGGCCGGCGGACCTCGGACGCAGCGGACATACCGTTCACCCTGACCGCGTCGATCCTCGGTGCGACCGTCTCGCCGAACCCGGACGTGATCTCGTCCGCGACGATCGGAGTCCCGGTCGCTCGCTCGTACACGCTGACGAACGTGTTCGGCCCCTTCACGGGCCGTGCCGTCGGGACCGACCTCGGGAGTGCCTTCATGGCGACGCCGACGATCGCGAATCTGGCTCAGCAGCTGTACACGGTCGACGTGACGCCGGGTTCGACGTCGCTGCGGGCGACGATCGGTAGCCCGTCTGATCCAGCGGCCGACCTCGACCTCTTCGTCTACCGGCCGAACGGCACCCTCGCCGGTCAGTCCGCGGACGGGGATTCGGAGGAGTCCGTGACCGTTGCCATCAACACGACCACGAACCCCGCCGGGAAGTGGACCGTCCTGGTCGACGGCTACGCCGTGCCGGCCGGGACGACGACGTACAAGTACGTCGACGTGTTCGCGAACGCGGCGTTCGGCAAGGTCTTGGTGACCGACACCAACGCGCTGCGTCCGTTCGGCGCATCGTGGACGGTGCCGGGCTCGGTGACCGTGACCGCGGCACCGGCGGCCGGTCGCGTGCTCCTCGGCAGCGTCGAGGTGCGGACGGACACGAACGTGCTCGTCGGCTCCGGTGACGTGATCGTCCAGAACGTCACCCCGTAGCATCAAACACCCGGTTCGGCCCAGCGGCCCCGCCTCGGCGGGGCCGCTGGCTGATCGGGTGGTCCTGGTTGCAGCGGGATCGAACCCCGGTATACGATCCGTCGGCTTGGGGAGGGGGCCGTCATCGCGGCCCTTAACTGATACAGGGGAGAGACACAGATGCGATTGCGATCGTTGGGCGCGCTCGGCGCGTTCGCGGTACTGGCAGCACTGATGCTCGTCGTGTCCGCCTCGGGTGCTGACACCAGCACAGCGAAGCAGACCTACATCGTCCAGATGCTCGAGAATCCGGTTGTCGCCTACGAAGGCGGCACGGCCGGCCTCGCTGCGACGAAGCCGGCCAAGGACCAGAAGATCGATCCGAGCTCGGCGGCGGTGAAGAAGTACGCCGCATATCTCGCTTCGCAGCACGACGCTGCGCTCCAGAAGGTCGGCGGCGCGGCCAAGCTCTACGACTACGTCTATACCTACAACGGCTTCGCCGCGAAGCTGACGGCGGGCCAGAAGACCGCGCTCGAGAAGCAGGCCGGCGTGCTCGCCGTGTCCACGGAGGAGACGGTCACGGCCGACACGTCCTCGACCCCCGCGTTTCTCGGGCTGACCGCGCCCGGCGGTCTCTGGGAGCAGCTCGGCGGCCCCACCGCCGCCAAGAGCGGCGTCGGCGCCGGCGAGAACGTCATCATCGGCGTCGTCGACTCGGGCATCTGGCCCGAGAGCAAGAGCTTCTCCGACCGCGACGCGGCCGGCCAGCTCCTCTACCAGCAGATTCCCGGCTGGCATGGGAAGTGCACGCCGGGCGAAGGCTTCAACGCCTCCTTGTGCAACCAGAAGCTGATCGGCGGTCAGCACTTCAACGCCTCCTGGGGCGGCGACGCCGCGATCGAGGCGCAGCGGCCCTGGGAGTTCACCTCGGTCCGCGACTACAACGGTCACGGCACGCACACGGCCGGGACTGCCGGCGGCAACAACGGCGTGGCCGCGACCGGCCCCGCGGCTGTCTTCGGCAGCGTCAGCGGGATGGCTCCGCGCGCTCGCGTGGCCGCTTACAAGGCCCTCTGGTCGACCCAGGACGGGTCGACGGCGAGCGGCCTCACCGGCGACCTCGTCGCCGCGATCGACCAGTCCGTCGCCGACGGCGTCGACGTGATCAACTACTCGATCAGCGGCTCGCAGACGAACTTCGCCGACCCGGTGATGATCTCGTTCCTCTTCGCTGCAGATGCGGGCGTCTTCGTCGCGGCTTCCGCCGGTAACAGCGGACCGACCACGAGCACGGTCGCCCACCCGAGCCCGTGGATGACCACCGTGGCCGCCGGGACACACAACCGCGACGGTCGCGGCTCTGTCACGCTCGGCAACGGAGCGACGTACAACGGCGCGTCCGTGGCCACTCCTATCGGTCCGAAGCCGTTCATCGACTCGACGGCGGCGGCGCTGCCCGGCGCGGACGCCACTCTGGTGGCGCTCTGCTACGGAGCCGGCGACAACGGAGGCAAGCCCGTTCTCGACCCTGCAAAGGTCGCGGGGAAGATCGTCCTCTGCGACCGCGGCGTGACGGGCCGCGTGAACAAGAGCCTCGCCGTCCAGCAGGCGGGCGGCGTGGGGATGATCCTTGTCAACACCAGTGCGAACTCGCTCAACGCGGATTTCCACTTCGTGCCGACGGTTCATCTCTCACATCTCGACCGCCCGGCGTTGAAGGCCTACGCGGCCACGGCCGGCGCGACGGCGACGATCAACGCCTCGACGATCGTCTTCGACGCCCTCGCTCCGCTGACGGCGTCGTTCTCCTCGCGCGGCCCGCTGACCGCAGGTGGCGGCGACATGCTGAAGCCAGACGTGATCGCTCCGGGCCAGGACATCCTGGCCGCGGTCGCGCCTCCGGGGAACGCCGGTCGCGACTTCAACCTGCTCAGCGGCACCTCGATGTCGAGCCCGCACGTGGCCGGCCTCGCGGCACTGCTGATCCACAAGCACCCGAACTGGTCGCCGATGGCGGTCAAGTCGGCGCTGATGACCTCGGCGTCGGACGTCCTCGACGGCCCGAACACGAATCCGCTCGTGATCTTCCGGCAGGGTGCCGGCCACGTGCGGCCGAACAACGCTGCTGACCCGGGTCTCGTCTACGACAGCAGCTGGAACGACTGGCTGGCCTTCCTGTGCGGGACGACGACGGCCGTCAACCCGGCCTCCTGCACTGCGCTGAAGGCGGCCGGCTTCTCGACCGATGCGAGCGACATGAACGTCGCGTCGATCGCAATCGGAAACCTCGCCGGGGTGCAGACGGTCAAGCGGCGGGTCACGAACGTCGGCAGCGCAGCGGCGACGTACACCTCGTCGGTGACGGGTATGACGGGGATCACGACGACCGTGGCCCCGTCGACGCTGGCCCTGAACCCGGGCGAGACGAAGTCGTTCACCGTCACGTTCAGGCGGACGACCGCGGCGCTGAACGCGTACACGGGCGGCCAGCTCACGTGGTCGGACGGCACGCACGGCGTCCGCAGCCCGATCGTGATCCAGCCGGTCGCCCTGGCCGCGCCCGCGCAGGTGACGGGCACAGGCGCCCCGATCTCGTATCCGGTCACCTTCGGGTACGACGGGTTGTTCGCGGCAGCAGCGCGTGGGCTCGTCCCGGCCGTGACGACGTTGGGCACGGTGCAGGACGACCCGACGGACTCGACCTGCTCGCTGACGTCGCCGAACGCGCAGAAGCAGGATGTCGTCGTGCCGGCCGGCACGACGTACGCCCGCTTCTCGCTCTTCGACGCGTTCACGGACGGCGAGGACGACCTTGACCTCTGCGTCTTCCGCGGAACGACGCTGGTCGGCACCAGCGGTTCCGGCACGTCCGCGGAGGAGGTCAACCTCGTCGACCCGACGGCGGCGACGTACACCGTTGTCGTCCAAGGTTGGGGCACCGACGGTCCGGACGCCCAGTACACACTGTTCCACTGGCTGCTCGGCAGCACCGCGGCCGGGAACATGGCCGTGACTGCCCCGGCGGCCGCGACCACCGGCGGCACCGGCACCATCTCGCTGACGTTCAGCGGGCTGGCGCCGACCACGAAGTACCTGGGCTCGGTCGCGTACAGCGGCGTCGCCGGGCTGCCGAACCCGACGATCGTGCGGGTCGACACTCCGTAGGCAAAGCGGAACATCGAGCGGAACGAGGGGCCGGCGCACGCCGGCCCCTCGTCGTTCTGCCTCTCTAGACTGCGGCGGTGCCAAGCCGCCGTCGCCGGCAGGTCGAGCTCGAGCGCGTCCTCGGAACGCCCGCGCTCTTCGCTACCGCCTACGGCAACGTCGGCTCCTCGATCTACTACGCGCTCGGCCTGACGGCCGTCTACGCGCTCGGCCTGACCCCGCTGGTCTTCGTCATCGCGGGCGTCATCTTCGCCGCGACGGCCGCGACGTACGCCGAGGGCACGGTGCGCTTCCCGGAGGCCGGCGGCTCGTCCAGCTTCGCCCGGCACGCGTTCAACGAGCTCGTCTCCTTCGGCGCCGCCTGGGCGCAGATGCTCGTCTACGTCGTCACCGTCGCCACGTCGGCGTTCTTCGTGCCGCACTACCTCTCGATCTTCTGGGGGCCGTTGCGCGAGAACCCCTGGGACATCGTCGGCGGGATCGTCGTGATCGTCTCGCTCGTGATCCTGAACATCGTCGGGATTCAGGAGGCGGCGCGCCTCTCGATCACGCTCGCGGTGATCGACTTCGCGACGCAGCTGCTGCTCGTCGCGCTCGGCTTCGTGCTCGTGTTCAGCCCGCAGATCCTCGTCGACAACGTGCACCTCGGCGTCGCGCCGACGTGGAGCAATCTCGCCATCGCAGTCCCCGTGGCCATGCTCGCGTACACCGGCGTGGAGACCGTCTCGAACCTGGCCGAGGAGGTGCGCGATCCCCTCAAGAACGTGCCGAACGCGTACAAGCTCGTCGCGCTCGCGGTCTTCGCGATCTACTTCACCCTGCCGCTCATCGCGCTCTCGGCGCTGCCCGTGATCGAGATCGGCGGCGAGCTGACGACGCTGCTGGCCCTGCCGCCGGAGGAGGGTGGCTACGCGAACGACCCCATTCTGGGCGTCGTCCAGAACCTCGGCGTCGAAGGGGCCCTCCTCGAGTCGCTCGAGATCTACGTCGGCGTGCTCGCGGCGACGATCCTGTTCATCGCCACGAATGCGGGTGTGATCGGCGCCTCGCGGATCACGTATGCGATGGCGACCTACCGGCAGATCCCGGAGGTCTTCCGTCGGCTGCACCCGCGCTTCAAGACCCCCTGGCTCTCGATCCTCCTCTTCGCCGGAATCGCCCCGATCGCGGTGATCCTGCCCGGCTCGGTCACCTTCGTCGGCACCCTCTACTCGTTCGGCGCGACGCTGTCCTTCACGATCGCGCACGCGTCGCTCATCCGGATGCGGGCCGCCTCGACGGGAGAGGAGCAGCTCTACCGGGCTCGGCCGAACCTCCGGATCGGCGCCGTGGAATGGCCCATCTTCGCCATCTTCGGCGGGCTCGCAACCGGAATCTCCTTCGCCGTCATCGTCGTCCAGAACCCCACGACGCGGTGGGTGGGGCTCGGCTGGATCGCAGCAGGCCTCATCTTCTACGTCGTCTACCGCGGCCGCTTCGTCCACGAGCCCATCACCGCGACTGTGAAGGCCCCGCCGGCGTACGGCCCGGCGCTCGCGCTCGAGTACCGCCGCCTGCTCGTGCCGGTGCTCCCAGGACGGGCGTCGGACGAGGCGCTCGACATGGCCGCGCGCCTCGCGGCCGAACGCGGCGCCCAGATCACCGCCGTCTACGTGGTCGAGGTGCCGCTCGACCTGCCGCTCTCCGCGGAGCTGCCGGCGGACGAGGACCTCGCAAACCGTGAGCTCGACGGGGCGCGCGCGATCGGCGAGTCGTACGGCGTCACCGTGATCCCGCGGCTCGTGCGCGCGCGCAACGCTGGAGCGGCGATCGTGACCGAGGCGGAGCGGCGCGCCACGGAAATCATCGTGATCGGCGCGCCGCAAAAGGATCTCTCGCGCCGGAGGCAGGCGATCTTCGGCCACACCGTCGACCAGGTGCTCAAGAACGCGAGTTGCCGTGTGCTCCTGACCGCCGTGAGAGACGAGGCCGCATGACGTTCTACCGCGGCGCCGTGGCCGCGCTCGCGCTCACCTTCATCGGCATCGGCGTCGCGCTGCTCGCGGTCACAGCGGTGCACGGCGGCGGCCTGCTCGGCTTTCTGCTCGGCGGCCTCTTCATCGCCCTCGGCGTCGGCCGTCTGACGCTGCTCGCCCGAGGCGGTCGCTAGTGGCCCGCAAGTTGAGCGGCTTCCAGCGCGTGCTCGACGCCCCGGCGCTGTTCTCTGTCGCGTACGGCGAGGTCGCGTCCTCGCTCTACTTCGCGCTCGGGATCGTCGCGGCGTACGCGCTCGGGTTCACCCCGCTCGTCCTCCTGGGCGCCGGCGTCTTCTTCCTGATCGTCTCGCTCTCCTACGCGGAGGCGACGGCGGCGCTGCCGGAGAGGGGCGGCGCGGCCACGTTCGTCCGCCGCGCGTACAACGACGTCTTCGGCTTCCTCACCGGCTGGGCGCTCTTCCTCGACTACCTGATCGTGATCGCGCTCTCGACGATCTTCCTGCCGCACTACCTCGGCACGGCGCTCGGGTTGGAGGCGCTGCGGGAGTCGCCCTGGGACATCGTGATCGCGGTTTCTGTGATCGTCGTCATCGCCGCCATCCGCTTGACGAGGCATTCCCAGCTCCACACCGCGGGGCTCGTCGTCGCCGGGCTCGATCTCGCGACTCAGCTGCTGATCGTCGTGCTCGGCCTCGCGCTCGTCTTCTCTCCGGACGCGCTCACGCAGGGCACCGACCTCGGTGTGTCGCCGACGTGGGACGAGCTCGCCTTCGCGCTGCCGCTCGCCATGCTCGCGTACACGGGCCTCGAGACCGTCGCCAACCTGGCCGAGGAGACGCGTGAGCCGGGGCGCACGCTGCCCCGGAGCCTCTTCTCGGCGATCGGTCTGGTCGTCGTGCTCACCGCCGCCGTCGCCGCCGTCGGCATCTCTGCGTTCCCGGTCGAAAACGGCGAGACGGCGCTGGGGAACGAATGGCTCAAGGCGCCCCTCGCCGGGATCGTCGACGCGCTCGGGACGCACCTTCCAGACCTCGCGGCGGATGCGCTGCTGGTCTACGTCGGGCTGACGGGTGCGCTCGTGCTCCTGGCCGCCGCGACGACGTCGGTCTCAGGGTTCACGAGGCTGGCGTACTCGCTCGGCGAGCACCGGCAGCTGCCGCCGAGCTTCGGCCGCCTGAACAGGCGCACGCTCGTCTCGCCGCAGGCGATCGTGTCGGCCAGCGTGATCTCGATCGCGCTGGTGGTCGGCAGCAGCCTGATCTCGGACGAGGTCGCCTTCCTCGCCAGCCTCTACTCGTTCGGCGTCCTGCTCGCGTTCGCCGCGGCGCAGCTGGCGGTGATCCGCCTTCGCTTCACCGAGCCCGACCTGCCGCGGCCGTTCCGGGCGCCGCTGGTCGCGCCGCTGATCGGTGCGCCGCTTGCGATCGCGTTCTGGCTCGACACGATGGTCACGCATGACGCGGCGCGCTACGGCGGCCCGGTGTGGCTCGCGATCGGGCTCGTGCTCTTCCTCGTCGTGCGCCGGCGCGCCCACCTCGGCCTGCTCGCCGAGTCGGCGCCGGTGGCGGAGTTGCCGGCAGGCGCCGAGTTCGAGCGCCTCCTCGTGCCGATGAAGCTCGGCCCGATCGGAGAGGAGATGGTGGCGACCGCGGTCGCGCTCGCGACGGAGCGCGGCGCCGAGGTCGACGCATTGTTCGTCATCGTCGTCCCGCTCGACCGCGAGCTGGATGCGCCGCTGTACGAGCTCGAGGAGCAGGCAGCGGCCTCCCTCGCTGAGGCTGTGCTGCTGGGGGAAGAGCACGGCGTCCGCGTCGAGCCGATCACCGTCCGCTCCCGCGCGCTCGGCCGCGCGATCGTCGACGAGGCCGGCGAACGCGGCTCCGACCTGATCGTGCTCGGCTCCTCGCCGCGCTGGCGGCGTCAGTCTGCGTTCTTCTCGCCCACCGTGGACTACGTGCTCCGCGAGGCCCCCTGCGAGGTGCTCGTCGTCGCGTTCCCGCAAGGTGTTCTCGAAGACGTACGCTGATGCCATGAAGCTTGTGGTGATCGGTTGCGGCAGGGTCGGCTCCGCGGTCGCTCGCGACCTGGAGGACGACGGGTGGGACGTGACCACCGTGGACGAGCAGGAGGAGGCGCTCTCGCGCCTGGGCCCCCGCTGGGCGGGCGGCTTCATCGTTGGGCACGGAATGGACGCTGAGATCCTCAAGAAGGCAGGCGTGCCCGACGCAGATGCGGTCGTCGTCGCTACCAGCGGGGACAACACGAACCTCGTCATCGGCCAGGTGGTCGAGAAGCGCTGGGCCGTGCCGTGCGTGGTCGTGCGGGTGCTCGATCCCGCGCGTGCCGACTTCTACGCTGCGCGCGGCCTGCGCACAATCTGTCCCACCCAGACCGCGATCTCGGCTCTCTCCGCCGCCGTCCGCAAGGCATCGGCGCAGCCGCAGGAGGCGATCGGCTGATGTACGCGATCGTCGCCGGCGGCGGCAAGGTTGGAGCCAACGTCGCCCGCTCCCTCCTCGGGATGGGGCACGAGGTGACGCTGATCGAGCAGCGCCCGTACCGCTTCGACCAGCTCCAGGACGAGTTCGAGCACCAGGTGCTGCTCGGCGATGCGACGGAGCTGCACGTGCTCGAGCGCGCCGGGATCGGCCGCCCGCCCGAGCTCGTCCTCGGCGTCACGGGCGACGACGAGGACAACCTGATCATCTGCCAGCTCGCGACCGAGGGCTACCGCGTCCCGAAAGTGATCGCACGCGTGAACGACCCTCGCAACCAGGAGCATTTCGACCTGCTCGGGATCAGCCAGACGGTCTGCGCGACCACGAACGTGCTCGGGCTCGTCGAGCACGAGGTGCCCGAGCACGGGATCGTCCATCTGCTCGAGCTGCGCAAGGAGAACCTCGAGATCGTCGAGCTCCAGATCGAGCGCAACTCCCCGGCAGCGGGCAAGCGGGTAGCCGGGTTGCGCCTACCCGACGGCACGCGGTTGATCTCCGTCATGCGTCAGGGCCGCTCCGAGCTGGCCGAGGACTCGACCGTGATCCGGCCGGGCGACCAGGTGCTGGCAGTGCTCGAGCCCGGCAAGGAGGACGAGCTTCGCAAGGTCCTGCTCAGGACCTAAGCCGCTACGCGTTGCGCCAGTAGTGGCGCGAGACGAGCACCACGATCGGGACGATCTCAAGGCGGCCGAGCCACATCAGCCCGATCATCAGGAGCTTCGAGAAGTCGCTGAACGGCTGGAATGACCCGAGCGGCCCGCCGATCCCGAAGGCGGGGCCGACGTTGGAGAGCATGCTGGCGGACACGGAGACGGCGTCGAAAGGGGACACTGCGAGGCCGGTGCGAGCCGCGTCGATAGCGAGCAGCGCCGCGCCGATGATGAAGATGCCGATGTAGAGGAGGACGAAGGACGAGATCGCGCGCAGCGTCCGATCCTCGACGACCCGCCGGTTCAGGCGCACGGGCAGGACGAGCTCCGGGTGCAGCGTCTGGTCGATCTCGCGCCGGAGGATCTTCCCCAGCAGCAGGTGGCGCACGACCTTGACCGAGCCCGTGGTCGAGCCGGCCGAGCCGCCGACGAACATCAGCCCCACGATCGTCATCAACGCCAGCGGCGGCCAGGCGTTGTAGTCGGCGACCGAGAAGCCCGTCGTCGTCATCGTCGAGACGGCGGTGAAGATGCCGGTGCGGAGGGCGTCGGCACCGCCGAGCACGTCCTCGGTCCAGATCTCGGTGACGACGATCGCGGCGCCGAGCGCGAGCAGCGCCACGTAGAGCCGCGCCTCGCCGTCGCGCGCGAGCGCGCGGGGCTGGCGCCGGACGAACGTGCGGTACATGAGCGCGAAGTTGAACCCGCCCAGGATCATGAAGAGGACGATCACCCACTGGGTCGCAGGAGCGAAGGCCTCGATCGAGTTCGTCTTCGTCGAGAAGCCAGCGGTGGGGATCGTCGTCAGGGCGTGCGCGAACGCCTGGAACGGCGACATCGCCTCGTCGATGCCGCTCGC
>OBLS010000532.1_pt1 | contig 13921 bp, 15 predicted proteins | sample 1519901 | NCBI WGS metagenome assembly OBLS01 (sample SAMEA3113585, study PRJEB22503) | soil metagenome | reverse complement strand
GACATAGCCATAATTCCTAATGGAAATCCATAATCTTGGATCTTCTTAAATTTAGTAGTTGATTTTTCTGGTAGTCCCTTTTCGCTATTACTCACTAGTTAAATAAAACAAAAGGCTCATATTAAGATTATTTGCATAGTCATAAAACAAAATTGGGATAAATCAAAAGCTATCTAAATTACCAAAAAATAAATTATTTTTTCTTCTTTATCTGATCTAACAAAATATGAAAATTTTAATTCATATACAAATCACCTAAGGCACAGTCGAGTATCTTAATATTATCTATTGTAAATGTATCTAGTCTAAACTCATATAAATAACATTTTTTATATAACTAAAAACTATACTATACTACTAAAAGAAATTGAAATTTTATAAATTAATTTAGCTTTAATTGCTATGATATGTTTAAAATTAGGATAATTAAATTACATATAAAATATTTTTAAAATTTATAAATTTTTTATCTTCTGTTTTTTTTTGGCCTAAAACCATTCTCAATTAATACCTTATATATTTCAGGTACTGCAAAACAAAATCCAATATGTAGACAATCAATTTTTTCACAAAAATCACATTGTAGTTCTTTCTTTTTTGAATTTATATATATTGTAACAAGTCTATTCATCGTATTATCTTTAACAGCTATATGATTATCTATAGCGGAAGTAAATTCCAGAAATGGGCCATACTCTGTAATTTGTTTATTAAATGCTATTGTATTTTTTAAAATGAGATCCAAATAAGCTGTGAATTTTTGATTAGATGGTCTTTTTTTATCATTATTATATAAATTTAATAAATTGTTTTTGACATCTTCTCTTATTTGTACAGTTGACCATCCTTTCTTTTGTGGCATTTATATGTATTAATTAGGTTAAAGTATGATATAATCTTTATTTAATTAAAAATAATATTTTAACTTTAATTTTTAGGTTAAATTAACATAAAGGTTAAGTAGTACAGTTAGGTTAAAGTAGGTTAATGTCTAAAGATTTAATAGTAAGAATTGCACATAATTTAGTTAAAACAATAGAAGAAAATAACAACTTTAATAAAATAATTTATGAAAAAAAACATATATTCAAAATATATGTGCATATTTTTATTATTAAAAATATAGGCGATATATTTCAAATGTCTTATAAATTAAAAATATATATTTTCTAACAGTACACTATTACTTATTTCTCCTATATTAATAAAGGATTTTAGAAAAATTATCAATAACAAAACACAAAAACAAAAACAACAAACAAGATGAGATGAAATAGATGGGAAGAACAATTCCATCATTTAGAATAGCTACACCTATGGAAGAAAATAAATGGAAAACCTATCGAAAACATTTAAAGAAAAAAGAACAAAAAGTTTTTACAAATATGTTTTCAATTGCATATTTTTTTAATTCTGCATATTCATATACTACAAATCCATTAAGAATAAACCCAATTTTATTTTCAATTGTTTTGTATCATCAAAAAAGGATAACATCATCATTAAAAAAAGGAGGAAATATCTTTTTTTCAACTTTCTCTATCAAAGGTGAAATGCAAAATCAGTTCCAATCTTTTTCCATATGATGATATTATTACAAAAGAAATTGACTCTTGGAAAAGTTATGCGGAATGCTTAAGAAAACAAGATAGAGAATTGTTTTATAAAATGTTAAATAGCTGTTACAAATATTCCTCCTCAATCAATGTAAAAGGAAAAGAATATTCTGCTACTTCAATTCTTATGACAGTTTTATTGGAACATCATAAAAATTTACTACTAACAAAGAAAATTGAAAATGATATAATAATAAAATACAGAGGTGAATAGTAAAAATTACTATCATTGGTTGGCTATTTGATGCATATCCATCACAAGATAACAGTAAAATGATCTTTTGGGTTAAATTAAAAGATTCAAAAGTAAGTGATAGAAAGAATGGATATATTCGTATTGAAGATGAATGGCAAAAATTTTTTTACATTGCTTCCAATAATAAATCAAACCTTGAACAAATAATTCAAAATGATAGTATTTCATCTCTAATTAGATCATATGACTTTGTTAAAAGATTTGAAAGAATAACAGATACAAAAAAATCTATTGTATTAAAACTTTTGTCATTTGATGGAAATTTAAAGTTAGCAAATATAATTGAAAAAATGAATGGATACCAAGACTTTAGACTATATAATGTTGATTTACTAGCTGAACAACAATATTTCTTTGAACATGGCATTTTTCCATTAGGATTTTTTGAGATAAATGAGAATTTGAATTTAACTTGGAATTCAAAAAATGATAACGTATCATCAACTAAGTATCGGTTGCCATGTTTTAAAAAGATTCACATTAAGCTTAACTTTCCAAATGGTAAAATTGTAAAACCAACAGATGAATTAAATTCTATTAATATTATATATTATAATGATAATAATAGATCTGAAAACAACAAAAATCAGATTATAGATATTACAGGCAAGTCAGAAAAAAAAATATTGCAAGAATTAATAAAAATTGTTCGAAATATAGATCCAGATTTTATTTTTACTGACGATGGTGACTCCTTTACATTTCCTTATTTAATTTATAGATCAAAAATAAATGAAATTGATTTGTACCTTAGCAGAGACAATATACCTTTAACAAGTCCTAAAAGAAAAGGAACTACTTTTTTTTCTTATGGTAGAACCTATTTTAAGCCATCGACCATCAAATTATTTGGACGAATCCATATTGACAAAAGTAATTCCTTTACAATCAGAACTGGTTCAGATTTGGAAGGTTTATTTGAAATATCAAGATTGTGTAGAATTCCATTGCATGAAGCTTCACGAGCTTCAATTGGAAAGTGTTTAACGAGCCTACACCTTTATAATGCAACAAAAAATGATTTATTGATACCTTGGAAACCTGTAATAAATGAACATCCTAAAAACATAATGGAACTTTTTATAGCAGACAGAGGCGGTCTAATATTAGAACCTGAAGCTGGCGTATATGAAAAAGTAGCAGAATTTGATTTTGTATCTCTTTATCCAAATATAATGTTAAAGAGAAACATTTCAGCAGAGACCGTATCCTGTGAATGTTGTTTTGACAATCCTAAATTTATAGTACCAGAGGTAAATTATCATATTTGTAATAAAAAAGGATTGATACCATCATCTTTAAAAATAGTATTAGAGAAACGATTAATGTATAAAGATTTAAAAAATAAATCAACAGATCCATCCTTAAAAAATCTTTATGATAAAAGACAATCAGCTCTAAAATGGATACTTGTAACCTCTTTTGGATATCTCGGATTTAGTAATGCAAAGTTTGGAAGAATAGATGCTCACATAGCTGTTTGTGCTTTTGCAAGAAATATTCTTTCTCATATGATGCATATTGCTGAAGATATGGATTTTGATGTCTTACATGGAATAGTAGATTCAATTTGGATAAAAAAAGACAAGGCTACTAAAAATGATTATTTTAAATTAAAAGAGACTATAGAAAATATTACAGAATTTGACATCTCATTTGAAGGAATATACAAATGGATTGCATTTCTTCCTTCTGAAATAAACTCTCATGTTTCCGTACTAAATAGATACTTTGGAGTTTTTGAAGATGGAACTTTAAAATCAAGAGGAATAGAAACAAGAAGACATGATATACCTCAATTTATAGCACAGTGTCAAAAGGAAGTTTTAAAAATAATGTCTAATGCAGATTCTATTCAAGACATTAAACAAAATAAATTATCTTTGATTACCAAAAAAATTGATGTTTTTCTTTCTTTATTAAAAGAACGTAAGGTACTACATGAAGATCTTGTTTTTACTAAGATCTTATCAAAAGACTATAATCAATACAATGACAGAAATACATTAGAAAATAGTGTTTTAAAACAACTTGAATTAAATGGTGAATATCTAAAAGCTGGTCAAATTTTACAATATATCATAACAGATTACGATGGATCTTTATTAAAACGTGCAGTTCCTATTCAATTAGTAGACTATAGAACTAATTATGACATAAAAAGATATTCTAAATTATTAATTGACACTTGTAATACTGTATTAAAACCATTTGGGATCCTATTGGATCAAAATCAATCATGATACAAATAAGAAATTATGTTGACTGTATCAAAATTACATAAAGGTTTTTTTAACTATTATTTCTAAGAGAGCAAATACACTACTATATAGGCTTATTAAACATATAAGATATTTATTTTAAAAGATTTTTTATATTTATCGAGTTAGTTAGTTAGTAGTTATACTAATATTCTTATAATGTTATAACTATTTATGAATGACATAAACCACAAAGAGTTTAACAATGTTGTATTTTCACAAGATAAAAGCTTAGTATTATTTTATGCAGATTGGTGTCCTCATTGTATGAACTTTATGCCAATTTTTGAATCAAAAGAAGATCAAAACAATCAAAATTATACATTTTATAGAGTAAAAGTAAATGATGACGAAAATCCTTTGTGGGATAAATTTAATATTGATGCTATTCCTACCTTAATGGCATTTGAAAAAGATAAGATAGTCTCACGCAGGAATGCGAAAATGGGTATGGGGTTATCGAAATCTGACATTGATTCACTACTCTTAGAATTAAAATGGAATTAGATTGAAAGTGGAATTAATCATTGTTATATTGTGATTGTTGTTTCTATGTCACTTCTAATTTATTGACAAGAATTGACAAACAGTATAAATATCAACTAAATACGACTGCGAATAAATAAAAGAAATTGCGTTTTTAATATATACATATTCATTGATATAGTAATTAATGTTTAATTTTATATTAATGGTTTATAGCGTATTTGGCTATATTTTTTTACTTAATTTATAAATAATTTTAAAAGATCAAAAAACAATGTTATAGAATGTATAATATAATTATATAATATAATAATAAAAAGACTTTTACTATTTCAAATATTCATTATTGATATATAGAACCATGGCAAAAATAGTTGACCATTTTCTGTAAACGTTTAGATGTACTCATATAATAAAAAATAGGTTTAGAGGATTGTCAAAATAGTCATGTTCTAGTTTTGAAAACATATCATTCTTTTATTCTTCTCTACAATAAAAGTGAATATATTTTGTAAAGTGGTGAAATCATTTCTAACAGTTTATTTTATCTTATTTATTAGAGATTCAATATCAGTAGAGGAATTATTTTCTGTTACATTTTTGATTTTATTAATTTCATTATCAAACCAGTTTTCTACTACTATAGGATCCTCTTTAATCTTTGACTTTATTTCAAGTAATTCTTTAATTCTGTTATTTTTGATTTCTTCAACCTTGGAGAAGGAGAGAGCAAGCGCAGCCTGAATAAATTTTGAAGTAAAATTCATCCTTTATCCTCTTTCTATATTATTCCAAACAGGAATCTCAATAACAGAATTAAAATTATTATTCCTGCAACTATAGATATTATTGTCCAAATCATTATTAACTATTCAATAACAAAAGATTTAAATCTTGTAAAATAATTTTATTATTTTTATAATAATAAAAATCATAGTGAAAATTATTCTTTCTAGAAGTTAATGGAAAATGAATTATAGTACACCTGACAGATTCAAATATGATTCACCTCTGTAATTTCAATATAGACCTTAAGGTAAAGTGAAGAAAGTGAAGAAAGTTAAATACTACTTCTACTTCTATGATACTTGGAAAAAGAATATTATAAAATTAAAAAAATCTAATTCTATAATACTTTTAATATATCTATTTTTTCAGGTATTCTATCCAAACAATACATACTAATAATATAAAATATAATAGAAATAGAACTATTAATAAATCAAATATAATATAGTAATAGTAATGGAGGCATTATTAAATATCAAACAATAATAATTATTACATATTATTGGTTGAAGATGAAAAAGATGTTCTTGAACTCTTTGATGATTATTTAACATCAAATGGGTATAATACAATCTCTTTTGATAGTCCTCTTAAGGCATTAGAATACTTTTATCAAAATATAGGCAATTGTTCTATGGTTATTACAGACTATAAAATGCCAGAAATGTCTGGCTTAGATTTATTAAAAAAAATAAGGGAGAAAGATACCGATTGCAAAATAAAAACAATGATTATTAGTGCGTATACGAAAACAGATATTCCATATGAATTATCATATATTATGAAAATTGACAAAATACTAGAAAAGCCTATATATCTTGACAATTTAAAAGAAGAAATAAAAAGATTAATAACAAATTAGTATATTAAAATATTCGGGAATGATTGTTACAATTAATATGAATATAAACAAATGTACCAAACATTTACGTTATTAACTATTTTGCTAGATAGCGAATCACTAAATCTACATTAACTAAATTATACGATCCTACAAAATCGTTCATTTTTGCAGATTTAAAAAACTATTTGTGTATATAGTTTTCAAATTTGAGTTTCTTTATTATTTTTATATATTTCTATTCCACATTGAATCAAGATAATTGACTATAAGGTTTCTTATTATTATTCTCAATGGTTATACAGAACAAGCTACTCAATTACTCTTTAATATTCACTTAATGGTCAATGAATCAAATACAAGTTTCAGATTATTTATATGAAAAATGGAAAATAAACTTTATTATATTTATGCTATCGCCTTTAGCACTGAATTTTGCAATTTATTGTAACATCCTAAAATTTAGTTTTGGATTTCCTCTTTTTATTACATTATCAATCGTCTTTTAGAATTCCTTTTATATATCCTAAATTTAACAAGATGTATATATATATGTCAATTCACATAGACAAAAAATTTGAATTCCCAGGAAGTATTTCACATGCCTCTCCAAGATTGAAATTTACTATTCTTCATATGTATTTAAAGATCAATCCAGACTTTGAAAAAAAACAGCTTTTAGATTGCGAAGAAAAATTACTATTGAAAGCTAAACAAAATATTAATGAGATAACACTTGATATAGCGGAATTAAAGATAAAGCAAATCTGGTCAGACAATATTAAGATTGAAAAGTATCAAACTTTTGAAAAGGAAGATAAGCTAATAATTAAATTTAAAGATATAGTAAAAAGAGATTTCGAATTTGACATACAAATAAAGTATTCTGCTGGGTACCAATTATCATCAGAGAATCCAAATATCACATTTAAAAGTCCAAGAAGTGGATTTCACTTCATAATACCAGACTCTTCTTATGGCTCTTCTGCTATCCAATCCTGGACTCAAGGTGAAACTATGGAATCAAGATATTGGTTTCCCTGTATTGATGATCCTCAGGTCAAATTTTCTAGAGAAATAGAAGTCATAGCTCCAGATGATGAATATTTAGTTATCTCTAATGGCACTTATGAAAAAGATGGAAATAAGTGGAAATGGAAGGAATCCACTCCTAATCCTGCTTATCTCACTTCCATTGTAATAGGAAAATTTCACAAATACAAAGATACAAGTAGAAATATTTCCTTAGAGTATTATTGGCCCAAAGATATTCCTAATGGTTATGATCCAATGCTGACATTTGGAGAAACTCCTCAAATGATGGATTTTTTTCAAGAATATCTAGATACACAATACCCTTATGAGAAGTATTGGCAAGTAGCAGTGGACAAGTTTGAGTTTGGTGGAATGGAAAATACAAGTTGTTCCACATTGACAAGTAATATTTTACACGATAGCCGAGCTTCATTAGATTATTCAAGGGATATTATAGTTGTAGCACATGAACTTGCACATCAATGGTTTGGAGATTTAGTAACTTGCAAGAATTGGTCGCATATATGGCTAAATGAAGGATTTGCAAATTATTTTGAATCCTTATATTGGAAACATAGGTATAGGCAAAAATACCATGATAAGGATACAAATGATGAATTCTTATATAAAATAATGCAAATGACTGATGACTATATTGATGAAGCAAATAGTTTATACAAAAGGCCTATAGTCACAAACATTTACAAGCACCCAGATGAATTGTTTGATAGTCACTCATATGAAAAAGGTGGATTAGTATTATACATGCTTAGTAATTTAATAGGCGAAGATAATTTTAAAAAAGCAATAAAAAAATATTTAGATACATATAAGAAACATAGTACTGAAACTGAAGATTTCCAAAAAATTTGTGAAGATATTTACGGAGAAGATCTACAACAATTTTTTTATCAATGGTTATATACAGCTGGTCATCCAGAACTTGAAATACAATTTTCGTTAGAGAAAGAAAAAAGTCAAGAAGGACAAATTAGAAAAATAAAAGCCAAAGTTACTCAGATACAACAGAAGGACTTCATTTTTAGTTTTCCTCTAGAGATGAGGCTAGTATGCACTAATCACAAAAATGGTGAAATACTGATAGATCAAATTGAAAACATAGAAATTAACAAAAAAGTTACTGACTATACATTTAAAAAAGAGATAAATAGTGATGCAATAATTGAATGGATATCCATTGATCCAAAATTAAAGGTCTTAAAGGAGATAAAATCCATTGTTATAAACAACCAGAATAAACAATTTAATTTAACTAATATTCTAGAAAAACCATTAAAAAGTGATAACACAACTATTGCAGAAAGAATTTCGTCGCTTCGATTATTGAAAGATTGTTATACTAAGGAGATTGTAGGTTTAGTGAAAGATGTCATTCTTACTGATCGTTTTTATGGTGTCTCTGTAGAAGCAGCAAATGTTCTTGGTTCATATCATGATAAAAAGAATTACATTAAGGATAATGATGCTTATGAAGGTTTAGAAAAATGTTTAATCAATAAAAATTTTCTGAATCTCTCTTCACAAATCAAAAGATCTATAATAAGCAATATTGGGCTATTTGAAAGAAAAGAAACTCTAGAATTGAAGGACAATGATGAAAACTTTTTGCTTAAAGCTTTATTGGATGATAAAAGTTATGCTGTGGGACATGCCACTGCAACCACGATAGGAAAATGTATCAAACACCTTTCTAACGGAGATCAATACAAATTACAAATGGTAAATGAATTAAAAGATAAAATTAATTTAAGTACATTTCAAGATCGGATAGCCCAAGGAGCGATTAATGGTTTAATGGAACTAGCAAATGATGAAAATATAGACCTTGTTCATGAAATTGCAATGTTATTAATTCATAAAAGTAGCAAATTTGATTCTAACTCTAATCTTACTAATAGGTATTATGTAAGAGCAGCTGCAATCCTTGCTTTGGGTAAATTTTTAGTTACTAAAAATGAAAAAATAGTAAATGATACCATCATGAAGGCAAAAGCTGAAAAGATGAATAAAGATGTCTTTGAACATCTCCTTAAATTGTTAAGTGATGAAAGTCGCAGAATAAAAAATAATGTTTGTACTGCTTTAGCGGATAAAGATGCAAAAGTAACCAAACCAACTGTGCAATTAACAAAAAGCATAGAGAGTCTACAATCAATCGCAGAAAAAGATGTAGATGGATTTGTAAGGAGAGTTGCTGAAGTAAACCTCAATTTAATAAGAGAATGGCTAAAAGAATGGACAGCTACGCCACCTGAATTAGAAATTAACATTCGAAAAGAAGTGGCTCCTAAAAAGAAAGAAGAAATACCAGATGAGGAAAAAGAAGAAGTAAGAAAAGAGAGAAGTGAAAAGAATAACGAGTATGAAAGAATTCAAAGAACAGCAAATAAAGATGTATTAGAATATTAATAGAATACTATAGCAAGTTTGAATAATGGAAGCTATATGATTAATTCCTTAGATAATAAAATAGTAATTAAATAGGTTTAGCATTACAACTAAGGTATTATCAATCACATATGAACAAGTATTATAATATAAAATTACCTTTGATATAGAATATAATTACATAGTATACTTATTAATTATTATTAATTTTTTTTGATATAATAAATATTTAATTAATAGAATTAAATCTAAAATATCATTAACAAATATACGTATTATAGATATACATTTTTTAAAAGATATATGTAATGGATCATAAACCAAAAGGAGAAATTAATAAAATAACTGATATGCTAAATCCAGACGAAAAAATATTACTTGTTGCAAGACAGTCAAGAATAAAACCAGGTGGTTCTTATTTTACACCAAATACCATTTACGCAACAGATAGAAGAATAATAATCAGAGATCCATATATGCTTGGGTTAAAAGCAAATATAATTGATATTCCTTATGATATAATTACAAGTTTAAAGCTTGAAAAAGGGCTGTTATCATCTACAATAAGATTTAAGGCTCCCGGATTAATGAGCTCTAATAAATTAGGAATGATGGATAGTATAGTTGAAGGCGAAGATGATCCAACAGGTATAATTGAAGCTATTCCAAAAGATAAAGCAGAAGATTTGTTAGAAATAATTCGTTCAGGAATGAAAGATGATCGTAAATCAGCACCTTCAGAAAAATACGAATATTCCAAATTACTTGATTCAAAAGAGTATACCCCATCTTCTGATCAAACAGTAGTATCAATTGCAGATGAATTACAGAAACTTGTGAAACTGAAAGAAGAAAGAATATTAACTGAAGAAGAATTTAATCATATGAAACAAGGTTTAATTAAGAACAAAAGGAAATAATAGAAATTTCCTAATAACCATTCAACCTATTATTATTATTATTATTATTATTATTATTATTATTATTATTATTATTATTATTGCCTACTCAATACTATTGAGTAAAATAGTATGATAAACATATAGCATAATAATTTCAAAATATATAAAATAAAATTTTAAGATTGTTTTGATAAATTATAATTATGAAATGTTTATCTTTAAAACAACCATATGCAGATTTGTTAGCTCTTGGTGAAAAGACAATTGAATTAAGAAAATGGAATACTAAATTTAGAGGAGAATTTCTAATTCATGCATCAAAGAATATTGATATAGAAGCTTGTGAAAGACTAAATATTAATGGTAATGAATTTACTAAAGGGACAATAATTGGCTCTGCTTTTTTATATGATGTTAAGCAATATAACAATAAAGAAGAGTTTAACAAAGATAGAGACAAGCATTTTTCTATCGTTAGTAAATATTTTGAAGGTTATAAATATTGTTTTTTAATTAGAAATGCTAAGGTGTTAAAGAAACCGATTCCTTATCCTGGAAAATTAAAATTCTTTGAGGTAAACATTTTATTATTATCAAAACAATAAAATTTTAAAAAATTGATGTCATCTCTCCAAAATATCAGCTCTTACTAGGGATTCTAAATTTTTTTATTAATTAGTTGCAAATTGATTAAAACTAAAAGATATGTAGATTCCTTTGCCTTGTATTGTGACTTAATTGTAGGAATAATAAGGAAACATATAACTATTCTAGCATTTAATTTATAAAATTACAATAAATTGTAACTATAGTAGAGTAATCCAATACATTTCTATGAGAACTAAATCCAAATTTGATTAATAACAAAGTTCAAGGTCATATTACAGGAGAATGGAATTTAAATGTTCATAACTGAACTATAACTAACTTTATAGCAAATTTTTAGTTTCGCCTATGGATGGTTCAGTAGATCATATTCACCAAATAACAAACTTTAAAGATAATAAAGAAGAAGGAAGGATTCAACTTACGCTAGATAATAGTTTATCAATTAATGGAACTGTAAATATTAATCAAATGGCATAACTATATGGAATGATGTAGACATATCAATATCAATTTCTAAAGGCAGTGCATTTAGTATCGATCCAAATGATAATGAAATAGGAAATCATTTTGGAAATTAGCAAGTATATGGAATTGTTAGCCGTTTAATTGTGTAGAAAACATCAAAAATAATAGTGAATATATTGTAATAGAGCAAATGATATGTACAATTTGCATAATTCAACTTAAATCAAGGCTATGATTTATCTGTAAAAACTATTTAATAATTTTTACTCTATTTCATTATACTATTATTTAACAATAAAATGAAAAATATAAACCTTTTAAATTAAAGAAAATTAAATAACTAGGTGGTTAAATATAATAAAATTTTAATAACTTTATTTTTCTTTTTTCTTGCAGGACTTTTTGAAATAGGAGGAGGATATTTAGTATGGTTATGGTTGAGAGATGGCATGAGTTGGATACTTGGCGCCTTAGGAGGATTTATCCTATTCTTGTATGCTATTGTTCCTACTTTTCAACCATCATATTTTCATAGAATTTATGCAGCATATGGTGGAATATTCATAGTCATGTCATTACTTTGGGGATGGCTCTTTCAAGAAATACCTGCAGACTTGTATGATATCATAGGTGCTTCTATTGCATTGGTAGGTGTTATAATAATATTTTATGCACCTAGAAAAGGCGAACAAATTTGGACGAAATGATAATAATTGCTTCAATCATAGTTTCCTTCATGCTTTTTTTTATTGCAGCAATTGCTGAAATAGGAGGAGGATATTTAGTATGGTTATGGTTACGAAAAAAGAAAACATATTTGCTAGGTATATTTGGAGGATTTATTTTATTTATATATAGCATTATACCAACATTTCAACCTGCGGAATTTGGAAGAGTCTATGCAGCATATGGTGGAATTTTTATAATTACTTCTATCTTATGGGGAATGATTGTTGATAAAAAGAGACCAGATAAATATGAAATGATTGGCTCATCTGTTGCTGTTTTAGGATCAATAATAATATTTTATTCTCCAAGAGGGGATAATTGAGTTAAAGAATTTAAGTCGAAGAATCCTTATAAGTTATTTCTATTTACCTTAAAAGCCTTCTGAGACAAAGAGACAACACTTAAAAATCCTAAACTATGTCTTTGATTACTACCAATTACATTGAACTTGTACTGTTTCTTATATATATCACTATAAAATTCTGAATAACTTTTAGCAGCATCATATGTTCTAAATCTTGTTCTTATTCCTTCAAGAATAATATCATTCCCATAGACATCTGTAACTTCTATTACATAAAACTTTGGCAATTTCTTTAGATGTTTTATTGTAATGTATGCAAGTATAAGAAGAAAAATTACCACACTAATCAAAACTACCATATTCCCAAATACCTTACTAAAGCTCAAAATATTATCTATTATATTGTGTTCCAACCATGAGTAAAGCAGACTAAAAGCTTTGGCAATTATGAATATATCTAAAAACATATACTCAGGCACCCCCATATTTTCTAATATTATTCATATTAATAATATATTCAGACTTGCATAAAAGTCGTTTGCATATTTTATTTATTTTATAAGATAAATTTTCTATATTGTTAAATCTACCCATAATTTGATTTATCTTTATTTTCAAATAATTTGGTGTATTTATTTATGATCACTTCATCAATTCATTCATTCATCTTCATACTAAAATCGTTGTTATTTTTTTGTATTGTTATACATAGATCTCACATGTATTATTGAGACTTTAGAAAATAATACAATTTAAAACCAATAAGAAAAGTAAAGTCGCATTAGCCTATATTATAATAAACCTGTTATAATAAAAAGACGACATAGTCAAGATTGAAAACCTTTTAATATAAAAATTATTTGATAATGCTTATTTTTTTATGTATAACAATACTAAGAGTGTTATCAAATACAAATAATAAAAAAATGATTACTAAATCCATACTAGACATAAAGTTAAACGAATATCAAAATTTAAATTAAGAACAAGAAGAACTGCGGCTGCAGCAACTATTTTATTTATCTGACTATCGGTATGGGGGCTGTGCTACTTTTACAGCACACTTACTTCACTTGATAAAGATAAAATCTGTTATTGTATGTCAAATGCAGTTGAAAAGATATAGGAGATTTTGGCTATGGAATTTATTACCAAAAAAGATCGATAGCATTTCTTGATAACATCAAAAGAAAAAGAATGTTTATTGCAGATATGTATC
>OBLS010000531.1_pt1 | contig 13927 bp, 16 predicted proteins | sample 1519901 | NCBI WGS metagenome assembly OBLS01 (sample SAMEA3113585, study PRJEB22503) | soil metagenome | reverse complement strand
GAACTGTATCGGAGCGCAACCACAAAGACACGTGAGCCGGTTGCATCGTTTCCCTCACCACTCCCACCAAGTCGTTATTGAGGGCTTCCAGGTCCGTCTCATCCCTGAGCTTGGCCGAGAAGGCTTCCAGGGTCTTCCTCGCGTCGTACTTCCTGCGATAGAACCTGCGGTCCACGAAGCCCTGCACCCGCCGACGCAGCGGGACAAACAGGGCAGCGATGGCAAGCGTTGAGGCCACGACTGCGAGGGTGGACTGCTGGCCTGTGAGTAAGACGAACACCCTCTGCAACACAACGATACCGCCGAAGTAGAGTGCTACGAGCATCGTAGTGACGGAGCCGTAGACGAGGGTGCGGTTAATGACCACGTCTATGTCGTAGAGGCGATACTTCAGGATGGCTATGTAAGTGAACACCGGAGTGGACAGCAGAGCGAACACCGCTACAAATTGGACGCCTCTGAAAGTCTCCCATGATGGGAATATGGACGTCCCATTGTTGAACAGGAAGTCGAACCTGAGGTAGAAGTCGTAAGTGAGGTTGAGGATTAGCAAGTCAAGTTCGATAAGGCCCAGGAACACGGTTAGTGGCACAGCAGCAAACAAGAACCATCTGATCTGCTGGCGTTCGATGCCTCTCGTATGGTGCAGCCGAAGGATGAGCGAGAACAGCACAGTGAGACTGCTCGTAAGCAGTAGCGTCATACCGAGGAAGCGCGAGGCTCCAAACAATTCGTATGTAGTGAACCCACCGATGACTCCTATAACTCCAAACGGGTTATCAACGTAAGGGTGGCTAACGATCAACTTGTCCGGCATGAGCGCAGTCCCGAGTGTGCTCAGCGCGGCTCCGAAGAGAGCCGCCCATGCCACAAGCCTCCACCGACGAGACGGTAGCTGACCGTCGGGGAACAACAGGATCAGGAATACTCCCAGGGTCAGGCTCGCGAACCATAAACACGCTGAGAACCAGGCCACGGACTCTCCACCAGGAAACGTGAAATTCTCGGTCAGCGCGTAGTCGGCGTACGCTGTGGTGAAGCGACCCGCTCCATAGAGCAGACCCATGCCACAGAAGAGCCAGCCGATGGGGTTGGTGGGAAGGCGCGAGGCGATGAGCGCCCCGACCGTGGGGTAAGCCAGCGAGAGCACCCCCGTTAGTACAGCGAAGCCAAGGCCAGGTCTTTCTCCGGGCACGCCTGCTGGAATTACCTCGCCTGTAAGGAAGTCGAGCAAGAGCGTGAGCGCGATGAGCGCCACGCACAGCGCCCACAGCGACCAGGCCAACCATGCAGCAGTGCGCTGACTCATCGGGCTCACTCCTCGTCCCTGTTCGCTTGGAGGTATTGTCAAATGATGCTTCTATGTTCGTCAAGGCGCCGGGAACGCCGGACTCTCCCGCAGTGACGGAGGGATGAGGATCTTGTAGATTTCGCGGGCGATGTATCGCTTGAGGCAGCGGATGATCTCCTTCTTGGTCTTGCCCTCGGCAGTGCGCTTGGCGACGTAGGTACGTCTCCGCTCGTCGCGGCTCATGCGGCTGAAGGCGATCACGTAGAGGGCTCTGCTCTAGCGTCCCGGTTGCCCCGGCGGTTCAAACGATGACGCACAACCTTCCCTGAGGAGGCCGGAATCGGGGCGACCCCGCACAGATGTGCGAAGGCGGCCTCGCTCTGGAGGCGCGTGGGGTTGCTTTAAGGCGGCGATCAGCAGCGAGGCGGCTGTGTCCACGCCGACGCCCTCGACGGCGACCAGTTCCGGCGCGGTCCGGCCGACCAGCCAATCCAACTGCCCATCGAGTTCGGAAACCTCCTGCGAAAGCATTCGGCAGCGGCGGGCCACTGAGCGGAGCGCGAGCTTGGTGGCGGCCGGGACGCCGTCGGGGCGCTCTCCGGGACGGAAGCGCGCGGCCTTGCCAATCAGCCCGGAGGCAGACAGTCCGCGCAGCTCGTCCCTCAACTCCTCGGGAGCGGTGTCCAGAAGCGCCCTGAGCTGGTTCACCGCCTGCGTGCGCGCCTTCACCGCCGAGCAGCGGGCGGTCCGTAGGGCGCGGATCATCTCCACACAGCCCTCAGCGCCTTTGGGCTGGCCGGGGGCAGTTCCGGCAAGAACCGCGCGAGCCGCCGCCTCGGCGTCTATGGGGTCGGAATTGCCAGAGCGGTACAGATCCCTTCGCTTGGGGCGGACCACCTCGCGCACCTCTATGCCCTCGGCCTTCAGAAAGCGGGCGAGTCCAGCTCCGAAGGACCCCGTGCCCTCGACGCCAGCGCGCTCCAGCGCACCATATCCACGCGCCCAGTCCATGAGCGCCCTGTAGCCCGGCGTGCTCGCCGGCACGCTCAATGCTCCGAGGTGCCTGCCAAGGCCATCGAGGGCGACAGCCACATGAGTGTCCTTGTGGGTGTCCACTCCCAAGGTCACGGAAACCCTTGCACCTGCAGACTCGACCAGATCCACGCCAACCCTCCATCACGTAGCCGCTGCGTTCGCGCGCTCGCCAGAGTCGGGACGAGACGGACATAACTGCGAGGGGACTTCCTCCCGGAAGTACAGGCTTCTATGAAGTCACGAGCGTCCCGCTCCAACGGCAAGACGACGAACTCCAATGCGGCCGACAAATCATTTGGAAGGCACTCTCTCGGCCCTTGTGGATTTGGGTCAAACCGACCGGAGATCGCCGCCTTCCATATTTTCGCAGTTGTGGATTGAACCTCCTGATCACGCGACGTCCTTCTCCTCGCTCCTTTCGACCAACTCTCCGTTTAAGAACTTTGCGCCGGCCCTAACCAGCGGGACCAAATAGGACCCGTTTATCCTCCGCCACCTCCCTTCAGCAGCCTCCATCAGTTTGAAGATCATCGCCACTCCGGCCGCTCTTGACCCTGGCCCCTTCGTTACGTCGGTCCTCGCCCGCACCGGTGCAAACGTGGATTCGATCGGGTTGGTGGTGCGCAGGTGACGCCAGTGCTCGGCGGGGAACTCGTAGAAGGCGAGCAGCATCTCTTTCTCGTCGGTTATCTTGGCCACCGCGCGAGGCCACTTTGTCCCGAACTCGCCAGCGAAACGCTCAACGGCCTTTAAGGCCTCGGTCTTGTTCTCAGCCTCAGTGATCTCGTGGATCGCCTTTTTGGCTCTTCGATGCACGCTCTTTGGCAGGGAATCGAGCACATTTGAGGTTTTATTAACCCAGTCCCTTTGCCATAAGGTCTGGGGGAAGACGTCTCTCACCGCAGCCCAGAAGCCCAAAGCTCCATCTCCCACGGCGAGTACCGGAGCTCGCATCCCGCGCCTGTTGAGGTCCCGCAGCAACTCGGCCCACGACTCGGTAGATTCCCGGTAGCCATCTTGGAGCGCGACGAGCTCTTTCGTTCCGTCAACTCCGACGCCGACCATGACCAGGCAACACAAGCAATCCTCTTGACCCAACCGCACGCCAGTGTGAACGCCATCGACCCAGACGTAGACGTAATCCCTCCCGGAGAGATCTCTTCGCATGAACCGCTCGCGCACTTCTTGCCACTGCTCAGTCAGTCGGGTTATTGTGGCCGCAGAGAGACCGGCCTTCGAGCCGAAAAACTCCTCTAGGGCCGGGACGAAGTCCCCGCTGGAGAGCCCATGCAGATAAAGTAGGGGCAGGACCTCTGCGACCTTCGGAGAGCGGCGCATGTAGGGCGGCAAGATCACGCTTTTGAACCGTCGACGGTTGCCGGCCTCGTCGAGGCGGCGGTCATTGACCCTCGGGGCCTTTACCTCCACTGATCCGGCCCCGCAGACGAGTTGCCGCTCTCTGGCGTAGCCGTTGAGGACCACCAGAGCGTAACCGTCATCATCGCGCTCGCCTCGGGCGCCTTCGATGTATTCCTGCACTTCGGCCTCAAGCGCTTCGGCGAGCATCCTTCTCGCTCCGGCTCGAGCGATCTCGTCGAGGTCGAGCAGGAGTTCTTCACGCTTGGCCTCGTCCTGATGTAGCCTGTGCATTGTGGAGTATCCTTCCCACCGGCGTTGGCGTGCCGGATCTCTTTACTACCTTCTTGGGAAGGTACACCGCGTGCCTCAAGAAATCTCCCATCCACAACTTTCGAGCATATCTCCAACAACTTCCTTCTGTGTGACTCTCTCCCACTCTTGATTCTACAGGAGTGCTAGGGAACGAGGCACGTAATCGAGGCACGTAAAGCAGAGCGGGTACTGGACCATTACCAGCACCCGCCATGTCGCTCAGAACGGCTCCTAGTGCGTCTGAGAGCTACCCTAATGCCTCGTCAATGCCGTGTGCTGCCATGCCGCCCGCTCGCGTAGGAAGGGCGTACCAACGGCCCCGATCAGCGCTTCTATGCCGAGGCTACCAAGGCAGAAACTAACGTTTTCCAAAGAACTGTATCCGTTACCCCCGAACACCCTCCGCCACCACCTCCGCTCCTGCGGGCGCTGTGCGTCCGGCGGAGGCCCTCCGCCAGCGTCGGTGGGTACGGGTAGGGCCGCAGGACTCTCGGGCGATTCTCCGTCTTCCCTCCGGTCCTCTCTACGGACGCCTCCAGCTCGGGGATACGAGAAGTCAGGGCGGCGTCGATACGCCTGTTCTCCCGGTTCGCATCGCGCTCCTGGTCGAGCTGCCGGCGTAGGTACTCGACCTGGTCCTCAAGGCTCCGGGTGTAGCGGTCGTCCTGGTCGCGCGACTGGTCGCTAGTACGTCGCTTCTACCCGTCGTGGTGGTTGCACCCATACTCCTCAAAACCCCCTCGCAGGCCCTTAGAAGGCACTCTCGCTCGTCTCACGGGGTGTGTAGGCTACCTATCCGTGACATGTTCCTGTGCTATGTTCGGTACCTTGGACTTCCTGAGTTTTCTCCTGTCTCCAGAGCTACTCATTCTTACTCTCCTTTCCCTCCCCTTCGCGTGGCAACTCCCCCGATAGATAGGGGGGTTCTCTATTCTCTACAGAAACAGTGAAGAAGAGAATGCCCCGGTCCCAACTAGGGGTAACTTCGACAGCTTAGCTGACAGCTTGATGTGCTAATATGCCGCTTGTGTCGTGTAGAAATGAGGCTTGTTAACCGGCTTCTGGCAGACTTAGTCGCCGTGTGAAGGCAGCGCTCTCCCGCTGAGCTAATCGCCCCTGGAGCGGTGAATATACCATTATCTGGGGCTTCTGTTAGGCTCTTTTGGAGACGATGGTGGCCTTCGGATATAATGCCTGCTTTGGCGGCAAACAGGGGACGGGAGATGCTTATGGCTGAACTAAGCGGGGCCGGGACGGCTGAGGATCTCGACCGTGTGCTTGCCGATCTCAGGGCGCTCTCCGAGGACATCGAGTCGTGCGCCGTTCTCTCTGGGGACCGGGATCTCCTCTCCTCCTCCCACGAACCCGGGGTGGATAGGGAGCGGGTCGGCGCGATGCTGGCCGCGCTCGTGTACCTCTCGGAGCGGGTGGCGCGTGAGAGCGGAAAGGGCCACATCTCCCAGCTGAGGATAGATACCGGTGGGGGACACCTGCTGGTGGTGCGGCTCGATGGGGGCGGCGTCCTGGCGGCCACAACGGGCCAGGAAGCCAGAGTCGGCCTCGTGCTCTACGACATGCGAAACGCCCGCGGTGAAGTCGAGACGGCCCTCGCAGAGGGGAGCGACCAATGAAGAAGCTCCTCAGACGCCTGTTCCTGCTCGGTGCGCTCGCCGGCGCCGCTTACGCCGCACGGAGCTACCTTCAGGGGCATTCGACGGGGCAAGAGACCGTCCAGATCGTCTTCGACGACGGGTCGGCACGCTCGCTGGCCTCCAACACTACGGAGGGCCAGGAGTTCACCGACATAGCACGCAAGCTCGTCGAGACCGGCCTCTAATTTTGCTAACGGAAGCGTTCAGGGCCCAGACAGCCTCGAGACTTCCGTCGGGGTGAGCCTCGGCGGTGAGGTCAAGTAACTGGTAGACCTCTCGCCTCTCGTCAGGCGAGAGGTCGGCTAGGGCTTCGAGACACATCTTCTCGTAAGCTTCTAGGAGATGTTCGGCGTCCTGTTCGAGGGCCGAGAGTCTCTCTGAGCGTTCGCTGGCGAGCCTGAGTTCACGCTCGGCCGCCTCGCGGGCTAGCGCCAAGGTATTCAGCTTAGAGCGCAACTCTTCCTTGGTCATGAGGCCCTCGGCGGCGAGCTCCTGGAATGTGGCCCTCTTACGCCCGATCTCGGACAGCTTCTCCTGCCATACGTGCGCTTCCTCTCTGTGATCCACCGCCGAGGTTTCCTGCTCTCTCTCGAGCATATTCTGAACGCCACGCCTAAGCCTCTCGGGCTCTGCGAGTATCTCCGAGACGCCCTCCCAGACCAGTGGCTCGACCAGGTCGGCTCTCAGGTACTTATTCATGCCGCAGATGTCCTTGCCGTACATGCTCCTCTTGCGGCAGCGGTAGTAGAGGCCATTGCTGCTGACGGTCGTGGTGGCCATCGCCCAGCCGCAACAACCACACCGCACGATACCGCCTGAGAGTTCCCAGAACCTTCCGCTGCTGAAGGAGGGCCTCTCATTCTTCTTCAGCGCCTCGCGAGCCGCCTTCACCCATGCATTGGGCACCCCAGCGTCGGGCACCGGGACGGCCACCCACTCTTTCTTGGGGAGCGGCACGGAGCAGGTTACCTTCTTGTAGACTTTGCCGCTTGGTTTCTGCTCAGACGTCTGCTTCGTTCTGTGCCGCTCCTTGCCCCACCACCAGATTCCGTAGCTCTTTTCGGGATCGAGGCTGACTGCGACCTCAGACGTGACGAAGGATTCAATCTCCTCGAAGGAGTGCGGCTTGTAAGCGTCGTTGAGCACCATCCTCCTGATCTGCCACTCGTTCCACAGGCCAGACTTGTTCATGTAGCCGCCGGGCGGTTCGACACCGAGGTCGTCTAGCGCCTTTCTCACGCGCCTTATGGCCCAGCCCTCGACCCCGATCCAGCGGAAGATGCGCTTGACTACCGTCATTTTCTTCTCGTCGACCTCGTAGCCATCGCGGGCGGCGTTAAACCGGAATCCGTAGTCGGCGGTGTGGGTGGCGAGTATCTTGCCCTGCTGAACCTTCTTCCTCTTGCCCCGTCGCGTCCTCTCTGCCACCTTCGCCCGCTCATACTTAGCGAGCTGGTCCAGGATACCGTCGGTGAGTTCCCCCTCTGGGGTCTCGTCGCCCCGATCGTTTAGAGCCTTCAGCCTGCACCCGTGCTCCTCGAACTCCTTGCGCAGCAGGTAGTGGTAGGCAGGCTCGCGGACGAAGCGGTCGCGGTCTTGGGCTAGCACCACGGTAACTCCTCCAGCCGCCACCATGTCCCTTATAAGGTCCAGTCCCGGACGCTCCAGGCTTGCCCCACTCTGCCCAGGGTCCGTTACCTCTTCCAATACCTCGTAGCCCTCGCGGAGGGCGTACTCCCTTAGGGCTTCGAGCTGCTGGGCCAAGGAATAGCCTTTCTTAGCCTGCTCCTCGGTGGATACACGAGCGTAGAGTATTGCCCTCTTGGACCCCTCACCGTTGTCCCGCTTCTTGCTCACCCTTCTGTGCCTCCTTTGTCGACTCGTGAACCAACTATGCTACAACTATCAATAAATACTACATCAATATAACATATTAAGGCAGTTATTTCACTATTATCCAGCACAATTCTTGTGATGAGGCAAGAGAAAGCCTCGGCGCGGCTGCTATCCGCCCGAGGCACGGCCCATAAGGAGCAAAGCTTATGGACAGTTCTAGTGTAACCCGCGAGGCACACCACGCGGCCCCACGCTGCCTCATCTCCCTCCACGAGAGGGCCAACGGCACCTCCCTCGACGGACAGGGCATACAGGCATGGCTGGAGTGGGAGTGGGAGGCGATGAGGTGGCGGGTGCCCGTGGAGATCTCAAGGGATGACCTGGAGGCGCTGGTGGATCGGAGCACCGTGGTATTGGAGCAAGAGAAGCACCGCCTGATCCACGAGGACGACTGGCGCAGGTGGGGTTCCAGGGGCGGCAGGGAGACACTCAGACGCTACGGTCCGGGTTGGTTCGCTTTGCTCGCCCGCAGGAGATGGGGTCGCATCAGCCCGGAGGAGCTCGAGGCGGCGAGGGTGCCCCAGTGAGGTCGGTTGCACAGAGCGTGGACGCGAACGTCGCCTCAAAGCCCTCTAGGATCGCCTTCGAGGCGAGGAGTGAGCGATGAGGGTGCCTCTCCCCCTCGGCAGGGTTGTAGCCACTCCTGGGGCATTGGAGCTGCTCATGGAGGCAGGAGGTCACCCCTTCGACTTCCTGGCTCGTCACGCGTCGGGCGACTGGGGAGAGCTCTGTACCTCCGACCGTCGCCAGAACGAGATCGCCCTGCGAGACGGCTACCGCGTCCTCAGCTCCTACCCAGTAGGAAGGGAGTGCGTCTGGGTCATCACCGAGGCGGATAGGTCCATCACCACCATCCTCCTACCCGAGGAGTACTGATGAGCTGCGAGCTGTGCGGCGGGGGAGACGAGTGGATCAAAACCTGCCTCACCACCGAGGGCTCTCGTCTGCTGGTCTGCGATGAGTGTTACGAGGAGTACGCCTACGTCCTAGTGATTGTGCCGGGCGACAGGGTGGTAATGGCGAGGTGCGACTACTGCTGGTGCTACGGCAACCCGCGTGACTTCGTAGAGATCAGCCCAGGAGGCCGCAAGAACGCCTACTCGGGAACGTGCAGTGCGTGTGCAGAGGAGGGGCGTTGATGGAGGAGCCGCGCCTGCCGCCAGGCTACAGGCTGGATAGGAGCGATCCGGATCTATGGACCTTGCGACGGCCAGAAGGTTGGGTGGTGGCCCACTTCAGTGCCCAAGGAGCCACCAGGGAGGCTATCGAGCAGGCAGCCTGGGAAGACCACGAAGGCGCAGGAGAGGAAGAGTACCCATGAAGAAGACCCACGACTATATCCACTACTACAGGGGCTACTGGTCAGATGGGGGCAGGTGCCGCATAAGGATTTACCAAGAGGATGGGCATGTCCCGATTGTGATCTGCTCGCAGTTGCCGGATAATGACAACACCTCCGTGACTAACATGGCCGAGTACCTAGCGGCGGAGGTGATACGAGAGCAAAATCTGCCCACGCCCCTTACTTGGATCGAGCATTACCCCGAGCACGAAGGAGCAATCGGAGAGTATTCGTTGGTGAGGTTCTCTTCCTGGGAGGTGAGCGAGGCACTCATGGGAGGCACGAGTAGGGTCAGGATAGGCACCCCTATCTGGTCACATTTGCCCAAGGAGAAACTGCTCTTTGTGCTGGAGGGCTCGCAACAGGCCTCTTGACGCGACACTCGGGGATTGGGAAGCGGCGGAGGAGAGGATACCGGCGCGGGAACGGGCAGGAGTTCGGGCCCCCAGATCATCATCGGGGTAAGGTCAGCCTAACCAAGAAGTGCGTAGAAACGATTTCTAGTGCTCGCACCGTCTCGTTAAATCCATGCGGGTGCCGCAAGTGATTCTTCGGTTTATAAGGGCTTCTCGCCGTCTTGCAGGCAGGTTTCGTGTCGAATGCAATCCCAAGTTGATATTAGAGGAGGCACGCTGGTTCTAGGAGCCGGTCCCGCCCCTCGATCAACGCGCATTATCGCGTGCCCTTAACGCGCCAAGGATACAGCATTGGTCTGCGGCGCTTTCTGAGGCTCTTATGATCCTCTGCCAGGAGACGAGGTGGTGGGTGAGAGACGGCTGTAGTGTGATCGGGTTGCCTACCGTGAGTATCCTGGTTACGGGGCTTTCTCGAGGCCATCTGATGGACCTACGTGCCATGTGGGCCACCCCGATGTGGTCACAGCGTATAGGGGCACGCGTTAATACGCGTTAATTCGAATGATCTATCCGCCACGACCATACGAAGGCGTGGTACTTCCCAAGGCAAGCATTAAAATAAGAGCACCTTGAAGCACAGGACTCATTTCTCTACCCATCGTTGCGCCAATGGCCTTGCCTAAAAGGAGCAAGATCATTGGGTGCCATTACGAGGCCATCATGGCTGGACTTTACGCACCCGTCAGCTCAGCTTCGGCTTGGGTAGTAGGCGGGACAACGGGCGTAATAGTAGGAGTATTTAGCACCTACCTATACGATGAACTGTCCGAGCCTAAAGGTTCCTCGTTCAAGGTGAGCCTTACGGATTTGGTGCGCCCTTCATCTTTGGGGATGATCTTGCTTTTCGTTGCTTCGTCCCTTCTCTTTTTGGTGCTGCTACGCTTCCTTGCACGGCGCGCTCATCGTCGCCACGACGCCCGCAAGCGTTTCGACGTGCTCGAAACGGCTAGCAAGCTTCGTCCACAACACTTAGGCTTTCAGGCGATAGCGCAAGAGGAAAACGTACTCCAAGGTCCGCGTCCCTTCTACGAGTCCGTCTATGTTTCGCGCTCTGCCGTACCCTACCGTCAGCGCATAGAAGTTCCACAACCCACATTCACCGAATCAGAATTGGCGCGCTACCTGGAAGGAGGAGACGGTCGCGGGTTCGCCCTACTGGGTCCACCGTTGGACGGTAAGACCCGCACCCTCTACGAGATCGTGCGGAGCATGGAAGAGTATAAGGTTGTCGTACCAAAGGCGACTGAGCAGGTGCCCGACGAGGCGGCTTTCTCTTTACTTCTGGAAGGTGAGCGCGTAGTCTTGCTGCTCGATGACCTGACACAGTACGTGGACGCCAAAGTTGACCTCAGAGAGTTCTGGGAGAGTCTTCGTCGCCATGCATCTTTGATTGTGGTGGCCTCCACCTGCCGAGATGGACCTGAGCTTAACGCGGTGCGGCAAACGTCAAGGCATGGCCTAAAGTGGTTTTATGAAGAGAGAATTCACCTGGAATTGTCCCTCCCTAAGGCAAGCTTGGAGGACAAGAGGCAGCTGATCGAGGGTATCGGCAAAGCCCAAGAGGGGCAGGATTTGGAGCTATTGCCACACCTAGGCCAGATCGCCATGGAAGGAACTTTGAGACACATGGCGGTTCGCTTCGAGCGTCTAAGCCATGAGAACCCCGAGCAGAGGGACGCCTTGAAGTCCTTGAAGTTACTTTCTGCTGCAGGAGTATTGCCCTTTACCCAAGAACGCCTGCTGGCAGTCATGAGTGACGTGTTTGAGCGTGACCCCACCCACCTCGGCGACTGCCTAGACGCCCTTGCCGAGCAGTCGTTTCTAAACCCCGGCGACCACGATCCGATCGAGCCGGAACCTGCCTACCTGTGGTACGACGTTGTGTCCTACCCACCAGGCATGAGGTCCGAGGATTACTTTCCCACACTGACAGATGTGTTGGCAGATCGTGAGGACACCGAGGGCTTGTTCTATCTTGGAACCACTTACGCTTCAGACTTCGGAAATTATGAAGGGGCCCGAGCATGCTTTGATCGTGCCGTGCGCCTTAGACCCGGCGATTCTCAGGTCTTGTTTGACAAAGGGAAGGCGCTGTTCACGTTGGGTAGAGACCTGTCGGAATCTGACTCTCCCGAAAAGGCAGCGGATGTTCCTGAAGAGGCAACGGAAGTTTTCGAGCAAGCCCTTCGCACCTACGAGGAAGCAATAAACCTGACACGAAGCTTCCCGAAAGCATGGCGTGGTAAGGGTGCTGCCCTTCTCGCTCTTGGCAAGTTCGAGGCGGCGATTGGTTCCTTCGACGAAGCCATCGAACTAGCGCCTGACTTCCACGATGCCTGGTGTGATAAGGCCGCGGCGTTAGTCATGTCTGACCGCCCTCAAGAAGCATTAAACGCTCTAGACGAAGCCATGCGCACAAGGTCCGATTGTCCTCAATCCTGGGTTCTCAAAGGCGACGCATTGTCTCAATTGGGGGGCTTTGGACGGTTTTCTGGCCGTCTCTGGGGCTACCGTCCCCCCGAGTTGGAGACACCGGAACTCCTCAGTGAGGCGCTAGAAGCATACGAGGAGGCTACGGACCTCCGACCGGACTACTTCGCGGTTTGGATGCGAAAGGGCCAGATTTTAAGCGCCTTGAAGCGCCACCAAGAAGCACTTGAGGCATTCGATAAGGCTACGACTCTAAAGCCCAACGACCACTACGCGTGGGAATTGAAGGGCGGGGCGCTTGTGATGTTGCAGCGATACGAGGCGTATGACGAAGTAACCGCGAAGGCCCTGAGCCTCGATCGCGAGTGCCCACATTGTTGGCAGAACAGAGCCGTAGCACAGTACCTTGCGAGACGGCCCTGGGTGGAGGTAGCGCAGTCCTACGATAAGGCCATAGGCTTGAGGCCTGATGACCCTGACATTTGGTTTGCCAAGGCTTACCGCGCGGCTGCTTCAGGTTGGCATCAAGAGGCGGTAGACACTTATGATAGGGCCTTGAGCCCACCCTCCCCGATGTCTGGATGGGCAAAGGCGAGGCACTAACCTTTCTCGGGCGCTACCAAGAGGCGTTGGAGGCCATCGATACGGCAATAAGGCTCTTGCCTGATGATCCCAAATTTCGGGAGAACAGGGGCACGTTATTGAGGAGGATGGGCCGCTACGAGGAGGCTAGGGAGGCGTTCGAGAAGGCAACGAGCCTTCGATTATGACTATTTGCCAGAGTACGGCCTCATCAATCTCCCCGACGGCTCTAGTCTCATGGTGTCCATCAATTAACGGGTGTTTACGCTTGGCGTTAAGGCTTGAGACTTCCTTGCTGTAAACCCGTCGGTTGGCTGCGGCAGGTACTCTAGGGACTCCTAGACTATCTTGTTACCTTTCTTGAGGTTGTGGCGGGCACACATCAGTTGCACGTTATCCTCAGTGATGGAGGTGCCTCCCTTCGAGTAGGGCAAGTCGTGATCGAAGTGCAACTCGTCTGTAGCATCGCATACAACGCACTTCCCGCCGTCTCGCTGCCACACCGCCACCTTCACGGACGTCGGGATGATCCTTCTCCGTTCAGGATGGGTAGCGGGAGAACGACTCAGGTCCTCCTCTCCTTTGACCGCGACCAGCTTGAACTTGAACACCTTCCTGTTGCCGTCGTCCTCTTGCCATGAGTCCACGAGATGGAAGAAGCCGTTGTAGGACCATATGCCCTGGCGTAACTTCTCGTACACGCGCACCCGCTCGGGCGGTCGCCGCCCATCCTGGTGGTCTTGAGCCGCCTGGAAGAACCTACCGTTCTGGGTAAGGGTGCCGTAGGCGGTTCGGTATGGCTGATCGACAGCTTTCGGCCGAGGAACCGCATCGCTCCGTGGCTCGTCGTGGCCCTCGTAGATGAGGGTGGTTCCATCATCCTCAAGTCGGTCCTGGTAAGGGGCGCCGGGCCTGACGGACATGAGTAGCACGGAGTGATCGTCCCTCAGCCCGAAGTTCATCCCGCGTTGGAGGCTTGTACCCTCCCGCCCGCACATTTCCAGGTATGAGATGACTTCATTGGCCATGTCGACCGAGTATTGTAGCCGAGAGGTGTCGGCATGTGGGTATCTCGGTGAGGGCTCGTTGAGGCAAGGGTGGTCAAGATGGTAGCCCACCGGAGCGTCTCCATACTCCGGTGAGGGTCAGTGTATAAGGGTACGCGTTAACACGTGTTAATTCGCCCTGCCTACCTAACCAGCACGCATGGGGTAGGCGACGGCGTCTGGGCGTGGATAATTGCAGTAGCTGTCGGCGAGACGACTGACCTGCCGCTGCTGAGAGAACCAATGCACCTGGCAAGCGATTACATCTGTCCTTACAAGGACGCCGGCGGACGTCCCTCCCGCCGCGGTGTACGGATCTACCTACCTGACGATGATCTCGACGCTCCCGTGGTTGTCTGCTCGGAGGTTCCCAACAACCCCGGCGGCTCGATAACCAACTCCGCGGAGACGATAGCCGCAGGGGTGATCCAGGCCAACGAGCTACCCACCCCTCTAGTATGGATCGAGCACTGGCCCGAGGAGACAACAGAAGGACAGGAAACGTTCGAGCTGGTCGTCTTCTCCAGCTACGAGGTCGTAGAGAGGGCACCCTACCTTGGGGAGAC
>OBLS010000530.1_pt1 | contig 13928 bp, 14 predicted proteins | sample 1519901 | NCBI WGS metagenome assembly OBLS01 (sample SAMEA3113585, study PRJEB22503) | soil metagenome | reverse complement strand
CGAAGACCACACCGAAGCTCAGCCAGAACGCCGCCCACAGGTTCGCCATCCGTACCTGCCGATCCTGGCCGGATCGGGGTCACTCCCCTTCGCCGTCACCACCCTAGCGGCGGGATGCAAGCTCACAGACCTGCCGCACATCGGGAAATGCCAGGTGAGGGGGTGAGAACGGGCGCGGAGCGGGTAAGGACCACGTGGCACAGGCTTCGAATGCCGAGGCCGCCGACGAGGAGGCAACTATGGGTTCCGAGGACAAGCTCAAGAACACCGCGGAAGGCGCGAAGGGTAAGGCCAAGGAGGCAGCCGGCAAGTTGACCGACGACGAGAGGATGGAAGCCGAAGGCAAGGCTGATCAGGTGAGCTCCGACGCCAAGCAGGCCGGCGAGAAGGTCAAGGACATCTTCAAGGACTGACCGGCCGCCGGTCGGAAATACCGGGGAGCGTGAGCCCCGGCCTCCATCGAGGAGGTCGGGGCTCACGGCTACCTCGACGACGGACCGGTGATGCCGTCGGTCCGGGTCAGCAGCCGGCCGGCTCGAGCGCCGTCTCCAGGTCAGCCACGACCTCGTTCGGTCGGTCGTTGGCGGATTCCGCTGTGCCTGCACCATGGGAACGGAGGGCCCGCCAGGTGAGTGCGGCCACGCCGACGGCGACGACGGCGGCGATAACGGCGACCACGTGCATCCCGCCGACGAACGCGTCCTGGGCGGCGTCGATCAGCCGGGTGCCGATCGGACCCGGGAGCCGGTCCGCAACGCCTGCGGCAGCACCGAGCGTGTCCTGCGCAGCCGTCGCAGCCTCGGCAGGCACGTCGGCCGGGAGCGAGTCGGAGAGCTGCCCGCGGTAGACCGCGACGCCGACGCTGCCCAGGATCGCGATGCCGAGAGCCCCGCCGAGTTCCGCGCCCGTCTCGGAGATACCGGACGCCGCGCCAGCGCGCTCGGGCGGCGCGGAGCCCACGATCAACTCCGTGGTGAGGCCGAATACGGGGGCGAAGCCGAGCGAGATCACTACGGAGGCCATGACCAGGATGGTGAGTCCGCCGTCCTGGCGTCCGACCTGAGTGAGCATGACCAGCCCGACGGCCGCCAGCCCAAGACCACCGGCGATCAGGCTCCTGGCGCCGACGCGCTGCGCGATGCGGGGGGTCACCTGCGATCCGACGACGAAGCCGAGGGCCGACGGCAACGACCACAGGCCGGCCTCGAACGGCGACAGACCCAGCACGAGCTGCAGGAACTGCGCGATGAACAAGAAGTAGCCGACCGCAACGAAGATGGCCAGGAAGTTCACGGCCAGCGCGGTGTTGAATGCGCCGATCTTGAACAGTGCGACGTCGATCATCGGGTCGGCCGATCGCCGTTGGCGACGAACCCACACGACACCGACGACGACACCCGACAGGATGCTCACGACGGAGGAGGACGTCACGCCATCCTGCGCGATGCCCTTGACGCCGTAGATGACGGCGAGGACGGCGGCGACCGAAAGGCCGGCGCTGACCAGGTCGAGCCGACCGGCGTCGGGATCTCTGTACTCGGGCAGCACGCGGGGTCCGAGCACCAGGAGCGCAACCATCACCGGCAGGGCCAGCAGGAAGACCGAGCCCCACCAGAAGTGCTCGAGCATCACACCACCCAGGACCGGCCCGATCGCGCTGCCGGCCGAGAAGCTACCGATCCACACTCCGATGGCGACCGCGCGCTGCTTCGGGTCCTGGAACATGTGGAAGATCAGCGACAGCGTCGACGGGGCCAGCGTCGCCCCGGCGATGCCCAGCAGGGCGCGGCTCACGATCAGCATCTCGGCGCTGACCGAGAACGCGGCCAGCAGCGAGACGATGCCGAAGGCCGCTGCGCCCACCAAAAGCATGCGGCGCCGACCGATCCGGTCGCCGAGTGTGCCCATGGTCACCAGCGAGCCGGCGACGAAGAAGCCATAGATGTCGATGATCCACAGCATCTCGGCGCTGCTGGGCTGCAGGTCCGCGCTGATCGCGGGTACTGCCAGATGCAGCACGGTCAGGTCCATCACGTACAGCAGGCAGGCCAGGGCGAGCACGGTCAGCCCGATCCACTCCTTGCGACCGGCCCGGGGGGCGGCCGTCTCGGTCGTTGCCATCTCAGAACACCTCCGTCGTCTTTGCCCTGTCAGACCTGTGATGGCCGCAAAACTCATCGGTCGGGCGGACAGAAGTTTCACGTCGCCCGATCCGAGAGGTCATGAGCGATGAATTCCGCCCTAGCGGGCGGTCCTAGTTCATGTGAAGCCACGCGCACGCCGGACGATCCGTGTGGCCGTGCGTCCGCAACTGGCGCGCGACGAAGTTCGCGCGCTCGGCGAGCAGTTGGTCCATCGGCTCAGTCAGGGCGACGTCGCCGAGGTTCAGGTCGACGTGAGCAGTGTCCGAACGCCCGACGTCGTCTACGTCGACGCGCTCGCCCGGATGCAGCTCGTCGCCCGCCGACAGGACAGCCGGGTGCGCCTCATCGGCTCGTGTCCACGACTGATGGAGCTCCTCGCCCTCGTCGGGCTCGAGGACATGTTCTCGGACGAGGGCGATGCGTCAGGTGTCGAGCTGCATCGGCAGCCCGAACATCGGGAACAGCCTGTCGACGTCGAGGTAGGTGTTGATCCCGGTGACCCGATCGCCTGAGGTCTCGAGTACGACGAGCCCCCAGGCCAGGCGGCCACCCTGACGGTACTGACCGAAGGCCGGCATGCCGTTGGCGCGCGCTGGCACGAGCCGCGAGCCGCGGCACCCGATCCCCGAGCCGATCAACCACGCCCGGATGTCGGCGATGCCGCGCAGCCAGAGCTCGAGCGGCGGCATCGTCATCCGCGCGTCCTCGTGCAGAACAGCGGTCAGCGCGTCGAGATCGTACTGTTCGAACGCCTCGACATAGCGTTTGAGCAGAGCCTCCTGCTCCTTGTCCAGCGGGCGGAGCGGATCGCCGTCATCCGGCTGGTGTTCGGCCAGCGTGGCGCGCGCACGCTGCAGCGCACTGTTGACCGAGGCGACCGTGGTGTCGAGCAGCTCGGCCACCTCGGCGGCGGACCAGCTCAGAACGTCACGCAGGATCAGCACGCCACGTTGCCTCGGCGGCAACTGCTGTAAGGCGGTGACGAAGGCGAGGCGGATCGACTCCCGGCCCAGAGCCACCTGGGCCGGATCGCCGTCCTGCGGGAGAACGCGATCGTCGGGGACCGGAGTGACCCAGGTCAGCTCGGGAAGGGGAGCGGGCACCGGCGAGCTGGCGGACCAGGCCGGGCTGAGGTCCATCGGCCGAGCCCGCCGCTGGGTGCCGCCCAACATGTCGAGGCAGACATTGGTGGCGATCCGGTAGAGCCACGACCGCAGCGCCGAACGGCCCTCGAAGGCGTCGATGCCGCGCCAGGCGCGGACCAGCGTCTCCTGCACGGCATCCTCGGCGTCAAAGGCGGAGCCGAGCATGCGGTAGCAGTAGGCGGTCAGCTCACGCCGGTATTGCTCCAACTGCTCCGCCTGTGACGACGCGGGGACACCGGTCATCTCGCGGGTGAGGTGGAGGTCGGTCATCGTCAGCCCCTCGGGGTCGGCATCGTCCGCTCTTCCGAACGTACCCCAGACCCCCGGCACGATGGCCAGCGCGACGGCGGCCCTAGTAGCCGGTACCCGTCTTGATCCGCTGGCGCTCGGACACGTGAGCCCCGCCCTTCTTCTGCAGGGTCGCGCAGGCCCGGGCGGTGTCCGCGGCGAGCGTGCGGACGTGGTCCCGTGTGAGCGTCTCCTTCACCAGCGCGCGCATTACCTTCACGTGCTCGGCGTTGGGCGGCAGCGTGTAGGCGGGCACCATCCAGCCCCGCTCGGCCGACAGCTGCCACGCGATGTCGAACTCGTCGTAGTTCTGCTCCTCCGCGAGCTTGAAGGCCACCAGGGGCAGCTGCTCCTCCCCGGCCCCGATCAGCTCGAAGACGCCGATCGCGTCTAACTCCGCGGCCAGCACAAGGGCGTTGCGCTGCAGCATCTCCATCACGTATCCGTAGCCCTCGCGGCCATAGCGGATGAGGTTGTAATACTGGGCCAGAACCATCGCGGAGCCGGTCGAGAAGTTGAGTGTGAAGGTGGCGTCGGTCTTGCCGAGGTAGTTCTCGTAGAAGACCAGGTCCTCCGCCAGGTCCGCACGCTCCCGGAAGATCAGCCAGCCGACACCCGGGTAAACCAGCCCAAACTTGTGTCCGGAGACGTTGATCGAGCGGACCTGCTCGAGCCTGAAGTCCCACTCCGAGTCCGGGTAGAGGAAGGGCCAGACGAAGCCGCCGCTGGCCGCGTCGACATGCAGCGGTACGTCGAGCCCCTTGTCGCCCTTGAGCCTCACCAGCAAGTCGTTGATCCCGACGACGTCATCGCGGTGACCGGTGAAGGTGGTGCCCAGCACGGCGGCCACCCCGATCGTGTTCTCGTCGACATGAGGCTCCACGTCCTCGGGCCCGATCGTGAACTTGTGCTCCTGGAGGGGCACGATCCGGGGCTCGACGTCGAAGTAGCGACAGAACTTCTCCCACACGACGTGGACGTCGCCGCCGAAGACGAGGTTCGGCCTGTCGGTGGGCTTCCCGTCCGCCTCGCGGCGCTTGCGCCACTGCCATTTGAGCGACGGCCCGAGACTGGGTCATCAGTCAGCGATCAGGTGGCCAACGGCGGCACCGCGGTCGGGGCCCTCTGCTTCCTGGTCGCCTCGCTCCTGCTGATGCGGGAGGCGGAGCGCCGGGCAGCCCTCGCGCAGTGACGATCACAACGCGACTACGCGCCACGCATGGCTTCGTATCCGAGCAGCACACGTGCCATGGGGCTGCTCACCGGGCCCTGTCGACGGTGAAGCTGAACATCATCCCGCTCTGCATGTGCTCAGCGATGTGGCAATGCGCCATCCACAGGCCTGGGTTGGTGACGTCGAACAAGATGTCCACGGTCTGGCCGGTGCGGACCAACACGGTGTCCTTCCAGACCAGGTTGGGCTCGGTGATCCCGTCGCGGGCCAGCACCAGGAAGCGACCGGCACCGTGCAGGTGGAACGGATGGTGCATGGGATGGTCGGATTCCATCTCGTTGACCAGCCGGATCTTGACCCGGTCGCCGACGGTGAACCGCCAGTCGATCGCCGCGCTGTCGGCGCCGCTGGAGCGGTCGACGAACTTCCAATGCATGTTGGCTGCGGTGGTCAGCCGGTTGACCTCCACCATGTCGTCTTCCCACTCGATCCCGTCGGCCGTGCCGCGACCGTGGCCCTCGCCGTGGGCGCCGTAGCCCTCGCCGTGGTCGCCGTGGCCGCCGTGGTCCTCGCCGTGGTCATCGTGGACCGCGTCATGCTCCATCGCCGCGGGATCATGGCCGGCCGCCTGGGTGACGAGATCGGACGCGAGCAGCTTCATGCCGCACTTGGGGCAGCGCCCCGGCTCCTGGCTCGTGACCTCCGGATGCATCGGGCAGGCATAGGTTGTGGCCGCAGGCGCGGTGGTCGCCAGCAGTTTCATGCCGCACTTGGGGCAGCGCCCCGGCTCCTGGCTCGTGACCTCCGGGTGCATCGGGCAGGCGTACATCACGGCCCCAGCGCCCACGTCGGGGCCGCTCAGGTCGTCCATCTCAGCGACCAGCGCGAGGATCTTGTCGGGCGGAGCGGCCAGCCAGGCATCAAGTTGCTGCCGCTCGGCGACCAACTCCGGCGCACGGCGAAGGACCTCGAACTGCCCCGACAGCACCGGCGTCGCCCGTTCCTCGCTCACCGTCACCGTGGCCAGCCGGTAGGCCCGATCCGGGGTGCGGTGCTCCAGCGTCAACTCGCCGGGCTGGTCGACCAGCACGTCCACCACCGCCCGCTCCGACGGCGCCAGCAGCACCTCCTCCACGAGCTCCTGGAGCTCGACCCGGCCGGAGTCACCCCCGACCAGCTTCATCCGCGCGCCAGGCAGCCGTACGTTGAACACCCGGGTGTTGGCGGTGTTGGTCAGCCACAGCCGCATCACCTCCCCCGCCCTGGCGCTCAACCTGCAGTCCCGCTCGCCGCCAACCAGGAAGACGTTGCCGAAGCGGCCCATCGCCGTGTGGGTGATCTCCGAGGTGCTGAAAGACGCGATCTTGCCGTCCTCCAGCAGCAGGTCGTCCAAGGTCAGGACGACCTCGCGGTCGACAGGCGGCCAATAGTCCTGGTCGGCGGGGACGACAAGGATGTTGCCGTACAGGCCCATCTCCTGGGTGTAATCCTCCCGGATGTGCGGGTGGTACCAGTACAGGCCCGGGTCGGGGAACTGGACGCGACAGCTGAAGCGGCCACCCACCGGGATCGGTGCCTGGGTCTCGTGGGGCACCCCGTCGTAGCGGTTCTCCAGCCGCAGCCCGTGCCAGTGCACGGTCGTCTCCAGGTCACCGTGGTTGGTGACGTCGACGACGATCTCGGAGCCCTGCTGGACCTTGAGGGTCGGGCCGGGGATGGAGCCGTTGTAGCCCAGCATCCGCACGGTGGTGTCGCCAAGCTGCTTGGCTACGGGGCTGACCTGGAGATCCAGTACGTCACCGTCGGCCAGCTCCAGCAGCGTCGGCCGAGTCGCCTCGCTCAGGCCGGCGGGGTCGGTCGGAAACGACTCGGCAGGCATGGATGCGTCGGGTCGAACGGGGTGTTGCATGATCACTACCTCCTCGGGTCGTAGCCCGGCCTACGGCCGGCCGGGAATGGCAGGAGGGCGAGTTGCGACGGGGATGGGCACCGGGTTCGGGCTGGCTGCACCGATGGCGCCGCACCCCTCCATGGAGTTGTCACCGCTGCTGACAGCCGCCCCGATCAGCGTAGGTACGGGTTCTCCAACCCCGCAAGCAACGGATCGCCACCGCGTCGGCTGTAGCCGGCAACCACGGCACAGCGCCACGCAACCGCCTCACGACGAGCGCGGCCTCGAAGCGGCGTCGCCGTGGTCGACGAGGCTGGCGTGGAGGGACGCACCACTCGCGCTCTGGGAGGCCGGCTCGGCGTCGACTCCACGAGCGTCTACCGCCACTGTTCGTGCGCCGCGGTCCGCGTCCCACGTGACGGTAAGTCGATTTGGTCAGCCAATCATGGCGTCCGACTACCCCCGCCCGCTTCGCCCGATGGCGACACAGCACTGGCCGGGCTGCGGATCCATTCGGGCCTGGATGTCGCGTTCTCCAAGCCCGCCAATCAGCCCCTCAGTGAGCGCGAGGTTCATGCTGCAGACGACCTGGCGATGGTCGGCGACGAGGGCGTGAAATGGGCAGTTGCCCAGGCGGATCTCGCCCGCGGCCTCGCGTGGTTCATAGCCGCGTTCGGCTAGCGTCTCGAGCAGCGCCTGGCGCAACCTGTTGCGGCTTGGCCGCGTTCCGGCGCGTTTTCTGGCCGCTGAGCCGGCCGACTCGCCCAGGTTGTGGGCCGAGCTACGGAGTGTGTCGGGCGGGAGTTGCTCGCCTAGCTGCTCGATCGTGCTGGCGAATAGCTGCGCGGCGATCTCATAACGGCGCTCGGGAAGCGACACGGCGACTTCACCCGGTCCGCGCCGATACAGCTTGGCCGGCCTTCCGGCGCCCGGCCCGGTCCGGCCGGACAGCCGACGATACTCCGCGACCAGCAGACCCGCGCTAGCGAGCCGGTCGAGGTGGAACGCGGCGAGCGCGCGTGAGACATCGACGCCAGCCGCGGCCTCGTCACGACTGACCGCATCGTCGGCGTCGGCGACCCACTGGTAAAGCGCGCGACGGGTCGGCTCATCGAGCAGCGCCACCGCCCGGAACTCGGCTCGGGTGTTTGGCATGGCTCCTAATCTAAAGCAAGTACAGACTCGCGCAAGAGTTGACACGCTCCTCTACCCGGATTGTATAGTAAATGTATGTTAGTGGTAGAGCCGCCGGGGCGGCCTGGCCGATCCGCCGATCCCGGGCACGAGATGTGCGACGGCCGCAGCCGCGGAGTGATCCGGCTCCTCGTCGTCGACGATCATCCAGTCGTTGGCGAAGGCATTCGGGCCATGCTCGCCAACGAGCCCGACTTCTCGGTTGAGATCGTCACGGATGTGGAGTCGGCTACCAACGCACTCGACGTCCGTACTCCCGACGTCGTGCTCTCCGAGATCCACTTGAACGGCCGCAACGGTGGCCTAGACCTGCTGCGCCATCGGGTGCCGAGTCGGTCGGCCTTCATCATGTTCAGCGCCTTTGCCTTTCCCAGCTTCTATGTGGAGGCGGCTGAAGGGGGTGCGGCCGGGTTTATCTCGAAGACGGCTCGGCCTGAGGAGATTGTTCGATCGATCCGGACCGTGGCGCAGGGTGGCAAGGCCTTTTCGGCGGATGCGCTAGATGGTGCCCGCGCGGCGCGTCGTCGACCCGCACCGCGAGAGCTCGAGATCGTGGTACAGGTCGCCGCAGGCGCGACCAACGCTGAAATCGCGCGTCGGCTAGCGATCCGGCTACCGACCGTCGAGGCCGTGCTCAGGCGCCTCTTCGACCGCTATTCCGTCCCGAATCGAACCGCGCTCGCCCGGTTGGCGGACCGCCAGGGCTGGCTGGTTGACTCGAGTCCTGACGTCCGACGCTGACCAGCCGCGCGGGCGCCGCCGAGCGACAACTCCGATGTCATGGTTTTCATCGACGCGCCATCAACATGCGACCCGATACGGTCCAAAACCGGCGGCCCGTGCACAGGAGACCATGAGACGAGGTGGCTGAGCAATGCCTGAGGAGAGCTTGTACGAAAGGCTCGGTGGTGCCTTTGCCATCGCCGCAGTCATCGACCATTTCAGCGATGCGCTCGTGCAGAACCCGGTCGTTGGACAACGTTCGGAGAATCCGGCCCTTCGGGAATGGCACACGAACAATCTGGACAGACTTCCGGGCCTGAAATTCATGCGCACCTTGTGGGTCTGCAACGTTGCCGCGGGACCCTTCCAATTCACCGCCACGAAACCCGGGAGCACTCCGCTTGGCCTAGAGGAAGCCCATCGCGAGCTCCAGATCTCTCCCGAGGAGTTCGATGAAGTCGCGGCGGAATTAGCCCGTACGCTTGACTTCGCCAAGGTGCCCCAGCGGGAGAAGGACGAGGTTCTGGCTGCGTTTGCGGCGCACAAGGCCGAGGTGAATGAAGGATACAGGGCCGTGGCCAAGGCAGGCGATTAGGAGACCCATCGTCTGCTGCCTGGCACACGAAAGGAGCTCTCCGTGAGCAGCTACCGCCCTGTCAATAACGTGGGCGTGCGAATCGATGGCGCACCAGGTGTGTCGAGAAACGGCCGGATGATCGCCAACAGCAGGTCGGCGCGGTCCACCAGCGCCACGTGAGGTGCCGGAAGGACGGCCAGTGCGAGCTCGGCAGACCGGCCGGGGTGTCCGCCGTGAACGGCGAGCCTGCACAGGACATCCTGGCGGGCCTGCTCTCCCCCGCTACCTTTGGCTGGGTTGGCGTAAGACCGCCATGGTGGAGCTAAGGGGACGATTGTCGAACCCCCAGGCCCGCGAGATCGTGACGCTAGCGGCGCAAGCATTCGATAACGTTGCAGGCGAAAACGCCCAGACTGGCCTCCCTCGTTCCGTTACTAGACGCTGGCGGGTGATAGACCGCCTGGGCCACCAAGTCATCAGTGAGTTGCTTGCGGACCGCCATGCCGGCGCGACCAAGCCAGCTCTCGCCGCGCGCTATGGCATAAGTGTGTCAAGCGTGAAGAGGATCTTGAAGCGTGAGGGGTAGCTCAGCAACGGTGCCGGCCTTCAAGCTTCATCAAAGACGGCTATGGCCGCAATTACCTCGTTCCCCGGGGTCTAGCAATCCGGTGGACTCGCGGTGGCGAGAAGCAACTCGACACGATCCGGCGCGCCCGGTCGGTCCGCGAAATCGCTGACCTGGACACGGCACGTGAGGTCAAGACCCGGTTGGAGTCCGCACCGGTGCCTCTGCTCGTCCGCGCGGGCGAAACCGGACGTCTGTTCGGCGCGGTGACGCCGTCGGACATTGTCACCGCCGTCGAAAAGGCCGGCGGCCCGCCGGTCGACAAGCACCGAATCGAGGTGACCAACCCGATCAAGACGGTGGGAGCACACACCGTTACACCGTTATGGTTCGATTGCACCCCGAGGTTGCCGCGACCGTTCAGCTCGACGTCGTCGCATCCTGACACGTCGCTCTGGCAACGCACCGCTTAGCGATAACCGTGGTCCCCGGCGATCGCGACCAGCTGACGACGGTGCCGGAACTCGCCATAGTCAGCCATGACGAGGACTCGTTTCGGGCCGAGCCCTCCATCAGTACGCCACCACCAAACGCCCGGGGCCGGCCCTTCGGCGGGCGCGGTCTTCGAAGCGCTGGGCGAGGCGGGCACCCCATCCGCGGCTCCCATAGTGTTAGCCGGTGGCTGTCGTCGAGATCATCAGGCTTATCAAGCGGTACGGGGACCTGGAGGCCGTCGCCGGCGTCGACCTCACCGTCGAAAAGGGTGAGGTGTTCGGCCTACTCGGTCCCAACGGCGCGGGGAAGACCACCATCGTGGAGATCCTCGAGGGTCACCGCGATCGCACCGCGGGCGACGTGCGCGTGCTGGGTCACGATCCGGCCAATGCCGAGCGCGACCTGAAGGAGCGCATCGGCATCGTCCTGCAGGAGACCTCGGTAGAGGAGGAACTCAAGGTTGGCGAGGCCCTCGACATCTACGGCGGTATGTACCCGAAACGGCGGGACACCGCTGAGTTGCTCGAGATCGTCGGCCTGACCGAAAAGACCACGTCGCGGATCGGGACCCTCAGCGGCGGCCAGCGCCGGCGGCTGGAGCTCGCTCTCGGTCTCGTCGGCGACCCGGACGTGTTGTTCCTCGACGAGCCGACCACCGGGTTCGATCCGTCGGCTCGGCGTCAGGCGTGGACGGTGATCGACAACTTGCGGGCCCTGGGTAAGACCATCCTGCTCACCACCCATTACATGGATGAGGCGCAGCACCTCTCGGACCGGGTGGCGGTGATCGCCAGGGGAAAGATCGTCGCTCAGGGCACGCCGGACACGATCGGTGGCCGGGAGTCGACGAGGTCGCGGATCATGTTCCGGATGGCGTCCACCGAGGGTCTGCCGCTGGAGGTCAGCACCGAGGACGGTCGGCTGGTCGCAGTGTCCGACCGGGTGACCGCCGATCTGCACGAGCTCACGTCGTGGGCGATGAAACGCGGCATGGAGCTCGAGGACCTCACGGTCACCCGGCCATCGCTCGAGGAGATCTATCTGGCGCTGACGGAGGGGGGTTCGTGATGGGCCGTCCCTCCAACATGTCTCTGCTCTGGCAGCAGACCCGGTATCAGAACCTTCTCTTCTGGCGGACTCCGATCGCCGCGTTCTTCACGCTGATATTCCCCCTGCTCCTTCTCCTCGTCTTCGGCTCCATCTTTGGTTCCGAGGAGATCGACGAGCTGGGGATCACTGTCGCCGCCTACTATGCCCCCGCGCTCGCGGTCTTCGCCGCAGCCTCGGCGAGCTACACGAACATCGGGACGGGCACCGCGTACCAGCGCGACGAGGGGGTACTGAAAAGGGTCAAGGGCACTCCGCTGCCGCCGTGGATCTATATGGCCGGCAAGATCACATCGGCCACCTGGATCGCCGCGATCGCGGTCGTGATCATGATGACGGTCGGTGTGGTGGTCTATGGCGTGGAGATCTACCTGCGCACGCTGCCGGCCGCCATCGTGACGTTCCTCGTCGGGGTCGGCTGCTTTGCGGCGCTCGGGCTGGTGGTGGCCGCGTTCTCGCCGTCGGGAAGCGCGGCGACGGCCATCACCAACGCCACATTGCTTCCACTCGCGTTCTTCTCCGGGGTTTTCATCGTGTCCGACCAGCTGCCGGACTGGATGGAAATCCTCGGTGACATCTTCCCTCTCAAGCATTTCAACGAGGCGTTCCAGGCCGCATTCGATCCGCTCGCCACGGGGGCCCAATTCCTCTGGTGGGACCTGGCGGTGATGGCGATCTGGGGGGTCGCTGGTCTCCTTGTCGCGGTGCGCTTCTTCCGCTGGGAGAAGACTCCGGGTGGAACCCCGAAGAGCCGGAAGCAGAAGCAACCCAGCGTCGCCTGATCCAAGATCGACTGGACTCCGACCGCTGGACCGTCTCAAATAGGTGTCAAGCGTGAAGAGGATCTTGAAGCGTGAGGGGTAGCTCAGCAACGGTGCCGGCCTTCAAGCTTCATGCGTGACAGTCTCCAATCACCCGATGACCACATACGTACTTGCACTTGGCTTGTAGAGGCTGGGTCTTGGTGCTGCTCGCGCCGCAGGACAGCGGTGGGTATGCCGCCCAGTACCTCAAGCCGCAGCACATGGAGTCGGTCACCATGCCGCGGCCTATGTTCGTGTTCCTCAACGCCTGCCAGGTCGGCGCCGGTCAGCGGGTGCTCGGGGACTGTGCCGGCCTGGCCACGGCCTTCCTCAGCGCCGGCGCGGCCGGTGTCGTCGCCGCCCTGTGGAACGTCCACGACCTCGCCGCACGTGACGTGGCCGTGAACTTCTATCGGGACCTGGACGCCAATGCCGTGCCGGTCGCGGCGCTCTGCGGCGGATTCGGGCGCAATACACCAGGCAATACGCGGACAAAGACGCAGTTGGCCGGGCGACGCTGCTGGCCTACCAGCTCTTCGGCCACCCCGACTGCGCCTATCAACGATCCGGAATGGCGACACCGGCTGAGCAGTCACATCAGCACGTGGAGGACTCCGCCGGGCAGGCGCACCCGTGACGCCCTCTCAAGCAGTTGACCCAGTGCCGTGAAGCCCTCGGCACGTGTCACGAGTGCGTGGGTTCGACTGAGAACCCTTACGTATCGCGCAGTGGAGCTGAGGGGATTTGAACCCCTGACCCCCTCTCATGGACGGCCCGACTCGACCCCTCGCCGTACCTCGGGTTGTCTGGGCCGTACCCGCGCGATCTGAGGCGGTTGCGACGGATCGAACCACTTCGAGCATCTGACACTACCGGACAACCTCGTGAGGTCTCGGCAGACTTCGGAGGCCGCATGTGCTGAGTTTGTGGTGAGCAACCCGGCTCGGGCGCTAGCGTCGACGCTGGGCCTGTCGCGTCGATCCCCGGCTGGCCCGCGAGTGCGCCCCACGACCGCGGAGTCTGCAACTGTCCCCGTTGTCGGCGCAGCAGATCGGGAAGTGCGAAAGCAGGCTCAATGGCGACTGGCCGGGGAGCTGGTCGAGGTCGAGCGCCGCGGAGTGGCGGCCGCGAAATCCTCCGACGATCTTAGGGTCGAAGTCGTCGCTATGCGGCGCGGATCGCGATCCCGGGGTAGTCGAGAACGAGCCCGACGCTGTCGTAGACCAGTTCGCACTCGAAGTCGAACCGTGGAGCCTGGTAGCGGTAGCGCGCGTGTCCCTGGTCGTTCCCCAGTCGTTCGTAGCGTTGATCGAGCCGCTCGACAGCGAGGTCCTGGGCCCGAATGTAGGCGGCGGGCACGTCGGCTCGGTCGTCGATCGCAAGCCCAAGGCGGTGGATCGGGAGGGCGTTGGTGAGTGCTGAGGACTCGAGGTCCACGTCGAGACATCCGTCGAGGTGCGCGACGCGGGCGCCGTTGACCTGCCAGCGGCCGCTTCCGTCGGCCGTCACGTGAAGGTCCGCCCCGCCAACGCTCGAGCGGCCAGAAATTCGAGCGGCGCGGGTGGTCCACGTCCGGTCCAGCGTGATGTCGTACTGGACCTGCCATACCTCGTCCTGATCGGCCGCCGTTGTCGTGCCGATCAGATGCACGCCGTCGGCGCTGCGGCTGATGAACACGACTTCGAAACCGTCTGGGACCTCGATGTGCCGCCAAGCAGCGGATCGGGGCAGCTCCTGCAAGGACACGGAGACCAGTGGTAATCCTGGAGCGACGCGACGTGCCGTCCTGATACTGGGCGTCCCTTAGACATGGACATCAACG
>OBLS010000528.1_pt1 | contig 13937 bp, 15 predicted proteins | sample 1519901 | NCBI WGS metagenome assembly OBLS01 (sample SAMEA3113585, study PRJEB22503) | soil metagenome | reverse complement strand
TATGCCAGATACTCTGAATATAAAATATTTAACTTCAATAACAAAGATTGTCCTTGCTACCATTTTAGAACTTGACAAATTAAACCATTATTAAAACGATAATTGAATTATATATTATTATGTATATTGTTAATTGGAAACTAAATATAATTGCAAAAAGAAATATAAGCATAACTTTTAAAAGAAAATAATTTGAAGAGTAATAATTGGTAAATAATATACATTATAAAACTTTATTATTAATATCTATTCATGAAGATAGACTGTATTAATAATTACTACACTAAACATATCAAATGAAGAAGCATTAACAAAAATTACGATGTAGAAGTTCAATTGTTACTGTTACAAACTAAGCCTTCATTTGCAGGAAACATGCAAAAAAGTAAATATGCGATATCTAAATCATCATCGCATTAGACGATATTATTAATGTTCAAACTGATATATTAAAGGCAGAGTAAATTATTCGAGATTAGCTAGCCAACCTAAGCGATAGCGGTACATAAGAAAACAATAATGAACAAGATGAAGATGATGAAGAAGATGGAGACAATAACTAACAATAATCCTAAAATTATTTATCTTGATTGTTATTAAATTACTAATAAAAAAATTCAGTTGTGATATTTAAAAAATAAGAAATATTATACTAATTATAAAATGTGAGAAGAATTTATTTGAACATCACTTTTTATTTATTATTACAACACCACTTCTTTAAGAAATCTATTGCAGATTTAGTATCTTGAAAGATTTTCGTTTCTTTTAATATTAGATTATCAAAATCAGACGAAATATCAAGTGGGGTGCTGTTGAGTGTGATAATGCATTTGATACCAGCATTGTTTGCTGCTTCTACCCCGAGGGGAGCATTTTCTACTACTATACATTCAGATGGTTTTATATTCATTTTTTGTAATGCTGCGACGAATGGTGTAGAATGTGGTTTTCCCTGATCTACATCTTCGCCGGAAATTACTACATCAAAATTCTTTAATCCAATCATTTTATCAATAGTTGCTTCTATCTCATTCTTTGCCGCACCAGTAACAATTGCTTTTAAGCAATCACATTCATTTAGTTCTTTTATGAGATCGTTTACACCTTCAATAAGTGGAGTATTTTCAATTTCTTTAAATATTTGTTTTTTTCTTTCACTAATTTTTCCTAGTAATGCATTATCTAACCTTTTATTGACATTGTTTCTTTTAAAGATTTCCTGTACCAATTCATCCGTAGGCATACCTTCTAATTGATAAACTATTTTTTTGTCTATCTCATAGTTAGCTCCCTCTTTTATTGCAATTTTTACTGCTTCAGCATGAAATGGCATTGCATCAATTAAAACACCATCCATATCGAAAATTATTCCTTTCATATTTTTTATATAATTCAATCATAGAACAGATATAAAAATGTGAATATTAAACAGAATTTGATATATGACTTTTTTTTATCTTAATATCATTACAAATTAAACTATTTGTTAATATTATTAAGGATCAATATATATAAACAATCTATTGATACCTTCTTAATTGTTATTAGTTCAGCTAATTGAATCTTTCTTATTAAAGGTAATAAGTACATACCTATATTTTTTTTCTTAAATATTTCAAATGGTATCAAGCAATAAACAATGTTTTCTTTTTAATATTTCATAGCATCGCTATTCTAAGATTGGTTATACCATGGCAACAATAGATTTAATTTGTTTTAGCCTGATCTCTTCTTAAAATCTTTTAATAATGCATTAATGAATAGAATTTAATAAAATAGTAATTATATAACAATCTAACAAGTGAAGTTTATTAAATTGAATGGAAAAAAGGAAGAAAATACCATTATAATGGTATAAGAGAGAAAATAAACAAATTCAACTACTGCTTTATTACAATTTATATTATATGATTTAAATTGAATTTTTTTCCTCCAATCTAACATAACTGAAGTAATAATCAAGAGAAAAGTGGGAGTACCACTGTTACCTACTCTAATATTTTGTGAGTGAAGATGTGCAGAATTGCATCAGATCCAAAAGATTTTTCAATAATATTAAAAATTAGATTAACACTATCAGAGAGTAGTAACAATATTATAAAATCCAATCTAAAACGTTCCAAATAAAATCAGGATTTCAAAAGGTATTATGCATCAGTAAAGTGAAAATTTAATTATTGAAGTTATTTATTTAACATATGCAACTTTCGTTTCTAAGATCTTTTCCTTCGTTAGGTATAATCTATCCAACTTTTAAAAAATTTTCCAGAAAATTTTAAAAAAATCTTTGGAACCCCTAGAAAGAAATTCTCATAGACTTTATCGATTAACGGAAGATATACAAGATATTGCAAGAATTGAAAGCAATAACTTAAAACTAAAGAAAGAAAGATTTGAGATTACAAATTTAATCAAAGAAACAATAATAAATTTACTGAGAATGTCAAAATAATAATAAAGATAAAAAAAGAATGGTAATCAAATAAATATAAAGGTTCAAGATAATGTTCAAGGAATTTATTATATATTTTGCCAAGATTGTTTGAAAAATTTGCTACAAAATCAGAGGTTGGCACTGGTCTTGGTCTATATATTCAAAAAACATTGTAGAGGCGCATGGAGGGTCTATAAAAGGATACAATAACTCCGATGGAAAAGGTGCTATTTGAATTTATTCTTCCAATTGAAAATATCCAAAATTAATAATAAGTTTGGATTTTCTCGTTATTAATCTATAATAGTTTAGATGTAGAGGATTTTATTTTATTGGTATCAATCATATTATCTTGTGATTCTACCATATAATTAGAAGGATAATCAACTATGAACTTTCCTTGAGAGTACGTATAAATTTTTAATTCATCAGAATTCGATTGCGCAGAAACTATGATAGTAATGAGTGATATTGTTATAAGTATAGAGATTCCATATGCTAATAATGAATATAAAAATTTCATATAAAAATCTTCTTCCTAATACTTCTATTAAATGTTTTTAATATTAAATTTGTTGTAAAAAATGTTAACTAAGGGATTAATCTAATGCGCCTAAATAAATGTATCAGAATTGTCTTACACGGCTAATTTAAGGATAAGCGATGGTAATTATATTTTTACTTAAAGATTATTTTATATTAATTATGAGAAAACTTTACTAAATATTTTTTCGTGTTACTTTAATATCGTGAAGACATTTATAAAGATAAATGAAGATAATACCTAGTCATTCAAAAAAATTTATCATATCACTTACAATCTGTATGATTATCCATTCATATTATAAATTGATTTCATTGTATTTTCCTATTCAAAACAAGAGTGTAAAAAATAATTGAAAAAAAGAATAATTAATAGAAATTTAATAATTGCAGTATCAATTGTATCTAGTATTCTATTCTTTATGTTTTGGTTTGAATCGTCAGATGCAATAAAGAATGACAATGATTTACAAGGTGAAGATTTTGACTATATTTTTGATCCTGGTGAGTACATTGGTGAAGAAGGTAACGTAACACCAGAAAAAAATACCAATACTGATAATTTAAATAATAAAGGTAATTTGGTTCAGCACCAGCCTAATGAACCCCAGGAAAAGAGTAGCGATAATAATGATACAAATATGATAAAGAAAACAAATAATGAAATAACTAATACTCATGGTGGGGACACTTATGCTGAAGATGATAATTTGAATCTTGAGAACAAAGTTCTAGTTAAAGCACGTATAAGTTTAGTAAATCTCGAGAAAAGAGGATTTTTAAGTATTGCTGCTTTTATCAATGGTCAGGAGGTTTTAAAAAATATAACATTGGATAAATTAGATGAATCAAAACAGTCGCTAAATGTTAATCTACCAGTCAATAAGGAAACTAACTTTTTAAAAGCAGGTGACCGTGACGAATTTTTTGTATGTGCATATCATGTAAAAGATTTGCTAAAAGAGTATAAATCTTTGACTTATTTTGATTGTGATGAGGGAGATCTCATTGCTCCAGATAAACCCACAATAGCACGTTTATTTTCCCCTAGCTCACTTGTGTACAAGGAAAGCCAAGATATTTTTAATAATAGTAGTAGTAAATATTCGCAATTACTCTCTACAAATAACGGTGCAAACAGTAATACAAAACTAGAAAAAGAAAAAGAAGAAAAAGATACAGTCAAAGTCAAAGTTTATTCACCACTTGAAGATAGAAAAAATACTCAAAAACTAAAAATTATTGCAATGGTAAAGGGCCAGATCAAGTCAGTAGTTATTGACAATGTTCAAGAAGAATTCAATAAAATTGGCGGATATACAATAAGTAGAACATTTACTTTTGATAGAGATACAAATATAGGAAAAATCCAGATAGGAGATAAATTCTTTGCATGTGTTTCGAGTACTGATTTAAACCCTCCAGAAGGTCAAGAATGTGAAAAGAGAGTTATAAAAAATATGGAAAGACCTAATGTTCTATATGCTAGATAAAGAAATCTTATCAATTCTTAATATGACCTCATTGTATATCTAAGAAGGATACGAGTGACTTTAGATTTACAAAATTTATGTATGCCGAGTTAACTTTATTTATGAAATATAATTATGTGCATAATTCTAAATTAGTAAAAATAATTAGCAATAAATTTTAAATTTAAAAACAAAAATTTCATACAAATTTAATATTTCTGTAATAATGATTAATGTTTATTTGTATTTTATTATTCAAAGTTATTTAATTCATAACAGGATCTTTATATGACATTTTCATATAACTGTCAGATGATTTGTGTTAAGTTATAATAAAGGCATAAATTACATATATTATGAGAGATACAACAATTTTTCATAATAATGATAGATGTCGTATTATTAATGTTGTTGGGCTCCTACCATTACTACAGCACAGCAAATTAATCCTCAAGGTAAAGCATCATAAACTCAAGATCGACAGATAGTGTAAAACATAATCTTTAACCTTTTTTATCTTTTACAAGTTCAATTGGAACTTTTCTCTAAAGTTCATATGTTGTTTTAAATTTTGGGATATTATTAGTAGTAAATTTAGATTTCACTATAATTACTCGTCATTCTTATCATCATCAATGTTTTGAAATTCAAATGAACTTATTGTACTATTAGCTATATTTAGATAAATTGGAAACTCTATAGGTAGAGATTCATAACGTAGTGAATATGCTTTACCAACATGGTCTTCTAAATCATCTCTATCCTTATCATCATTAATAACTGCCCATACTTCCATAACTTGAACTTTTTTATCATTGTTATTCTTATCAGTGTACGTATAAGTTACTTTATAGGCAGGAATATCATCAATTATTATACGTGGATTAGACTCTATAATTCTAAAGTCTGTTAATTCTAACTTATAAGAAGAAATCTTAGAATTAGTAAATTCTTCTAATGACATTCCTGCTGGTATATTATGAACATATACATCAAAACTCTTTTCAGGATTTTTACATATTGTATTAGTGTTATTAATTTGAGCTGATGGTACTTGTTTTAATGTATTAGGATTTGGACAAAATAATACTATATTATTAATACCAACTATATCATCATTTTTTATTCTTTTTTCAAATTCATCAGTTATCCAAGTAGAAGGATAGTCAATGCTAAAACCAAATATTGGGTTTTCATACTCTTCAATATTTACGACGGAAGTAGTTTGGGCTAGAATTAATTGAGATGAAATAGGCAGAAAGTAAATTAATAATAATGGAACTAATAACATAAGAATTAAAATATTATTTATTTGATCTAAGGGAAGAAATGCTTGTCGTTTCATTAACTCTAATTTAGGTACAATGGTTGTTATAGCTTTAACTTTAATATTTTTTCTTAATTAGTATTTATTATTTTACAAACAAGCAATTGTAAAAATATATCCATGATTTATGAATTTATCTCTCGATTTTTTTTAGTAAATGAGATAATAAGTCATTAGATACAGTTTTTATACCACAATAAAAAAAGGTACCTAAATAATAATAATAATATTATTATTAAATTTAATTGTTAAACAAATAAAGTTATACTAACTGACTATAAATTGTAGTTTTATTATATACTTTATAAAATAACAAAAAAATTTATAAAATTCTTAAATTATACTTCAGTGTGTATAATATAAATCGGTAAAGAAGATTTCTTCCAACACATTTTAAATCATTTTTTTTCCATGTGCTATATTTTTTATTTCATTCGTAATTTCAATCAATCCCTGAGGAACATCTTTAGATTTATCAGTCCATAAAGTAGTATGTATGTCGTTATCTATTGTAACTGTAAGAGAAGAGGAAAGCGCCGTATTATCTTCATCTTCCTTTTCCGTAACATAAGTAGCATCTGTGTTATAAAAATTATGTTTTTTAATTGTATCTATTAAAGTATTTTTTTCTGAATCTTCTATAGATTTTTGGGTTAAATTGGCACCGCTAATATCTGCTGATACTTTAATGTTATTAGATTCTGAATCAAAAGAAATAACTAGATAATTGTTTGCCAATCCTCCAGATTCTACATATTTGAAGCTAAAAGAGGAAGGAGTAGTTGTAGTTGAATTTTCTTTATTACTAGTGTTAGTAGACATAATTTCTCAATAGTATAATATTCACATATTATTTAATAATTCGAGCTAAATATTATCACAATATATGCATATATCAACCACTACATAGTAGGACTTTAGATGAACAACTTTTTTTGATACACTTTTTATGGTTATGAATAACTAATGAATAGTTTGAGGATGAAAAAATAAATTACTAGATGATTTCTAATTACCACTCTTCCATTTTCTCAAATGACCTGTATTGTTGTCAAGATATATATGCCATATTTCCGACTTTTGTTTTTTCACGCTCCTTATTTCTATTTCCTTTACGTTATTAGACTCAAGTGATTGTGGATCAATTTCGCCTATCTTTTTCAAAGTTCTATTAGAAAGATCTCTTACTGGTTTTGGCTCGGAATTACTCATTTTTACTCTACCACCTCATAAAAGGCTATTTTGCCATCATCTAATTTCTCAACACCATAAACATCTCCTTCATATTCTACTCTATAATATTTTCCCACTTCAAGATGTTTAAGATCAATATCAATGAAGTCCTTTTCTTTTTCTTTCATTACTTGAACTTCAGATGAATTTACAAGATCTACTTTTTTCTCAGAAGTATCTACGTTAGAGCCACTTTCTCCTTTATTGGTATTAGGTTTTTGCATAATCCCTACATCTTCATTTCCCGATATATTGTTTGACATATGTAATTATACCAATGTATCGCTTATAAGTTTGATTTCTAATATGTGGTAATGGCAGAAGGTTTGACTTTCTTTCTTTCATTGGATAATAGATAATTTCAAAAGGAAACTTCTATTGTAGTTCTAAACTATTTGATTAGGTATAATATAGTTTATCGTTAGTAGATTCTAATCCTTATCATAAATATAGCAAAACCTTTGCAAAGTCGGTTAATTCTGATCATAGATTCAAAAATTCACCTGTCAAAGCGGTTGGAAAATCATTCTTTTTGTGTTGCCTAAAATCAAGTTTATGCTCTATCATTATATTCTAAACTACTGTGATAATCAATAATACTACTACTAATACTATTAATAAAATTTCAAATTTTTTGGTTAGTATTACTTTTTTATATATGGTTTTCTAATTAGTTTAATTATTAGATAATATCAAAAAAAAGGAAGAGTTATTTCATTTTATCACTACTGGAATTGGATAACATTATTTGTCCGCGAATTTCACCATCTGGATTTTGTTGTGTATGTATATTTACATAGGTCTCTCCATTTTGCATAGCAGTTATCAAATCCGATAATTGTTTACCAGCCATTGGTCCTTGAAATTTATCTGCAGTTATGTTTCCTTTGGCTAATATACCAGACATTTGTTGAGAAGGAGTATCAGATTTGTATAATGGAACTACTGGTGGTCCGTTCTCTCCTTGCTTTCCACTATGTATATGAGCCATTGTGACTCCTTGGATATTAGTGACATTAACTTTAAACCATACATTATCTTGCATTGGTTTAAACCATGCCATACCTGATGCACTAGTTTGTATAGGTGGAACTTGTTGGTCACCAGATAATTGAGCGCTAAACTTTTGTTTGCCTTCATGTTGTACTGCAAAAACTGTTGTTGCATATGATAAATATGTTATAGATGTCAATGCTGTTATCAAAGACAAAGATAATACAATAACAAGTATTCTTATTGTATTCTTTTTAGTCTTCATTACAAAATAATTTATCTCAAACTATTTAACAGCTGAAGACAAATTAACTAACAATACAAGTTAGTAATATAATAGTAGGTCTTTTTAATTAAATTATTATTAATTCATTTAAAAAACACTAGTACGAGGTAACACTAGATGCAATTTGATTGGTATGGTTAGGTGAAGGCATAACCTGTAAATTTATCAAATTTTAAAAACTGGAATTACATTTATCTTAAGGAGATAAAATATTATTTGGTATTACCGCTCATGAAAATACTAAGGGATTAAATTTTGAAAACTTGATTTTCCAGGTTGATTGGCATTTTTAAAATCTGTTGTTGCTTCTTAATATGTACATCCATTATTCAGCTAAAAGCAATCTTTTGATTTTAAATATCTCTTGTTGAAAATGATCATTTATAAGGCAAAATTTCAGCCAATATAGTTAAATATAGGGGAGTCTGAAAAAAGAACTAGTTTTATATATCAATTGAATCTCTAAATAAGATGTATTAATCAGGTATTAAATAATAATTAGTTTATTAGACTAATATAGCTTAATTTATTGTATATAATGCAATATAAATTTAAATATTAATGTTAATTAGTATTTTTAATGATACCAAATCTAACAAATATGCTTGTATTATTAACAGGATTAAGTATATTGACAGTAAGTAGTTTTTCCATAATTGGAATTACAGAATCATATTCACAAACAGTTGAAACAAAGTCACAATCGGTATCTAATACAATTCATATAACAAAAGATGCTTCAAATTCTTACGCATTGTCTTCTGGTTCTTCTCATATTGGAAGCTTTGATACTACATATACAATAATAGGAAGTGTAACGTCACTTAAAGAATCAAATAACTTGATAACGTCAACAATCACAAAAGATTATGATAGCTCTCCCGTTATAGGTTACGTTATATCTCATAAAAGTAAATCAGATTCAAAATCAGCAACTTTAGCAAATCCATTTGCAGATAAATCCACAATTAATGAAAAAATCAAAAGCGAAATTCAAACTTCAATAAATTCATCTCAAAAGTTAAAAACTACAAAAGCAGAAATAAAATGTAATTTTGGAATGGAAATAAGTGACTGGAAGTGTAGTACTCATGGCCTATTAGACTAACAAATATAAGAAATCACTAATTTTTCTTTCTTTCTGTTGAACTTCTGTTCAATGATGTTATTTTTTTTATTAAAATCTTTTAGTATTTGATAACATATTTCTTTAAAAATGGCTTACCATTATTCATTATTTTAATCAATAAATTATTAATTATATTTTGTTAATTTAATTTTTATGTTTACTTATTCTCAAAATTAAGACTAACTTTAGATTTTACAATATTCAATTTCTAAATATAGACAATACTATCAAATCTAGATGTTAAATTCTTATCTAGGAAACTTAAAAAGAATTTGGATTTATAGTAACTGTAAATGTATTTTTAACATGACTATCTATTGATACATCATCTGAGACATTTATTGTATATGGAAGAATAGCTTTTGCATTTGATTTACCTTCTTCCAAGGCTTTATACGTTATCCCTGATATATCTGAAATCCGTTGAATTATCGCTTTCTCTCCTGCATTCAATGTAACTGGTTCTGAAACCATCTTACATGCTGGAGCGTTTAATTCTCCAACTTTATTATCAAACATTGCATAAAGTTCAGAATCACAAATATTTGCTATAAAAGTGACAGGATAGGCTCCTGTATTTATAACAGTTGCACTTAAACTAAACTTTTCTCCAACATGAATTTCATTAGGGATAGTTTTAACGTTTTCAAATTTTAGTATAGGTGACAAATTAATTGAATCTGTAGAATTAACGTTAATATTCGAATTTTCTTCTTCTATAATAGATTGAGAATGAATTAATTGTGGTGGAATTAATAAAAGACTTGTTGTTACTGCTGTTGTTACAATTATTGGCATTATTATACTAAATATTACTACGAAAATTCTCATTCCATATACTTATATACACTTATGTATAAATCATTATTAAGATTATTCAGAAAAGTTTTATAGAAACAAATTCTTATTTGTGATCATTATTTTAAATTATAAAGTTATTATGTATCTTTGCTATTAGTAACAATGTCTAATCACCATAATAATGTTTTGTACTTCTATTATAGCTAGATATGATTTTACATTAGTCATATTATTTGTTGATACATATGTTTTACCACTAGCAAATTCATTTGTAATTTGATTGGCCATATTTTTTTCTGTTTACCTTTTACTTCTATGTGTATTATGTTGTAGTCTATATTCTATCATCTACAAGTGTTATAATTATCTATTAGATAAAATAGAAAAACCAGTACAATAAAATTTTTTTTTATTTTAACTATTTTATTTATATTAAAATAGTTATATATTAAAGAATACGCGATTACCATTCACAGATCTAACTTATAACATCATAGGTATATTTTAAGTCGTTGAAGTCATGTTATATTTTAACTGGAAAACTTTTGGTTCACTTCTTTTATTAAAGGAATAATTTTATCCATTATTATTTTATCAAAATTGTTTTCCTTAAAATCAATTGTGAGAATTAAATAATAATTTTCATTGAGTGGAATTATAAATCTACTAAAGTTCTCGTATCTTCCAAATGCATAGGTTAATTTTCCTATTTTTGGTTCAAATTTAGTTCTTGTTTTATGTCTAGTTATTGTATTTATTGCAGATTCTTGATTCTCTTCTTCATTTAGAAGTAATTTTAGACCCTCTCTATACTTTTCATTGATAATAAAACCATTTTGATTGGTTATACCTATCCATCTTATGGATTTGTCCAAATTCAATACATTATTAGTGAAATGAGAAAGAATTGTACTATTATTTGACATAATTTAAAGAAAGAAATTATAAGTAATAAAAAAGTTATTAGAACAATGTTTCATTCTAGAAGTTGATATAGATTTAGGTTTCTTTACAATATCTTAATTTCATTGAAATGGATCCATAAGTCCAGAGTCTTCTAATGGTGCTTGTGAAAAGTCATAATCATCCTGGAACGAATATTGTTGTTCGTCCATTGATGAATCAAAAGATCGCAAGTCGTCTAGCGGTACGTCTGATTGGAATTCATTACCATAGTCAAAATCAGAATTAGAACCATAATTACCATCATCATATCCAAAACTACCTAAATCATCATTATTCGGCTGAAGTGTATAGTCAAGGTTATTATTATAATTGGAGTCATAGCCATAGTCAGAATTATAGTTTGATCCAAATCCTTGGTTAAATGATGATGATGAATCTAATCCTCCCAAGAGACCAGAGAATACATCTAATATTCCGCCACCTCCTCCTCCTAATCCATTACCAAAACTAGGTGAACCATATCCATATCCAGATCCAAAGCCAGGCATCATCATACCAAGACCATTATTCATGCCTAATCCACCTAGTCCTCCTCCTCCTCCAAGCATAGAGGAACCCAACCCTAAGACACCAGATAGTACATTTAACAATCCTCCACTACCGAAACTAGGTGAACCATATCCAGATCCATATCCAGATCCAAAGCCAGGCATCATCATACCAAGACCATTATTCATGCCTAATCCACCTAGTCCTCCTCCTCCTCCATACATTGATCCAAAATTAGGACCATAAAGAGAACCAGGATTGGAGTATAGTGATGACGATGAACCAAAATTTCCATATGATGGACTATTCATTTGGTTAGTATGAAAAAAAGCAAATGAATATTGAGGATAAAAAGCAATTAATAAAAACAAGAATGACAATCCCAGGATATTTGATTTTAGATAAAGTGATGATGTTTCTTTTTTCAAAGTATTTGTATTGAAATTAAACATTAATTATTATTATCACTTATAGTTCTTTAAGGTTAAAGATTCTTGTCATAAATCTATGAATATGCATATACTTTAAAATAAAATGAAGATAATGAATTGGTAGTATGAATCATTTTAAAACAATTGTATCTACTATAATGGTATCGACTACTATTATATTAGCAAGTTTTATAGTTATTGGGGATACATTTTACGATGTTCCTAAATCGGCTATTGCACAAAGTTCATCTTCGTCTAGTTTGTTATCATATGAGAATCCCACCTATGGAATAACAATTCAATATCCTTCTAATTGGATGGCTTCAACAAATCAACTTCCGACTTATAATAGCATTATTGGATTTTATTCCCCATTGGAAAGCCTTTCAGATGTATTACCTGTAGAATTTGCTTTATCAATTACTACTTATACAAATAATATCTCATTAGATGAATATACAAAGATTACACGTACGGCTTTAGAACAACAAGGTATGGAAATTAGTGAATCTAGTGCAACAACATTAGCAGGAAATCCAGCCCATAAAATAACATTTTCACCAGGTGACCAAATTGCACAAAATTCACCGGTAGAATTTAAATTCATGCAAATATTTACTATAATAGGAAATAAAGTATATTCATTGTCATATAATGCAGAAGCATCAAAATTTTCTACTCATTTGAATACAATACAACAAATGCTTGATTCTGTGAAAATACAGCAGCCGTCACCACCCTCTACTTAATTTAAATAATCAATAAAAAACATACATTCTTGTATTTGGTATCTTCAGTTAATCTCTAGTATAATTTACGAAGATATTGTAAAAAAATAAATGATAATATAGAGTTATAAAAAGTGTTGGTAGCGGTTTTTCAAGTATTTTCGTTGGTAATGTTAACTTAACTTACAACCCAAACTTTGGTTACAGTATTTTTAGATGCATCAACTTCAAATGTAAATATACCCATCTTGTTATCAAGAAAAGCCAAGTTGCCTATTGGAGATAATGCTCTAAAGAAGATTGAACCATTAAACTTTATTTTTTTTTCTGGAGTAATAATTCCTATTTCTTGTGAACTCCAGGTTACTATTTCATTATTTTTACCAGTTATAACACCTTGGCCTTCACCATATACTACACCATTTGATCTAGGAGTAGTTGTATAAGTACCAATTTCTGTTACATCTATAGAATTAATTCCATTTAGTATGGTACCATTTGATGAAAATGAAGTTTGGACAGTAGGACCTTCTAATACTGTTTGACTAGTTATTTCCCCTTTATTTTGATAAATTAGATTTCCTATGTTTGGATTATCAGTTTTATTTATAGTATCAGCATTAGTAACTACATTTGTACCATTTGTTTCTTGTGCTGAAACATTTTGAAATAAAAATGCAGATATAAAGGCAGTCAGTACCAATATGGATATAGGATATATCAATGCTATTTTGTTATTCTTCATAATACTGATGTAGATGTAACATAGTATATCACAGTATATAGTAAAAATTAACTTTCTATTTTCACTATTTGGTTGTCGTAAAGTTGAATATGTTATAAATATATTTTTAATATTGTAGGAAGAATACTACCATCTCTTATAACAAGAATAATGTATATTATAGGTTTCTTGTTCTACTCATAGGAATAATCCTGATTATATTGTATCTAATGTTTAGAATTCTATGACATTTTTTAAAACAAATTATTTTTATTATTTGATATTACTTTTTTGCAAATAAATAATATTTACAGTATTACCAAGTGATCTTTAATAAAGACAAATAAATAATCAAGATTTTTCTCTAGTTGATTATAG
>OBLS010000527.1_pt1 | contig 13938 bp, 16 predicted proteins | sample 1519901 | NCBI WGS metagenome assembly OBLS01 (sample SAMEA3113585, study PRJEB22503) | soil metagenome | reverse complement strand
AGCCCTGCTCCACTGTCCACTGATATTTACATTTGAAACACGTGTACAGATGACCGTAATCCCATCTACGCAACACAACGATTGGTTATCATGGCATCTTTAAATAGCAGTCTTAGACATTTGGTAGAGCATTGATTTATTATGGTTTCGTTATAACCAAAGCTCTAGATATTCCTTGGGTCTTGACTTAAAATCAGGTGAATTATTGGGATCTCCTACTAACTTTGAGGTTAGATATACTGACCTGGCGGGGAGGATAGCAAAGTTGGAAACTCCGCATGGGGTTATTGAAACGCCAGCTTTTATCCCAGTCGTTCACCCCGTACACCAGAGCGTCAGTCCAAAATTCTTGAAAAGCTTGGGATTCGATGCCATTATTACTAACGCATACATTGCGTTTGAACATTATGGAGATATAGCACGCAAGAGAGGAATCCATGATATCGTAAACTTTGACGGAGTGGTAATGACTGATTCAGGCGGCTATCAAGTTCTAGAATATGGCTCCATAAATGTTAAAGCCAGCACAATCGCACAATTTGAAAAGGATATTAGAAGCGACATATGTGTTCCCCTAGATAAGCCTACGGGATACGGTCTAGATTATCACACAGCCAGAAATTATGTCGAGCAGACGCTTACAAATGCGAAGGATACACTTAGCCTAGTGTTAGAAAACAGCAACGAATCTGAGATATCAAGGCAAAACGATGCGCATGCACCAATATGGGCCGGACCTGTACAGGGGGCTGAACATTTTGACCTAGTTAGGTATTCTGCGAGTAAACTCGACAAAATGGGGTATACCATTATGGCATTGGGAAGTCCTGTGGAGATCATGGAGACATATGAATTTTCGATACTAGCACAGATGATAGCCTCTGCGAAAAGTGTTGTGTCTACAAAACCAATTCATTTATTTGGCGCTGGACATCCACTAACTATCCCTTTAGCCGTTGCATTGGGCTGTGATATGTTTGATTCTGCATCATATATGTTATATGCAAAAGACGATCGATACATGCATGCAAATGGGACCGCCAGACTTGAGGACCTATCCTACTTGACATGTCACTGTGCTGTATGCGCTAAGTATAGCAGCCCAAAAGAATTATTCGATTTAAACAAAGAGATAAGAACCATAGAGATAGCAAAGCATAATTTGTATATTCTGAAGACAGAGCTCAATACTGTAAAGCAAGCGATTTTGGATGGTAGATTATGGGAGTATGTCATTCAGAAATCACGAGCACACCCGAAGCTTATGGAGTCTATAGAGATATTGAAGGATTTCAATTTACTAGGGCCAGGAACGCCAATCTTTAAACAAAAGGCAATTTTTTTTTATGATCCATTAGATCAACATAGGCCAGAAGCTTTGCACTTTAGGAAGATGGTTTCTGGGTTTAAATCAACGAAAAGTGATGGAGGGCAAGGAAAACTCATTTTGCATCCAGACTCAAGTGTTCATCCCTTCTACGCTACACGAGATTTTAAGAAACTTGCGAAGAAATTTCCAGAGGCCCAGATCTGTACTTATAACCGATTCCTGGGGATTATCCCCTCAGAAATATCCGATATATTTCCTGCCGCGCACAATTTATCTGCTAAGTTAACGACATATCAAGCAAATAATTACAATACTTTTGTAGAATCACTAAAGGAGTTTCTGACAACGAACGAATTTGAGGAAATTGTAATCCTTGCAGATCAATTCATGAAAAATATAATAACCAATAACAAATCTGTCCTGAAGAAGTTCAATACTAAGGTTTTTGATCGCGTTGAAGATATAACCTCAGTACCATAGGACCAGCAATCTTACAGAATACCTGGTTTTTAAGATCCAGTGCAAATACAACTGGTTACTATTCCTATGTCTGGCATTTTGCATTTTTCAAGACTTCACGACCGCTTGGAAAATATCGAGCAACTTGAAAAATGCTACCGAATTGTGTTCTTTTTGCTAACGCGAGGTAATTTGTTTCTCATCCAAATGATTCTTATTTTGACTCGACGCTTAAGTTCTATTATGGTGTGTGGCTGTAGATGCGTTAGTTGCAAAAGCCAAAACCTCGCGGGTTTTGAATTTAAGGGTATAGACGGATTAGACGAAATGCATCACACGTGCCTTTCCTGTGGAAGACATTTTGATCACTTAGATGGGGAAACATATCGTGTATGCATAACTTGTAATTATCCTTGAGAACTAAGACAGAGTAACCAGTCATCCAAAGCTTGTAAATCGACGCCGGTGGGGACTATAATAATTTTGTTTATTTATGATAGTTTCCTGATTCAAACTTCTCTGGTTATATTTATTTGGCATCAGATATTGCTTGAAAACCTTATATCATTATAACCATTTTATAGCACAATATGAAACGGATAGAAGCCGTAATTGCGAGCGAAAAGCTTCTTGCTGTAAACGAAGCATTAAAGAACGCCGGAGTCGGCGGATGCACAGTTCTAGATGCAAAGGGAAGAGGGAAAGGGGAAAAACCAATGGTTGAGTCAGGAAGGGGAACTTCTAGATTTACGTCTGAATTTTCAGTCCGTTCTACTCTTATCACAATTGTTGAGGACTCGGAGGTGGACAATATTGTCAATACTATATTAGAGGTAGCAAGTACTGGATCACCTGGAGATGGTAAGATATTCATTTCACCGGTCAGCGAAGCGATCGATATTGGTACCAAAGAACGTGGCGGTGGAAACGTCATAAAGTAGTCTGAAGAGATCATGCTATAGGGTTGGTGTCTTGTTGCCTATAAGACGGAGCTTTAAAGAAGGTTTTGGTCTCCCCTAACGTTAGCACATCTGCTGATGCTATCTTTACAACCATTGGTAAGTCGCGCACAACCTTTCCTATAACCAAGCACTGGCGTTGTGGTAGCGTTCTGACTATAGACTTTACGGTGTCATTATCTGCCAAGGATACTTTCGATATTTTATCCAAATCCGCGTCATTCGTAAAATTAAATAAGAAAATATTGTCTACTTGACGATAAATGCCATCACTGATGGCGTCTGGCTGATTTGTAATAAATGTGGTATATATCCCAAAGTGTCTCATTCTAGTTATGATATCCTCCCAGTACGTATCTCTGATGTACAAATGTGCCTCCTCTGCAAACAGAAATACAGGTGGAATTACGCCCTTTCCCAAAAGTTCGACTACCTTTGTCAACACCAATTCTACTATCATTCTTCTAACAACTGGCGGTACCTTAGCCATGCTTAATACTAGAGCCAACCCTTTGTCCTTTTTTAAAGTGAGATATTCAAATCTCAGCTCTTGGTGATGAGTAACTTGAGTATTGGTAAATAGACCAGAAGAGCAAATTGCGTGATACCTTGAGATTAGAGCGTCTCTCACAAGTTCATTGGTATTCCACGTATTAATTGCATTGCCCAGAGCTTCGATATCTAGTGTATTTTTGTTCTCTAGCCAGTCCCATATTCTAAAGAATTCTCGTAACGAGGCAGAGGGCATATCCAAGGCATTTTTAAGCATACTGGAAATGGCGGCCTTGCCACAATATCGTAACGAAAAACCCAAACCTTCTCCAGGCTCTAATATAGTTATCTGGTCGTGTACAGCAGATGGTGTCCCCTCTCCATTCCAAGCTAACCCACCGTATTCATTATTCAGATCAAATACGATCACGAATGCCCCATATTCCACAAGAGTTTTAATGAGTAATTTTGATAGATGGGATTTTCCAGATTCCTTTCTTCCAGTAATGATATTTAGTTTGCCATCAAGGTCCTCTGCATATATCTCAAACTGTTCGTTTTCGCGTCCACTGCTACCAAGACGGATAGAATAAAGTCCCGTTCTTTTTACTAACTTATCTATCTCAGAAATCCTCATTCTGTTCAGACTTGAGTGGACTCTAGATGGGAGCCATGTAACCTCGTTTGAAAATTTATAGTCGGAATCGATACTTGCCCTTATCTTTGCTCTGAACAATCTAGCATCTCTAATCATTCGTGACAAGTTACCTATCTCTAAAGGATCGTGTAGGTTTTCTATACTTGATGCAACCACCATTTCATCCTTTACCATGTCCTCAACCAGTGATTGAGAAGACAGATATTCTTCATTGTATACTTGTACCACCATCTTCTTATTCGTTTTTTCGTCATGAATAAGCAAATAGTCACCTTTACTTGCAGTTTCCGATTTCATCGCAAGCAAAACAAGTTCGTCAGTACTATTCTTGTAAAGGATTCTCATATCGGAATTGAACCCAGGAGTTTTTTACGTATGTCCTCTGATGCCAGCTCGGTAACATCATACTTATTCAGAACATGACTTTTAAGGCAGGACGTCTCAGTACTCGTAAAAGTTGCGATATGGTGAGCAAGCTGTAAGGTTTCAGGGTATCCCTTAGCAATTGAATCATTCCACAACATTTTTCCAAATGACCTAACTTTATCGTCGTCTGGTGTAACGATATCTGCTCTCAATATTGGGCTATTATGGCTATTTCCGATTTTGACTAAAACGCTGTCTCCTATTGTGTTTTGAGTTAGGCTCTTAATTATCATATTGACATCTATAAAACCAGGGCTTTTGATTTTACTCAACGGAAGAGAAATTTTATCAAGAATCTTAAGCTTCGTACTCTTGCTTATTCCGACGATCGAATTCTTGTAGAGTAGACAGTTTTCTACAATTTTACTCAATGTCTGGTCTCTATGCTCAAAAACAGATAATCTCAGTGATCCATCCACAAGTAAAATGGCACCGGCAAGGCGTCGTGAAAGCTCTAACTGGATGGCTCGTTCCACACGTATTCTAATTAGTCTTCTCGCAGATTCACTATCGAAAAGAATTAACTTCGCTATTCGATGATCTAATTCAGAATGTTTGAGAGTATCCTCACTCAAATAGAACAGCATCGGGCCTATCTTGAAATGGGCTAGTGTTTGACCTTGAAAAGCCGTTGCAATTCCACCCTTCACAGCATATAGTGCGCCTTCCTCTGTTTCAGCAATCTTGATACTACTTGAGTCTATAGCTAGGATAGTTGCATCTACTTTTATGGGTTGGAGAGATACTATTGTATTACCAGCGCATTTACTTCTGTTATGCCATCCATTAATCGGGACAAGCCTCGTTTCTCCATCACTAAAGATGATTTGCTTACCGTTTAAGAGATTGCCAAAATTTGATGACAAGCATTGATTAACTGATGGTTCAAGTAGTGCTTCCAACTGTCTTAAGCCGATTGAATTCTGCACAAGATTTATTTGCGTGTGCATGTTGTTCAATATGAGAAAGGTGGAGATGCTTATTAATGTTGCGCAACATGCACAACATGGACAAACACTATGCTGCTCTAAAGTATTAGAAGCTGAAGGTTCCTGAAGCGCCTATGAGCGAACCACCTTTGCCTCCCTCCGCTGAAGTAAAGATTAAGCTCAAACATCGAGACTGGGAGATCGAAGTTTCCTGCGCAGAGACCAAAATTAAGGAGGTTATCGGGAATGTTCTCTCGAGCATCGATAATATCTCACATGACGAGTCCGTCTTGGGTTCCGAAATAAACGATATAAAAGAGGAAATTGAATCTATGAAATCTTCAATGACCTCGTGGATGAAATCAATTGGTCCGAACATCAGTTCAACAGATGTTCTTCGCAAAACGATACAAAAGGGCGGCGCCACCTGCAGAGGCTTGCTTGAAAAATTGCTCCTCGAAGGATATTTTGAAAAAGAGAGACTCTTGGGAAGTATTCATGAAGAGCTGTCACGACGAGGTTATAACTATGATAGAACTGCAGTTTCACACTCACTTACAGACATGGTAAGAGAAAGCATACTTACTAGGGTTGGTTCTATGAGAAATTACCGCTATATTCAAAAGAGGCCTCCTTCAGGAGAAACACAAACACCATTATGAAGAAAGCATGACGAAGCATCATGCTAGTTTTTTGCCGATTACTGAATTTAACCAGTGTATACCAAGTGTAGTAATCCTATAGGTTAAGGAGTCAGTCTCCTCTGTTGGATTTTCCCTTGAAACATGACCCGCTTTAACCAATTCAGATAGCCTAGAGCTAACTGACCTTGGATTAACCGAAGTCGAATCACAAATCTCTGCGACCTGCAAGCCATCAGTTTGAACTTTGCCAAGATCCTTGGCAATTTTTGACGCTACTAGTTGAAGCATAATTATTTCCTTATCAGACAATTTCTTTGCGTCCGTGCTCTTATGCTCTGGAATTACCCGCGGGCCTTCCGGAGTAATCTTAATCAAATTTGCGTAAGTATCAATTAGATCCGTAACTGCATAATCCAATGAAATTCTCTTAGCAAGGTCAATCGCTGGGATTTGTTTAGCTAGAAATCCGATAGCTGATCTCATAACCGAATCTGAGGACCCACTAAATTCTACTGTTATATCTCCTACTTTTATAGACACATTCACGATTGCTTTCTCGTCAAGGTTTTGAGTTATCTTTACCACCTACTTCTGAACATACACACATATCTCTTGCACCGTGTTTATAATTGCTTATGAGAGAAATATATACACGTTATTGTTTTGTTGACTCGCAAAGCAAAAAAATTGTGATGTTATCATTGTAGTAGTGGTGACGGTGTTATTTACATTGCACCTTTTGACTAATAAAATGAGCGGAGCAATAATTGTGCGGTGGGTTATCAGGAGGTCAACAGAATATAGAAAACCGTGGTTAATTGTGGTATTCTCGAGCACCAAAAAGAAGAGGAAGAGGTGTACCTTGGCATGGACTTTCCCAGGGCATAAGAGTGCAAAAGAGATTGATAAATTGAGGCAAAAATTTGTTTCTCATATGGACAAAAAATATATGGAGATTTTCATCAAGCAGTATCAATTCCTAAAGTCACCAAGAGAATTGTTAATTGGACCGGGGCTCACAGACCTTGTATCAAAGTATGAGGATGCATATCCACTATAACGGTGTAGCTTAGCTAGACCAACAAATATCAAGCCAATCCTCCAGAATCGAGAAAGGCTCCGAGTAACAAAATTAATATCGATAAGATAACTATAACTCTTCCAAGAAAGATAATTTTCGACCTAATGGAATGGATATAGGTCTTACTTGCATTTCCTGTTGTTATCTTCGTCTCTATCTCTGTGTTGATAATCCTGATATGTAGGATATATGCGATGAAAGTTGCAACTACCGCGGCAATTTTGAACATTAGAATCGCACCATAATTAGTTTGATATAACGCATCTGGGTCGAACAAAAAAGCTTTGGAGTTATAAATACCAGTTAAGACCAGAACTACAAGCGAAGGTAAAGCAATATAGCTGAATCGCCTCCCCACTTTTATCAAAATCACAATTCGTTCTTCCACTGTCCTTGTAATCATTTTAAGCATGGGTGAAAGAACCACACCAAGAAAGATTGAACCGCCAACCCAGATTGATGCAGCAACGAGATGTAGCCATACAACAAGCCCTTCAACAAGAAGAACCATATTTGTTCAAACTCTCCTCATAGTATAATTGGCGTAAATAAAAAGCATTATACGACAAGTGGCAGGCGGCATTCCTTCAGGGATAACTATTGAAGATTTCGAAAAATCATTTCTAACGGTGCACTTGAAGAGCGGTGCTCATCTTCACAATGAGCTTGTATTCATAGAATGCGTAGAATATAAAATAGTTAATCGAACTGTTCTAAAAATTAGCGTTTCAGAAAAGTATTAATTCAATTATACACGTAGCTTAGCTGAAGTTTGCATGTTTCTGACGAAACGTCGGATAGTTCTGATACTAGCTGTGGTTGCGGTTACGGGTGCAATTGTCGCTCTTCCGTATATTTCTTCTCTTACTGCGACTGGCCTTGACAGAGTCACCATTGAACTATCCAATGTAGAATTTGTGCCTGCTAGCGATGACCAGAAAGCGAGTCAAATTGATATTGTGTTTCTTCTCACTAATCCAACGGACAAGACTGTGAGCACCTCCAAGATCGAATATAACCTGTTCGCGGATAATATGCAATTAGGAGACTCCATACTCTCCTTTGAAGATATCCCACCCAACGGACGACCCACAATCTTGCCTCAGCAATCAATCAATTTAACATCGTCGTTTCAGATAACACCTTCGCAGTCTACACAGGCCATTTTTAGTAGGATCGCTAATAGCCCTTCCGATATTAATTGGAAAGTTCAGGGCGAGGCTCGGGTTGAATCTGCAATCACCTTGCAAGAAAAACAATTTAGTGATGAGCTTTAGTTTCTATCCATCCACATTACCAATGTAAGCTAAGCTGACACAATTACAGTTTAGATCTAGATACCTTCTCTTGCTGCTGAGATGTCAAGATACTACTTGTGGCAGTCAATACCCATTCTTCAATCCACACACATTTTGCAGGATTATATTGGCTCGTATCATCTTCAGAGGAGCATGAATGTTGATGCAAACAGCTAAAGCAGGGTGCTTGTTCGATACATTCTATATCAACAGATTTGCGATATTCATCAGCCGGGAGCGATTTTTTTACAACCAATTTATATGTCCATCTACCTTTGTACAGCATTTTTTCCCGGGTTATCAACGATTGCTTTTCGAGTGATCCTACAAGTCTAGAACTATCCCTGCTATCCAGAGAAAATATCTTTGAGATTTCTGTTTGAGATATACCGCTTTCGCCGTAAGCCAGTATTGTGCTCAGGATTTCGTCAATTGTATTATTTTTGGTTCTAACTGGCTGCCTGATCTGTGTAATTTTTTTAGATGACAAAAGATATATTCAACTGACCATTTAGCATATAAAAATCTTGATATTAAACTGAAAATTCACACAGTAATTGTTGCCACTGTATTTGCATTCTGTCCGTTTTGACCCAGCGACACTTAATGTCGTTTAATATAGCCATTGTTCGTCCTCCTCAAGTAGTCCTCGCTGCAAGCACAGCCGGGTAACTATTGATTTCAAACCGCTGAAATAACCAGTATACTTCAAGAGGTGACCCTACGTGAAAGGTTTACTAGTCTCAATTAGATCCCTCCATGTTTCTTCTTCGAGTATTTTACGATAAGTGTCAATAGAAAAATTGAGATTGAAATCATCACTATTGTTCCACTTGGGGCAGAATTCAATATGTACGATAAGGTAATACCACTTATAACTGAGATAACAGATAGCATGACTGAAATTAGTGCTGTTTTTCTAAATCCTCTTCCGAGCATCATGGCCGTAATATTGGGAATTACAACCAGCGACGATATCAGCAGGATTCCAACCAATCTCATGGAAGCGATAACGGTCAAACTTGCGAGGACTATGAAAAGATAATTGAGTCTCATTACCTTTATCCCGCTTACTTTGGCCTGTTCTTCGTCAAATGTGATATACAAAAATTGCTTATAAAGTATTGAGATTGAAGTCAAAACCACTGCTGTCATGACCAAAATTAGCAAAGTGTCTTCAAAACTCACCAACAGAATATTACCAAACAGGAAGCCGAATAAATCCACAGAAAATCCACCGGACAAGCTTAACAGAAGGATTCCTAGCGCTAGACCAGAAGATAGCATGATTGCCACGGCTGAATCGGCAGGTATATTGGTTGAGTGTCGTAGTTTAGTAATACCTAATGCAGCCAGAATTGATGCAACAAATGCAGTCCAAAGTGGATAGGTATTAGTGAACAGGCCTATAGCAATCCCTCCAAAGGCCATGTGGGCAAGCGAGTCACCAAACAAGGATTGCCTTCTAAGTACAAGAAATAAACCAATAACAGAACAGACCGAGGATATAGCAATTCCTGCTATAAGCGCGCGTTGCATAAATCCAAATCCAAAAATTTCCAATGAGATCATGATTGCGAATAACCTATTCGAACTGTTACAATTCTCGCTCTAATTCCATATTCTGCCACCACTGGATTCAAGTATTAGTATTATGATTTAAACACTCGAGCAAAGGATTCGGTTCAAGAATTTCGCTATGAAGATTCTCTTGATTAGAATACATCGATTCCATCATTCTAAGGTCCTAGGAAGATCGCACAGCAGATTAACCTGTCATCCCGCTGTATATGTTAAGGGAATAATGAAATTTCTGAATAGACCTTATCATGTAATATTATCCTCACATTATATTTTTTACATGGGAACTAGTTTAACATTATCCATTTTTCTATTAGATTGAAAGTCTCTGGTCATGAGCCTTATTTCTTCTGCCTCACCCCGGAGTAAAAAAATCTCTAGGCATCTATCTCTATCAATTTTGCTATGCAGATGTGTGTTTATCAATCTGTCATAAGAGTGTCTCATTTCACTTATTTCATCATCTGATTTTTCATCGTGAATGACTAGAAGCAAAGAATGAAGCATCCCAGTCAAGTCGTTGCGCTGCTTTTCTTCAGAGAGCATGCTTCGTATCCCAGCTCTGACTATCTCTGATCGTCCACTAAAACCAAGCGTCTTCTGCAGCTTGTTCATTTCGTTCATTATGTCGTCATTTAAGGATACACTCACGATCGGCATTATGGGACAGTAGTTAATAGCTACTCTATATAACTTTATGTAACATTTATTAGATATGTTGAAAAGTTTATTAGGTCTCGTCCAAATTTTTTTAAGCAACTGTTAAGAAAATCGCCAGGATAACTGTAAAGACAAGGAGTTATATCGAGCTGAATTATATTGGATTATTAATCACTTGTTTGCATTTTTCATCGTAAATTTATTTTATCTCTTACCTTTTGCATAAGTCGAGCCGTTCGAATTGTAGAATGAAATAGAGATGTTGACGCTGGAACTACATACAGCAGTATAATATGACGTTATTGTGATTGTCGGAAGGCGGACAAACTGGAGTGTTTCTTGGATACCAGAACTGACGGATTGAGACAAACCACAGCAGCGCACCTCGCCAGATGAATGTATCTGCAGAGCTCAAGCTAAAGTCCAGTCTATGATTGCTGAGTTGTTTAGCTCAGAACTGACGATGGTAGAGAGAAATATTATGCCAGAGTAAACTAGCCATAATGATTTTATCCAAACCAGATCAGAAGCCATCTGTTTACGCCTATCTCAAGGTCCACTGGATTTCTTTACCTCTCTCATGAATTCGTCGTAAATTGCTTTAACCCTATCTGCTGCAAGACCTGAGCCTTCTTCGATTCCAGTTTGTGTGACCTTTATCTTATCCATCACTATGATAGCCCCTACATCTTCTCTGATTTTTACTAAACCCGGAAATACTCTAGATAGCCGATCAGAGAGAGATTTAAAATCAAATGGTTTTTCCATTAGTTTTATTTCTTTAATAAATGAGCCATTAAGGATCAATTTTAGAATTCCGTGTCCCTCTACATTATCCAACACGACATCGAGCTTCTCATCAATACCAGTCAGAGTTCCTCTGTATGTCTTTTGGTCTGAAGTTTCAATAGATACTTTCTTACCCAAGAACTGGACTGTCTCTTCCCCAAACCTCCTGAGAATTACCGCAGTCATATATTTTCATATGAACATGCCTTTGGTAATATATGTATGGATTATCCAACAATCTAAGTTATCAAGCAAACATTCTCCTGCTATAAAGACAGCATAAAAACTGCCTTTGTTCAAAGAAAGAAAAGAACCGACAATAATCAATGGTATGAGGTTCAATATTCAAGAAATCTCTGTAAGTCTCCATTGCTATGTACGAGAGACAGCCAGTCAACAAATCCTATGTGTGGCTTTGACTTTTTGCGTAGTATAGCAATAATCTTGTCTGAAGTTTGCGAAGGAGTCTTTCTCGTAACATCAACTTCAGCAATTTTGCTTTTTCCGAAAGATGTCACCGAGTCATAAAGCGATATTCCCAGGATCTCAGAAGCGATATTTTCTCTTGCTTTCTCAGAGCTATAATGCCTTTTCTCGAAAACTGAAACTAGCTCATATGGTGAACGGCGTAAAACTATAGCTATGCTAATTTTAGCAGGATTTATCACGTAGGGAGCCAGATGACCCACAAATATGAGTCCTTTTCTATTTGTTTCTATTACATGGCCAATGAGTGTACTCACTTTTTTTATATCGATGTCTATTCCATATTTCTCATCAATTGCCAAAATTGCGTCTTTAGCGATAGCCATTTTGTTTATGTCGATTATTTCAAATCCTCTCAATTTTCTAGCAACTAGTTTTGCGCATGTATGTTTCCCGACACCAGGATTCCCGGTAATAACCAATCTAAGTGTCTTATTCATTAGCTCTGTCACTAGCATAAAGACTAAAGGGATAGACGAAAGTAAGACGACAATGCATGTTGGAAATAAAGTGCTCGAAGCCGCAAGGGCTATCAACCATTATCAGCATTAGCTGAAAATTTAACCTTATTTCCGAACTTGATTATATATGGTGCCATAAAAGTAGTGATTACAGTAACAACACCCAGGATAGGCAGGACGGAGGATGAAATGACACCAATATCTTGACCACCTTTTGCTATGATCAAGGACATTTCTCCTCTCGATGCAGACAAGCCGAGACCGGTCCTTAAAGAGGTAGTGCTATCATACCTCCTGAACTGAAGAACTCCTATTACAATAAGAAGCTTTGAAACAAAGGAGGATACAATAAGCACTATTGCCGGTACAATGAACAAGGGTACCAGTGAAATGTTCATCAATGCCCCAATCGATATGAAAAACAATGCCGAAAATACATCCCTCAAAGGTATCGTTATGACTTTGGCTACATTGGCCGTCTTGGATTCAGCGACGAGAACTCCTGCCAGGAAAGCTCCTATTACAACAGAAAGTCCTAGTGCTTTTGCAATAAATGACAACCCAAATGCCAAACCAAGGATAACGATAAGAAGAAGCGCATAATCGTTGGTTTTGCCTACCTTATCTAGTGCACCAGGGATAAACTTAGATCCCAGAATTAGGATGCTACCTATAAATGCTAGAACAACTCCTATTGAAAGAGAAATTTGAATAATGGAGACTTGATCAGAACCAGCGCTTGCAGTTGACTGTAGTATGGCGAGCGCGCTTACCGCTATGATATCTTCAATAATTAAAATCCCTAGGATCAGTACGGACGAACGATCTCTCACTACGTTAAGCTCTTCCAATATCTTTATTGTGACGACCGTACTCGTGATAGACATCGCTAATGCTATAAATACAGAGTCAAAAAAAGAAAACCCTAATGTCTGTGCAATGAAAAATACGATAAATAAGGTCCCCAGAGATTCAGGTATCCCTACTATGATGGATGTTTTACTAACAGATTTAAGTTTGGCTATCGGAAACTCAGTCCCAATGACAAACAGAAGCATAATAATACCTAGCTCTGCGAATACGTTTACCGTTTCTACGCTTTGTATTAAAGTAAATGGTGGAGTGTAGGGGCCAATCACCATTCCTGCCAATATGTATCCTATTACCATGGGTTGTTTTAATTTGTAGGTGATGATTAACATTATAGCCGCAACTACCATAATTACGGCAAAATCTTGTACTATAAAATTAGACGGAGAAAGAGAAGGTGATAAATCGGGACTTGGGAAGAATTGCGGAAAAGAAGAAGAATTAGCAACCAGCGGGGGCGCATGTTCCATTAAAGTAGATTAATCTTTTCATATAATAAAAACTATCATCAACAATCCGCCCATGTCCGTAAGGTCATTTATAAGCCTAGCATCAAACTGACAAAGTACAACACTCATGGAAAATAATTCAAAAAACGAGCATTGAATTTTTCCTTTGGGCAACTGAATCTTACAAATAACACTAGTCGATTATGTCTGTAGAATACGAACCATAAAAATGTAAAAAGAGGGAATAAAGATTTTTGATTGATTGTCGGTAGCTCTAGCCTTCTTCCCAGCCTTTTGAGAAGACACCGTTTTTGTGTAGAGGAACTGGTTGTCCTGCAGTATATTCCATAGGTCTCATCCAGAAGA
>OBLS010000526.1_pt1 | contig 13949 bp, 8 predicted proteins | sample 1519901 | NCBI WGS metagenome assembly OBLS01 (sample SAMEA3113585, study PRJEB22503) | soil metagenome | reverse complement strand
CACTTATCTTATAAGAACTGTGAGCTGAGATGGTTAAACGAGGTGGCAAGGATGTAATAACCGTAGAGATATTTAAGGAGACATACGATTCAATGAAGGCTATTGCCACTAAAAAGCGTTGGAGCACCAAGGACTACATCAACACTGTGCTCTTGGAGGCAATCGAAAGGGACAAGTTCCTACACTTATACGCGCCATTGTTGTCAAAAGTGGGTTATGAAGACAACATTCTGTTTATTCGAGATGCAAAACTTGGCAAAACTACTGAGATATCTCTTCGAGACCGTTCCCTTTACTGTAATGTATGTGATTCCAAGGACTGTGTCCACATTCACTACGCTTTTGCCCTGCCAGAAATGGCAAAGCTGTATCTGCATAGACCCATATCTCAAGCTAGAACAAGGTAATCTAAGTCAAAGGTAGAGATTATTTTCAGACATTTTTTTGGTTCTAGTACTAAGGAAAATTCAAAAATCTGATACCTATATCAAAATAAATCTAGACAGATGATCTTGCTGGGAGATCCTCACATATTGTAGCTGCCAGTCTGCTCAATGAAGAGAAAAGCTCTCAAGAGCCAGTCATTATATAAAATATTTCCAGATTATAGAATTTTTTGTTACTAAGCGACGAAGATCCTCTCTCTCATCATTTTTTTCCAAATGATTCTTGTTCGTCTAGTAAAAGATCTAGGACAGATGTTAGTATAATACCTTTAGATTGGGATGGATTATCTGTATCCGTTGTATTAGCATCAGAGAGATTCACAAAGTTGCTACATTAACAGAACTGGCATTAAAACATGATGTGCTATTTTTCTAATCAGACCCGAATGCACAACTAAAGAGAAAGAGTTACGCTATTCTGCTAAGTGGCGATCTTACAAAGAAGTCATCTACTCGGTTGATTGTTGGTTTGTTTTACTACTGTAATCTATTGATCCTATCAAGTACTAAATTGAGCTGATAGGGACTGCAGCCTGATATACAGGAGTCAGCATTGGTATTGGTATCGTAGGCAATGATAAAACCATCTACATTATCTTTGACGCTTTCAATTACTCTTATCATATCACTTGCATCTGTCAACCTAAATGAAAGCTGTGTGAAAATCTCTATGTTCGGATTTTTACAGCTGGCAAAGCTAGCTATCTCGTTAGCAAGGCTAGAATATTCTTGAACATTTTGAGAGAATCTCTGCAATTGCATACCTAAGAAATCTATCTCTGTCCAGTTTATCTTCTTGTAATTATCTATGAGCATTTCTGCATCCGGTGTTATTCCGTATCTAAAACCTGCTTCATGCACAATGTCTGATCCTCTGCTTATCGAAAGCAAAGGATCTGCACGCTCGGATTCTGGAGTCCTTTCCCAATGCTCAATATCATATGCTACCATGCTTAAATTATGGTATCGATCGATATCAATTGCATCAGTAATATTATCTAGCGACTGAACAATAATCATCTTTCTGTGTGTTGAAAATTCATCGTACAGCCATAGTCCTTCAGGAAGTGCTCGTATAGAATGCATGACATAATGCTTTCGATCATTGCTAGAGTATTGTTCTTGCATTACCTCGATCGAGTCTGTGTCGTTGGCAAATGTAAAAACACCAAAAAGCAACGATTCTTCAGATGTTTTTGAGAATGAGCATTCTTCTTGATTTGAAAGTGGCTGAATGGTCTCGACATTCTGATCCTGTGATCCCATCGCAATACTAGCAAAAATAGCCAAACCGCAAAATAACAAGAAAACTATAACGACTGTTGGCAATGAAAAAAATCCTGCCAAGCCCATATAGTAATGCGAATAGGTCACACATTTATTGATTTCCAGAGCTTTTTTGTATTGTTATTCAAACGGGTGTCAAAAGGAGACGTCTATATGTTGAAAAGATTTTTTGTCTACTGAATAATAATAATAAGAGATAGAAACTGTATAGGCCCTACGTGATTTTTCAATGTGTTATTCCGCATTACCGGAAGAATGTGGCGACACAACCTTTGAAGAATCTGTTGTGGATCGCTCTTTGCTCGCGTAAAGCGGATGGAAATCATCTTCTTTATGCTCTGCTTCCTTCGACTCTTGTGGTAGATTCGGCAAAGATTGTTGTTGTTGTTGTTGTTGTTGCTCCTGTTGCTGTAGTAGTTGTTGTTGTAATTGTTCTACCTGTTGGTTGCGGTGGGGGCCGCTGTCAGCGGCTTTCTTGCTTATTATAGGTACTCCATCTGGATACAAGGGATCAATGCTTCTATTTACTACCTTTCTCAAATCCCTAAATGATTCGGTACTGTATTCTTTCCATCGGGAAGACCAAAATAGCATGACATCTATCACTTGTGGCTTAACTATCGCATTTAGTATAAAATTAACTAGGCGCAAAAATGGGTAGTACTTTAAATCCTTCAACTTTCCCTCTTTTTTTAGACGGTACCCGTACAGCGCAAGTTGAATAACTACAACAGAAATTTGAATCGCAATTAACTTTGAAAGCAAAATCGACGATGCAGATCCCTCTGTAATAAATGAAAGATTAAGCACTCCGGAAATGGTAGAAGCCGCTAGATATGGCCATATCAGACTTCTTGCAAGCCCTCCTCCATGCGATGCTAAGTTCCAGAGAAAAATAAACGATCTTGGATTTCGTAGCTCTCTGACTAGCCTCAGGTTCCTTCCTCTTGAATGGTAAAAAGCTACACCCCATCTTGATCGCTGCTGCAGTAGTCCCGTCAGTGTTGGTGGGTGCTCAGAATACACAGTTGCAGACGGTTCAAATACTTCTCTGTACCCATATCGCGCTATTCTGTTTGTTATCTCTCCATCCTCTCCAAAGATATTGTCCCTCCAACCTCCCACCTTGATCAAAGTATCGCGTCTGAATGAAGTTGACGAACCTGGCTGAGTTATTATTGAATCAAGTACATCTTGTGCTCTCTTTGTATACATGTAATTTGCACACAAAACATTCTGCACTTTTATCCACAGTCCCTTATCTTGAATAGGAAATACCCAACCGCATACAGACCCAACTATTGGATCCCTAAAATGTCTCATCATTGGTGTTAATGCATTTTCATCTATAATGGAATCTGCATCTGTCCTGAATATGATTTCTCCCCTTGTCTTTTCTAGTCCGTATACCAAGGCAAAGCCTTTGCCAGAATTTGAAATATTAAAAAGTCTTCCACTACAATGATTTAGATTAGCTATCGCTTCCGTAACGACTTTTTCTGTTCCATCAGTAGAACCATCGTTGATAAAGATTATTTCAACTTCGCCGTCATATTTTGCAGCAGCTTTATCTATACTTGCTATACAGCGTCCTGCAATTCTCTCTTCGTTATATGCAGGTATGAGAAAGGACACTGATGGCATTCTACTATCCGCATAACTTCTTGCAAGGGGTTCTCTCGATTTTCTTATTTTAATTTTTGAAAGGCCCTGTCTTTTTGCTTCAAAGATAAAGTTTGAAAGGAAATAACCAAATGTTACTATTCCAGCTAGATTTAGCCATAGATAAAGATGAACATAGTCAACTATCGGCGAATCTATGTCACTATATAAAAACATTCCAACTCCATAAACAATAATTGATGCTGTTATGATCAGCAAGGCAAGAAACGCAAATTCCATTACATAATTTCTGTGTATAACTGGTTTGATTTTTGTTCGCTCAGGTATTCTTATTGTAGAGAAAAGGGCTAATTCGATAATCAAACAACCAATAAGAATTGAAGCAGTTATACTTACTACCCTAAACAATACTATGGAATCCAGGAAACCGAGAGCTAATGCCATAATTATTGAAGCCAATCCGATTCCGATGAAAGCAGCGAAACACAGCAATCCAAAAGACATCATCTTTATACGGGTAGAGAAATTTGTGCGCACAGTAAATGCAAGTGACGGGAACAGCATAAGGAAAAGTAATTGGACATATATTGGGAGATTTATTTTAGCCGGACCTGAATTTTCGCCAACAAAAAGATCTCCTTTTGACATGAAAGCTGGTATATTTAGCACATCCAGTGCTGATAAAATCACATATTTTTGTGCATCCTTTATTGATTCCGCGCCATTTATAAGAAAAATTGCAAAGATGATCGCCGCAAAGTAATACCTTAAGGGAAAATACGAGATTATATTTTTAAAGTGTGAGGTCATACAGACTATTTTCCCTTTTTGTATCTTTTTAGTCCGATTCAGATTAAAGTGTTTCCAAAAATGTTTAAGATTTTTTTATGTGAAAGGGGTTAAGTACTTTGAATGTGTTTATGAAAGGTATTTACAAAGGAACTCTAACATGATTCTGCATCATGTATTCGTTATGGAAGGGGAGTTCCTTTTGGAACTATTCTGTATATTGCAGGATCGCTATAATATGTAAGAAAATACAGATAGCCATCAGGTCCAATGTCAATGTCTGTGATACCTCTGAAGCCCTGAGCAAAAATAACTGAATTAAGCTCCTCGTAACTATTTGCCACTTTATCAGAAAGTGAGCCATTTAGGGCAAGAGCATCTCTTCTCTCATTTAGCTCAAAGTGATAAAGATTCCCCAAAATAATATCTCCAACAAAGATATCGTTTTCATATTGTTTTCCTAACTTGTCAGAGTCAAAAAACTTAATGGCAGTAGGTCCCACTACATTTATCCAAGTAAATTCTGGTTCACTATATATTCCGTTCTGAACTCCAAATAAGTATTGGTTCACCCAAGCATCGATGAAGCCTGCTGAAGTTATGCAATAAAGGCATCCTACCAAGCCGTCCTTTGGGTCTAATTTGCCAGTAAGATTTGACAATCCTGATACCATACCCCAGCCGCTGTTAAAGCCTGGTTCTACCAAGTTTATTTCATCACCATAATTTGGACCATTTTCTGTATCCCATAATTTTCCAGTCAAAGGGTCAAAGTCCATCCCAAAGCTATTTCGGATCCCATAGGCGTAAAATTTGTTGGCAGGCTCCGCCCTACTTAATATAGAATCAACGGAACTGCCATCTTGTGTAATTCTAAATATAATGCTGCTCTCGCTTAATTCGCTACTATTTTGATAATTCTGAGTCATTGTTTTATGTCCTGCCATATCTCCTACAATCAAGTAGATGTTATTATCTGGACCGATCAAAACTTTTCCTCCATTATGGGACGCTCCGCGTGTCGCATCAAAATCTAAAAGCAGTTTTGGATTCGTTAATTTGTCATTGACAAATTCATATCTATAAAGACGATTGCCTAAAGGAGCAGCACCCCATTCTGCATCATTTCCGTCGTTTGCAGATTCTGTAAAGTATAAAAATACATGATTTTGATCTCTTGCAACAGCAATTCCCAACATCCCTCTTTCGACTAGATTAGCTACTTCAACATCAAGCACAGGCTCGGGCAACATGGTGCCATTTATTATTCTCCTTACAGTACCATCATTTTTTTCCAAAACCAAAATATCGTCTGGCCCCAAAAACGCCATATTTGATGGGTTTTGCAGACCTCTGGAGACAAGCTGTATTTCAAGATTAGGATCATTGACTGTAGGACTATTCGTCGGTTTTGGAACTTGCCCATCATTTGTAGTGATATTAGCAACATTCGTAACATTATTTCTTGGCTCATTTGAAAAGATCAGCTTTTCAGGAGGTATATTCATCTCAAGACCTGGCAATTGCGGAGTCAGGTATATTATCGGCAATAGCAATGATATCATAGCTCCTACTCCTATAGCTTTGAATTCTTGACCGTGCAAATTAGAAGATAAAAAGAAAATGAGAATCTGCAGATTTATTTGTATCTCTGCAGAAATCCTTGTACATTATAGACTAGCTTGCTTTACTAGGACCATTTGGTGTTATACCATTGAACAAATGACCTGAGCAGGCTTAAGTCGTCTCCTCCAAACCAGACAGATACTCCATCTACTCTGTCCATGACAGAATCAACACATCGCTTCAGTGTGTCTAGCTTCGATAGTCCCGGTGCATTACCCTGTTGTGTTGATACCTGAACACTTATGAGCATATCCGGATTCGCCTTCTCTAGCTTTGCAACTTGTGTACGCACATAGTCCCTGTATGCCGTTATCCCGTTATCTTGCAGTGATTGAGCCTGTATGTGATAGTAATCAGCATAAGGTGCTATCTGTGCACCATATTGAGTTGTATATGCCTTGGAAGGTGTTGCCCTGAATTTTAGGCCTTGTGCATGTGCTGCATCAGCTGCCTTTTTCATTGCTGCTACGACATTGTTGTAGTCCGAAGATGGAGAAAGACCTGATTCCAAGTTGAACTCAATGGCTTGGAAACCCAAGCTTTTTACTCTTGCTGCATTTTCTACTATTTCCGAACTCGACATGAAGGCTACACCTGCAGGTCCCGGAAGGTTCTTAGCAGCGGTGATATAGTCGGATTTCAGTTGGTCGCCATTCTGTACACGAAGACGTGTGAAGTCTTCACTGCTCATGTTTGGCCCATAGATGTTTACCTGTGCGTCTCTACCTACATACTGCAGGAAAAGTGCTAAGAAGAATTTTTGTGCGTTAGCTGTACCTGCTGCTGCCATACCTAATGTAGCAACTGATAGGGAAAGCACCGCCATCAGAAAAATACTTGCTACTTTTGTACGATCTACTTTTATTTTTTGCATCTTTTCAGTGGAATGCAATGAATTTCCAATGTAAACCATATATATAGCTGTTCCCAGAAGAGGGTACAGTACAATATAGTACCAAAAATATGGCATAAAATTTATTAGTTTACCATAAGGAAGGCATAATTTTATCTATTTACCATAGTTGGATGTAAGCCCAATCTCATATTTTACCTGGCACTCAGTCGTAATATCCATTGCATGCCAAAACATTGGTTCGCTGAAGTTGTGAAGCTAAAGAATGCTGATATTGTTACCTTATACCGACATACTTGTGCACTAGTAATATAATCATGAAAATTTTTAGAAATTTTTCAATAATGAGAGAATAGCGCTCTATTTTTTCGCGCAATCATTTTATATTGAATTCATGGTTTGCAACCATGACTATCACATTCTCTCAAGGATTTGAGGATAAATAGTTTTAACAAACCAAATGAAGGATGAGAGAATTGATGATGCTTTCTTTGATAATACCTATACATCATAAATCTCTGGCTTTACTTAATACAATATGTCCAAAAGCAAAACAAGAAAGCGCCATGAAAGAATTTGTTGTTGTTGTTGTTAATGATAATTTTTCGAAGTATACGAGGAGAGCAGCGAAAAAAGGAGAAGAATTCGCTAGACACGTTTGGGTTGCACCCTGCGGGACCATTATTGCATTAAGAATTACTGTCAAGGATTATGAAAATGATAGTCGTGGCGAAGGTATCAAGGACAAAAGTTATTCAATTAATGTTACTCATAGAGCGGCTAGCTATGGTTTGATCTATGCTTTATTGCTTGGAGACTATCGAAAATCTGTGTTATTCTTTTTTTTTAAATCTGCTGAGTCTCGTACTGCGCCATCAAATGGCTCCTTAATAAATTGCTTCATTTTACATTATTCAATTGAAAATGATTTGTATACAAATTTCTTGTGCATCTATGTCACACTCGTAAGCATGATTTGCCAGATCTCATCTAACTTGATGCTAAATATAATTCAGATTTTAAGAAAAATATATGGGGGGAGTAAGCGTCTATTACCATTCAAATCCCAGTTTTAGCTAAGAACCGTCCTGTAATCACTAAATTATTGATCTTAATACCCATTGCACTATCTGCATTTACTCATCTATGGAACCCAATTGGATTTCCTACGTTCTTCATTGATGAAAGCGGTCATTACTTGCCTAGGGCTATGCATTTCCTAGAAACAGGAAATCCAAAAGAGGAATCTACAAGGTACGATCATCCATATTTTGGATGGATTTTCCTAGCTGGAGTAATGGCAGCTTTTGGTTATCCCGATTCGTTAAATCCATCATCCGATACCCAATCCATCCAAATGCTCTATCTTTTCCCCCGGATTTTGATGGGCATGCTTGCAATTGTCGATACCTTTCTAATATACAAGATAGCACAGACTCGTTATGATACAAGGGTTGCATTGATTGCTTCAATCCTCTTTGCAGTAATGCCATTAAGTTGGATCACTCGGAGGATACTTCTAGAATCTATCCTGCTTCCCTTCTTGCTTTCTTCAATACTATTTGCAATGTATGTAAAGCATAGTGAAACTGATATCCAAAATCGCATTAAGAGGACTATTGCATTTCCTCTGCTATCCGGAATATTTATGGGCATTGCCATATTTACCAAAGTCCCTATTATTACGATGATTCCGCTTGTAGCGTTTATTATCTATAGTAATACCAGAAGAAACATTTGGGTTCAAGATAGAGCCATGATGGTTTTCCTCTTCGGCTCAATTCTAATCCCCTTACTATGGCCTGCTCATGCTGCGCTAATGGGTCAATTTGATGAGTGGCAGTCCGGTCTTCTATATCAAGTAAATAGAGACGAGGAGCCCTTATCGTCATCATTACAGGATCTCTTCAGGATTGATCCCATTTTGATGGCGCTTGGTATAGCTGGACTGGTTTATGCAGGTATTAGAAAAGATTTTGTACTTTTGCTCTGGATCTTCCCATTTATTGCCTTTTTACAAATCGTAGGATATGTCTCATTCTTTCATTTAATCCCCTTATTTCCGCTATTTTGCATCGCTGCCGCCAAATTGGCGGTAGACCTAACCGACAGAATAAAGAAGAAAAATATTAAGAAAATGGCACCACTTATCTTTGTTTTGGCAGTTGGATTATTTGGTATAATAAATACAACTATGCTAATAACACAGAACCTCACATCTTCATTCTTTGAATTATACTCCTTTACTGCCGGAGCTATACCTGATGACGATTATGATGATAATAATAGTAATAATACAACAACAAAAATGACTGTAATAGGGAACATTCAATATTTTTGGATACCAAAATATGTGCTTGATAAAGATCATCATCAATATGAAAGCTATTATAGTTCTAAACCCCTTGAGACAAACAATTTTTTGCTAATGGCTGATCGTCAATTAGAGCAATTCATGTCTGATAAGAATACTGATTGGCGAAAAGTGAGATTAGGGGGGCTTTATGAAGAATCTCGGAGGATGGCATTGTTCCAAGAACAAGCTGTCTTCAATCGGGCTAATTATCCATATAGTGGCATGGTTCAAGTTGGAGGCATAGGCGAAATGGAAATCCGTTCAAACAACTATAGCATTCCTATCATGCTTGTAGATAGCGGTTACATGCTAGAACCGATTTTTCATGGAATAAAATTTCCAAGCTCTATGGCGTTTTTGGGGCCAGACGATATTTTGGTTTTGGAAAAAAATGATGGTACTGTAAGGAGAATAATAAATGGCACCATGTTGCCCGAGCCTGTGCTTGACGTAAATGTGGCCCACATGAATGAGAGAGGTATGCTTGGAATTGAGATAGCAACACACGAAAAGGGACCCACATTTGTTTTCCTATACTTCACAGAGTCCAAGACAGTAGATGGCGATGATCTTTTAGGCGAGCAGCCCTTGGGCAATCGTCTATATCGATATGAATTTTTGGATGGGCAATTGGAAAATCCTAAGTTACTTCTAGACCTTCCAGCTACACCGGGACCTTCGCATAATGGTGGAGCTTTGACTATTGGACCCGATGGTAACGTATATGTCGCAATTGGAGATTTATTGACTAGAAGTGGGAAAAATACTACTGTTGCAGGAAATATTCAGGAAGGAAACGATCCTGATGGTCGAGCAGGAATATTAAGAATAACTCAAGATGGTGAAGTTGTAAATGGTTACGGCCTACTTGGAGAGGGGCACCCTTTGAACAAATACTATGCTTATGGTATTAGAAATAGCTTTGGGATGGACTTTGACCCTTTGACTGGAAAATTATGGGATACAGAAAACGGTCCAAATTATGGTGATGAAGTAAACCTTGTCGAACCAGGGTTCAATAGTGGATGGAAAAAAGTTCAGGGCATATGGACAGTAGCTGATCGTGGTAGACCTGGTGACATTGTTCTCGAGCCTGGTGACCTGGTAACTTTCAATGGAACGGGAAAGTACAGTCCGCCTGAGTTTGTGTGGAATGGTACAGTAGCACTCACTGCACTGAAGTTTCTCAAATCCGATAAATATGAAATCCAATTTCAAAATGATTTGTTTGTATCTGACTTTGAACATGGAAATATTTACCATTTCGATTTGAACCAAAATCGAACACAACTACTAATGTCTAATGGTTCTTCATTTACAGATAAAATAGCCCAAGATACCAATAAGGTTGAAGACATAATATTTACTAAATCAGCTGGTGGAATTACAGATATGGAGTTAGGCCCCGACGGATATCTCTATATACTTTCCTTAACTGAAGATGCAGGCGGTGGCGATTGCACGCCTGATAGAAAACAAAATTGTGTAGATTATGATGGTTCCTTACTAACTAAAGGAGGTATATTCAAAGTGGTTCCTGCACCGTACAGTGCAGTCTCAAAGTAAGAAACTCTAGTTAGTCTTAATCATTCTTGACGCGCGGCTACAGCACACAGACACACACATACGAAGGTGATAAAGCAGCAAGATAACTACAATTAGGCATTAGACATTCTTGCATTCAAATTGATTTGTTTAATGTGGCTTATCTTTGAAAAAAAGGAGTGATAGCAGCGAAATCTTTTTGCTTAGGTGACAAATGTTATTAATGGTACTTGTGCTTCTTCAAAATCTTAAACTATTGAGCCCTGACACTTTTGCTCCTACTTCAAGGCTGTGCATAAATCAATTTAACCAATAGGGAATTAAATTTATATAAACCGCTTCTACTATCCCAATTAGTTTAACTTTTTCATCCATCTTAGAGCCTCCTGGCGGTATTTTCTACTAAACTTAGCCGATTATGGCCATATTTTCTCATATGTATTTTGTTAACGGTATTCGTAAGACTTTTTGCAAAAATTTGCAAGAACTGGATCCTTTTATCCAATAATTATTTTATAGGTAATCATCACTAGACTAACGTGGCAGAAAACGGGATAAGCCGTCGTGATTTTTTAAGATTTATGGGCGCAGGTGCTGCCGCACTTGGATTAGGTGTGTTTGGTTTTAATAGTTTTTTTAGCAATACTAAGGTTCAAAATATTGATAATAATGGCCAGAGAGTGTCTGCGCAATCTGCCGGCTCTTGGAATTCACCTCAAAGCCAACCCTTAGAGACTACAACTGTGCATGCTGCACTTATTGGGGGTGGCAAAGTCTTCTGGTTGATGGGCTCTGGTAATAATGAACCGACTGCAAATACAAATGGGCCATATCGCCATGGTACTTGGAATCCTGATGGTAGCTTTGGGTCAACAAATAGTGTGAGTGATGACCTATTTTGCTGTGGCATGACTACACTAGCCAATGGCAATGTCTTGCTAGCTGGAGGAACTCTAGCTATGGACCACAAGACGTTAAATGGAAAATGGCACGGTGCAAAATGCGCATACGAGGTTGATTTTAGTTCCGGTTCTGTTGGTAACAGAACTGAAATGGCGACTGGCAGGTGGTACCCAACTTGCATTACTCTGCCAGATGGCAAGGTCTTTGTTGTTCAGGGATGGGATGAATATGGATGCAACAATAGGTTAGTTGAGTATTACGACCCTGGGCCAAAGTCATGGCAAGTCAAACTAGATCCTGCTGGTAACAATAATTATTGTGTGGGCAACTGTGCCACATCTTACTACCCAGAAGCAGGCAGCCCATGTTTTGGTCCTGGTACTGCTCCTTATCTCTCTTTGTATCCGCGATTTCATTTAATGCCCAGCGGCTTACTAGCATCTGTTGGCGGCGAACTAGACGATAGAGTGTACGACCCGAACACCTACAAATGGGTATGGAGTGGAAAAACCATAAAGAGACATTATGGAACATCAGTTTTGCTTCCACTACAGAACATCGATACGGAAAAAGGTAAAATCTTAGTATGTGGTGGGTCTCCTCAAGCTGCAGATCCTGCCACTAAGACAGCTGAGATTGCAGAGCCCAGCGGGAGCGGACTTAGTAGGCGCAGCGTCCCATCGATGCAATATGCTAGAAAACACCTAAACCCAGTTATTCTTCCTACCGGGCAGATAGTTGTATTTGGAGGCAACCTGCAAGGGGCCGTATCACCTGTGCTATATTCTGAAATGTTTAATCCTGAAACTGAGACTTGGACCACATGGCCAGCAGCTTCTGTTCCAAGAATGTATCACTCTGTAGCATTATTATTGCATGATGGCAGGGTATGGACTGCAGGCACTACGCCTGACCAATTTAAAAAAGAGGTTAGAGTTGAAGTTTTCAATCCTTGGTATACTTCTGAAACAAGGCCCACTATTTCAGGTGACCCGACAGGTGGATCATATGGAGGAACAATTACCATTCCTACACCAAATGCTGCCGGTATCACCAAAGTATCGTTAATTAAAGTATCAGCTACCACACACCACTATAACAGCGACCAGAGGTTGATCTGGCTTCAAATTCAAGGCACAACCAGTTCAAGTGTTACAGTGAAAGCTCCGATCAATAACAAGCTGGCACCACCTGGGTATTATCTTGTCCATGTGTTAAATAGTGCCGGTGTCCCCTCAATCGGCAAATTCATAAAGATACCAGGCTCTGGCGACAGTCCTCCACCGCCGCCAACAGATACTATCGCTCCGACTGTGGCTGTCTCATCTCCTGCAAACGGTGCTACTATATCAGGTCCCTCCACTGGAGTGACGATCAATGTCACAGGAACTGCATCAGACAATTCTGGTGGTAGTGGAATTCAAAAGGTAGAAGTCCAGGTTGGATCGGCAAATCAATTCAAATTAGCAACACCTACTGGACCGGGAGGGAGCGGAGACTGGTCAACATGGTCCGCTTCAGATACTGTTACTACACAGGGAAATCATGCGGTCACGGCAAGAGCTACAGATAATGCAGGCAATACAAAGGATAGTACCGTTACAGTAACAGCCTCATTTTCAGGCGGTGGCGGTGGTACCACGTATACCAGCATATATTCAGTGCTAGGTTCCAATAATTATGGTAAACTTTATGCCACTAGCCTTAAGAGAGCGGGAGAATACATGCAAAAGTCATCAACGCTTAACTCGGCATTGATTGGTCAGTCGGTAAAAAGAGTTAATGTTATCTTGAAGAAATCTGGCAATCCCACAGGAACAATAAGCGTAGTAGTGAGAAAAGCTTTAGGTGATGCTATAGGCCACACATTTGGAACCATAGAAGCTTCAACATTAACAACTACCGATAAGACATTCACTTTAGAAGCGGCCTCATCTTATACACTTGCTGCTAACGATAGAATCTTGGTAGAATGGGGTGGAACAACTTCCACTACTGACCAGGTATGGGTAAAGAGAACTGCATCTGACACATCTGGTGGCTTTGATGCTGGAAATACCAAATGGTCTCAATATGCAACAGGCTACAGCAATCAGCACGGTTACGATCTAGCAGGAGCGTGGTTTAAAGTAACATGATAAAGACAGCAGCAGCCGTTAAATCGTACTTTTTGGTCATTGTCGCTTTGGCTTCTATAGGGGGCTCTACTTTAGCGACTCCATATATCTCAAATATTGCAAATGTGGGTAGTAGTGATCCGCAGCCGTCTTCCTTAATCCCTGACGCATCTGCACAATCAGTCCCATTTAGAGTAGATCATCATGTCCAAATCAAGGAAAAGGTTGGTGATCCCGTAAGGATCGAGGATAATATCAACGACGGAGAGCAGCACTGTGAAATGAGTTGTAAATACATAGAATACAAACCAGGCTCTAAAGGTAGAGCAGGACTTGCCTTTATCACTGACGCGCCTGTTGACCTTTCTGGTGCAAAGAAAGTACACTTCTTCCTGATGGGTGAA
>OBLS010000525.1_pt1 | contig 13966 bp, 12 predicted proteins | sample 1519901 | NCBI WGS metagenome assembly OBLS01 (sample SAMEA3113585, study PRJEB22503) | soil metagenome | reverse complement strand
ATGAATAATAAACATATTAATAGATATAAATGCAATTATAAATTATAATTTTCTTTTGAATCTTAATAAGAGATGTATAGAATAATTGGATATCAACATAATTGATATTATTTTAAAATATTTATATACAAAGTATATCTTCTATTTTCACTTTTTTATAAATTTCTTATAGTTTGATAAATATATGTTACACTTTATAAGAATATTAGAGAAAGAATTTGCTGATGTGCGAAATATCACTATAGGCATTAGATTTTTAGATTACTTTTTCCTTGTTGTAATTAGCTTAATGCATACTCATCATAAGAATTTTAAGGCATTTGTATCTATATGACAATTCATGGCTATCCTCACTGGTAAAGAGATTCTAAATCGTTTAAATAAAGATATAATAATTGATCCGTTTGATATTAAAAATTTAAATCCTAATAGTTATAATCTAACTTTGTATGATGAGTTAAAATTTTATGATTGTGATCTATTAGATATGAAAAAAGATAATTCTACAAAGATAATAAAAATTCCAAATGATGGAATCTGGCTAGAACCTGGTGAAACCTATCTTGGTAGAACAATGGAGTATACCATTACTAAAAATTTAGTTCCAATTATCAAAACACGTTCTTCTATAGCAAGACTTCATATCAATATAATTAATAGTGCAGGCTTTGGTGATATAGGGTATTCTGGTCATTGGACAATTCCTATATCAGTTATTAAAAAAACAAAAATTTATCCTTTTGTTACTATTTGTCAAATTTATTATAATGATATTACTGGTGAAATTGATAGAGAATATAATACTAACAATAAGTATCAAAACAGTAGAGATATAATGACATCAAGAATCTATCAAGAATTTGAAATTGGAACATAAAAAAGAGACTTTAAAAGGATAATTATCAAGATAAAATGTAGAAAAAAATTGCTAGTATATTATATAATAATACGATTTAACTAAAAGCCATTCTGATAGAAAGATAAGATAATTAGTATTTTATTTAACAGTTTCATACTATTGTTGCTTATTTATCCCATGCCTACGTCAGGAATATTGTCAATATTCAAAGTAATATATTGTATTGTGACTTCTATTTATTATGGAAAATAATGCCATGCTTATAGAGAGTCAGGCAGAAGAATTAAAACTAAGAGCTCGAACCGATTCTGTGAGATATGATCCCCTATTTAAAGTTGGAACTGAAGTTGAAGCCTGTTTGTTAGATGGCAATGGAGAACCTGTAAATGCTTCTCCTCTAATTGAAGAATTAGTAAATTCTCAATTTTTTCAAAATTCTGGATGTATGATAGATTATGAGTATGGCTCATGCCAATTTGAATTTAAAACTCCTCCGATATCTTTTACAAATTTGTTAGACCTCGAGGTATTATATGAAGATTTTATAATTGAACATTTAGAAAAAACCATCCAAAAAGTTTATAAAAATAAAATAGTTATTCCTGTCTTTCTTGGTGCCAATCCTTCTCCAAATATTCTTCAAGATAATATAATAACAAATAAAGAAAGGTATAAGAAGTTCTTTGAATGGCAAAGTAAATTTTCTGATATAGAGTTAGATGGCAGAAAATTTAAAGCTGCACATATTCCTGCAGCAATTCAGGGTTTTCATTTTCATCTACAGGGAAGAAATCCTACCTATGCAGTTTTGATGTTTAACCATATTTTAAATCTTATCTCATCTGCAATAGTACTTGGGGCTAATAGCAAACTTTTTGCTGGGAAAGTATTTTCTTTTCATGAACCACGTATATACCTATATGATCATTCTGAGCAACAAAATTCAGGATTTCCTGCAATTGCCACATACCTAAATAATATAGACGATTATATTGATTATATAAAATCAAGAAAACCTATAATTGCAAAAGATTACTTTGAGCTTGAAAAAGAAAGGCATGATGATGTACGAATACGTTTGAATTCTGAATTTTATCGTGTTGAAACAAGGATAGTATCAGTACAGGCAACACCAAAAGCATTGATGGCTATGATTGAATTTTTTGTTGGATATCTATATAAGGCTATTCTTGAAGAGTCATATGGCCAGAAATTGTTAAGAAACCTTTCCATGTTAAGAGAAGAAAGACAAGCTTCTGTACAATCAGGTTTCAATGCTTCATCTCATTTTCATATGGTAGATACAATAACAGTTCAGCTTGACTATGCCCGAAAAGGATTATCTGATTTAAATGTTAAACCTGAATTTTTAAATGTCCTAGATGGGAGAGTAAAAAATAGAATATCACCAAGCGAATATGTTGCCACTTTATGGGATGAGAAATTTAATGGATCTATTAATCAAACAGTATTTGAGATAATTTCTCATATGTGGGAGAGAACAAAAAATAACCGTCCAATAATGTAGCATAGGTGTTAGCTAGAATAAAGTACTATGAATTATTAATTATTTATTTTTAGTGATATTTACAAATTTAAATATATATCCTCTAAACTCATAAGAGTAGTCAATTTGAAAAATATTAGCTCTATAATTGATTCAAATATGAATGATCTGGTTTCAGACCTTCAACTTTTAATAAGGCAGCCAAGTGTTTCCGCCAAGAAAAATGGGTTGCTTGAATGTTCTCATTTAGTAAAAAAAATAATGGAAAAAGCCGGGATAGAAACCGTGTTGCTTTCTCTTCAAGAAAATAATACTAATTATAAAAATAACAATCTCAAAATAGATTCTGAAATTGATGATATTTGTTCTAGACCTCCATTAATATACGGAGAAGTTAAATCAAAAAGAAATCCCAATGGGAAGACTCTTTTATTTTATAACCATTATGATGTACAACCAGAAGATCCTATAGAATTATGGGAAAATAAAGAACCTTTTAGTGGGAGAGTCAATGGAAATTATATTTATGGAAGAGGATCATCCGATGATAAAGGAGAATTAATAACTAGAATAAAAGCGGTTGAATATCTTTTAAAAAGTTATGGAGATGTTCCATGTAATATAAAATTTATAGTTGAAGGTGAAGAGGAAATTGGAAGCCCAAACTTAGAAAAGTTTCTTTTACAATATAAAGAAAAACTAAAGTGTGATGGTGTAATATGGGAATTTGGTTACATAGACGAAAAAGATAGACCCATTATTATGTTAGGAGTTAAAGGTATTTTATTTGTTGAACTTGTATTTAAAGGAGGACCGTCACGTGAGGTTCACTCAAGTCTTGCAACACTCATAGAAAATCCTGCTTGGATCCTTGTGGATGCACTCAAAACACTACGCAATAAAGATGGAAGAATTTTAATAAAAAATTGGTATAAAGAAGTAAAAACCTTTTCACAAGCTGAACTCGATATATTAGATAAAGAACCATTCAATGAAGAAGTATTCAAAAAAGAATACGGCATTAGTAAATTTTTAAATAATGTAAAGAGTATTGATGTAAAAAAATTCTTTGAAGGAACACCAACATGTAATATAAGCAGTCTAATAGCTGGGTATAGTGGAGAAGGATCCAAAACAATAATTCCATATAAAGCTATTGCAAAATTAGATTTTCGTTTAGTACCCGATATGGATCCAATTGTGCAGTTTAAAAGACTTTGTGACCATTTTAGAAATCATGGCTTTACCGAAGATTTACTAGAAATTAACTTATTAAATAAGGAGTGGCCAGCACGAACAAAACCGGTTGATTCTCCATTTATAAAAGTTGTTGAAGAATCTGCTACCGTTGTATTTGGTTCTGTAATAAAAAGTATATCATCGGCAGCAACTGGACCTATGCATTACTTTTTGAACCTCCTAGATGCACCTTGTGTCTGTATAGGATCATCTTATAAATATGGTAAATCTCATTCACCAAATGAATTTGCTAGATTAGATTTATTAAATAAAACAACTAAATGTATAAGTACAATAATTGAAAAGTTTGGAGATTTAAACCATAACTAATAATGAATTCATCATTGAATACTATATAGATTTTATTCCCATAACCATATTGATCTAACCGTATCTGAGTCACTTTCATATATTCCTACAGTATTATTGAGAAATGCAAATGTATCATCCGTAGTAGAATTAAAATATATTATACCTCTATAGCCAGGATATCCTCCTTTTAATAAATTTGTATCATAAGAATTCCAATCTATTGATGAACGCCCATCTTCTGTAGAAATTGTTCCATTTCCTTGACCAAATACTGTTTTATTTTCGATAACTGTATTTAAAAAAGTTTCCTGATTAACCATTTTTCCTATACCCTTTATTGTAGCTTTCTCTATACAATTATCTTCAATAACTATATAAGGATGAGACTTGATTTCTTTTGAATTAAGGCATTCTAGTGATGTAGCTATATAAAATGGTTCTAGTTCATTAATTTTGTTGATTGTATTGTTTATAAAGATAGTTTGAGTAGTTTCTCCATTGCCATATGCAAAATTTATAATTAGGTTCAAAGAAAAAAATCCTATAATTAAAAAATAATAAGTATGTTTTTGCATAATAATTTAAATGCCATGAATAATAATAATGTTGCTCAACATATTATCAACAAATCAAATATTAATATAATATCTTATTATTCTTATAGACACGTGATATGTATATAACCAATAATGTATTATTAAAAAAGTAAAACTTAGACACTTATGTAAATATTTCTCATTATAGTTGTATTCAATCTAGTACATAATATAATTAACTTAAAGTTATAGAATAAAGACTGCTGCACTTAAAACGGTGGTCCACATTCCATCTTTATGTCCTTCTGCTGATTGAGTAAAATTTTGGGTCTTGTAAATTTTACCAGATAACCTCCATTCTTCTTTCTTTTCATTCCATGTTAATGAAGAATCATTTGGCAATCCCATTATAGTAGCTAGCATTTCCATAGCCATGTCCTCCGCATAATCGCCAGCTTTTTGTGCAGTTTCTCCTGTGGAATGATGTTCAGAAAGATAGCCATATTGATCATTATCGGCAGGATATGCTAAGCCTATAGAAGAGGCAATAAGTCGATTGGGTTCATTGGTTGATGATCTAGCCATTACCGCAAATGTAATTTGACCAGGTAAAAGATATTTTCGACCCTCTTGAATACTAATTATTTTACATTGTGGAGGCTTAATACTTGAAACTGTTACTAAATTTAAGTCTGAAATTCTAGCATCCCTTAATGCAAGCTCAAAACTTGTTAAATAATCCTTGTGTACTCCTTTACCTTTTGTAAAAAAAATTGCCTTGGGAACATAATTGACAGGATTAGAAAATATACTTGAATCAAGAGATTTTTTATACATTAGCACAATTAGTATAAAAAAGATTATTAAGATTTTCCTATTTAGAATTTTCAATAACAGTTTTCAAAACTATAATTTATTAGTATTTTTGGTCTTTAGTTTTAATTATTGTTGTTATTAATGTGTTTGATTCTCTTTCGTGTTAAAAGTCATTTATCTTTATTACTTATTAACAAAGGATATGATAAAAGTTTCTATACTAAAATTTACGGATAATCTCTTTCAAGGATTGATTATTTAATCTAAGAAAGTATACCTAATTTAAATTATAAAAGTTTATTAATTTTTTCTATCAATAAAGATATACTTTTAATGTGGCTTCCCGACCAGTACAATTTATTACATCTATAACATCTATAAAATATTGCATTATTCTCGAATACTTTCCGATGAACTTCATTTTTTATTGTATTTGGATCTTCTATAGTATTAAGCTTGGCGTTACATATGGAACAACGAAAACAATTTAGTTTAATATCTATAAATTTTATTGCCAAGTTGCTAAAAATAGCTACTAAATTTTCTATTTCTGTATTTTTATTTATAAATATTGATTGACAATTATATTTTTTAGCTCTATGAAATAATTCTTTATCGCTTGTTAGTAAAATTCTTTTTGTTTGAATTAGTATATCTAATATTTCACTGTCTTCTTTATCTAAGATATAAATTGTATCAAATCCTAGAATCCTTAATTTTCTGGCAATTTTTCCTAACATCGCATCCGCTATAAAAGAATAAATTTCTTGAACACTTTTTCACCACACCACACTAGAATTAGAATAATATGTATAATTTTAAAAAGATTAAAATAAAGAACTTAATAGTGAATTTGGTTAATAGTACAGCATTATTTTGTCTGTCTAGAAATAAAAATTTTATTATTAGGATTGTTGAGTCTTTGATTTAAGGACATTTAGCGCAGAACCAGAATAAAACCATTCTATTTGATGATGGTTGTATGAATGTTTCAAAGTAATTTCTTCTTCTCTTCTTATACCATCTTCTTCCTTGTGAATAATTTTGCATCTTACAGGTTTTGATGGTTCTAATTCATCTAATCCTATTATGCTTATTCTATCTTCTTCATGTATTTTATCATAGTCGGAACTATTTTCAAAAGTAAGTGCTAAGATTCCCTGTTTTTTTAGATTTGTTTCATGAATTCTGGCAAAACTCCTAGAGATAACTGCAGCACATCCTAGATATCTAGGAGTCATCGCGGCATGTTCTCTGCTGCTACCTTCTCCGTAGTTAGTATCTCCTATTATGACCCATTTCAGACCTTTTTCCTTATACTCCCTTGCAATGTGAGGATAAGACTCTATTCCTCCATTGAATAAATTCTTTCCATTCCCTATCAGTTCATCATGAAATGCATTTACAGCACCTAATAACAAATTATCACTTATTCTATTAATGTGTCCTCTATACATTAGCCATGCGCCTGCTGGGGATATATGATCAGTAGTACATTTCCCTTTTACTTTTGCAAGAATCGGGAGTTCTATAAAGTCTTTGCCGTCCCATGGCAAGAATGGTTCTAACTTTTGTAATCTTTCACTATTCTTATCAATTACTATCTCAACATTATCTGGATCATCTCCAGGTTCTACATAAACATCCTTGACATTTTCAAATCCCTTTGATGGTACTTCAGGAGCAATTTGTGGAGGTTTAAGTATAAATGCGGTTCCATCTTTTCCTTCAATTATATCTGTAAGAGGGTTAAAAGATAGTCTTCCACCAATAGCCAATGCAATTACAATCTCAGGACTTGCTATGAAATTCATAGTCTCTCTCTTTCCATCATTTCTTCCGGGAAAATTTCTGTTATAAGAGGTAATAATGGTATTTGGTTCTCCACTTTTGATTTCGGGCCTACTCCACTGACCTATACATGGACCACAGGCATTTGCTAAAACAGTAGCACCAATATCTTTGAGTATTTTTATTTGTCCATCTCTCTCAATTGTTGCTCTAATCATTTCCGATCCGGGTGTTACCAAAAGAGAAGTTTTTGTTTTAGCACCATTCTGGTCGGCCTGTTCTGCAATACTTGCTGCTCTGGACATATCCTCATAAGATGAATTTGTACAACTACCGATGAGGGCTACTGATATTTTATCTATGTAATTGTTTGTTAAAACATCATTTTTCATCTGTGAAATTGGTCGAGCTAGATCTGGGGTGTGAGGTCCAACTATATGAGGTTCTAAAGTTGATAGATCAATTCTAAGTACTTGATCGAAATATTTTTCAGGCTCATTTTCAACATCAGTATCCTGGGTTAAAATATCTATATTTTTGTTAGCAATGTCTGCGAGTTCTGATCTATCAGTAGACCTAAGATATGTTTCCATTCTTTGATCATATTCAAAAATTGAACATGTCGCTCCAATTTCTGCACCCATGTTGGTTATTGTAGCTTTTCCAGTACAACTAATTGATTTAGAACCAGGACCAAAATATTCTATTATGGCATTTGTACCACCAGAAACAGTTAATTTCGATGCGACATACAAAATAATGTCTTTTGGGGCTGTCCATCCGTTTAACTCTCCTGTAAGATAAATTCCTATTCGTTTTGGATACAAGATTTCCCATGGCATACCTGCCATGGTTTCTGCAGCATCTAAACCTCCAACTCCGACAGCTATCATCCCTAATCCTCCTGCATTAGGAGTATGTGAATCAGTTCCAATCATTAAACCTCCGGGAAAAGCATAGTTTTCCAAGACTACTTGGTGGATAATACCTGCTCCAGGTTTCCAAAACCCAACTCCACATTTTCTTGAGGCAGATTCTAAAAATTTATAAACTTCATTATTCTCATATACTGCAGCTTTGGTATCTGATATTCCTTCTATCCTTGCTTGAATTAAATGATCGCAATGAACAGTAGTTGGTAAGGTTGTTCGTTTTAAACCTGACTGCATAAATTGTAAAAGAGTCATTTGTCCAGTTACATCTTGTAATGCAACTCTGTCTGGACGTAGTAACACATAACTTTTTCCTCTTTCTAAATTTTGATTTACATCATCTTTCTCTATGTCAAAAAGATGACCTATCAATATTTTTTCACTTAATGTAAGAACTCTCTGATTAGTTTTATCTTTATAAATTGTAATATTTTTCCTAGCTTTATCATAAACATTAGAAACCATTTCAGGTGTAGTTTCTACATGGTTTATCATAGTCATTCTTTTTACAATATTATATATCGTTACGGATATAAGAAAATATCTTCGTAATTTTGTTATTAAATTAATCCTATAGAATTTTTAAAAGAAAGAGAAAGAGTGTTTCGTCCTCTTTTGGTTGCTTATACTTTATTATTTTTATGTTTTGTTTCTTCCTCTTCCTCTTCCTCATCCTCCTTTAAATAGTAATTCCGTCAGTTCGGTTCGGTAAACCATAATATTTCTAAGTATTTGGAAACTTCTTTTATCTCTTCTTTACTTTTCTCTATATGACAATATTTACAAAGCAATTGTAATTTCTTTTTTGATAATTCCGGATTAAGATAGAATGAATACAAGCTACTCTTGTTTTTCTTTTTTTGTTTATAACAGTCCCTATAGATATGATCTGTTTCTAATAGTATTTTTCTTTCATCTGAAATAGTTTTATAGTTAAGAGTAATACACTAATCCTCTAATAATTAAGTTGTAATCTTATTCTATGATATTATCTATTATCTCTATTTCTTTTAGAGATCTTTCTTTTCTCAGTTTTAGCATATTTTTATAATTAGTTTATGAGATCAAACCTTGTTATTAGGAGCGTTAGTAATAGTTATTGTAGTATTATTAATTATCTTATCAGTACTTAATATAATTATATATATTCTATAAAATAGGATTTTGTTAAATTGATATAAAGACCGGATGCTATCGCACTAGGTATACCTTATACTTCCTTTTTCCAACAGTGGAAATCAAACTAAAAACCTATTATACTAAAATAAATAATATAATTAAAACAATTTGGTTTACCTATCCAGCCGACTCGGTAGATTCTACTTCCCATTCCTTTAATTCATTTTGGAGTTCATCATCATGTTTAATGTCTTTACTGTTTTCTAGATTTTTAGTTTTCTCTTCTTTTTCTTTTTTATCTTCTGACATGTATTATTCATGAATTAATATGCAATAAATTGTTTACCAATTTATGTAAAATTAGTAAATCATAACTCTTTTGTCCTTTATTTTTTTTATAAAATATTTCTATTTGATTTTGATTTTGATTTTAATGTCTGATAGCTCCTATAGTAAGTCCTTGGATCATTTGTTTTTGAAATATTAGCATCAATACTAGAATTGGAACTAAAGCTATGTTTATTCCAGCAGTCAAGTATCCCCATTCGATTCTATATAAAGAAACAAATTCATATAATGCTACTTGAAAAACCATTGAATCAGGCCTGTTAGCCAAAACTATCGGGAGTATGAATTCATTCCATGAGAATCTAAATGCTAAAACTGCCGCAATAGCAAATCCTGGCATTGACAAAGGGATGGTTATTCGTCTTAATACTCCTAAATTTGAACATCCATCTATTAGTGCAGCTTCCTCTAACTCTTTAGGGATAGTTTCAAAATAGCTTTTAAGTAAAAATATATTTAAAGGAATGATTAAGATTTGAAAAGTCAATATTAAACCTATAATAGAGTTTAATAGTCCTATCTGAGAGAACATAATATATAATGGAATAATATTAATCACTATGGGTATCATAAATAATCCTAATACAATACTGAGCAAAATATTTTTACCTTTGAAGTCAAATCTAGCAAAGGCATAACCACCCAAAGCACTTACTCCAACACTGATTACCGTACTTCCTATACTAACTAGGAAACTGTTAAACAGACTATTGACTATATGAGGTTCTGTAATTACAAATAGATAGTTTTCAAGAGTAGGATTTTTAGGAATGAATTGTGGTGGTATAGATGTTGCTTCTTCATTAGATTTTAATGAGGTCGAAAGAACCCAAACTAGTGGTACTATAGTAATAAAGAGATAGGTAAATAGTAATATGTATATAACTGATTTTTCCGCATAGAACCATTTGGAATATGTAAATAATGAAGGATAATTTTTTTTCATAATCTATTTGATCTCTTATTATTATTATTTTTTATTTCTTCCAGCAAATAGTCTAAGGTATACAAATGCAACTGCTATATTCATCATAATAAGTAATATACCAACTGCTGCTCCTTCTGAGAAATATCCAAATTCAAAAGCTTGTTTATACATATATAAAGACATTGTTGTTGTTGAAAATAAGGGACCACCATTGGTCATAATCAATTGCAAATCAAAAAAGTTAATTGTCCAAACTGTTACTAATATTAAATTTGTTAAAATAAACGGTTTTAAAAGTGGAAGAGTTATATAAACAAATCTCCGAAATTTTGTTGCTCCATCAATAATAGCTGCTTCATAAAGTGTAGGATTAATTGAAAGTAGTCCTGCAGTAAGAAATAATATTGTGAAGGGTGTTCCATACCATGTATTTGCTATGATAATTATCCATATGGCTAACGCAGTATCAGAAAACCATTGAATAGAATCTAATCCCAATTTTTCAATTCCATAATTAATAATACCGAAATTATCATCAAAAAGAAATTTAAATGAGAAACCTGTAATAACTGTGGATACTGTCCATGGAATAATAAATAGTGTTCGAAACAGTCCTGAAGCTCTAATTTGTTGATTCAACAAAATAGCTATTAATAGTCCAATTCCAAACTGAAGAAGGACTGTTCCAAATACAAAAACTATTGTAACTTTGAGTGAATTGAAAAAATTAGGATCTTCAAATATGCTATTAAAGTTCTCAAATCCTACAAATTCCCATTCTTTTATTATTGTAAGAATAGATACATCATGTAATGAAATATATATGTTCCATATTAGAGGGAAGAAAAGAAAAAGAAATAATATTATTATAGCAGGTAATAGAAAAAGATAAGGTTCAAACTTTTTTAAGATTAACATTGAATTGCTTATGCAATAAATTAGAGAATAAAATTAGACCTGAATAGTTACCAGCCTAGAGCTCTTTCTGATTGTTTTGAGGCTTGATCTAATGCCGTTTTTGGATCCATTCCATTGTATACTTGTTCAATCGCATTTCTTATATGCTCTGCAATAATAGGGTACTCGGGAATATTTGGTCTTCCTTTTCCTAAGGAGATTAATGAAACGAGTTCTTCATAATAGGGAATTGTAAATTTTAGCTTCTCCGAGTATGGGCCTTCTCCTATACTTTTTTGTGTAGGCAGATATCCTTGTTGTAATAACATGGGAATCAAAACTTCAGGTTCTAGCATTATAGTAAGAAGCTCCCATGCTAATTCCTTATTTTGTGATGTTTCAGGTATACTTAATATCCAGCCTCCCATTAAAGTAGAAGTATTTGTTGAATTTGAATTGCCAGGGACTGGAAACATGGGGAACATTCCTATTTTTTCCTCTAATGTACTCCATTCGTTCTTTGGAAATTGTCCTAATATCCATGATCCTTCAAGCATTACTGCAAATTTTTTGTCTGCAAATTCTTGACCCCAGAAATGATTGATTTGAGGTTTAATTCCAGCATCTACTTGATCTTTTAAGAATTGAAGAGCTTTTACACCTAAGTCATTGTTATAAATAGGATACCAGTAATTGCTTTTTTTAGGATGTCCTTCTCTTTGTTCTAGTATTTCTCCACCTAGCATCCATAGATATGGATACCACATGTCAGGTGAATGGTTGGCACCTACTAAATGCATCGCTTGAATTCTATCCTTTCCTAAAATTTCATTGAGTTTTTTAGAAGAAGATATGTATTCATTCCAATTCTTTAACTGATCTGGATTTATCTCTGCTTTATCCAGAAGATCCTTCCAATACCATAATGCTCTAACGTCCGTCCATGCCCAAATTCCTTTGACTTGATCATTATATAATCCTCCTTCCCAATTTTGACTATAGAAATCAGATGACTTATTCCATTTTTTCGTATTGGATGTAAGATCTGACAAAAATCCCCCTTCTGCAAATTCACCCAACCATATCTGATCTATTGAAATAAGATCAATTGGAGTTTTTCCTGCCATTGCAGTAAGGATTTGAGTTCGTGTATCTGAATACGGTAACACTCTATAATCTATTATAATCTTTTTATCTGGATGTCTTTCATTTAATATCTTTGTCGCGTTCTCTAAAAGTATTTCCCATCTTTCCTTAGGTTCAGCAAATATGGCATTAAGGGTTATTTCTTCTTGAGCACTAATGGATATAAAATTTATTTTTGAAATAAATAGCAAAGATAACATTACAAAAGATATTATTATTAAAAATTTTAACTTGGACATTTTAGATTTATAAACTAAATCACAATTGATATTATTATTCATTATTTTGTAATAAATGTAATTTTTTAAAGGTTATCTAAGTGTATCTGTTGTGCTAGATTAGTTGTTGTTATTAGGATACTCCTTTCTACTATTGCTATTGGTTTAATTTATGTTAAATTTGCAAAATATATTAAATATTAGTTTTTTTAGTAGATTAAGTGAGTATTTTCTGTCAAGAATAACAATTAAAGATTTAAGTAAAAGTTATGGAGTTGTAGCTGCAGTAAAGAAATTTTCTGTAGAACTTGATTCAGGCAAATTTTTAGTCTTATTAGGACCTTCTGGATGCGGAAAAACTACGATAATAAAGTGTATAGCCGGGCTTATTGATCCTACAGAAGGACAAATTTACATTGATGATATTTTGATAAATAAACTTCCGCCAAAACAAAGAGATGTGGCAATGGTATTTCAAAGCTATGCATTATATCCACATATGAGCGTATATGATAATATTGCCTTTCCTTTAAAAATGAGAAAAGTATCAAAGGATGTTATAAAAAATCAAGTAGAAAACATAGCCAATTTATTAGATCTTCTTCCATTTCTAAAACGAAAACCTAAAGAATTGAGTGGTGGGCAAATGCAAAGAGTAGCTTTAGCTAGAGCACTAGTTAGGAAACCAAAATTATTTCTGATGGATGAACCATTGAGTAATTTGGACGCTAAATTACGTATGCAAATGAGAACAGAGATAAAAAAATTACAAAAGAAAATAGGAATTACAACGATCTATATAACTCATGACCAAATTGAAGCTATGAGTATGGCAGATCAAATTATTGTTATGGATAAAGGCTTAATTCAACAAATAGGGTCCCCTGAAGAGATTTACTATCAACCTCAGAACCTTTTTGTTGCAAATTTTATAGGAAGCCCGCCTATGAATATCTTAAATTTTAATATATCGCAAAACTCACACGATTTTTTTCTCAAATCTGATCCAATTAATATTCCAGTTTCAAAAATATATTTACCATTTTTGGGAAATAAATCCTCTAAAATTATTTTAGGTATAAGACCTAAAGATTTTGTAATTTGTGATAAAAGTCAAAAGAATGGAACTGATGCAATATCTTTTATGGGGAAACTCTTATTTACAGAATTACTTGGAGATGAAGTCATCCATGAATTTAGATTAGAAAATAATAGTTTAGTAAAAGTTTCATCGAATACAGATCGTTTGCACGATAAACAAAATGATGTCTTTAACTTGGTAATAAAATATAAAAATATACATTTCTTTGATTCTCAA
>OBLS010000524.1_pt1 | contig 13969 bp, 13 predicted proteins | sample 1519901 | NCBI WGS metagenome assembly OBLS01 (sample SAMEA3113585, study PRJEB22503) | soil metagenome | reverse complement strand
ACGTGGGCGGCGAAGGCGGCCCGCTGGGCGTCCCGGGGCGAGTTGTCGTAGTGGTAGTCCAGCCCCGTCTCCCCCACCCCGACCACCTCCTCGGCGGCCAGCAGCCGCCGCAGCTCGACCAGGGCGCCGGCGTCGAGGATGTCGGCGTCGTGGGGGTGGACCCCGGCGGTGGCCGACACCTGGGGCAGCCGGGCCGCGTTGGCCGCGGCCTGCCGGCTGGAGTCCAGGTCGACCCCGACGTCGACCAGGTGCCCAACCCCCTCGGCGGCCGCCTCGGCCACCACCTGCTCGGGCGGCGACTCCAGCAGGTGCAGGTGGCAGTGGGTGTCGACGAGCATGGGGCGAGGATGCCACACCGCCGCGCGCCGGCACCCAGGCTCCCTGGCCGGGTGGCGACGTAGACAGATCTACGGCATGCGTAGGTTCTGGTCAGCCACGACAAGACGGACCATGCCGACGGAGCCGGCTTACGACGCCCATGCCGGCAAGGGGGGAGGGCCAGACATGCGCACCCACCGTCGTGTTCACTGGCGGCCCTGGTGGTCGGGACCGCGCCGGCCGCGGGCGCGGCCACCTTGCCTGCCGGCTTCTCGGAGTCGGTCGTGTTCAGCGGGCTGACAAATCCCACCGTCGTCCGCTTCGCACCCGACGGGCGGGTCTTTGTCGCCGAGAAGCGGGGGGTGATCAAGGTCTTTGACTCCCTGACCGACAGCTCCCCGGTCGTCTTCGCGGACCTGAACGTCAACGTCTACAACTTCTGGGACCGAGGGCTGCTGGGCATGACCCTGGCCCCCAACTTCCCCACCAACCCCTACGTCTATGTCCTCTATACCTACGACCACGAGCTGGGGTCGAGCGCCCCGGCGCCGCGCTGGGGGACGCCCGGCGTCTACTCCGACCCCTGCCCCACCCCGCCCGGCGCGACCGGCAGCGGCGGCTGCGTGGTCAGCGGGCGGCTCTCGCGCCTGCAAGCCGCCGGCAACACGATGACCGGTCAGCGGGCGGCTCTCGCGCCTGCAGGCCGCCGGCAACACGATGACCGGGTCCGAGCAGGTGCTGGTCGAAGACTGGTGCCAGCAGTACCCCAGCCACTCGGTCGGCTCGGTGGAATTCGGCGCCGACGGGAGGCTGTATGCCAGCGGTGGCGACGGGGCCAGCTTCGAATACGTCGACTACGGCCAGACCGGGAGCCCGCTCAACCCCTGCGGCGACCCACCGGGCGGGGTCGGGGCCACGCTGACCCCGCCGACCGCCGAAGGGGGCGCCCTGCGCAGCCAGGACCTGCGCACCGCCGGCGACCCGGTCACCCTCGACGGCACCATCATCCGCGTCGACCCGGCCACCGGCGCCGGGCTGCCCGACAACCCCCTAGCTGGCAGCTCCGATGTCAGCTGGCAGCTCCGATGTCAACGCCCGGCGGATCATCGCCAACGGGCTCCGCAACCCCTTCCGCTTCACCAGCCGCCCTGGCACCAGCGAGCTGTGGCTGGGAGACGTCGGCTGGGGCGACTGGGAGGAGATCAACCGCATCACCGACCCGCTGGGCACGGTGGAGAACTTCGGCTGGCCCTGCTACGAGGGGGCCGGGCGCCAAGGTGGCTACGACGCCACGAACCTCAACATCTGCGAGAACCTCTACGGCCAACCGGGCGCGGTCACCGCCCCGTACTTCGCCTACCACCACAGCAACCGGGTGGTCCCCAACGAGACCTGCCCGACCGGGCCCGACCGGCAGCTCCTCGATCGCCGGGCTGGACTTCCAGTTCGCCGCCTCCAACAGCAACTACCCGGCGGACTATGCGGACGCGCTCTTCTTCGCCGACTACTCCCGCGACTGCATCTGGGTGATGCCCAAGGGCACGGACGGCAACCCCGCTCCCGGCCTCGTCCGCACCTTCGTGGCCGGAGCGGCGAACCCGGTCAACCTGGAGATCGGGCCGGGCGGCGACCTGTTCTACGTCGACTTCGACGGCGGGACGATCCGTCGCATCAGCTACACGGCCGGCGCCTCCTCCTGCCCGATCGGCCAGTACAAGGCGAGCTACTTCGCCAATCAGACACTGTCCGGCACGCCGGCCACCGAGCGTTGTGAGAGCGCCATCAACTATGACTGGGGCAGCAGCAGCCCATCAGGCAGTGGTGTCGGTCCGGACAACTTCTCGGTCCGTTGGGCCGGGACGCACTCGTTCGCCACCACCGGGACCTACACGTTCACTGCTACTGCCGATGACGGGGTGCGGGTGTATCTGGACGGCACGCTGGTCATCGACCAGTGGAAGGACCAATCGGCCACCACCTACACAGCCTCGCGCACGGTGACTGCCGGCAATCACGAGCTGAGGGTCGAGTACTACGAGAACGGCGGCGACGCCGTCGCCAGGTTCAGCGTGACGGCCGCCACCACCAACCGGGCGCCCACCGCGGTGGCCGAGGCCACGCCCACCACCGGCTCGGCCCCGCTCACGGTTGCCTTCGACGGCAGGGGATCCAGCGACCCCGATGGCGACACCCTCAGCTACGCCTGGGACCTCGACGGCAACGGGACCTACAACGACGCCTCGACGGCGACGGCCAGCTACACCTACACCACCGACGGCGTCCGCACCGCCTCCCTCCGGGTGACCGACAGCAAGGGAGCCTCCGACACCGACTCGGTAACGATCAGCGTCGGCAACGCCCCGCCCACGGCCACCATCAACACCCCGGCCGCCGGCACCACCTGGAAGGTCGGGGACACCATCAGCTTCTCGGGCTCGGCGACGGACCTGCAGGACGGCCCGCTGCCGGCATCCAGGCTGTCCTGGAGGGTGCTGCTCCAGCACTGCCCGTCCAACTGCCACACCCATGAGATCCAAACCTTCTCCGGCGTGGCCAGCGGGTCGTTCGTCGCGCCCAGCCACGAGTACCCGTCCTACCTGGAGCTTGAGCTCACCGCCACCGATTCCGGCGGCCTGACGCACACGGTGACCCGCCGGCTCGACCCGCGCACGGTGGTGCTGACCTTCCAGACCATGCCTGCAGGCTTGCAGCTGGCGGTGAACGGGACCACCGCCACGGCGACCTTCACCAGACCATGCCTGCAGGCTTGCAGCTGGCGGTGAACGGGACCACCGCCACGGCGAGCTTCACCCGCACGGTGATCGTCGGATCGACCAACGGCATCACTGCGCCCAGCCCGCAGACCAAGGGCGGGAAGTCCTACGTCTTCCAGTCCTGGTCGGACGGGGGCGCACAGTCGCACACCATCGTCGCTCCGGCAACCGCGACCACCTACACCGCCCGGTTCAGCGTCAAGTAGCGGGGCCGGGCCGGGGGCGACGCGGGAGCCGAACGCCGGGCCAGCGCGTGCAACGGGCCCCGCGTTCGGCCTCCAGCCGGCTAGCCGCAGACCGCGCCCTGGTCGGCCCCGCCGACCAGGGCCGCGTACTTGGCCAGGGCGCCGCGGGTGTAGCGCGGCTCGGGGGGCTTCCAGGCCTGGCGGCGGCGGTCCAGCTCCTCGGCGTCGACCTCCAGGTCGAGGCGGCGGGCGGCCACGTCGATCGAGATGGTGTCGCCCTCGGCGACCAGGCCGATGGGCCCGCCGACGAACGCCTCGGGGGCGACATGGCCGACGCAGGCGCCGTAGGTGGCCCCGGAGAAGCGGCCGTCGGTGATCAGCAGCACGTCCTTGCCCAGGCCGGCGCCCTTGATGGCGCCGGTCACGGCCAGCATCTCGCGCATGCCGGGCCCGCCCTTGGGGCCCTCGTTGCGGATCACCAGCACGTCGCCCTTGCCGACCCGGCCGCCGGTCACGGCCGCGAAGCAGTCCTCCTCGGAGTCGTACACCTTGGCCGTGCCCCGGAAGACGAGGTTGTCGTTGCCGGGGATCTTCACCACCGAGCCGGCGGGGGCGAGGCTGCCCCGGAGCACGGCCAGGCCGCCCTCGCGGGCGATCGGCGCGGCCACCCGGCGGACCACCTCGCCGTCCGGCTCGCCGGCGCCCTCCAGGTTCTCGGCCATGGTCCTGCCGGTGACGGTGAGGACGTCGCCGTCCAGCAGCCCGGCCTCCAGCAGCTCGCGCAGCACCACCGGGATGCCCCCGACCCGGTCGACGTCGGCCATGACGAAGCGGCCGCCGGGCCGCATGTCGACGATGTGGGGCACGCGCCGGCTGACGGCGTCGAAGTCGTCCATGGTCAGCTCGACCCCGGCCTCGTTCGCGATGGCCAGCAGGTGGAGCACGGCGTTGGTCGACCCGGCGGTGGCCATGACCACCGCGGCCGCGTTCAGGAAGGCGGCCCTGGTCATGATCTGGCGGGGCCGGAGGTCCAGGCGGAGCAGGTTGACCACGGCCTCGCCGGTGCGGCGGGCGGCCTCGGCCCGGCGCTCGGACACCGCCGGCGGGCTGGCCGAGCCGGGCAGGGCCATGCCGATGGCCTCGGAGACGGCGGCCATGGTGTTGGCCGTGTACATGCCGGCGCACGACCCGGCGGTCGGGCAGGCCACCCGCTCCAGCTCGTCCAGGTCCTCCTCGGACATGGTCCCGGCGGCCACGGCCCCGACGGCCTCGTACATGTCCTGGACGGTCACGTCGCGGCCGCGGAAGTGGCCGGGCAGGATGGTGCCGCCGTAGACGAACACCGCCGGCAGGTCCAGGCGGGCGCAGGCCATCAGCATGCCCGGCAGCGACTTGTCGCAGCCGGCGATGGCGACCAGGCCGTCGAGCCGCTCGGCGTGCATCACCAGCTCCACCGAGTCGGCGATCACCTCCCGGCTGACCAGCGAGGCCCGCATGCCCTCGTGCCCCATGGCGATGGCGTCGGACACGGTGATGGTGTTGAAGGTGAGCGGCACCGCCCCGGCCAGCCGCACCCCGTCCTTGGAAGCCACCGCCAATCTGTCCAGGTGGATGTTGCAGGGGGTGACCTCGTTCCAGGACGACGCCACCCCGACCTGGGGCCGCTCGAAGTCGTCGTCGGTGAAGCCGACGGCCCGCAGCATCGACCGGGCCGGGGCCCGGTCCCGCCCGGCGGTGACCTCGGTGGAACGGGGACGCCCGGGGGTCTTGGTGGATTGCATGGTCAGCTCCTAGCTGCTCTGGGCGCCGGCCTCGCGGCGGGCGGCGGCGACCACGGTGTCGATGAACGGCACCTTGCCGGCCCGGTAGGCGTCACGGTCGAGGCGGAAGCGGCTGGCCAGGCCGCGCTTGAGCTTGCCGTACTCCTCGGCCGCCTGGGGATGGCTGCGCAGCCAGTCGCGGAACAGCAGGTGCTCGGAGAAGTAGTCGCCCGACACCGGGACCATGTGGACGTGGTGGGTCTCGGGCGTGCCCAGCCGGAAGTAGCGGCGGTCGGGAAGCTGGCTCTCGAACTCGGGCACGTACTCGTAGCCGAGGTTGATCAGGCCGGCCACGGCCGGGCCGGCCCGCTCGATGTCCTCCACCCCGACCATCAGGTCGATCACCGGCTTGGCCGGCAGGCCGGGCACGGCCGTGCCGCCGACGTGCTCGATGGCCAGGGCCGCCTCCCCGATGGCGGCGGCGATGCGGTCGCGCTCGTCGGCGTAGCGGCGCGGCCAGTCCGGGTCGTAGTCGACCACCTCGACCGGCTGGGTGCCGCGGGTGGCCACGGTCAACCCGCCCGCCTGGCCACGTTGCCCTCGGCGTCCAGGCGCGGGAACAGGGCCCCGACCCGCTCCACCCTGGCCCCCCGGGGCAGCCCGCCCCAGGCCAGGTCGCCGGGCAGCCGGGCCTCGGCCAGCTCCCCCCGGGCGCCGATCGCCGACCACAGGGCCGGCGCCGTCCTGGTCAGCCAGGGGGCGGTGAGCAGGGCCGCCACCCGCAGCGCCTCGGCCCCGGTGTACAGGGTGGTGTCGAGGGCCAGGTCCTCGCCGGCCTTGGCCAGGTCCCAGGGCCTGCGCTCCGACAGGTAGGCGTTGGCGGCGCCGACGAACCGCCAGATGGCGGCCAGGGCCCGCTCGTAGGCGACCTCCTCGAGGGCGGCGGCGGCCTCGGCGTAGGCCCGCCCGGCGGCCTCCTGGACGGCCACCTCGGCGTCGGTGGCCGGCCCGGGCCCGGGCAGGACCCCGTCGCGGTAGCGCTCGACCATGGCCGTGACCCGGCTGGCCAGGTTGCCGAGCCCGTTGGCCAGGTCGGCGTTGTAGCGCTCGACCAGCGCCTCCCAGGAGAAGTTGCCGTCCTGGCCGAAGGCGACCTCGCGCTGGAAGAAGTAGCGGACGGCGTCGCTGCCGAACGGCTCCACCAGGTCGTGGGGGGCGATGCCGGTGAGCTTGGTCTTGCTCATCTTCTCGCCCCCGACCAGCAGCCAGCCGTGGGCCTGGACGGTGCGGGGCAGGGGCAGCCCGGCCGCGAGCAGGATGGCCGGCCAGGTGACGGCGTGGAAGCGGAGGATGTCCTTGCCCACGAAGTGGTAGTCGGCCGGCCACACCCTGGCGAACCGCTCCATGTCGGCGTCCCAGCCGGCGGCGGTCAGGTAGTTCTGCAGGGCGTCGACCCAGACGTACATGACGTGCCTGGGGTCCCAGGGGATCGGCACCCCCCAGGTGAAGCTGGAGCGCGAGATCGAGAGGTCCTGGAGCCCCTGCTCGACGAAGGAGACGACCTCGCGCCGGCGGGTGTCGGGGCGGACGAACTCGGGGTGGTCGCGGTAGTGCTCCAGCAGCCGGTCGGCGTACTTGGAGATGCGGAAGAAGTAGTTCTCCTCCCGGACCGTCTCCACCGGCCGGCCGTGGATCGGGCAGAGGCCGTCGACCAGCTCCTCGGGGCTGTAGAACTGCTCGCAGGCCACGCAGTACAGGCCCTCGTAGCTGTCCAGGTAGACGTCGCCCTGGTCGTACAGCTGCTGCCACAGGTGCTGCACGGGCAGCACGTGGCGCTCCTCGGTGGTGCGGATGAAGTCGTCGTAGGTGATGTCCAGCTCGGCCCAGGTGGCCTTCCAGCGCTCCACGATCTGGTCGGTCCAGGCCTGCGGGTCCAGCCCGCCCGCCTCGGCCGCCCTGGCCACCTTCTGGCCGTGCTCGTCGGTGCCGGTGAGGAACAGCACCCGGTCCCCGTGGGCACGACGCCAACGCGCCAGCACGTCGGCCGCGATGGTGGTGTACGCGTGGCCGATGTGCGGCAGGTCGTTGATGTAGTAGATCGGGGTGGTGAGGTAGAAGGTGTCCTTCTCGGTCACCGTGCGACGTGCCTTTCCGGGGGGGCAGGGCGAGACGTCAGGCTAGCATCATCCCGGCTCGCCCCGGGCGTCGAGCACGGCCTGGTAGACGCTGCGCCGGGCCGTGCCGGTGGCCTCGGCCACGGCCGTGACCGCGTCCCGGGTGCTGGTCCCGCCCTCGACCAGGGTGGCCACCTCGGCGGCCAGCTCGGCCGGGCTGGCCTTGGCGGCGCCGCCGGCCGGCGCCCCGGCCACGACCAGGGTCAGCTCGCCCCGCGGGCCCTGGCCGGCCAGCCGCTCGCGGACCTGGCCGAGGGGGCCCCGCAGCACCTGCTCGTGCAGCTTGGTCAGCTCACGGACGGCCGCCCCGGCCCGTTCCGGCCCGAAGGCCGCCACCATCGCGTCCAGGGTGGCCAGGACCCGGTGCGGGGCCTCGAAGAACACCATCGTCCGGGGCTCGGTGGCCAGCTCGGCCAGGCGCCGGTCGCGCTGGCCGGGCCGGCGGGGCAGGAACCCCTCGAAGCAGAACCGGTCGGTGGGCAGCCCGCTGACCACCAGGGCGGCCAGGGCGGCGCTGGGGCCGGGGACGACCTCGACGGCCACCCCCCGCTCCAGGCAGGCCGCGACCAGGTGGTAGCCGGGGTCGGAGACGGCCGGCATGCCGGCGTCGGAGACCAGGGCCAGCCGCAGCCCGGTGGCCACCCGCTCGGCCAGCTCCTGGGCCCGCTCCCGCTCGCCGACCTCGTGGTAGCTGGTCATGCGGGTGGTCACGCCCAGGTGGGCGAGCAGCTTGCGGGTCTGGCGGGTGTCCTCGCAGGCGACCAGGTCGGCCTCGGACAGCGCCCTGGCCAGCCGGGGCGAGGCGTCCTCGAGGTTCCCGATCGGGGTCGCGCAGACGATCAGCTTGCCTTCCTTCATACCAGGAAGGCTACTTGACGATCTGGTCGTACGCCGCCTGCCACTTCTGCAGCTTCTGACCGGTCAGGGTGAGGATCGACAGCTTGGTCGAGGCCGGCGGGTAGATCGACGGGTCGGCCGTCTGGTCGGTCGGCAGCAGCGGCTTGGCCAGCGACACCGGGGTGCCGTAGCTGACGTACTTGGAGATGCGGGCCTGCACCTTGGGATGGAGCACGTAGTTCATGAAGCGGGCGGCGTTGGCGGGATGGGGGGCGCCCTTGGGGATGGCCATGACGTCGACGAAGCGCAGCGACCCCTCCTTGGGGATGGCGTAGCTGACGTCCTGGTTCTGGTCCTGGGCCTGGAACACGTCGCCGCTCCAGCCCTGGGCGGCCCAGGTCTCGTTGGCGGCCAGCTCGTCGATGTAGGTGTCGGTGGTGAACCCCTTCAGCTTCGGCCTGGCCGACCGGACCAGCTTGACGACCTCGGCCAGGTCGGCGTCCTCGATGGAGTTGGGGTTCTTGCCGAGGTAGATGAGCGCGCAGCCGATCAGGTCGGTGACCTCGCGCAGCAGGGTCACCCGGCCCTCGGCGGCCGCGTCGGGCTCGAACACCGACGCCCAGGAGTCGAGCTTGCCCCCGGGCACCTTGGCCCGGTTGAAGCCGATGCCGGTCGTGCCCCACTGCCAGGGGACGGTGTAGCGGTTCCCCTGGTCGTAGTCGGTCTCGACGAACTCCCGGTCGAGGTTGGTCAGGTTGGGGATCAGGTCCTGGCGCAGCGGCTCGATCAGGTCGAGCTTCAGGTAGGTGGGGATGAAGTTGTTGGTCGGGACGATGATGTCGTAGCTGGTGGGGCCGGCCCGCATCCGGGCCAGGAGGTCCTCGTTGGAGGAGAAGACGTCGTAGTTGACCCGGATGTTGGCCTGGGCCTGGAACAGCGGGATGGTGCGGTCGTCGATGTAGTCCGACCAGTTGTAGATGTTGAGCAGCCGCTCGTTGCGCCGGTTGCCGGCGATCGGCTGGCCGTCGGCGGCCGCGACGGCGCCCGGCGGGTCGCCGTCGCCCAGCCCGGCCACCGTGCCGCCGGCGTACCCGGCCACCCCGGCCGCGGCCAGCAGCCCGGCCACCTGCAGGAAGCTCCGCCGCCGGACCCGGGGGTCGGGCCGCCCCACGAGCATGTTCAGCTCGGGCTCTTCCTTGCCGGCTCGTGCCATCTCTCAGCTCTCCTCTATCCCAGGCGAACGACGACCTCGTCGACCAGCAGGGCGTCACCGGCCGGGACGCCGTCGGCGACGATCTCCACCCGCAGCGGGCCGGCGCCGGCCACGGTGTGGCTGACGATGACCCGCCGCCACTCCAGGCCGGGAAGGGTGGCCGCGGTCTTCTTGGAGACCTCCTTGCCGCCGGCGCCGACCAGGCGGACGGCGACCTGCTGGCCGGAGGCGCTGGAGCGCACCCAGGCCGAGGCGACATACCGCTGGCCCCGCTCGGCCGTGGCCACGACCTCGGGCAGGGCCAGGCCGACCTGCCCCGGCTCGGGCCCGCGGGCCCGCACCGAGGCGCTCGACCCCGAGGTCCGCCCCTGCGGCTCCCGGCTGGCGTCGGCCGCGCCCAGCACCTGCCAGCCGGTCAGGTCCTGCTCGAAGCTCCAGTTGCCGACCAGGTTGCCGAACGACCCCGGTCCCGGCGGCCGAGAGGTCGGCCCGCCCTGGGTGGTGACCGCCCCGGTGGCCGGCGACTGCTCGGGCGCCTCCTTGGCCGAGCTGATCAGCCAGGTGGCCAGCGCCCCGGCGACGACCACGGCGGCGCCGACGATCCCGATGACGGCCCCGGCCGGGCCGCCGACCGACCCCCGCGGCGCCTCGTGACGGCCGCGTGGCCGCTCCGGCTCCTCGGGCACCGGCAGGGCGCGCTGGTCCATGGTGTCGTCCTCCACGAACGCCCATCCTCGCCTGAGCGTTCGGTCCAGGCACACCAGCAAAGCTAGGAATCTAAAGCAAGGCGATCTACGCAGGCAACTCTGTCGAGTTGCGGATGCAACTATCTCGCACCGGCTCTGACCTGCGAGGAAGCAGCAGGCAGACGTCCCCGAACTCGTGCCAGAGGTACCCGGAGGCCAGTGCCGCAGCATAGGCCCGGTCGAGCGCCGGGCGGTCGAGGAAGGCCGCCAGCAGGTCGAGGTGGCTGGCCTCCGGCTCGTGCAGGCCGGTGAGGAGCCCGTCCACCACCACCAGCCGGTAGCCCGGCCCGATCCGCAGCCGGCTCACCCCGGCCCCGGCCCGGACGGTGCCGCCGGCGGCGGCCGTCTCCAGGGTCCGGACCACGGTGGTGCCGACGGCGACCACCCGGCCGCCGGCGGCCCGGCAGGCGGCCACCGCGGCCGCGGTCGCCTCCGGCACCAGGTAGGGCTCGGCCGGCACGTAGCGGCGGTCGGTGGCCGGGTCGCCGTAGGTGGACAGCCCGGCGTGCAGGCTGATGGTGGCCAGGCCGATGCCCCGGTCGCGCAGGTCGCGCAGGGTCTGCACGGTGAACGGGCGCCCGGCGCTGGCCATCTCGGCCGACCCGGGCCCGGCCGCGAACATCGTCTGGTAGTGGTGCAGCGGCCAGGCCTCCGGCACGTACGCGTAGCGCACCGGCCGCCCGGCCCGGTGCAGGGCCTCGGCCAGCCGCTCCCCGGCCCGGTCGAAGGCCAGCCAGTGAAGCGGCCCGGCCTCCTCGTGCCGCCCGAGCACGGTCGCCCCCAGCCCGCCCGCGAACCCGATCCGCTCCCCCGCCGCCACCACCGGGGCCGCCGGCCGGGCGTCGGTCGGCACCAGCGCCGGGTCGGTGCCGTCCCCCGGCACCCCCAGCACCAGCGCCGCCCAGCGGTCGCCGTCGCGGGCGGCCAGCCGGACCTCGAGCGGCTCCCCGCCGGCGGTGCGGCCGAGCAGGCTGGCCGGGAGGGTGCGGGAGTCGTTCACCACCAGCAGGTCGCCCGGCTCCAGCAGCCGGGGCAGCTGGTGGAAGCGGTGGTGCTCGACCGCTCCGGTGGCCCGGTCGACCGCCAGCAGCCGGACGTGGTCGCGGCGCAGGCCCCGGGCCTCGGGGGGCGCCGCCGCCTCCAGCTCCGGCGGGAGCCGGAACCGGACCGCGCTGCGCACCGCTGCTCCTAGGCCTGGGCGGAGGCGAACCCGGCCGCCTCCAGGCGCCGGCCGCTGTCGCCGTCGCCGGCGGCCAGGCGGACGAACACCTCGGTGCGGTCCTCGGGCCGGGCCAGGCCGGCCGGGTCGTCGTCGGGCAGGGCGGCCGCGTGCATCTCGGTGGCCATGTCGCCGGGGTCGACGGTGTTGACCCGGACCCCGCTGCCCTCCAGCTCGCTGGCCCAGATCCTGGTCATCTGGTCGAGCCCGGCCTTGGAGACGCCGTAGGCGCCCCAGCCCGGGTAGCCGACCACCCCGGCGTCGCTGGAGACGTTGACCACGCTCCCCCGCCCGGCGGCCAGCATCGGCCCCAGCAGCGCCCTGGTGAGCAGGAACGGCCCCACCAGGTTCACCTCCAGCACCCGGCGGAGCGCGTCCGGGTCGGTGTCGAGCAGGTACGGCATGGGCGTCGGGCCGAGCTCGGAGGCGTTGTTGACCAGCACGTCGACCCGGTCGAAGGCGGTGAGGGCGGCGGCCGCGACGCGCTCCACATCCTCCGGCTGGCCAACGTCGGCGGCGACCGCCACCGCCCTGGCCCCGAGCGCCTCGACCTCGTCCCTGACCTGCTCCAGCGGCTCGGGCCGCCGGGCGACCAGGACCAGGTCGGCCCCCTCGCGGGCGTAGGCCAGCGCGATCGCCCGCCCCAGCCCCCGCGAGGCTCCGGTGACCAGCGCGATCGTCCCGGCCAGCCGGCCGTCGGACCCTCGGGTCATCTCGACACCCCCATCGCCGCTCGAGAACGATGCCGGCATGGTGCGCCCGCCCCGGGAAATTTGCAACATTCCTGTTGACTTAATCGCCGACGCTGGCGGCGGCGGCTGAAACCTGCTCCCCGGGCGCGGTGTTGGAGCGGGAGTAGCCTGGAGCGAATCCTCCCGTCCGACCTGCTGTGGGGTGCCCGTGCGACGCCTGCTCCTGCTGGCCTTCATCTGGGGCTGGTCGTTCCTCTTCATCAAGGTGATCCTCGAGGACGCCCCGCCCACCTTCCTGGCCTGGGGACGGATCGTGCTCGGCCTGGCCGTGCTGGTGGTGGCCATGCGCCGCCGCCGCGAGCCCCTGCCCGAGCGCCGCTACTGGGGCCACCTGCTGGTCCTCGGGCTGGCCATGAGCGTCCTGCCGTTCATGCTGATCGGCTGGGGCGAGGAGCACATCAGCTCGGCCCTGGCCTCGGTCCTGAACGCCTGCACGCCCCTGTTCGCGGCCGGGTTCGCGGCCGGCCTGCTCGGCGAGCGCCTGCGCCCGCCCCAGCTGGCCGGCGTGGCCGTCGGCTTCCTCGGCGTGGCCGTGGTCGCCGGGGTCGGCGGCGGCGACCTCGCCGGCAGCTCCCTGCTCGGCTCGGCCGCGGTCGTCCTGGCCGGCGCCGGCTACGGCTTCGGGTTCGCCTACGCCAACCGCTTCACCACCGGCCTGTCCGCCCTCCAGCTCTCCTTCGGCCAGCTGCTGGCCGCCACCGTCGCCCTCGCCCCGGTGGCCGCCGTCGACGTCGCCGCCGGCCGGGTCGCCCTCGGCCCCCAGGCCGCCCTCTGCCTGCTCCTCCTCGGCACCCTGGGCACCGGCTACGCCTACCTGCTCAACTACCGCACCCTCCAGGAGAGCGGCGCCACCGTCGCCTCCCTGGTCACCTACCTCGTCCCCCTGGTCGCGGTCGCCGCCGGCGTGGTCGTCCTGGGCGAGCCCTTCTCCCTCCGCCTCGTCCTCGGCGGCCTGATCGTGGTCCTGGGCGTCGCCCTCGTCCAAGGCCGCCTCTTCGGCCCCCGCCCCGCCCCCCAGCCGGTCCCCGAGCCGGCAACCTGCGACTGACGGCCGGGTCAGGACGGGGTGGTGTCGACGACCACCTGGATGCCGAGCTGGCCGGGGCCGGAGCGGCGCAGCAGGTAGCGGTAGGAGGTGTGCTGGCCGGCCTGGCCGGCCTCGTCCAGGTAGGCCCAGCGGACGTCGGCCAGGGTGAGGGTCGCGGTCAGGGGGTCGGCGGCGCGCAGCTCGGGCCGGATGTCGACCAGGCCCTTGGCCCGGTAGGCGTCGGCGGCACCGGCGAAGGCGGCCTCGACCTGGGCCGCCTCGGCGACCGGGATGGCGCCGCTGTCCCCGACCACCAGGGCGGGCAGCGCGTAGCAGGCGGCGATCGCCGCCAGGTCCCCGGCGGCCAGGGCCTCGGCGTAGCGGTCGAGGAAGGCGGTGATCTCGGATGGCGGTGTCGTGTCCATGCCCGGACCCTACGATGGGAGCCCGGCACGCCGGCGCCGGTCTTCTCGAGAAAGGTCCCAAGCCATGGCACGGGCCCGCCCGGTGGCACCGACCCAGCCCCACCTGGCCAGGCTCCGGGTCGACCGCCAGCACCGCCTGATCGAGGAGCTGCGCCTGGCCAGCGGCCGCCACGCCACCGCCGAGCAGCTGCGACGCCGGCCTCCCTATCACCTCCCGCCGAGGCCCCGGCGGCGGCTTCCGCCTCGACGTCCCCCCGACCGTCCCCCCGGTCCACCTCTCCCCGGGCGAGATCGCCGCCCTGGTCGCCTCCCTCGCCTCCGTCGGCCCCTACATCTCGGCCACCGCCCACTCCGCCCTCACCCACCTCCTCCAGGCCCTCCACCCCAAGGACCAGGCTCCAGGGTGAGTTCGCGCCCCCAAACGCCAGCCCCCCGTCTGCTACCATCCCAAACGCTCACCTGGGGGTGTAGCTCAGTCCGGCAGAGCGCCTCCCTCGCACGGAGGAAGCCAGGGGTTCAAATCCCCTCACCTCCACCCC
>OBLS010000523.1_pt1 | contig 13973 bp, 11 predicted proteins | sample 1519901 | NCBI WGS metagenome assembly OBLS01 (sample SAMEA3113585, study PRJEB22503) | soil metagenome | reverse complement strand
AAGCGGTAAGCAGTGAGCGGGGCCGGCCGGTAGAATGCAGACGGGTGGCCCCGCTTACCGTTCCCCGCTCACCGCTTACGTTTTTTCGGAGTCACATGGACATTCTATTGATGGGCCCTCCGGGCGCGGGCAAGGGCACCCAGGGCGCATTGCTGGCCGAGGAGCGCGGCGTACCCAAGTTCGCAACGGGAGATTTGTTGCGCGATGCGGTGAAGCGAGGGACTCCGTTGGGAATCCAGGCCAAGGAGCTCATGGAGGCAGGTCACCTGGTAAGTGATGACCTCATTCTCGGGATCGTTCGCGAGGAGCTGAGCAAGCCGGCAGCGCGTAACGGGGTAATCTTCGATGGTGTGGTGCGGACGATTCCCCAGGCCGAGGGCGTGGAGCGTCTGTTGTCGGAACAGGGTCGGCGCATGAGTGCGGTGTTGTTCTTCGATGTGTCCGATGACGAGATCATGGCCCGTCTGGCCAAGCGACGGGACCTTGAACAACGGGCGGATGACGATCCACGTGCCGTCGCGATTCGACTGGAGACCTATCGAAAGCAGACTGCACCCGTACTCGACTGGTACGAGGCGAGGAACCTGGTTCGCCATATCCCGGCTCGAGGTTCAGTCGAGGAGATCGCTGAAAGAGTGCGACAGGCTCTTGGCAAGTAACATGATCACCCTCAAGTCCCCCCGTGAAATCGACATCATGGGTCGCGCCGGCCGAATCGTGGCCGGAACGCTGGCCCGGATGCGGGAGGTCGTGCGCCCGGGGATGAGTACCGAGGATCTGGACGTGGAGGCGGAACGCTTCATTCGCAGCCATGAGGGGGCCGTGCCTTCGTTCAAGGGCCTCTACGGGTTTCCCAAGACGCTGTGCACGTCCATAGACGAGGAGATCGTGCACGGAATTCCGTCACCCCGGAGAATCCTGGAGGAAGGAAGCATCGTGAGCGTCGACGTGGGTGTTCAGCTGGAAGGTTTACACGCCGATTCGGCGACGACGCTGCCGGTAGGAGATGTTCCGCCCGAGGTAGACCGCCTGCTCCGGACCACACAGGAAGCTCTGGCCGCGGGGATCGCCGCCGCGAGGCTGGGTAATCATGTCGGGGATATCGGATATGCGGTACAGAAGGTGGCCGAAGGAGGAGGCTACGGGGTGGTCCGCGAGCTGGTGGGGCATGGTATCGGCACACAGTTCCACGAGGAGCCGCAAGTTCCCAACTACGGAAGGCCCAAGCGACTCGCTCGGCTGCTGGAAGGAATGACGCTGGCGATCGAGCCCATGATCACCATGGGTAGTCCGGCGACCAAGACTCTCTCCGACAAATGGACTGTCGTGACCGCCGACGGGAGCCTCTCAGCCCACTTCGAGCACACCGTTGTTATTACGGCGGATGGACCGAGGATTCTGACGGCCGCATAGTCGTCTACCCGATACGCTCCTCCAGCAGCTGCTGCACCCGAAGCTCGGCACCTTCCACCTGCTCCAGCACGATCCAGGCTGTATCCAGCATCAGTCGAGCCTCCTCCGGCCAGCGCGCGGCCTTCAGATTACTTCGAATACTCCAGTAGGCGCTCCGACCAGTCGCGGCAGCCAGCAGGCCTGCCGCTGCAGCGTCACCGATCGCGGTCGCAAGCCCGGAGCCGACCATACCCTCCGCCAGCTCGGCTACCTCGCCGGCCTGATGGAGAAGCTCCAGCTGCAGCCGGGCGGCTTCAACGAGCGCCGTGCGTTTGGCCGCCTCGCGCGCGGTTCGCTCGAACTCCGTTTCCTGGGGCAGTCGCAATGCGTCCATGTACTCGGCGACCGCTACCGCGTCGAGTGTGGCCATCTCCAGCAGGTCACTGCGCAACTGCTCCGCCTGAAGAAGCGTCTCATCGGCGTGGGCGTGCACGGCGGCGTACTTCTCTCGCTTGAGTGTCAGACCCGCTACCATGGCCACGAGCGATGCGGCTAGTGCCGTTGCCAGTGCGGCCACGGCTCCGCCGGCTGGCGTGGACGTCGCGTCTGCAACGGCGTCGGACCATTCCTGTATGGAATTGTCCGAGCCGAGTACGGCTTCCTCGTCCATCAGGAATTCCGGAGGTGACAATTCACCACAGAGGTACTGAGGGTTTCAATGAGCCAGGCGTGAATTTCCGAGTTGCCGGCCACCACGCTGGTATGCTCGACCCCGATATCCCGCCCACTCAAATCCGTCACGATGCCTCCGGCTTCACGGATCAGCAAGCTACCTGCGGCGATGCCCCAGGCAGAGAGGCGCTGTTCCCGGAGGCCGTCGAACCGTCCGGCCGCAACGTCTACCAGATCGAGCGCCGCTGCACCGGGCCGGCGTATCCCGCTGGTTCCCTTCGCCACCAGCGCGAACTGCCTCTGGTATTCCTCTAGACCTGAGGTGTCACGAAATGGAAAGCCGGTCCCGATCAAAGCAAATTCCGGATTGTCTATTGTAGATACGTGCAGACGCTGATCTCCCAGCCACGCGCCGGCTCCATTGGCCGTCCAGTACGTCATGTCTCGGGGTACGTCGAGCACTACGCCCGCGAGCAGCTTGCCATCGACGCTCGCGCCGATCGACACAGCATAGCTGGGAAATCCATGCAGGAAGTTCGTTGTGCCATCCAGTGGATCCACGATCCACACCAGTCCGTCCGTCACCAGCTCGGGCGCCAGCTCCTCGCCCACGACACGCGATCCGGGTTCGCCCTCGAGCAACACCTCCGCGATGATGCGCTCGGTGGTGCGGTCCACCTCGGTCACAAAATCCCGGGCGCCCTTGAGAGTCCAGTCGGCCGGACCCGCCGGGCGCTGGACGCGGCTTAGATAGCTGCCCGCGCATGTCGCCGCAGTCCGGGCCAGACGAACTAAGTCCAAGCCGGACAAAGTCTTGTGTGCCTAGTTCCGGGTGGGTAAGTTGCCGACATGCCACGCATATTCTCAGGTATTCAGCCGTCCGGCGAGCTGCATATTGGCAACTGGCTCGGAGCGGTGCAGAACTGGGTGAACCTGCAACGTAGTTACGAGTCCCTGATCTGCATCGTGGACCTGCATGCCATCACCGGTAAATACGACAAGGAAACCCTGGCCGACCGCACTCGAGACATGGCGATCGGACTCCTGGCTGCCGGGATCGATCCGGAGCAGGCAACGCTATTCATCCAATCGCACGTACCCGAACACTCCGAGCTTCAGTGGCTGCTGAATAGCGTGACTCCACTAGGCGAGCTCGAACGAATGACGCAGTTCAAAGATAAGTCACAGAAGTTCGAGAGCGTGCCGGCGGGTCTTTTGAATTACCCGGTGTTGATGGCTGCGGACATCCTGCTATATCGCGCGGATCTGGTCCCTGTCGGAGAAGATCAGGTGCAGCATCTGGAGCTGACACGTGAAATTGCTCGGAAGTGGAACGCGGAGTTCGCGGGCGGCACCAACTTCTTTCCCGAGCCGCACCCGATCCTGACTGAGGCCAAACGGATCACCGGCCTGGATGGCCAGGCCAAGATGTCCAAGAGTTTGGGCAACACGATTGGCCTGCTGGATACCCCGGAGGAGATCTGGCAGAAGCTGCGGCCGGCAAAAACCGACCCGGCACGGGTCACCCGGAAGGACCCAGGGAACCCTGAGGTATGCAACATTTTTCACCTGCACAAGTATTTCTCGCCTCCGGAGACAGTCGCCACGGTCGCGGACAACTGTAGCGGGGCAAAATGGGGATGCCTCGACTGTAAGAGGGTGCTGGCCGATAATATGATCGCCACCCTCGCGCCCATTAGGGAACGCGCAATGCGGCTCCAGGAGGCCCCGGACCGGGTCGAGGAGATCCTGGCCGCGGGAGCAGCGGGTGCGCGTCGTCTCGCTTCGGAGACGATGCGGGAGATCAGCGACAGGGTCAGGGCACCGTGGCTGACTCCGAAAATCCCCTACAGTGGTGGACATCCATGGAGAAGATCATCAAGGCGGCGGTTGAACGGGGCGCGTCCGACCTTCACATCAAGGCGGGCGACGTTTTCCGGGCCCGGATCAACGGCAAGCTTGTCGCTCTTACGAAGCAACGCCTGACACCGGATCAGACCCGGGCCATAGCGCTCAAGCTGATCAGCAGCGAAGAGGACCGGGCCAAGATCGACAAGCTGCGCGACTTCGATTGTTCCTGGGGAATGCCTGGCGTGGGCCGCTTCCGGGTCAATGTGCTGCGCCAACGATCCTCCTTCATGATTGTGATGCGGGTCATACCCTTCACCGTCCCGACGATCGAGTCGCTGCGGCTGCCAGACGTGCTCAAGGTGCTGGCGGAGGCGGACCGTGGGCTGGTGCTCGTCTCGGGTGTGAGCGGCAGCGGCAAGAGCTCGACTGTGGCCGCCATGGTGCACCACATCAACCGGGCCTTGCACAAGCATGTGGTCACCATCGAAAACCCGATCGAGTTCCTGCACCGGGACCTCCAGTGCTCGATCACTCAACGGGAAGTGGGTGTTGATACCGAGAGTCTCGCCGTGGGGCTCAAAGCCGCGCTTCGTCAGGATCCGGATGTCGTGGTGCTGGGAGAGATGGCGGATGCAGCTACCATCGACACCGCCCTCAAGGGTGCCGAAACGGGCCACCTGGTCATCGCAACGATCACCACTCCTGATGTGGTGACAACCATCGAACGGGTGATTGCAACTCTGCCTGCCGAAGAGCGGGAGATTGGACGGATGCGATTCTCGGAGGCGGTACACTCGATCGTCTCACAGCAGCTACTCCCGCTCAAGGGCGACAAGGGCCGGGTGGCGGCGGTAGAGGTGATGCTCGCGACTCCCGCGGTCCGTGAGTGCCTGAAGGATTCGAAGAGAACGCCCCTGATCAAACGGCTCATGCAGGAGGGTCAGAAGGAGCTCGGCACCCAGACTTATGAGCAGCACCTGGATGAGTTGATCGAGTCCGACCAGATCACCGAGGACACGAAGCGAGCCGCGCTGGCTACGGCTAATCAGCCCTTGATGGTACCAAAACGCTCCAAGCAGGCCTGAGCCCGCTCCCGGCACGTGCCCGCCTTACGAGACACCGCGCACAAGGTATTGGCGCTGACACGTGAAGCCGGCACCGCCGAAGCCGCACAGGCTAGGCAGTACGTCTCCGCGTACCTCGGGGATCTTGGCTACCGGGTAACAGTCCAGCCGTTCACCTTCTCACCTGCCAGCCTTCTCGCATTCCCGGTTTTCGGCGCGGGCCTTGGTGGTCTGGCGTTGATTCTGTTCCCCTTCCTCTCCTCGGATCGATCTCCGGCCTGGGCCGCTCTCGTCATCTGGCTTGCGGGTTTGCTCGCGCTCTCGGTATTGGCCACGGGTATAGGCCTCGGGTGGGTCTCCCTGGGGGAAGGTATGAGAGAGGACGCCAACCTGATTGCCACCCGGGGTGAGTCTCCGCCAGAACGGTGGGTAGTGGCACACCTCGACTCGAAGGCTCAGGGTCAGTCCATGGCTGGACGCCTGGTGGCGGTGTGGGTCGTCGGACTCGCTATTGCAGCTCTGTCGGGACTCGCGCTCGGGCGACTCTTCGGCGTGCTGTCGCCGGTGCTGTCCGGTGCAGGGGTCATTACCGGCATCATCGCCGGTGTGCTGGCCGGCCGGGGTCGGCTGAAGGGACGCTCGCATGGAGCCCGCGACAATGGCACTGGTGTGGTTGCCGTTCTGGCCGCGGCTGCCGCTCAGGATGCCCGCGTTGGTGTGCTCATCACCGGTGCGGAGGAATTCGGGCTGGTGGGAGCTCGAATCTTTGCACGCCTCTGGAAGGGAGATATGCCCTTGGAGTTCGTGAACGTCGACACAGTCGATCAGGAGGGCGACCTGTATCTGGTCAGCCACGATAGCGGGGGGCAGGCCCTGGCCACCGCGCTGGAACCCGCGCTCGCCGGTCTCGGTCTGCCCGTACGGCAACGGCGTCTGCCGCTCGGAATCTTCGTCGACAGCGCGCCCCTGCGCCGGATCGCTCCATCCGTGACGATAGGCCGGCTGACATGGCGGACCCTGCAGTGCATTCACACTCCGGCCGACACGAGCGACGGACTGTCTTATCGTACGGCCGAACAGGTCGGGAAAGCCATCGCTGTTCCCTGATCGAGATTATTTGACGTTTCCAGAGGGCTGCGATAGGTTTGCCCGAGGATTCAGGAGCCCCGCGAGGGGCTCTTTTGTTGTTTCAGCGGCGGAGCAAACATGTTCGACGAGAAGACCACCTGCATGGTGGTCGTCGGCGCGCAATGGGGAGACGAGGGTAAAGGGAAGCTCGTTGATGTGCTCGCGGAGCGGGCCGATTACGTGGTGCGTTATCAAGGCGGCGCGAACGCTGGGCACACCGTTGTCATCGGTGACAGCCAGTTCATTCTCCGTCAGATACCGTCGGGGATACTCCACCAGGCGGTCACCTGCATAATCGGCAATGGAGTCGTGCTCGAGCCCGAAAACCTCTTCGCCGAGCTCGATCAGCTGCACGAGCGCGGCATCGACACCACGGGACGCATTTTCGTCTCGGACCGAGCTCACCTCGTGCTTCCCTATCACAAGCTGCTGGACGCCGCCAGCGAAAAGAGCCAGAAGCTCGGTACGACCGGCCGCGGCATCGGACCGGCCTACGAGGACAAGTACGGCCGCAGGGGCATACGGGTGACGGACCTCCGGCGGGTGGAGTGTGCGGGTCATCTGCTGAGCGATCGGGTCGCACGGGCCAACCAGCTTCTGGAGATGATGGGCAGCGCCGAGCGAGCGTCACTGGACGACCACCAGAAGCTCCTCCAGCGCCTGGCACCCAGGCTGCTGCCGATTGCCGCCGATACCGGTCTACTGGTCCATCGCGCGGTACGTGAGGGACGCCGTGTGCTCCTGGAAGGTGCGCAGGGTTCATTGCTCGACGTGGATCATGGGACCTATCCCTACGTCACATCGTCGAACACCACCGCTGGCGGCGCCGCCGTCGGTGCCGGAATCGGTCCTACGGCTATCCACGGGGTGCTCGGTGTGGTGAAGGCCTATACCACGCGGGTTGGGAACGGTCCATTGCCCACCGAAGCGGAGAGCCCGCACGAGGAGCGTCTTCGCCAGCTCGGCGGCGAGTTCGGTGCGGTGACAGGGCGCCCTCGTCGCTGCGGCTGGTTCGATGCTACCGTGGTGCGCTACGCAGCCCGTGTGAACGGCTTAACCGGCTTGGCTGTCACCAAGCTGGACGTACTCGACTCATTCACCGAGATCCGGGTTGGAACCGCATACCGGCTCGATGGCCAGAGCTGCGAGGAGATGCCGAGCGAGGTCGATGCGCTCGGGCGCGTCGAGCCGATTTACGAGGTGCACCAGGGCTGGCAGCAGTCCACGGCGGCAGCACGCCGGCTGTCCGACCTTCCAGTCGGTGCCCGGAGGTATCTCGACCGGCTGGAAGCTCTGTCGGGCGTGCCGGTACGATACGTCAGCGTGGGAACCCGGCGCGACCAGATCATCGAAGTCTGAAAGAGCGAACGGTGAACAGTGAACCGTGAAGTGGAAGAGACAGACCTCCTGGTGATTGGAGCGGGGCCCTGCGGGCTGGCGGTAGGCATCGCTGCCGGGCAGGCGGGTATTCCTTGTGTGCTGCTGGACCGTCTGACCGTCGTTTCAACGATCGAACGCTATCCCCTCGCGATGACGTTCTTCTCGACCCCAGAGCGGATCGAGATCGGCGATGTGCCATTCATTGCGAGCCACGAGAAGCCTACCCGGCAGGACGGCCTCATCTACTATCGGCGGGTCGCGGAACACTATGGCCTGGACATCCGTCCCGGAGAAGAAGTCGTGGATGTCAGCCGCCGTTCGGATGGATCCTTTCAAGTTGAGGTTACCCGGCGACATGACGCGAAGCTGTACCATACAGCCGCCGTTGTGTTCGCCACGGGGTACTATGACAATTCCAACTACCTACGGGTGCCCGGCGAGGATCTTCCGCATGTCACTCACTACTTTGTCGAGGGACATCCCTATTGGCACCAGCGGGTAGTCGTGATCGGGGCCGGCAACAGCAGCGTGGATGCCGCACTCGAGTGTTGGCGTGCCGGAGCGACAGTGACGCTGGTGCACTTCGGTGAAGGTTTCGACCGTACCGTGAAGGCGTGGGTGTTACCGGATATCGTGAACCGGGTAAAAGAAGGGAGTATTGGCGTGCGCTGGCGGTGCCGGGTGCGGGCCATCACGCCCACGCATGTGGAACTTGTCTCGGACGCGGACGGGGCCGTCGAAATGCTAGCCACCGACGCAGTGCTGGCCATGACCGGATACCACGCGGATACCACGATGTTGCAGCGGCTGGGTGTTGCTGTAGATCCGGTCAGCGGAGTACCCGCGCACGACGAATCCACGATGGCGACGACACTTCCGGGCTGCTATCTGGCGGGGGTCATTGCGAGTGGTAACGATGCCAACCGGCTGTTTATCGAGAATGCTCGTGGACATGGCGAGCTGATCGTACGCCACCTTCTGCAGGCACGGGCCGGCCTCAAGCCGGCATCTTCGTCACCCGTTGGTCCCAGTGTCGCATCATCCCGATGAACGCCTGCGCGATGCCGGGGTCGAACTCGACTCCTGCCCGATCCCGGATGTAGGCTAAGGCGCGTTCGGACTCCCAGGCTTCACGGTACGGCCGATTGGTCCTCAGAGCATCGTAGACGTCGCAGACGTGCACCAGCATACTGGCGTACTGCGCGCCTCGCGCGTCATGAAGGGCAGGGTACCCACCGCCGTCGAGCATGACATGGTGCTCGTAGGCGACCACGGCCGCCAGCTCCATTGGCTCGGCGCTGGCGAGAAGCATTCGTGCACCCACGATGGGATGCTCCCGGATGACGAGCCGCTCCGAATCGGTGAGCTTGCCAGGCTTGACGAGGATTTCTCGTGGAATGCAGGTCTTGCCTAGATCGTGCAGCAAGCCCGCTACGCCCAGCGCCCTGACTGTGGCACCACCGAGCTCCAGATACTCACCAAGGGCCATCGCCAGCACTGACACGTTCATGGAGTGCGTGGTGGTATACTGGTCGAACTCCTTGAGCTGCAGCAGCGGCAGCACCATGGCCTGCTCCGCATGCATCGCGATCGACAGCGAACGCACGACTGCGTCCGCCTCCACCATCGGGATTCTGGAACCTTTCTGAATCTCCTCGTGCACCCATTCCATGGCTTCACGCTCCTCGTGAAGCGAATACATCAGTGTCGCTATCCGAGCCGGTTCGGCCCGAGGCGTCGCGCCTTCCTTCAGTGCCACCTGTCCGAACCGAATAGAAGACTCTCCCATCTGCCATAGGTCAGCCGTCGCTGCCGGGCGAATGCCCAAACGCACGGCGATGTGGGACAAGAACTTTCCGAATACGTCAGAGTCGACGGGGGTAAGAAACTCCATCCGCTCGATGCCGGCTGTTGTCAACCGGCTGCTCCATTCCCAGCCCTCGAGCTCCTGTACGACTTCCGCCCCAAACAGGACTTCGCCCGCGAGGAAGGTGAACTGCAGTTTCGGCTCGGGGTCTTGCAGCTCCCGCAAACGTTCCAGCGCTGAATCCACGACACGGGTGGTGGCAGGGTGGTCATCGCCATACAAGCTCATGGTTGCCAGAGCCTGGGACAGCGTGGTAAGGAACTTGACCGGATCGTTCATGCGGCTGCCGTTGCAGCGGCCCGGATCTCTGGATCCGAGTGCCGCATGGCGTGGGCGAGAACCTCGGACGCGCGCGGATCGTCCTTCCAGTACACCGCAAGCGCAGACAATGCAGCCAGCAGCTCCGGTGACTTGGGAGGCAGCCGGCGGCCAAACCACCTCCGCCGCTGACGGGCGTATGCCAACAGCACCTTCAGCGCTTCGGGGCTGCGGCTTCGCGAGAGGATACGCAGGGAAGGCATCCTCACGTCATGCGGCCGCGCCGGATCCACGGCGATCGTTGCGACCAGCGGAATTGCCTCGTCAGGACACGACTCGAGGGCCGCATTGAGCGTCAGCAGAACGATACCGTCATCGGAGTCCCGCAAACCCAGCAGCACGCCTTCCACCATGTGGGCCGATGACTCGAGCAAGAGCTTGATGCCTTCCCGGCGGATCCGCGGGTCGAGATGCGCAGCATAGCTCAGGGGCGAGAAGCCCTGAGGCCAGCTGCCCAGCCGGCCAATCAGCACCAGGATGTTCCGCTGCAGGTACCATGGCGCGTTGGGTAGCCTGGCGACGGCCACATCGCCCATCTGGGATCCGAGGGCCAGCAGCTGTTTCATGAGGGAGGCGCGAGTGGAGCGTTCGTCGGTGCGGCCGAGGTGATCGAGCAGCGCGTTCACGGCCTTGAGCCCGAGGCGGTTCACCAGGATCGCGATGGCATCGGTGTCGGGCGGGGATACCGCGAGCTCGGCATCGAGGCGATCGGGATTCGCCACGAAGCGCCAGAGTGCCTCAGAGGCCTCAGTCCGTGGCGCTGCATCCAGCAGGCGGGCGACACGCACAAGCTCTCGCCGGTTCAACATGGCCTCGGCGGCAGCGTACACCGACGGTCCTACACAATCCAGCTCCAGCGCCATCTTCACGATGATCTCGGGCTCGCATCCACCCTGGCTGTCCGCCGTTAAATCCTCAGGGGCATCGCGCACCATGCCTTCGAGTACAGCGGTGTACTGCTCCGGGTTGGGATCTTCCAGTTTCCAGTCGCCGATCAATCGGGCCACGTTGTTGCGCAGCGCTCCCTCAGCCTCAGCCCTGATGTTGACCGGCCCGCCCTGCGCGTGATGGGCGAGCTTGTGCAGCAGATTGAGCAGGTTGTGTGAGATGGTCTGATGAGACGCCTTCGCAGCCGCTTCCAGCACCTCCATCACGGCATCCGCGGCGAGAACCTGCGAAGCGTTCAGGACGAAGCGCCTGCGCTCGTCCTGACTGGCTCCCGTCTCGAGCAGGCGGCGAAGTGTATCGGGGTTGAGTGCCTGAATCAGACCAGACAACCGTTGGCTGAGCTGGTCGTCAACCGCCCCTTTGCGGCCTGACATCTCCTCGGCAACCCTGGACAGGTAGCCGAGAACCACACGATCATAGGCGACCTCTCCGGACTTGCGGTGGATGGCCTGGGCGACCACGAGGGGATCGGCAACTGTCTCCGCCGGCGCCACCACACCGTCGGTCGAGAGTGCCAGCTGGGCGAGCTCCACCCAGGCATCCCTGCCACTCATGGGTTTGGCGCCGCCGTCAACATCCGGGTCCTGCAGCGTGAGCCTGTCGTATCCGACCGGGCGCAGCTGAATGTGATTCCAGGGGCCTACCCGGTCGAGCCGCTTTCCCAATGGACCATCACCACGCTGAGCATCGGCGCTCAGGGCCGCCAGAACGTCTTCGATCTCGTCGGCCGTTGCCCCGCGAGTCAGGTGCACCGCCGCGATTCGATGCCGGTGAAGGCGGTGGGCCAGATCGCGAAGCAAGGCGTTCTTCGGGTCGGTGGTGACCCTCTCGATGACCAGCCGATTTCGGGCCACGCCCAGGGTCACCGAGTCACGGTTCCCGAGTAGCGCATTCAGACGTTGCGCAAAGCGCACTGCGGAGTTTCTGAGCTGCGGATGTGCTGCGGGGTACATCGACCGGTTGTGCAAGACGATCGAAAACTCAACCAGGAAGTCGGCGAGCTCGCGGGATAGCGACGTTACCCGTCTGGAGTTGTCCATCTCCAATGACGACGGCGCTGCCTCGAGGTCGGCAGACGGTTGATCGTCCGTTGGGCCGGGCTGTCCGCCCATGGGCAAGCCTCGTCTCGGCTGGATATTAGGGTTTGGGAGCGCACAAATTGGCAAGTTCCAAGCCGGGGAGAGGTATCGAGACAAGGTATTTGCCAGACATTACTTAGCCGGTCATACGCCGATCCTGGCGACGGCGTTGTCTGCGCCATCTCGCCTGAATTTGCCGGTTCTGCCGCGCTTCCTTGCCACGGGCGTCCGCCCTATCTTCCCCCGCTGATCTCAGGCCGCCCTTCCTTTGCGTGGAACTCCATGGCTGACACCGCCTTGATGGACAAGCTGGTCTCCCTGTGCAAAAGCCGCGGGTTCGTCTTTCAGTCGTCCGAGATATACGGAGGTCTGGGATCGGTCTGGGACTACGGCCCGCTGGGGGTGGCGCTCAAGAGAAACGTCAAGGACCGCTGGTGGAGCTCGATGGTGAACGCCCGGGATGACATCGAGGGACTGGATGCGGCGATCCTCATGCACCCGAGGGTGTGGGAAGCCTCGGGTCATGTGGCGGGTTTCACGGATCCGCTGGTCGACTGCCGGCAATGCAAAAATCGATTTCGTGCGGACGATCCACGAATCAAGGGAACACCGGGCCAACCTGATGCCCAGTGTCCGGTGTGTGGAACCCGCGGCTCGCTGACCGAGCCTCGAATGTTCAACCTGATGTTCAAGACCTTCATGGGACCAGTCGAGGATTCTGCGTCCGTCGTGTACCTGCGACCGGAAACGGCCCAGGGCATCTATGTGAATTATCTGAACGTGCTTCAGTCCTCGAGGCAGAAGATCCCGTTCGGAATCGCGCAAATCGGGAAGGCGTTTCGAAATGAGATCACGCCGGGCAACTTCATCTTCAGAACCCGTGAATTCGAGCAGATGGAGATGCAGTTCTTCGTGCAACCGGGAACCGATGGAGAATGGTTCGAGCGCTGGCGCGAGTGGCGCATGGAGTGGCATCGGTCGCTCGGCCTCGACCCCGCAAAGTTGCAATGGCATCAGCACGCAGGGAGCGAGCTCGCCCACTACGCGAAGGCTGCGTTCGACATTCAGTATCAGTTTCCGTTCGGCTGGCAGGAGATCGAGGGTATCCACAATCGCGGTGACTTCGACCTTGGACGTCATCAGGAGTTTTCGGGGAAGAAGCTCGAGTACTTCGATCAAGCTGAGAATCAGCGGTATCTGCCGTACATTGTAGAGACGTCGGCCGGTGCCGACCGGGTGACGCTCACGCTGCTGGTCGATGCGTACCGCGAGGAGCAGGTCGAGGGCGAAACCAGGGTAGTGCTTGGGCTTCACCCCAGTGTCGCTCCCATCACGGCCGGTGTATTTCCGCTGGTGAAGAAGGACGGCATGCCGGAGCTCGCCACCACCCTCTATCATGAGCTTCGCCGCGGGCTCGCGTGCTTCTACGATGACAGTGGCGCGATCGGACGGCGCTACCGCCGCATGGATGAGGCCGGTACTCCCTTCGGAATCACAGTGGATGGCGAAACGCTAGCTGCACGCACGGTGACCGTTCGGCACCGGGATTCGATGCAACAGGAGCGAGTAGAGCTGGACCGGGTCGAGGGCTATATCAAGGAAAAGTTGCGAGCAACTCCTGGCTCTTAGCTGCGAGTTCACAATGCGCCTCGCGGATTTCGAGAACATGGTGCGGCGCCTCTGCGATGAGGTCCCCCCGGATTTCTTCGACGGCATCGCTGAAGTAGTCGTCTCGCCGCGTGTGGTCCTGCATCCGGAGCGAGCGGACGTCTTCACGCTCGGGGAGTGCATCCCGCTGCCCGTGCAGGTCGGGAGTGGTGTGGAAGGCTTGCAGAGCCAGGTAGTCATGTACCATGGTTCGTTCGCAGCTCTGGCAAGGCTGGAGCAGGGTATGGACTGGAGACAGGAAGCGTGGGATACACTTACACACGAGCTTCGTCACCACTTGGAGTGGAGAGCTCACGCGCCTGATCTCGAGGATTTTGACTGGGCTGTCGAGCACAACTTTGCCCGGCACGATGGGGAGTCATTCGATCCCACGTTCTTCCTGAGCGGAACTCCCGAGGGTAAGAACCGCTACTCGGTCGATGACGACGTATTCATCGACCATATCATCTCCTCGATTCCGCGTTCGATTGACTTCTCCTGGCAGGCTCGAGAGTACCACTTAGAGATACCGCAGGACGCCGAACTGCCCTGCTTCCTGGTGGTCGAAGGCGTCAGTGATCCCCCGGCCGGAGAGCTCATCATCGTGCTCAGGCGGAGACCAGGGGT
>OBLS010000522.1_pt1 | contig 13976 bp, 10 predicted proteins | sample 1519901 | NCBI WGS metagenome assembly OBLS01 (sample SAMEA3113585, study PRJEB22503) | soil metagenome | reverse complement strand
GTGAACGACCAAGGTTTTCCCTCATATTTTTGATATCTTTAGCATATTCTTCATTTCAACCTTCATTCCATATCTATTTTCATTTAGCTTCATATGCGTATAGATTCTCAACAAGTCGCGAGAATTCCTAAGCATGCTAAATCTGCCTGAGATTTTCATTTTGATGAATTTATGAACCAAGGAGTAAATATCAAATTTCTTTAATACAGCACTTCTGTACTGTTTCAGATTATTTAGATGTTCCACGAATAATTGTGCGCACCAAGTAGATGGGACGATACCTTCACCCAACAACGCATAGACGGTTCCTATCGATTCACCTACCCCGATTGTTTTTCTGCCATCCGAAAACGGTTCACATAGAGAAGGAGGACTTATTCTAACTGGTCTGCCTACCTTGTGAATAATTTCGCATTTATACTGTTTTAAAAAATCTTCTAGGAATCCAATGGTGTACTTGCGTCCGAAATCACCAGCCCCTATATGAGCATATCCGTTACCAAGAGGAAAATACCAAAAGTAACCTGACATACTGGAAAATGCCTTCAAGTAAAAGTCATCATATGGATTTCTATTCCGATCATATTTCACTTTGTACTGTACGCAAGGAATCCAAGTCTCGTTGTTAACCTTAGGCAAATAATTCCTGTGAAATCCTGTAGCATCTACAATAAGATCAAAATCTGATTCTAGATTTTCCTTCCTTGGCACCTTTCCAAACTCTATGTCGGTACCACGTGTCATATCTTTAATGAGCTGCAATTTATCATAGGCAACCATTCCTCTTAACTTGATGTCAATACTGTCATCTATCAATTCTACCTTCATATTTTTACCCTTGTGAAGAACGTACGTGCCGAAATCTATACCGCATCCCTTTACCAAACCATCCATTACGTTCTCGCTTGTTGCCCAAGCACACACCGCATCATGCTTTGACTCTGGCATTCTTTCAAAGCCCTTTACTGTATTGTCCCCGTCTTGACTGAGTTTGTTCATGATGTATGCGCCAGCAACACCAATCCCAACTACAGCAATTTTCATACTTAATGCTTGGTTCACAAGTGACTAATAAAAAGATTGACGAGGTCCCCTTAAAAATCACGATTTTATGTAGATATTTGAAGGCAAATGGGGCTAAGAAATAGAATTAAAAATTTGTTATAAATAATGAAACATTACAACATTCATTGGAAGGAGCATGATTCTTATACTGCAAATGATCATGTCATTGACATTCGAAGTAAATACACCAATTAGTTCCTTCATACTGACCGATTAATATAAGAACTTTAGAAAGCTCGAGTCCATTTCAGCAACAAGGAATTTGAATTTATTATGACTATCCATACTAATTATAGTTTATACAAAGTGAATCAGGCTCGAAGCTCTTTCATGCAGTAAATTCGCAAACTGTCGCATATCTATTTTGTTAAATGGGCTGATTTTTCTTAAGGTGTCTATTTCCTGTCCCTCTTCTAACATATTTCGATTGTGCAACTCTTCTACAATTTTTTCCCTTAACCTAGGAGGACAGATCTTGCTATGATAAATACAACCAAGAGACCCAAAGAACATTTCTTTAATGTGGTCATCTCCTTTCTCTTCATGAAAATGAGGATTGCGCGTTTCTACCTGACAAATTTCTATCCCCTTGTCCATTGCTTCCTGATTTTCTGTGGGGAGAATTCCACCAAATTCTTCCAGAACATTGACTATTTCATAAGGTTCTACCGAAAAGCCAGATGAATAAGTAAGTAATTCTGCAAGCTTCATTGACATACAATGTTCACCTGAATTCCCGGTACGCATAACTTCGGTCTCAAAGCCTGTATAGTATGAAACTAAAGAGTTAAGATACTGATTAGTTATTTCAGAGACCCTTCCCCACTTGGAAAAGTACAGACCACTCTCTGAAACTTTAGGTTTATAGATCCATGAAATCCTAACCATCGTGTATGGGCTATTTGACATGGCAAGTCCTGATGCAAAAATCTTCACATATTCATTAACTGCGCCAGGAACATAATTATCTGCATCGATAAAGCCTACATAATCCTTCCCAGCCATCTTAGCAAGAAGCATCCCGGTAATCATACCTTCAGCTTTGCCATTTCTAACTATGTCATCCGGTCCAAAGATACTGTTATACCCGACCTCTTTGAGCGCATCTGAAAGTCCAGGATCTTTCTGATGCAAAATTAACGCGTTCTTACCAACGAAACGGTTAAACTGCTCCAACGCTTCTTTTTCCAATTTGTACCTATCGACAGGCTGTCTGGGACTGTTGGAAACAATGATCGTGAGGCAATCATGCGGGATGCCACTTAACACACCCTCTAGAAGTTTTAGACGTTCACCTTTAATAGGGATTACAATGGCCATTTTTTTCTCTATTTCAGAGATTTCTTCATTTCCAATGCTTCGGATAGTCTCTGAAGTGGGCCTCCCATTACTAAATCCAGAGTCTAACTCATATACACGCTGTACGCCGTGTAAGCTTATTGCCCCAAATCTCTCCGTATACCTGGGATGATCAAGTTTCATTTTGAGAAAGGAAACGTTTTAATCGCTTATAACTATTGGGAGCAATGTAAACCAATCAAAACGTCTAGCAGATGCACACGAATTGGCTAACGAATTATTCTTCAGTAATAAGTTTCGCAACATTTTAGCGACAACCTAAAAGCCGCCTAATTCTAAGGTACGAGTCAACCGGAAAGAACAAAACCATTTATTCTTTATCTATGAATTCATCTGGATTTGGTGGTTCTGGATTCAGACCCTTTCTTTTTCGTGTGTCTGCAACAAGGCTTCTTAGGATGGATTGCGGCACAGGCTGCCAAGATTTAAAATATGTGCTCCACAGAGCTTTCCCGGCGGTACCTCCACGCATGACCTCAGAGAGGTCAAACGTTTCAGAAGCAGGAACTTCGCCTTGTATGATGGTAATAAGTCCCTTCTGATCCACGTTAATCAATTTGCCTCTTTTACTCGAGAGAATTCCTGCTACGGTACCAATCTGTTCCTGAGGACATTTCACTTCAATGCCAAGGATCGGTTCAAGTAAGGTAGGATCTGCTATCAGCATCGAGCCAAGCATAGCCCTACGTGTAGCCGGCATTAACTGAGCTAACCCCCTATGAGCAGGATCCTCGTGAGGAACAAAGTGATGCAACACAAATTTGACTCCTCTCACGGTCTCATGCGCAATTGGTCCGGAGTATATAACATCGTCAAAGCCTGATCTAATGGAATCCATGGATTCTTGAATAAATTGAACACCTTTTGTCTCATCAATAAGCATATTCCCGCTTGCATCTAGAGCAGCGACGCTACGCGCCTCATCTGCACTCCATCCTTTTTCACGAAGGAGCCGAGCCATTTCCTTCTTGTCCATATCTTCTCTAATTTGTCCAGTCCTTATCATATCAATAATATCCTCGTTTAGCGGCTCCACTCGCATGAAGATCTTGTTATGCTTATTAGGAGACTTGCTCATGATAGGACTTGTTTTATTCCTGCTCGTTTCACGATAATTGATTAATGGTTGAGTCGTAGTGATTTCCAAACCTGCTTCCTGCAAAAGAGACGTAGCAATTTCTAGATGAAGAACCCCCATGCCTGCCATAAGCGTTTCACCTGACTCTTCATTGATCTTTACAATCAGATTAGGATCTTCCACTGTGATCTTCCTAAGTGCTTCAACTAATTTAGGCAGATCTCTTGGATGCTTAGGTTCTACTGCTATCGTTACAACTGGCTCTGAAACATATTTAATTGATTCAAAAGGTGGAATTCCCTTCACTGTAGAAATTGTTTCACCTGCGACAGCGTAATCCAACCCAAGTAGTGCGGGAATATTTCCTGCCGGCAACATGTTTACCAGTTCGCGGGTATTTCCCATATAGATATTAACGGATTGAATTTTTCCTGGCCGTTTCGCATCGATCAGATATACTTCATCTCCATCTTTCACGGTACCTGAAAAAAGTCGTCCTGTTGCAATTCTACCTGCCTGCGGATCAACATTTATCGTAGTCACCATCATTACTACCGGACCCTTATCATCGCAGGAAATGAGAGATTTTCCAATTTCGGAATTCAAATCGCCAGGCCAAATTTTGGGAATACGATACCGTTGAGCAACGTGAGGAGGGGGATGGTGTTCGACCACCATCCCGAGAACGGCCTCATGCAGACGTGCCCTCTCTGCCAGGTTCTTGATTGCTGCAGGGTCATCAGAAGTATAAGCATCGTAAACATCCTTAAAACTGACTCCTTTTTTCTGTGCTACTTTGAAATTAAATCCCCATCTATCTTTGGCTGAACCAAAAGCAACGCTGTTTCCTTGGATACTGACCTTCCATTTTTCTTTGAGCTCTGGCTCTGCGTAAATATCTATCAAATGATTAAAGTCGGCGATAATATTAGACAACCATTTTTGCATTGCTGCGGCATCTAATCTCAATTCTTTTACCAATCTATCAATCTTGTTTATGTACAGAACAGGCCTTACTCTTTCTTCTAACGCCTGCCTCGTCACCGTCTCAGTTTGTGTCATTATCCCTTCAACGGAATCTGAAACTACAACAGCCCCATCAATCGCCCGCAGTGCACGAGTAACCCTTCCAGTAAAATCTATGTGCCCTGGTGTGTCAATCATATTAATTACGTACTCTTTTCCTTCTTTCTCATAGTATAGAGTGACATTTGCTCCTCTAATTGTCATCTGCCTATTCTGCTCAAGCTTCATCGAATCTAGAGCCAGAGCCTGCCCTGCAATTGATGGCGAAATAATTCCTGATGCCGCCAAGAGGCTATCGCTCATGGTAGTTTTGCCATGATCAACATGAGCAATGACCCCAAAATTGCGAATCTGCTCTTTATTTCCTATAATTCTAAGGATATCCTGGGTTGATTTGAATTTAGGCATCTATTCAGTCAGAAAATTTTGCTGGAGGTCTATTAAACGTTCCTTTATCCCCATTAGCAGCATCGTGTAGCAACCGTATGCGCGTTCTAAAGGAAAATCACGTCAACGATGATATGTACTCACGTTATCTTGGCACCGAAGAGGAGTGTGATTAATGAATTTGAAGTAGGGAATGTTTCATTGAGAAATTCTCATAATATACCGATACCAAAGATTTCCCAAATGCATTTTGATATCGCACCTCGCTATTAGAACAGTCAATCTTCCCGCGCTCTTGTGCTCTGCAAATGCTGCTACTACACATTCATACATTTTTTGCAAAAATAAAAAGGAGCAACATGAGGGCTAACACAAACCCCAAATAAGATTCAGACTTTCTGAAAATTGGTAACATTAAGTACTAATTGGCTTCAAACTAACCTGTGAACACAAAATTATAAGTAAGGGGGATGAAGCATCAATAGATATATTCTGAATGAACGGCGAAAATATCCCTACCCGTAGGAATCCCACAATAGAGGATATATCCAATGCAAGAAGTTCACTAGACATGAGTATAAGAAAAACTCCATTACACAAATCTGATACTTTTTCAAGGATGGTAGGCACAGATATATTCCTCAAGATGGAGTGTTTGCAAAAGACAGGATCATTTAAAGTTAGGGGTGCTTTCACAAAGTTGAATTCTCTATCTGACAAGGAGCGATCTAAGGGCGTAATTGCAGCCTCAGCGGGGAATCATGGCCAAGGTCTTGCCTACGCTTCCTCTAAAGAGAATATTCATTGTACTATTGTAATGCCTAGAAATGCCTCTCCTGCAAAAGTTGCCGCAACTAGGTCTTATGGAGCTAGGGTGATCCTTTCTGGTGAGAATTACGACGCTTCGTGGGATGAAACTGTTCGTATCGCAAAGGAAGAAGGGCTAGCGATAGTGCACGCGTTTAATGATAGCCAGGTAGTATGTGGCCAAGGAACGATCGGCTTAGAGCTACTTGAGGATTTGAATGATTTTGATAGGATCTATTTGCCCATTGGCGGCGGTGGATTGGCAGCAGGAATAGCTATCGCAGTAAAATCAAAAAGGCCTAATGTTAAGATCATTGGAGTTGAATCGGAAGCATTTCCTTCAATGAAGGAAACTATTGCAAAAGGTAAATTGCAGACTATAAACGCAGGCTATACTATAGCAGATGGCATCTCAGTGAAATCGCCGGGGGAGTTGACATACGAATTAATAAGAGACTTGATTGATGATATAGTGCTAGTAGACGATACTTCTATTGTAAAGACTATGTTTCTGTTAATGGAGCGGGCGAAGATAGTAGTTGAACCCGCTGGCGCAGCTAGCCTAGCATACCTCATGTCCAACGGTTGCACTAAAAAGAATGAAAGGGTGATTGCGCTTTTATCTGGCGGAAATGTTGACATGTATCTGTTGGGACAGGTCGTAGCAAAGGGTCTAATGTATATGGGCAGAATGCTCAAAATATTTATTCAGTTGCCTGACAAACCAGGGGCATTGAAGAATGTGGTTGACTGCATCGCAGATTTGAGCGTAAATATTGTCGAAGTTGAACACGATCGGTTAAGCTCCAACATTCCTGCAGGAACAGCAGGTGTCTATTTGAGTCTAGAGGTCGAGGATATCTCGCATGAGAAACGCCTCATTGACCTACTTAAGAACCAGGGTATAAAGTTCCAAGTACTTTGATGATGGGATAAGACTTATTTTATAAAATTGAGTTGATGCATTTATTTGATTCTTACCCATTGAGAATTCAGTGAGAAATGATTTGGCCTGTTCTCAATATCTATAATTACACCCGCATCACAATCAATTCGTGCAGTTTCACAATTGAGGTTATATGTTTTACATGTGATTTGATCATTTTTCTAGCCCTGTTAGACCCAATGTTTTCTATAAAAGTTCTATTTAAAAGCATGTTCTCATTCTTAGGATCAGGTTCGGATTTTATAGAAGCGATTGCAAAATCGATACCTTGGACGACCAAAGAGAGAGGTGTTATACATCGGCATACATCGAAAATTCGTGTGGATGAGGTCTCACAGCTACTTCATTGTAGTCAGTAATTTCTTGTTCTAAGATCGCATCAATTGTATCATCACTAAATATTGGTTTCAAGAATTCTCTGTCACTCCGCAATTCCTCGCAAGCATCACGTAAACTAGTTGGCAGTTGTCTTATGCCAAGTTCAGTTCTTCTTTTGGGAGTCATTTTAAAAATATCCTCATCTATTGGATCTCCTATTGAGCTACGTTTGTTGACGCCATCTATTCCAGCAGCCATTATTGCTGAAAAGGCAAGGTAGGGATTACAAGAAGGATCGGGTGCTCTAAATTCAAGTCGCTTTAGAGCCGCGAACCTTTCACCCCTGTAATGGGCAGGGATCCTAATTATAGCCGATCTATTCCCAGTACTCCATGAGATATAGACGGGGGCTTCATACCCTGGAACCAGACGGCGGTATGAATTTGTAGTTGGAGCAACTATGGCAGCCAGAGCAGGGGCATGATCTAACACTCCACCTCCAAAATATCTGGCAAGATCAGAGACTTCAGCATATTTATCATTTGCATCAAAAAATAGATTCTTGCTATCTTTCCACAGGCTCACATTAACATGCATCCCCGAACCGTTATCCAACGCAATAGGTTTTGGCATCATAGTAGCAATCATGTCATGTTTCTTGGCTACATTTTTCACAATATACTTATAACTCTGTACCGAATCTGCGGAATTAACCAGAGTATCGTACCGAATATCGATTTCGCATTGGCCAGCCGTTGCTACCTCGTGGTGGTGGGCATCACAAACAATCCCAAAGTTGTTGCTTAGTACATCTACACATTCATTTCGATACTCCATGAGACTATCTCCTGGGGCACTGGGAAGATAACCTTCCTTTAAACGAAGGGCATAACCTGCGCCTTCTGCTGACCATGGCGATTCCCTGGAAGTGATCTTATAACTTTGACCATGATATGGAGTCATAGTATTTACTTCAAGCCTGTCGAATACAAAAAACTCAACTTCAGGGCCCCAGTAAGAATATTCGTATCCCTGTTTGCGAATATATTTTTCTGCTTTACCTGCAATTCCTCTGGGGTCTCTGACAAATGCATTCCTTCCCGAATTTCCTTTAATAACGTCGCAAATCAATCGGGCAGTTTGATCTTTTTCAAGCCATGGAATAGTAGCGTATGTAGAGGGATCAGGCAAAATTATTAGATCGGATTCCTGTATTTCTGTGAATCCACGTATCGATGATCCATCGACTTTTGGAAGCCCTATTTCGAAGTCTTCAGCGCGGAACATATTGGTAGCCACCGTAGTATGATGAAACCGTCCTGTTAAACTAGTAAACTGCAGATCAATGAATTTTATTTTATCAACCCTTAATCTACGCATCACCTCGCTTGGGGTAAATGACAGAGGTTCTATTTTGCCGTCAGTTACTTTATAAGGCAATGGAATATCCTATGATAGGACACATATCCCATAATTAAGCTTTCAAAGCATGATCCGATCGATAAACATATGTCAATATTATATAAGCGTGAGCTATCAATGTAATAACAATCCGCGTTCTCGAAATGCAAAAAGTAAGTTCTTCATAACAATTTTATTCTTTCAGATCAATTCCAATCATAGATGCCAATCCTACCGTTAGATACTGGCCGCTATGGAAGCAAAGAAATGCGAGAAATATTTGATGATAATCGCAAACTATACTACCAGTTGAGATTTGAAGCTGAGGTTGCTATTGCACAAGGCGAATTAGGAGTAATCCCAGAAAGCGCCTCCAAGGAAATTGTAGATGTCACAAATTCTAATAGAATAAGATTGAAACGAATAAGGGAATTGGAGTCAATTAGTGAGCATGACACCGCTGCATTCGTAGAGTCAATAGCGGAATTATGTTCAGATACGGCTAAACCATGGGTACACTATGGCTTAACGAGTAGCGATATAGTCGATACAAGTATTTCTTTGCAACTAAAGGACTCAATAAAGATTATAGAAAACAAATTACTCAACTTAGCAATGGTTCTATCGGATCGTGCTTTGCAATTCAAAGATTTGCCAGCAGTTGGCAGGACTCATGGTCAGCATGCCAGTATACTCTCTTTCGGTTTGAAGTTCGCGGTCTGGGCATCAGAAATTGTCAGGCACTTGGAAAGAATTGACGAAGGAAAAAAGCGCTTTCTGGTTTGCAAGACGCTAGGAGTAGTGGGAACAGGATCTGTAATGGAAGAACGTGCATTAGAGGTGCAGAGATTGGTCGCAGGCAGATTGGGTCTATTTCCAGTGGATTGTGCCACACAAGTAGTCCCTCGGGAACGATATGCAGAAGCTCAATTTTTCCTCGCTCTTGTAGGAACAACATTGGACAAGATGGCAGTTGAAATCAGAAATTTGCAGAGGACAGAAATTGGAGAAGTTTCTGAACCCTTCAAAAAAGGTCAGATGGGAAGTAGCGCAGTTCCAGTTAAACGCAATCCAATCAAAAGCGAGAGGGTTTCGTCTCTTTCCAAACTTCTGAGGGCTCTGGTGGATGTTGCGATGGAAAACGTTTCCCTTTGGCACGAACGTGATTTGTCAAATTCAGCCAACGAAAGATTTACCATTCCTATGACAGTTATTCTATTGGATGAAATGTTAAATTTGATGACAACTGTCATCAGCAATTTGGAAATTCACACTGAAAGAATTGCTTCCAATTTGAGTTTGACAAATGGTCAAATCCACGCTGAATTCGTGTTGGATCTCCTTATAAAGAAAGGTATTCCTCGATTCGACGCTTATCGAGACATTCAAAGAGTTGCTTTCTCAGCAATCGAAAATAAACAGTCATTTCTCGATGCAATTCAAAATGATTCAGAATTAGGAAAGCTTTTGACCTTACAAGAATTACTTGACATTTTTGAACCAGGCAAACATCTTTCAGCATCGACAACTATAATTCAAAACATAGCGAAGATGGTCTATGATGCACAACTCAAATATGCTCAGCATTCCTAAAATAAGATTCTGTTTCTATTGGTCGACAGCTTAAGGATATACTTGTTGGTAATGATAGTTCTGCTTAGTAAAATACTTATGAATCAAGGAACCATACTGCAAAGCCTTTTTTGGTTTCATGGCAGCTTCCTCTGGTACTCCCATATGCAATGCAAGCTTACGTATAATATGTTTCCTAAGCATATCTTCTTCGCTCTTTATTTTCTCTTCAATTGGTATTAGGTTGGCAAATTCGATGAACTTCCCTGACAGAAATGGTTTTTTGATAGTTACTCCGTAGTAAGAGGCTACTGTTGAAATTTCCTCCATTAGGAACAACTCATTTAAAATCTTTTCGTGTATAAGCTCCATAATGCTAGATTTACCATATTTATATATAAATCGATATTGAGTGTAGCCACAAAAAAGTTCGTCAATTCCATTTGCAGTAAGTACTATTTTGAAACTATTTTCTTTAGCCAAACGAGCTACAAAGAAATAGGCAATGCAGTTTTCCAGATGTGAAACAATTCTACAATTGATTCTACGTTTTACCCTATTGAGGTTTTCATAGAATTCATCCAGTTGTATAATATGTTTCTTGTGGGGGAACAGTAGTTGTGAAGCAATAGACTCGGAAAAGATCATATCATGTGAGCCAGCAAATCCTACTGTCAGTAAAGTCACTGACTTATTCAAATCTCTACACATCTTTGCAAGCACTGAGCTATCCAGTCCGCCAGAGAAAGCTATTGCTACGGATTTCTCCTCTCCTAAAGCAACTTCCAATTCTTCCTGCATTACTTTGTATAGTTGGGTGAATAGGTCCAAGATCGTTAGATTAGGTTAGTTAAATACGTGGTTTCCATATTTAAACTTCGGATTTCTTGGATTTATCAACTTTTATTACTGCTGAGATGAAAGAAAATTTTTCGATTAGAAATCAAGAAATAAGATGCTAATAGCTTATCTTAAAGTCTTGAAATTCCCCTGAGTATCTATCATAGCTCAGTTCAACCCTTTCTACGTGGGCATTTGGGGGCCCCACTCTAAACCAACTAATTGCATCTTCAACAGAATTCTTATTCCCCTCAAGTATCGCCTCAACACTACCGTCCCCCACGTTGCGTACCCAACCTGTAACTCCATATTCATTGCAAATGCGATGAGCGTTCTGTCTAAAATAAACTCCTTGTACCATACCTTTAACAACGATATTTGCTCTAATCTTATTTTGGCTATTGTCATTCTGATCCAAGTCGTTCATCTTAGTGCTGCATAATCCTTTACACCTGTGCGCATTTGATCCCAGTTTTTATTATGCCACATTAGATTAGGCTTCCACCCTCGTCGATAAACAATTGTTCATATGAAGTTCCTTTTCTAACAAGCTTGTATCCGCCGTTCATGGTCTTCATAACAATTGAAGGTTTAGTTTGACAATGGAAAGGCATATTGAAGACCACAGAATAAGCACCTACGTTGTAAAATGAAACATATCTACCAATTCTTGCACCAGTAAGATCCGATGCTTTAGATTGAGGAAATACATCATAAGTATCGCAAAGTCGACCCGCTAAATGTATGCTCTTAACATTTGTACTACGGTTTTGTTCATTGCTAGAACCAAGTGTTAATACTGTTTCCTGTGGATATTCTTGCTTTAGAAGTGCCGCATCTAATAAAAGATGATATCCAATATCAAGTATAACTATTTTTTGTTCATTGTACTCCTTTGTATTTACTATCTTTGATATCAGAATCGACGATTCTGCAACAAGATATCTCCCGCTTTCGATCAAAAGATCAAATGGTCCATATGATTCCATTAATCTGTTTAGCCGAGGTACATAGCTATTTGCCATTTGCGAAGGAGTTGGCACTGACTCATTATAATATACTGGGGTACCTCCACCTATGTCTAACGTATTCACAGCAAATTTCGGGAACTCCTTTTTCATTTTTGTAATAAAGTTGTGCATCTTATCAATGACGTGGATAAAACAAGAGAAATCTGTGATTTGTGATCCGAGATGAAAATGAAATCCCTCAAAATTCAGCAGATCATTATCCATAAGATGCTTGACCATTTTAGTAGCACTGTCAATGGTACCTCCATTAAAAGGAACACCAAATTTCCCGTTTCGATATGAGGCGCGTATCTCTGCTCTCACGCCGACCTCTGGATTTACTCTGATCATTGTCAGAGGTTTGACAGCGAGTTTCTGTGCTGCTTTGGCTAAATTAGTCATACCATTAAAGGAACTAACAACAACCCTTCTTATCCCCGTTTGCAATACTTCATAGTATTCCTGAAATTCTTCGGTAACACTGGTGTAAACTATGTTTTCGGGGGGCGCCCTGCACCTCCTCAGAAAGTGAAGTTCTCCTAACGAAGTAATATCGAAAGTAATTCCGTCCTTAATGAATGAGGTTAAAACCGCGGGAGTGAAATTTGCCTTTACAGAATATGCAAGTTTCACAGGTCCATGGAAGTTAGAGTAGGCATTTCGAAGTTCATGCACCTTCTTATGCAGCGTGCTTTCATCGATAATGTACAGAGGAGTGCCATAACGTGCAGCGAGCTTCTCAATATCTACTGGTTCTGCAAAATGATTGATGCGGTGTGTTGACAGATTTAGTTTTTTTGTTATTTGAAGTTGCGAATTTTCCACCAATTCTTTTTTGTTAGTTAACGGTAAATCATATAACTTAAAAACGTTGCTCCATACACTCTAGGTTGAATCAGGTATTAACATTTTCAGTATTACAAATTGTATCATCCAGACATTAGGAACGTATCTACTTCAATCTCATTTGATCGTGATAGGGTGTAAGGGGCGACCGCTAGTAGAGGGTCTGTATTTATGAAGGAAAGAAAATTAATGCAAGATGAATTACCATTACCACGCTGACTATCAATGTACAGTTTCCCAATATAGTGTAAATAGGTGAAGCTAACGATTCCCATTGAACTCAATGAGTTGATTTTGAAATATTTACTGTAGTGGGTATCGATATCATCGGTAATATGGAACCGTAACTCTTTCCCCAGGTTTTCCCTCGCGTTGAGCTTTGATTTTCTTCACTGCTTCTTCAAAGTGACGCATCATCACATGAGCCTCCGTCACGTGTTTAGCAGCTTCTTCAGGGGTAGGATACTTAGCTAAGTATTCATGTAGTACTAATGAAATAGCGGTGTTTGCTACAGAGCCTGTATCTGCCCCACTGAAGCCCTCTGTAAGTTCAGAGATCCTGCCTAAATCTAGATCTGGACCTAATGGTTTATCCTTCGAGTGAATTTCAAGTATCCTTAGTCTGGCCTGTTTATCAGGCATGGGAACGAATACTATTTTATCAAATCTTCCTGGTCTCAGCAGTGCCGGATCTATCATATCTGATCTATTGGTTGCCGCTAAAACCACAACCCCAGATAAGGTTTGTATACCATCCAATTCAGTTAGTAATTGAGATACGACTCTTTCAGTAACCATGCTGTCTCCACCCATACCACGCGTTGGTGCGATTGAATCAATCTCATCAAAAAATACTACGCATGGAGATGCTTGTCTAGCCCTTCTAAATATTTCACGGATTCCTCTTTCAGATTCTCCTACCCACTTGCTAAGCAATTCTGGACCGCGAACGCTAATGAAATTCGCTTCAGATTCTGTGGCTACAGCTTTCGCCAACAATGTTTTTCCTGTCCCTGAAGGTCCATACAGCAATAATCCTTTAGGCATGGTATGGCCCAACTTCGCATAGAGGTCAGGATAGCGAAGTGGCCATTCTACTGCTTCTTGTAGCTCCCGCTTAACATCCTCTAGCCCCCCTATCTCAGTCCATGGAACATCTGGGGATTCTAAGTATACCTCCCTCATGGCAGATGGCATGACTTCCTTTACAGCATTTTCAAAATCTGCCATAGTAACTACTAGTTTATTTAGCACCTCTGGAGCAAGTTTTTCATCCTCCAGATTGAGTTCAGGCAGAAGCCTTCTCAAACATTTCATAGCT
>OBLS010000521.1_pt1 | contig 13979 bp, 16 predicted proteins | sample 1519901 | NCBI WGS metagenome assembly OBLS01 (sample SAMEA3113585, study PRJEB22503) | soil metagenome | reverse complement strand
CTCGACCTCGTCGTAGCCGAGCTCGGTCTGGCGCTGCACCTTGACGGTGCCGTCGGCCACCTCGACGTGCTTGGCGAAGGTGATCGACGGCAGGCCCAGCAGCGCGGCCACCTGCTCGGGCACGGTGCCGGTGTAGCCGTCGCTCGACTCGGTGGCCGTGAGGACCAGGTCGGCCTCGGCCCGTTCGATGGCCTTGGCCAGCACCTTGGCGGTGTCGAGGGCACCGGCGCCCGACAGGGCCTCGTCGGACACCAGGATCGCCTTGGCGGCGCCCATGGCCAGCGCGGTGCGCAGGCCGGAGGTCTCGCCGTTGGGCGCCATGGAGACCAGGGTGACCTCGCCGCCGCCCGACGCATCGGCAAGCTGGAGGGCCATCTCGACGCCGTAGCTGTCGGACTCGTCGAGGATCAGCTTGCCGCTGCGGTCGAGGGTGTTGTCGGCCTCGAGCTTCCCGGGTTCGGCGGGGTCCGGGATCTGCTTCACGCACACGACCACGTTCATGGCCAGCCATGCTGCCCGCCGTTTCCGGAGGCGACCAAATCGTCCCCTTCGCAAGTGACCGCGCGGTAACCGACTGTGTCGACCGCTGGACATCGTCGGACCGTGGCCCGCGCACCGCCGGCGGCTAACTTCGCCGCCGCTGTGAAGGTCCTCCTGCTGGTCAACTCCTCGGCGTCGTCGGTGACGCCGCGCAGCCGGGTCGTGATCGGCAAGGCGCTGTCGGCCGACCACGAGGTGACCGTGGCCGAGACGAGCCGGCGGGGTCATGCCGCCAGGCTCGCACAGGGTGCCGCCGCCACCGGCGTCGAAGTGGTGGTGGTGCTCGGCGGGGACGGCACCCTCAACGAGGCGGCCAACGGCCTCGCCCGAACCAGCTGCGCACTCGCGCCGCTGCCGGGCGGCTCGACCAACGTGTTCGCCCGCACGATCGGGTTGCCCAACGACCCCATCGAGTCGACCGGCGTGTTGCTCGACGCGCTGGCGCACGGTTCGATCCGCCGCGTCGGCCTGGGGTCGGTCAACGGGCGCTACTTCCTCTTCCACACCGGCGTGGGCTTCGACGCCGCGGTCGTCGAGCAGGTGGAGCGCCGGTCCGAGCTCAAGCGCTATGCGAGTCACCCGCTGTTCGTCTACGCCGGGTTCGACACGTGGATCCGCCACTACGACCGCAGCCGCCCTCGCTTCTCGGTGCAGCACGCCGACGGCACGGTGGTCGACGACGCCTACCTGACCATCGTCCTCAACACCAACCCCTACACGTACCTGGGCAACCGGCCGCTCGACCTCGCCCCCGAGGCGACGCTCGACCGAGGGCTGGCGTCGATCACCGTGCGCACCATGGCGTTTGCGCGCTTCCTCCGCATCATCGGCTCGGCGCTGGGCAACGGCAAGACGCTCCGGCGCAGCCGCTGGGTCGACCATCGCACCGACCTGGCCGCGCTGACCGTGCGCGCCTACGGCCCGGTCCCCTACCAGGTCGACGGCGACCATCTGGGCGACGCCGACGTGCTCGAGTTCCGTCACGAACCCGAGGTGCTCGATCTGGTCCTGCCGTAGCCGCCGGTAGTGAGACCGATCCGAGGCGAGAGGTTCCACCGAGCCGAGCCCGAGGTCATGAGTTCCGGTTCCGGGACCCATTGCCTTGCCCTCTCGCCCGCGGAACCTATGACCTCGGGTCACGGGCCGCCCGGGGGCCGGGCTGTCCTGCCTAGCGCGGCCAGGGCGATGTCGGGTCTGTCGGTGACGATGCCGTCGACCCCCGTCTCGGCCAGCCAGCGGATGCGCTCGGGGTCGTTGCACGTCCACGCGTTGACCGCCAGCTCCTCGTCGTGGGCCCGCTCGACGAGGGCAGGGGTGACCAGGGCGTGGTGTGGGTGCAGCGCACGGTGGCCCTGGTCGACCGTGCGGGCGATGATCTCGGCGCCGCCATCGTCGCCGACGAGCCCCACCAGCCAGCCGGTCACCAGATCGGGGGCCAGCTCGCGGACCCGGTCGATGGTCGGCAGGTGAAAGCACGAGACCACCACGCGCTCGCGCTGGGTCGCCGACCGCGGGACGAGCGCGGAGACCACGGCGTCGGCGACCGACAGCGTGTCGTCGTAGTCGACGTCGGCGGGCCAGTTCTTGATCTCGACGTTGACCATGGCGAGGCCCTGGGAGATGTCGAGCACGGCATCGAGATCGGGAACGTCGTCGGGCAGTTCGGACCAGCCGGTGGTGGCGACGACCCGGCCGTCCGGCAGCTCGGCGTCGTGGTGGACCGCCAACACGCCGTCGGCGGTACGGCGCACATCGAGCTCGACGCCGTCGGCCCCGACGTCCCTAGCGAGCCGGAAGGCGGCGAGCGTGTTCTCGGGCGCGAGGCCGGCCGCGCCCTTGTGGCCGATCACGAGGGTCACGAACCCATCTTTCGCGTCAGAAAAAAGTCCTTGCCGAGCGACGCAAGCCCCAGTATCTTTGCAACGTCGCAGCCACACGCATTCCACAACGCATCGCGGTGGCATGTGAAACTCGTCACAATCTCGGTGACCCGAAATCCGCCGTGGAGGTCCCGTGGCCCTGACGCAGAGCCGCAGTCTGTCCCTGTCCATCGAACAAGACGACTGGCGTGATTACAGCGCCTGCCGTGATACCGACCCCGATCTGTTCTTCCCCGTTGGCACCACCGGTCCAGCGATCGAGCAGATCGAGACCGCCAAGGCCGTTTGCCGCTCGTGCGACGTGCGGCGGGCCTGCCTCGAGTACGCCCTGGTGACCAACCAGGACAGTGGCATCTGGGGTGGCACGTCGGAAGAGGAGCGCCGCACGCTGCGCCGCCAGTACGTGGCTCGCCAGCGCAAGGCCGCTTCCTGACATCCCGAGGGGCGATTCCCCTCGTCACGTCACAATCGATCACAGTGACAACGGCCTCGAGCGATCGGGGCCGTCTTCGCGTTCCTCGTCGACCGGCACGCTGAGTGCCACCTCGGTGCCCGGCCGGCCCCCGTCGCCCGACCCGCGCATGATCGCGATCTCGCCCGACAGGTCACTGGTGACGAGCGTGCGCACGATGGACAGCCCCAACCCCGTCGTCGAGTCCAGCTCGAAGCCGCGAGGCAGCCCCACGCCGTCGTCCGCGACGTGCAGGCGAAGCGTGCGGCCGTCTCTCTGGATCGCCACCCGCACCTTGCCCGGCGCGCCCGTGAGGTCGAGCTCGTCGGGGTAGGCGTGGTCGACGGCGTTCTGCAGCAGCTCGTTGAGGACCACCGCCAGAGGCGTGGCCACGCTGGCGGGGAGCACGCCGCCGTCGCCCTCGACCTCGAACCGGATCGGGTGCTCGGGCGAGATCATGCTGTCGGCCACCATCGCCACCACTGGCTTCACGATGTCGACGAAGGGCACGTCGTCGCCCGCCTCGCGCGACAGGATCTCGTGCACCAGCGCGATCGACCGGATGCGCCTCACCGACTCCTCGATCGCCATCTTGGCCTCGCGCTGCTCCACGCGCCGGCCCTGCAACCGCAGGAGCGACGAGATGGTCTGCAGGTTGTTCTTCACCCGGTGGTGGATCTCGCGGATCGTGGCGTCCTTGGACAGCAACAGCAGATCGCGCCGGCGCAGCTCGGAGATGTCACGGAGCAGCACCACCGCTCCGGTGACCGCGCCGTGGTCGAGCAGAGGGATGCCGCGCATGAGCACGGTGATGTCGGCGCCGCGCGGCAGCTCCTCGGTGACCGGCGCGCCGATCGCGAACGCCGTGCGCACCACCGTCTCCTCGAGGCCCAGGTCCGAGAACCGAAGGCCTTCGGCGTTGGCGTGCACGCCCAGGCGGTGCAGCGTCGAGACGGCGTTGGGTGACGTGTACTCGACCCGGCCGGAGGCGTCGAGCACGATGACGCCGTCGCCGACCCGCGGCGCCTCCTCGCTCTCTGCGTCCTCGGCGTCGAACGGGAAGTCGCCGCTCGAGATCATGCGGGCGAACCGGTTGAAGACGTCGACGTAGGTGCGTTCCAGCTCGCCCGGCTGGCGGCCGAACGATGGCGCCGACTCGCGGGTCAGCACCCCCACCACCCGGTCGCCGTACCGGATCGGGATGCACAGCACCCGGACCCGCTCCTTCAGCGGCGAGATGACGATCTCGCCCTCGATGATCTCGCCCAGCCGGTACGACCGGGCGACCAGCGGCCGGTCCTCCTCTTCGAGCACGGTGCCCACCCAGTCGGCCCGGTAGACGGTCTGCGCCGTGGTCGGGCGCACCTGCCCCAGCACGACGAACCTGCTGGTGCCGCCCACGCGGGGCTCGCCGACCGCGCCGAACAGCATCAGATCGGCGAAGCAGAAGTCGGCGAGCAGCCCCCAGCTCGCCACCAGCCGCTGCAGGTGCGCAACAGCACCCGGGTGGAGTCGGGTGAAGAAGCGAGCGAGCTCGGCGAGGCTTGCCATCGGCGACGATTCTGGCAGCGCGACGGACGAACGGCGCGCCGACGGCCGTCAGGCTCGCTGGCGCCAGAGGGACTCGCCCAGCTCGAGGAGCCCGGGCAGGTCGGTGATGTCGTGATCGGCGTAGGGCACGGTGGCGACGACGTCGGGGCCGGCCGCCAGCTCGGCGCGCTGCTCGGCCTCGCGCGTGGCCACCACCTGGAAGTTGAGGAAGCTGTCCGCCACTTCCACCAGCACCCGGGCCACCTGGTCCGGCGGGCCGACATCGGCGAGGGTCGCCGCGACCGCCGGAGCGTCGATCGACAGGCGCTTGGCCACGTCGCTGGCGCCGCGGTCTCCGAACCAGTCGGGCAGCACCTTGTTGAGCACGACGGCGCCGAGGTGGAGCTTCCGGTCGGACAGTGCGTCGACGAAGAACTCGGTCTCTCGCACCGGCGACGGTTCGAGCGTGGACACGACCAGGAACGTCGTCCGCTTGTCCGACAGCGTGCGGGTGACCGCGTGGGCACGCTCGACGAAGCCGTCGTACATCCTCTGGAACAACAGGAAGAACTCTGCGATGTCCTGGAGGAACTGCGAGCCCAGCACCCGGTCGGCCACCGTGTAGAAGGGCTTCGACGCCATCGTGAACACCCGGCTGCGGGCCGGCACGGTGAGCCACCGCAGCAGCCGGCTGGAGAAGAAGTCGGCCATGCGCTCGGGCGCCTCGAGGAAGTCGATGGCGTTGCGGGTGGGGGGCGTGTCGACGATGATCAGGTCGTAGCGGCCCGACGCGTGGATCTCGTACAGCCGCTCCATGGCGATGTAGTCGTGGCTCTGCACGAACCGGCTGGTGATGTTGTCGTAGAGCGGGTTGGCGAGGATGGCGTCGCGGGTGGCGTCGTCGGGCGCGTGGCTGCGCACCAGCTCGTCCCACGACTGCTTGGTGTCGAGCATCGCCGCCCACAGCTCGCCACGAGGCTCGACCCCCGCCTTCGCGAACAGCGCGCCATCTACCTGCGTCTCCACGTTGCCGAAACGCTCGAGGCCGAGGGCGTTGGCGAGCCGGCGGGCGGGATCGACGGTGATCACCAGCACCTTGCCACCGAGGTGGGCCGCGGCCATGGCCGCTGCGGCCGCCGCCGTGGTCGTCTTGCCCACTCCGCCCGAGCCGCAGCAGATCACGATCTCCTTGGCCGCCAGGAGCGGCTCGAGCGACGTGGCGACCTCGCCCATCCGAGACCCGGGACGGCTGCTGCCCCGCGGCGCCACCGCTAGAACCCCAGCTCCGCGCCGAGCGCCTCGGCGATCTGGCGGGTGGCCCGCACGCCGTGGCTGCGCTGGAACAGCTCGGGTACGTAGAGCAGCTCGGTGCCCGGCGGCAGCCCCGTGCGCAGCGCACCCAGGTGCTCCGCCCGGGTGCGCCGCAGCTTCACGGCCAGGTCGGCTCCATCGAGCAGCGGCCCCACGGCGGCGTTGACCGCCTTCGCGAGCGCAGCGGCGTGCTCCGGCTCAGACAGAGCCCGGAAGATGCGCTCCTCCCCGTGGGTGAACAGCTCTGGCAGCACCCGGTTGACCACCACGGCCGCCAGGTCGACGACCGTGCCGTCGCGCAGCCTGTCGGCCAGCTCGAGGGTCTCGGTCACCGGCATCTCCTCGGGGGTCGCCACGATCACCGCCCCCGTGCGGGCGGGATCGCCGAGGATGTCGAGCATCCAGTCGGTCTGGTCGCGCACCACACCCACCTTGACGAGGTCCTTCATCGCCGCGGGGGCGGCCAGCTGCCCCACGATGTGGCCCGATGCCGGCGCGTCGACCACCACCAGGTCGTAGTGCCGCTCCCGCACCTCGTAGCAGAGCTTGCCGACGATCAGTATCTCCTTGACCCCCGGCGCGGCGTTGGCCACGAAGTCGAACGTGCGCGCCAGCGGGCCGAGGCGGGCCAGCAGCGGCACCTTGAGCTGGAGCCCGAGGTACTCCTTGAGCGACGCCTCCGTGTCCATCGACATCGCCCACAACCCCGGCCCGATCTCCCGCTCCTTGAACGCGGTGGGGCCGGTCTCGAATGCGCCGGCCAGGTCGCCCTTGGCGTCGACCTCGCAGAGCAGGGTGCGCTTGCCCCGCGATGCCGCGAGGTGCCCCAGAGCGGCGGCGATGGTGGTCTTGCCGACGCCGCCCTTGCCGGTCACGAACAGCAGCCGGCGGTCGAGCAGTGTGATGGAGGACGTCACGGACATGGCCGGGTGCGCTGCGTGTCGCCTGGCGTCGACCGATCGGCTCGAGGGCGTCAGCCGCCGAAGCCGATGCGCCGCCCCGCCTCGGTGCTGCCGATCTCGACGTAGGCGACCTTGTCGACGGGAACTCCGAACTGGCGGCCGCGTCGATCGGTGAGCCACAAGGTGGTGCCGTCCTTGAACGCGGCGTCGATGTGCTCGCGCACGGCGTCCGAGTCGGTGTCGTCGGCCAGGATCACCTCGAGCTCCTTGGGCGAGTTCTTCACCCCGATGCGGACGTCCAACGCCTTCCTCCCGTGTGTAGGTGGCCTACCGAGCGGCCGCCATCGTACGGGCTTGCGCTCCGTCCCCATCACGGACCGCTCGGCTCGACCGCGCGCACGTCGCCGGCGTCGGCCTCGGCTGCCCAGAGGGGGTGGTGGTCCTCGGCCCAGCGGCGTGTGACCCGCCCGGTGATCATCCCGCGCCGCGACCCGGCATCGGACAGGGCGTAGGCGATGTGGCCGGCGACGATCAGCCAGGTGGCGATAGCCGTCCAGTCGTGGACGAACGTCGCCCCCGTGCGCCACGACACGGGGAAGGGGTCGAACCAGCGCATGATCGACCCGGTCGCCACCATCACCGGGATCATCCCGGCGATGAAGGCCGCGTTGGCCTTCTGCCCGGCGTTGAACTTGCCCACCCGTTCGCCGGCGTCGCGCCCCCAGGTCCGCAGCCAGCGCCGATCCGCCGCCGACCAGCGGGCCAGCCGGCGCACGTCGGCCCGCACACCCGCTCGCCAAGCGCCCAGGTAGGCCACCATCAGCGGCAGGGGCATCGCCAGACCAGCGACGACGTGGACGTCCTTGACCAGGTTGCGCCGGCCCACGAGCGTGCTCAGCGGCCCCACGTACAGGACGAGGCCGGTGAGCGCGCAGGCCAGCACGGCGGCGGCGGTCGCCCAGTGCAGGGCCCGCTCGGCGCGTGTGAACCGGTGCAGCTCGTCGCCCGAGCGAATGAGCGCGTCCACCGGCTACACGGGCTCGTCGTCGCGGCCGTTGGACCGTCCGATCCAGGCGTCGACGTCGTAGCCCCGCTCCTCCCAGTAGCCGGGGTCGAGCTCGTCGAACACCTCGATCCGCTCGAGCCACTTGAGCGACTTGTAGCCGTACATGGGGGCGACGTAGAGGCGGACGGGACCGCCGTGCTCGCGGGTGACCGGGCCGCCCTGCATCTCGTGGGCGATCAGCACGTCGTCGCGGAGAGCCTGGTCGAGCGTCAGGCTCTCGGTGTACGCACCGTCGAACGACCAGATCCGCAGGTGGGTCGCCGACGCCCGCACGCCGGTCTCGTCGAGGAGTTCGGCGAGCTTGACGCCCCGCCAGGGCACCTCGGCCACCCGCCAGCCGGTCACGCACTGGAAGTCGCGCACCAGGTCGGTCTGCGGGCGGCGGCGCAGGTCGTCGAGCGTGAGTGTGAGCGGGTGGTCGACGAGGCCGTCGACCGTCAGCCGGTAGTCGGCATCGCTGCGTTCGGGCAGGTGCCCGACCACCGAGTAGATGCGGAAGCGGCCGGCCGTGGGGACGAAGGACGTGAGCCCGGTCGGGTCGTTCTGCGTGACCGGGCGGAGCAACCGCTCGACGCGGGCCTGCACCTTGTCGCCGACGAGGATGCCGAGCCCGCCGAGGCCGAGCATGCCGAGCACGATCCGCCGGCCAACGGGCGTGCCGCCGGCCAAGGACGGGTCGGGCTCCCGGGGCACTGCCACGAACCCGAGGGTAGGCCCGGACCGCCGAATCGGGGCGGTCAGCGGCCGCAGTTCTCCGGGTCGTAAGGACAGTCGCCCACGCCTGAACCGCGAGGCAATGGGTTCCGCGTCGGCGAGGGTGAGGTCATGGGTTCCGGATCCGGAACCTAGGACCTCGCCCTCCGGGCGACGGAACCCATTGCGTCGGGCCCCTCGGGTGGTGCGTGGTCGGGGGACGTCGCCAGCCGTTCGCGCAGGCGGGCGAGCCGGTCGTCCCAGCGGCGTCCCGTGTGCTCGGCCCACGCCGCCAGGTCGTCGAGCGGCGCGGCGACCGCGGTGAACCGGGTCTCGCGGCCGGCGCGATCGGCGGCGACCAGGCCGGCGTCCCGCAGGAGGACGAGGTGCTTGGCGACGGCCTGGCGGCTGATGGGCAGGTCGCCGGACAGTGCGGTGGCCGTCACCGGTCCGCGCTCGGCGACGGCGCGCAGGATCGACCGGCGGGTCGGGTCGGCCAGCGCCGCGAACACCTCGTCGGCCGGCTCACGCGCCATCGAGACCTCGGCGGCCCGGGGGCTCCGGGGCGGCTCGTCGCGTCAGCGCACGCACATGCCGACGGCCACGAACAGCAGCTCGAGGCCGAGCAGCCGATAGCCCCAGGCACGGCACGAGCGGGCCGCCACCAGCTGTGCGCCGCCTGCGCTCGCGGTCGCGCTGGCGCGGGCCGGGCCGAGCGGCGAGGCGCCGGCCGGAAGGGTCTCGGTGACCACGAGGCGGGTGCCGACGGCGGTCGGCGTGAGCACGATCTCGACGGTGGACGCCCCGGACTCGTCGTCGGGTCGCCACCAGGTCCACACCAGGCGCCGGTCGGCGTCGACCTCGTCGAGCCGCACCGTGCGCGCCTGCGCATCGTCGTCGTCGAGCCAACGGGCACGCAGGTCGGGATCGGTGATGGCCGCCCACACGTCGTCGGCGGCCGCCTCGAGCTCGACTGACCGAGTCACCTCGACGTTGCCATCGTCTTCAGCCATAGGCGCAACCCTACAGTTGCGAATGGCGACCGCGACCCCTACGCTCGTTCTCACGCAACCACATGGTTGCACGAGGGAGGACCGAGGAATGCTCATCCCCACCGTCATCGAGGCCAGCGACCGCGGCGAGCGCGCCTACGACATCTACTCGCGCCTGCTCAAGGACCGGATCGTGTTCCTCGCCGGCGAGCTCGACGAGACCGTCGCCAACCTGATCATCGCCCAGCTGCTCCACCTCGAGGGCGAGGACATGGAGCGTCCGGTCCACCTCTACATCAACTCGCCCGGCGGCGACATGACCGCACTGTTCGGTGTCTACGACGCGATGCAGTTCCTCGGCCCGCCCGTCCACACCGTGTGCGTCGGCCAGGCCTGCTCGGCCGCGGCGGTGCTGCTCGCGGCCGGCGCCGAGGGCCAGCGCTCGGCCCTCCCCAACGCCCGCATCCTCATCCACCAGCCCCACGGCGGCGCCCAGGGCCAGTCGGTCGACATGGAGATCGCCGTGCGGGAGATGGTCACCATGCGCGAGCGCATGGTCGACATCCTCACCGAGCGGACCGCGCAGACCCGCGACCGCATCCAGGCCGACATCGACCGCGACTTCATCCTGCGCGGCGACGCCGCCGTCGAGTACGGGCTGGTCGACGAGATCATCACCCATCGCCGACCCCGCCCGGTCACCGGCTTCCACGTCCCCGAGGAGGTCGAGGCCGCCACGGCCTGAGTCCCTGGCGGGCGCTGCCCAAGCGGTCAGGCCGACTCGACCTCGGTCCAGTCGGGCGCCGACTCGTTGGGGGCCTCGGGCACCCACAGCGGGAACACCGAGTCGGACCGCGTCTCGAGCACGAACGCGCCGCCGGGTGCGGCGTCGCCGACCACGACCCCGAGCGACCGCCCGCTCGCGGTCTCGAACGTCTCGGGCGGGACGTCGAACGTGACGAACGGCCGCTCCCCCACCGGCGCGGCGAGGTCGAACAGGGCGACGTGGACGCCGTCTTCGGACATCCGCCTGCCCCGCACCAGCGACCACAGCAGGCCGACCAGCGTGCCCCGCACGTCGCCCGACCGGCCGGACCGGGTGGTCCACCACCGGTACTTCACCCGGCGGCGGTCGCTCGCGACCCGCCCCGTGAGATAGGCCTCGGCGAACGCCCGCTGGCCGTCGAGCCACTGCTCGTCGTTCACGATTGCGCCGTCCCCACCGACGCGAGGCTACGACGAGGGCGGGTTGCCCCGACCCTCTCGTCTGGGGCAACCGGGCCGGCACCCGGCAGACTGGCTCGATGGACCCCACGATGCGTCTCCGGGGTGACGGAATCGACCTGGCGGGCGACGCGTACGGGCCGGCGGACGGCCCACCCGTGCTGCTGTTCCACGGCGGCGGTCAGACCCGGCACTCGTGGGACGGCACCGCCCGGCTGCTGGGCGACAAGGGCTGGCGGGCCACGACGGTCGACCTCCGGGGCCACGGCGACAGCGACTGGGCCGACGACGGCGACTACAGCCTCGACGCCTTCGCCGCCGACGTCCGCGCCGTGGCCGCAGCGGCCACCACCGCGCAGGCACCCGTCCTCGTCGGCGCCTCGCTGGGCGGGATAAGCGCGCTGGTCGCCATCGCGGAGGCGCCGGCCGGGCAACGGGTGGCAAGCGGGCTCGTACTGGTCGACGTGGCGCCGCGGCTCGAGCCGGCCGGGGTGGCCCGGATCGGCGAGTTCATGCTCGGGCACCTCGACGGCTTCGCCGACCTCGACGAGGTCGCCGACGCGGTGGCGGCCTACAACCCGCACCGGCCTCGGCCGGCCGACCTGTCGGGGCTCCGCAAGAACGTGCGGCTGCGCGACGACGGCCGCTGGTACTGGCACTGGGACCCGCGCTTCCTCACCGGCGGCCGCATCGACGAGCCCCGGTCGCTCCGCAACGAGAGCCGCCTCGAGGCGGCGGCCCGCGCGCTCACGCTGCCGGTGCTGCTCATACGGGGTCGCCAGAGCGACGTGCTGTCCGAGGCCGGCGCCAGGAACCTCCAGCAGCTCGTGCCCCACGCCGGCTACATCGACGTGGCCGGCGCCGGCCACATGGTCGCGGGCGACCGCAACGACGCCTTCAACGACGCCGTCGTCGCCTTCCTCCAGGACGCGCTACCGGGCTGACCGCGGCCGACGGCGTCCCGGCGCTCGTCAGCCGATACGGAGCTCGGAGCGGTAGATGCGCTTGGGCGCCAGCTCGACGTCGATCCTCTCGGCGATGTGGCCGAACACCTCGGCGGCCTCGCTCTCGGGCTCGACCGCGACGATCGGCCGCCCGGAATCGGACCCGGCGCGCAGCTCGGGCACCAGCGGCACCTGGCCCACCATCGGGACGCCCAGGCGGGTCGCCAGCTCGTCGCCGCCCCCAGCGCCGAACAGCTCGTAGCGCTTGCCGTCGTCGCCGGTGAACCACGACATGTTCTCGATGACGCCGCGCACCTCGAGGTTGACCTTCTGGGCCATGAACGCCGCCCGCTGCGCCACCCGCTGCGCGGCCGGCTGGGGCGTGGTGACCACGTAGACCTCGGCGCGGGGCAGGAACTGGGCCAGGCTGATCGAGATGTCGCCCGTGCCCGGCGGCAGGTCGACGACGAGGAAGTCGGGCTCGTCCCAGAACACGTCGGTGAGGAACTGCTCGAGCGCCTTGTGCAGCATCGGGCCACGCCAGATGACCGGCTGGTCCTCCTGGGCGAAGAAGCCCATGGAGATGCAGCGGACGCCGTAGGACTCGGGCGGCACGAGCATCTGGTCGATCACCACCGGCGGGTGGTCCACGCCCAGCATGCGGGGGATGGAGAAGCCCCACACGTCGGCGTCGACCACCGCCACGTCGTGGCCCCGGGCCGCCAGTGCCACCGACAGGTTGGTCGTGACCGACGACTTGCCGACCCCGCCCTTGCCCGAGGCGACGAGCAGCACGCGGGTCTTGCTGTCGGGGTCGGCGAACGGGATGGCCCGGCCCTCGGCGTGACCGTGGGCCGGCTGACTACCGGCCGTGGCTGCGGGGTCGCCGTGGAGCTTGGTGCGCAGCGCCGCCCGTTCGTCGTCGGTCATGACCGTGAAGTCGAGATCGACTGCGTCGACCCCCGCGAGCGCGGTGACCGCGGTGTCGACCCGGCGCGTGATCTCGCTGCGCAGCGGGCATCCCTCCACGGTGAGCGCGACGGTCACCGCGACCTGCGGCCCCGCGACGGCGATGCTGCGCACCATGTCGAGATCCACGATGCTGCGGTGCAGCTCGGGGTCTTGGACGGGGCGAAGTGCCTCGAGGACTTGCGCTTCGGTGACGGGCATCGCGGAGCTCCCAAGGCTGCTCAGGGGATTTACCACTACGGCCGTAGGTAGAATATCGGCGTGACCGGGCCGCCCCTCTCGCCGACCGCTCCGTCGGCCGACCCGCCGGCCAGCCGGTCGGCCGACCCGTCGGCCGGCCGACCCGCGGGCCCGGCGATGTCGGCCACCGACTTCGCCTCGGTCGTCACGGCGATCACCTCGGCCTTCGGCGACCCCACCCGGCGCGACATCTACCTCTTCGTGCACGAGCACGACGAGGGCGCCACCGCCTCGGCGGTGGCCGACACGTTCGACCTGCACCCCAACGTCGCCCGCCACCACCTCGACAAGCTGGTCGCCGGCGGCTACGTCGAGGTGACCGTGGCCCGGCCGGCGGGCGGCGGGGCCGGACGTCCGTCGAAGACCTACCGGGTGGTCGCCCCCGAGATCGCCCTCGACCTTCCGCTGCGCCACGACGATGTGCTGGTCGAGCTGCTGGGCCGGGCGCTCGCCGCACTCGGCCCCGAGCAGGCGGAAGCCCTGGCAGAGAGCGTGGGCATCGACTATGGCCGGGGGCTGGCGGCGGGCATGACGCCGGGGTCGGACCGGCACCGGTCGTTCCAGGCCGCGCTGCATGCCGTGGCCGATGCGCTCACCGCCCACGGCTTCGCCGCCCACGCCGAACGGCACGGCGATCACCTGCGCATCGTGAGCGAGCACTGCCCGTTCGGCGGCGTCGCGATCGAGCATCCCGTCATCTGCGCCGTCGACCGGGGCATGGTACAAGGCATGTTGGAGGGCCTGTACGGCCACCAGCTGATAACCGAGACCGAGCTCTCGTTGCCGGGTGGCGGTGAACACTGCGTCACCGCTGTGCAAGGCAACTGAGCACGGCGGAAGGCAGCCGCCCTTCCTTCCCCTCCCCCCGGGGCGGCTGCCTACCGCCTCTCGGCCCGCGGGATCCGTGCGTGATGGCTGATCGTTACGCTGCGACCGTGCCACCGGATGCCCCCACTTCGGATGCGGTGTCAGCCGACGCCGTCGAGGCCCGGTCGTACCTCGACCACGCCTCCACGTCACCGCTCCGTCCCGAGGCCCGCGACGCGCTCGTCGCTCAGCTCCAGCTCGGCGGCGACCCGGGCCGCATCCATGCTGAGGGACTCACCGCCCGGGTGACGGTCGAGCAGGCGCGCCACCACGTCGCCGCGCTGCTGGGCGCCAGGCCCCGCGAGGTCGTGTTCGCGAGCGGCGCCACCGAGGCGATCGCGGCCGCCTGCTGGGGCGCCGCGTCGCGGGG
>OBLS010000520.1_pt1 | contig 13981 bp, 9 predicted proteins | sample 1519901 | NCBI WGS metagenome assembly OBLS01 (sample SAMEA3113585, study PRJEB22503) | soil metagenome | reverse complement strand
TCGTATTGGATACGAAGTATTTTAATCACCCTTGAGTTTATCCATGTCATTGTATTGGTTGATAGGATCATTCTAGAGTCGCCTAGAACGATAGCAACGCTAGGGTCACATAGCGCACTTCAAATTCTCAAAGGTGCAAAGGACGAGGGTTTTGAAACACTGTTAATTTGCGAGGAAAAAAGACTCGGTCTCTACAAGCGCTTTAAATTTATTGACGAAATCTTAACCATTAAGCAGCATAACCAAGCATTTGAAAAGAAAAGTCTGCAGCATCTTCACGATGCTAAATCGGTTATTATACCTCACGGGACTATGGTTGCATATTTTACTTATTCAGAAATTGACAAAATTTCTATACCAATTTTTGGAAACAGAAAGATTCTTCAGTGGGAATCTGATCGAAATCTTAAGCAGAAATTGATGAACGCCTCACAGCTAATTACACCAAAATCAATTCAAAGCAAAGATGAAATTAGAAATCTATGCATCGTCAAATTACACGGAGCGGCAGGAGGACGAGGATATTTTTTGGCCTGGAATAAAGAAAGCTTTGAAGAAAATGCTCAAGCACTAGTGAACCAGGGACGTATTACAGGTGAAGAAGACTTATTTATCCAAGAGTATATTGTCGGCGTTCCTACGTATTTGCAGTTTTTTTATTCTCCGATAAGCAATCAAGTTGAGTTTTTGGGTGCAGATATACGTTATGAGTCTAATATTGATAGTTTAGGCAGAATTCCTGCAAGACAGCAACTTTCTGTAAATCTCGAACCTTCGTACAACGTTATCGGTAATATTCCTCTTGTCTTGCGAGAATCACTACTCGAAGAGGTCTATAAGATGGGAGAACGCTTTGTGAAGGCGTCTGAAGGACTTGTCCCGCCAGGAATGCCCGGACCTTTCTGTCTCGAAGGCGTATACGATAGGGAAGGAATCTTCACAACGTTTGAATTTTCTGCTAGAATTGTAGCAGGAACTAACCTATACATTAACGGTTCTCCATATTCTGATTTGTTATTTGAAAAACCGATGAGCATGGGAAGAAGAATCGCACATGAAATCAAAATAGCTAGCGAAAAAGGGCTTCTTGATAGGATATTCACTTAATACAATCACGCGGGTTGCTAGTACCAGACAGAGTGAGACTCACATACCTACTAAAAACAGATATAATATTATTTTGTAATTCCCTGTAATAATAAAGGCCGGTATGCTGATTTCCCACATTTCCGATATTCATCTTGGGTATGCGCAATTTAACTTAGCAGAACGAGAGCAGGATATTTACTATGCATTCGAAGAAGCGGTAGATAAATCCATATCAGAGCATGCAGATTTGGTCCTGCTGGCTGGAGACATTTTTCACACTCCAAGACCAACCGGATCCTCAATCGTTAAACTAGCAAATGAATTGAAGAGATTAAGAGAAGCTTCTATACCTGTGTATTTTATTCTTGGCGAGCATGACATTAGTCGGGTAAGGGACACACCAGTACCGTATTTGTTCGAAAATGTCGGTTTGGCGAAAAGGCTAGAAGATAACCAGCCCAGACGTGAAGGTGAATTAACGTTATTTGGATTCAATAAGGAAAGAAGAAGCAATATGGAAAATATGCTTCAAAAGTTTGAAATAACACAGCAGATCGCTATGCAGCAAAAGGATAGTTATAATTCAAAGAATATACTTGTGCTTCACCAGGGACTAATTGAATTCAACAAGTTCGCAGGAGAACTAAGCGCTAGGGATCTTCCCAAGGGCTTTGATTATTACGCAATGGGGCATTATCATGATCACTTGGAAGAAGCAATTAGCAATCTTGTTGGAGGGGGAAATACCGGGCTTATTGCATATCCGGGTTCACTTGATTTGACTCCAAGTGACGGCCTGAAAGATGTTGGAAAGGGCTTTCTTTTGACAGACATGTCGGCACAAGAGCCCAGGGTCAACTGGATAAAACTGGAAAACCGCAGACAAGTATTAGCTGAAGTCATAGATTACGAAAATATGCAGTCTGAACTGCTTAAACTCATCAAGAAGGCTGATAGCCTGAAAAGAAAGCCAATCATTGTGTTAAAGATAATTGGAGAGAAAATAAACTCAAAAATGGTAGCCACGAGTCTGATCAGATTAAATGATTCTTGTTTACATTATGTATGGCGTCATGCTGAAAGTCACGATTCAGCTCCAGAGATTTATGATGGAACTCCCGTAGATATAGAAGGAGAATTATACAGGTTAACAAGGGAAGTATTAGAATCTGATGAGTTGGCTGCTTTAGCTATTGAAGAGATATTACCTGCTGCTTCCACTGGAGATTCACGCCAAGCCCTGGACATTGTATGGAAGTTGTATAACAACAGTCAGAGAAAAAAGATGTCTACCTTTCCCAATTATTACTGGAGTCCAAAAAAAGATGAACACAATGAGGAATTGTCTTCCTAGATGATAAAGGCTATTGAACTGGTGAACTTTATTTCTCATAGTAGAACGCTTCTTGCCTTTAATCGAGGAGTCACAATATTTGTGGGACATAATGGCTCTGGGAAATCGAGTATTATAGATGCGATTACGTTTGCTTTATACGGGCAACATACCAGAAAGACAAATAAGAACCTTGTTCGCAGAGGATCGGAAGTTTCATGGCTGAATTTGAGGTTTTCTGTCGGTTCGAAGGAATATAATGCATATAGACGACTAGGAAGCAACGGACAATCGCAGCTTGCGAAGTTTGACCAAGTTTTAGATTCGGGAAACATTGTTGAAAAAAACGTGGTTTCTGGAGAAAGAAAGCAATTCGGGGATTCCATGAGTGGAGAAATTGCCAAGACGCTTGGTATTGATTACAAAAAACTAAGAGTAGCAGCAGTAGTTCAACAAGGTGAGTTGAGTAGCATTATCGACTCAAAGCCAAAAGAATTCAAGGAACTAATAAACAGCCTAATTGGTATTGATAGATTAGATACTGCTTATCAAACAATGTATGAAGTAGTTGACAGGTTTAGAGAAAGATTGAGAGATAAGAATGGAGGGTTTGACGATAAGCAGATTGCATCTATTAAATCAGCTATTCAAAGTAGGAATACAGATTTGCAGGATGCAGAAAATCAGTTAAAGAAACTGGAGGCTCAGAGAGATTTGCTGAAAGAGCAAATATTTCACACTGAGAATGAGATACAACGAATGGAACCTCTCATTTTACAATCTAGGGAACTACATTCTACGGAGGACGCTCTTGTCAAATATGTTACTAGTAAGAGAATATCTATGGCGAAAGAGGTCGAAAAGTTAGATGGACTAGTCAGTGAAACTCGTGAGTCGCTTAATGCAATCTCAGAAAAAGAGGAGGTTGTAATTAATCTACAGATGATAAAGTCAGAGATTGAAGAAATGGAGAACAGAATTGTATTAAATGAAAGAGAGAATGGGAGGTTGAATGGCGTATTAGAATGCGCAAAAAGAATTGAGATAAGAGATGACGGAACTTGCCCGCTTTGCGGTTCGCCTGTGCAGGTTGAAATTCAAAATATATTTGATCTTAACATCATTGAAACTGAGATCAGAAGAAAAATTGAGGAACGCAAGAAATTGCTGACTGAGAAGGTCGGTTTGAAGACAGAAGAAAGGATTATGGAAGAAAAAGAAAAAAAAATTGAATCAGCGGAGATGTTTCTTGCCTCTACATGTGTCGAAGGCTCCAAGAGTATATTGGATTTGGAATCAGAACTGGAGAGAGGAAAAAGCGATCTTCTGAGAATTCCTGAAATTCTTACTAAAATAAACGACCCCCGAGTGTTAGTAATAGACGACTTTTCAAAGTCGCTCGTCGATAATATCATCAATCTAAGATCGCAAACCAAAGGCTTGAAAATGCAAGACTATACAAATTCGAAACTTAAAAAAACAAAATTATCAAATGAGCTTCTTGATCTCAATGCTAAGCTAGGGGGAATAGAGGTTATCATTAGAGAATGCAAGAACACTATCGGTACTTCGAATAAAATTCTATTAGCACTCGAAGATGCTGTAGAGTTGCTTAACAACCTTGAGAAGATCAGATCTAAAGTATTTAATAGGGATGGCCCAGTGGCATTAAGGCTTAGATCATGGGTGCTGAAGGTTCTTTCAGCTAAAGCTTCGGAGTATCTCTCTATGTTCAAAATCGGAATATCCAAGATTGAACTTACTGAAAAAGCCAGAGATGTACAGGTGACTTGTTATGGTATATATGGCGATATAGATATGGACTCGCTCAGCGGTGGCGAAAAGGTTGCAGTTGCACTTGCTTTAAGGTTGGCCATCGCACAAATGGTGAGCTTAAATAAACTTGATTTTATTATTTTGGATGAGCCGACGATACATTTAGATGAGGAAAGAAGAAAGTCGCTTGTAAACATAATATCTGATTTCTTTAAAGAAGGATTAGGACCATTATCCCAAATTATCATTATTACACATGATGCCGAAATATTCGAGGATTCAGACGTCGATGGTGTATTTCGTTTTACAATGAGTGCAAATGGTTCAGTAGTGGTTCCGGAATAAATGCATGAAGCACTATTAACAGTTGCTGGACCGTGAGTTAGGGGTGACTTTGAACAAAAACTAAACCTTATTAATCATTAGTCTTGCTTTTTACCATTAGCCTCCTGTCATCGTGGTAAATTTGTTCTTTCTTTTCATAGTTGAAATATATTTGAGGTTGGCAAGTGCAACTAGTGCAGATTGTCTAACCTCTTCGCTTGAATCTACCAAGGCCCCTTTAAGCGTCGTCCTAGCTCTGTTAGAGCCTATAACTCCTAAAGCAATAGCCGCCTCATGTCGAACGAAAAAACTTTGGTCAGATTCTACTGCGCTAGACAACGAACTTATTGCGGTGGAAAAGCCAAGCTGGCCAAGAGAAAATGCTGCCTCATGTCTTACAAGAGCATTTGCGTCTTGCTCAACTACCTTGCTCAGATATTTGACTGACTCAAGTACCTTGCTCAGATACTTGACTGATCCTTCTCTAGCTAAATCCGCCAAGATACAGACAGCTCTTGTTCTAATGATATAATTTTGATGATTTAGCAAATTTTCAAAATATATCCTGTTATTATCTTCGTATTGCTTTTCCATTTCTGCCAGCAGCTTAATTATGGACTTTGGAATGATAAATAGGTGATCATTCTTGAGCTGTCTAGGGTGCATAACATAGGACCATGATTACACCTATTATTTTTTGTGATGGTACCGCGACTTTATCAACACATTCTTATACGACCCACCAACTATAACTTTCAGCAGTTATGCGGCTGAGATACTGGAGACTTGCAGCCGAAGATATTTTGGAAGCTACATATCCCCCTGAAAAGGCTAATCATTGGGAAATCAAATGTATGCAAGGAGAATACCAGCACTTCGGAATTTTCTGGTTCCGATATGGCACACCACTTGATAAAGAACCTGTTCATGGGATTTGTTTTTACTATAACGAAATCCCGGAAGAATCTACTCAGAAACTGCTAGACTTTTTGGAGAATAAATTCGGAGGAACTCCGATCCGTAAAAAAACAAGAGTATTTCTTCAAGGTTCTCAAGAGTTTTCAGATCCTAAGTCAATAGCAATGCTGGCAAAAGAGATAAGTACAGAGTTCAATGTTCCAGCCGAGATTACTATCGAGTTTGAAAAGGTGACACAACAAGAGCAGGAGCAAAATGCGTTTAATATGCCTCCAAAAAAGGCCCTGCCTATTGTGGGAACTGATTAGCCCAGTCTGTTTAATTGGACAATGCTATCACACCTCTGATCTGTTTTACTGCCAATAGTTCGTAAATGGAGTATTTGCGGAAACGATTTGGTTCCGCCATTTTGTCCAGAAGAATTCACTGAAGATCATTTCTTGAGGTAAGTTGTAAATAGACGTAGGACGTTAGAAAATTTGAAATATGAATTATCATGGAGATAATGATAAGAAAGTAGATAACAACTTACTACACGCCGAGGGTAAAAGGCTTTTGAGCGAAACAAGAATTCAAGATTTTAATCGTTGGAGGATGGAATGTTTGGTAGTGAGGCCTGATATAAGCGGTGAGAATTTTTCAGGCAAGGACCTGTCCGGCGCATTTCTTAACGGTGTTAATTGCAAAAGAGCCAATTTATCACGTTGCAATTTGTCGAAAGCAAATCTAGTCCAAGCTGATCTTAGCGGAGCGAATTTAGAGGGAGCGGATCTGAAGGAGGCACTATTAATGTACTGCGACATGAAAGAGTGCAACTTAGCTAATGCAGACCTTACCAGGGCAAATTTGATGTGGGCAAATCTTCAAGGCTCTAACTTAAGTGACTGCAAGATATTGAAAACCAATTTCGTGGAAGCAAATTTGACAAACGCAGTGATAAGAAATGGCGATAAAAGTTCAGCGTACGTGAAATACGCCAAACTTCAGGGAACTTCTTGGGTATAGAACAGTAATAGTCTGAAAAATCTTTAATATTCTGGAATAGGGTGACAATAGTATTGGTAGTAGACAAGATCCGAACGATAAAAATGCTTGGAAAATGGTCAGGGAATAGACTCGTAGGTCGAAGGCTTCCGCTTGTCGGTGTTTTTAGCCTAACACACTATTGCAACTTTTATTGTCCAATGTGCCCATTTGGAGATCCCGACAAAGCCAATCAGATGAATATAGCCAAGAGAAATGATTTGTCAACGGATCAATGGAAACTAATCTTTGACAAAGTATCACAGCATTGTATTTGGGCTATTGTGGAAGGTGGTGAGCCAACTAGTCGCCCCGACTTTATGGAGCTTATCAAATACCTTTACCAAATAAAAATGCCAATCACTTTAATTTCCAATTGTTCTTTGTTACACACTCTTGATCTTCAAGAACTAAAAAAATATATTCAATTTATTACTTGCAGCATTGATTCTGTATTTGAAGAACCGTACTGCAAGGTCCGCGGAGTTAGTCCAAGTACCTTCCACAGGGTAATTGAAAACCTAAATCTGTTGACAGAATACAAAGTCCCACATTATTTCAATAGTGTTATAACAAAGTACAATACGGAAGAGTTTATTAATCAATCATATTTTAGGAAGGCTTTAGACCTCGGATCGAATGCGGTCTCTTTTACTTTCGTTGAAGATAGATCAGATGTTAGCTATTCCCTTCTACCAGATCGGGAGAAAATGGTCGAAGTATGTAAAAGTATACTTGACTACCAAGAAAAACATGCTTCTCCTCAAATAATGATTCCGCCTCAATATTTTGAGCAGATAATAAAACACGGACGAGGTATATTCGATGAATGCGGAGTATGGAAAAGTGTTTTTGTTAATGGTAATGGAACGGTAATGGTTCCTTGTTGGAAATTTAATGGCAAAGAGAATACGTATAGTCTTTTGGATCACAGCATAGAAGAAATATGGAGTCTACCACAATGGGAGATTGCGAGAACTTGCCATGATTGTCAGGTTCTAGGATGCATATGGTATTCTTCTCAGCCTACTACTACATTTGCTCGAAATTATATGAAGGGCATGTCAAAACTCATTGGACAGCATACGGCCGACAAGGCCAAAGCAGCAGGAATTTAGTTCTTTTGTTTATCTATTAGATGAAGAACTATTTCCGAAAATAGTCATATATTTAGCTAGTAAGAAAATGGTGAATTGTCATCAAGCAAACTCATTGTAGATGATAGTGAGGATTCCCTGATAGCCAAGGAGCTGTTAGCACAAAGAAAGGAGAACATGTATAATACCATGCAAGTAAATTTGAAGCCAATTGTTGTGGCTCAGCAAGCAACGGTACTGGAAGTTCCCGTTTACTGACTGCACCTACTATCTTTGTTCCAGAAGGAGTATTCAAGGGACTAGAGAATGTGAAAAGCTACTTTGATATGGAAGTGAGGGATTATGAAAGTGAATGTGTCAACTGGTAGTAACTCCGTGTAGTTCGGTAGCTTCATTAGTATTATCACTTCTTGTCATTATTTTGCCCTTCTCCTATTTCGACATCATTTTTCTTTATAGTATGATTCAATCCGTGCCTAAATGAGACCTTTTTTTCTGGTTCGACCTGCAGAGTAGTGTGGCTTATTCCATAGCTTTCTAATAAAGTGCTGTTTATCGCCTTTATTATTTTATCAGCCTCGCTGAGTATCTGATCAGCTATAACAATATGTCCGCTTAAGGCATTCATACCGCTAGAGATCGTCCAGACATGAAGGTCGTGTACATCTAATACTTTTTCTGTTCCCAAAATCGAGGCCCTTATTTCATCTATGTCTACATGCGTGGGCGCCCCCTCAAGCAATATATGAGCGCTATCTTTAGTGATTTTATACCCGCTCCGAGCTATAAACCCAGCTATTAGAAATGCCACTATAGGATCTAGCAACCGGATACCGGTTAGGTATGTAATTACGCCAACAAAAATTACTGCACAGGAAGATATTGCATCGTATAACACATGGGAGAAGGCACTTTTGACATTCAAACTTTTTTCTTGATCGTTTCTTAAAACCTTCACGATTACCAAATTGCCAGCTAATCCGATTGCAGCGATAATTAGGACCAGAAGAGCATTAATAGGTTCAGGTCTGTGAATCTTCTGGTACGCTTCCACGGCTATCCACACAGAAACAGCAAATAGTAGAACACCATTCGCCATTGAGGCCAAAACCTCCGCTCTGTGGTATCCATAAGTCATTGACCCCGTATGTTTTCTTGTTGCCAATGTTATTGCAAAGAGGCTCAAGAAAATTGCAAGTATGTCACCAAAAACATGAGCTGCATCACTCATTAGAGATAAGCTATTACTCAGCAATCCGCCCACGAATTCTATTAGTGCTATCGCTATTGCTACAAAGATAGAGACTTTGAGATGTTGCTGGATTATCTTTAGATGGGTTTGCATTTTATACTCGTATTTTTGTGCTTCCTAGCCGAACTCCTGACATTCAATACTGAGCAAGAATACTAAATCCAAATGCCTCTTACAAATTTATCGCGAATGTGTTCTCAATTCATGCGTAAAGCTCACTATCCATAATAGATTCTTATTTAATCTTATTTTATCTTCTCACTCAGGTTAATGTCAATACTTTTCTTAATTAAGGATTGACATTTTCCAACTATTATCAGTCGTTTTGATAACATCGTTATTGTCTTGAATATGACCCGATGTCGACCTGGCTGGTACATCTGGTTACGCTTTGATTCGTCATTGACGCCTCTTTCTTACACGGTGAAAGATGCATTTTATCAGTCTATCTTAAGCAGGAACCCCTTACAAGGATTATATTGCCAAGTTTGACAAGTTAATTATAACGTTTGAGTAAAAACGATAGAGACAACATCCTTGAGCTAGTCAATATTAAGAAATACTTCCCAATAAAGAGGGGCTTTAAGCAGATTTTGCGGTTGGTTCCACCTGCCTATGTAAAGGCAGTGGATGATGTTAGCTTTCAATTGAAGCGAGGCAACGTTTTTGTTATCGCGGGAGAATCCGGCTCAGGAAAAAGCACCTTGGCCAGAATTATTCTCAAAGCAGTACAGCCTGATGCGGGTTTCATCATTCTCAACGGTGAAGATATCACTAGCAAGAACGACAAGAAAACAATGAAAAAGTTGCACGAAAATGTCCAAATGATTCAACAAGATCCTTATTCCTCACTTAACCCTCGCATGAGGGTTATGGATATTGTGATGGAACCTCTCAATATCCACGAAAGACAAGTAAGCTCTAAACCTGAACGCATAGAGAAGGTACTTAGTTCTTTACAAGATGTTCGTTTGCATCCAGCGGATTCTATTGCGGATCAATTTCCTCATATGTTATCAGGTGGTCAACGCCAGAGGGTGGCATTGGCGCGTGCTCTTGTACTCAGACCATCATTGATAATTGCTGACGAACCTGTCTCTATGCTTGACGTCTCTGTTAGAGCAGAGATATTGCAGGTAATCAAGTCATTGAAAGATAGGTTGCAGATTTCCTGCGTTTACATCACACACGATCTTTCTACATCGAGATACATAGGCGACACTATAGCTATTATGTATGCTGGCAGAATAGTTGAAATAGGTCAAGTGGATAAGGTCCTGAGTAGACCTCTACATCCGTACACTCAGGCTCTCATAGATGCAATTCCACAACCTTTTTCGGGGACTTCGCGAAAGGAAAAATTTGTGTCTTTAAAACAAGGTAAGACAGCTGCTGAGTCGGGTTGTAAGTTATATTATAGATGCCCCTATTCCGTTAATATTTGCCATGAGGATCCCGGATTTTTTTAGCCGGAAGAGTCGCACAAGGTATCTTGTCTTATGTATTCTTCCGCCTATAAACTAAGCCAAGAGCAATTCGAGAAGAAAAATGATTAAAGAGAATGCTTGTTGATCTCAGTTAATACCTGCTGGTTGTTTTGTTTGTACCTGACAATCTGCGATGCTCCTTCTCTGGGGTACACTCCGTAGATCAGGCTAGCCTTAGATACCGTAGAATCTTTAAGCGTAACCATAATTATCTGGTTGCTCTCTAGTGATCGCGATAATAACACTCTGGATAGCCTATCTGTGTTTTGCGAGTCCAGGTGTGCATCGACTTCGTCTAACAGATAAAACGGAGACGGCTTAAGAGACTGCAATGCTAATAAAAATACGGTCCCAGCCATAGTCTTTTCGCCTCCTGATAAAACGGTTGATTCTCGAGCAGACTTCCCAGGAAATTGTACCATTAGCATTATACCATTCGAGAATATGTCTTCGAGGTTTTCTATTTCAAGCCATGCATGTCCTCCCTCACCTGATACTTCGGAAAATGTCTTTCGAAGATTTGTGTCAACTTTCTTAAATGCCTCCATGAAGACATTTTTCTTTTCTTTGTCAATTTCTTCGACGAAAAGTACTATTGAATTCCGCTCTTCCTCTAAATGGTTTTTACGACTCGACATTCCTCTATATCCCTCAATGACTTGAACATAACTATCATGGGCACGCAAATTAATACGAGGCCTGAGAGTTTCATACTCTTTTGTTAGCTGTTGGATATTTTCTTCCAAATCGACTTCGTGAGAAGAATGCTCCTCCGTATAGTCGTAGCCAATCTGATTAAGGCTGCTAATTAGTTCGGTTTCTTTAGATCCGAGGTCAACTATATCTTTCTTTAGTAAGGCAATTTCTTTCTCAAGGTTATGATAATCTCTAGATATCCTTCTTTCATTATCTGTCAATGTCCTAATATTTTTTTCATATTCTTGTAGAACCGTGAAAGAAGCACCCGAAGAATCGATAGTCTGTTGTTCTTGATCCCTTAGTCCTTTTAACTCATCTTCTTGTAATGCAAGTTCTTTTTTAAGTTCAAGCGCTTCTTTGCTTTTCTCTTTCAATTCAAATTCCAACTCCTCATCTTTTTCTCTTTTCAAGTTTTTGATCCTGTTGGCAGATATTTCAATTTCGGCTTCTAAGGATCTTAAACTCTCCTTTTGTTCACGCAATTGATATTCGATGTCATCCAAAGATTTTAGAATTGTATTCCTTGACCAATTTGCTTGAGTCAGTTTCTTTCCCGTCGACTCATTATTCAAACTATTCAGTTTTTTTGTAACATCAGATATTGTACAAGACAGGATTGAAAGGCGTCTATGATGAATCTCCATCTCTAAGTTCCCAGAGTTAATTCCTGACTTCAAAGCATCGTTTTCAGCCACTAGCTCTTGCAACTTTGACTCCTTTGAATCCAGGTTATCTGAGAGGACCGCTTTTTGAACTTCTAATTTGGTAATCTCTGCCTCCAATCTGCTTTTGTGCCTTTCAGATGCCGTGTAACACACCGCAACGTTTCTGAGAATGGGCTCCTTGTCTTCAATGAAACGCTTTATCAACATGACGGAATTTCTCAAATCCTCCACAGAATCTGCCAGTAAGATCGCTTCGCCAAAGTACGCAATTTTTGAGCCGAAGTCTGCGGAAATTGTTGAACCTAGGGGTTCAAACAATTCTCCTTCAACTGATACTGCACGATACCCTTGCTTTGCCAAGAGATATGCTGAGCGCGCTGTTTTTACTAAGTACGTGTGGCCAAACAGAAAGACAGGTAATCTGACATGTTCTGAATAGACAAATTTATCAAGAGTGCCTATGATATTTGTATCATTTTCATCAACTTCTGAAATGCTGAGATTACTCGTTTTTTTGGCTTTAAGGAGATCAAGAGAAATAATTTTAAGTCTAGGCAACTTCCTCGTCTTTGCAAATTCTAAAACTGAAAGCATGGATCCTAAGTCATCCACTACAAAGGCTTTCATCATGTCTGCACCTGCGGCCAAAACAGATTTCTCATATCTCTCTTCCCATGAAATCAAGTCGCATACTAAACCTCTGATTGTTGGGCCTTGCTCAAGCTTGGTCATCTCAGCGATAGCCAGATCCTCATTCATCATATTTTTTGCAGTCGAGGCCTGGGAATCGTATTCTGAAATCATACCATGGGCTCTACCAAAAAGTATCTGTAGATCCTTAATCTCACCGGCGATCTTATTCTTCTCCGTCTCAAGATGTATGATTAGCGTTTTTGTGATATCTAACTCTCTATTTTTATTGTTCAGTTGTAGCTCAATAGCTGAGAGATGGTTCCTGTTCTCAATAATTTCACTGTTTATTTTTGAGATTCCATTATCATTATTAATGGCTTGTTGAGATCGGGACCTCAACTTTTCTTCTAACCCAATTGCTAAAACATGAATATCATTTTTGACTTTCTCCAATTGTTTATATCGCTGTTCAAGCTTTGTTATGGCTTTAGATGCTTGCACGCTAGATTTTCCCAAAACATCGATTTCACCATTGGCGAGGTCCAATTTGTGTTTCAGCACAGATTGTTTCTCTGATAATTCTAGAATAGGATTTTGCTTTTTGTCTAGGTCTGAGTTCAAGGCTGTCAATTTTTCGGAAATGCTATCTATTTCTATATCCAACGTAGGCAGGATTTTTTCTTTTATCTGCGTACAACGCTGCTCGGACTCTTTAGCAATTGCCTTCTTCCTCTCATAATCATATATTATTTGTGAAATCCTAGTGCCGATTTGAGACTTGGTCTTATTAGCAATATCAACTTCTTGCATAAATTTCATTTTGTCTGCCTCTAGTTTTTCAATTTCAGAATGGAGTTGATTAATTCTGTCCGAGAGTGATAAGGAATCTTTTGTCTTTGATTGCAAGAGTTCCTGCTGGGTTCGAAGACTAGTTCTTGTCTTTGTAATGTAGTCGGAAAGTTTAGCTGCATTAAACCTTTTAATCTCTTGCTCAACTTGAGAAAATCTCAATTGTTCATTTCGTTCTACTTCTAACTCGTCTATCCGTTTCCTAATTTCCCCAATCCTAGCCAACGCAATTTCAAGTCGTCGGTCAGAAGCGTCCAGTTGCTTTAATGCTTCGGTTTTCTTCTCATCGAAATATGATAGCCCAATTATGTCTTCTATAATTTTTCTCCTTTCTTCAGAATTCAGTTCAGAAATACGGGTTATCATCCCTTGCTGAACAATATTTAGCTTATTTGGGGTAGCAACAACGATCTCTAATAATTCGGTAATGATGTTCGTTATGATATTCTTTGCCACTTTCTTGCCGTTAAGTAGATACTGGCTTTCTCCGGTTTGTCCTTCTATCTCCCTCGTCAATATTACAGAATCTTTGTCAACAGGGATACCTCTATCCTGATTATCGAAAGTCAAACTAACTCGAACAACCCTATTAGAACTGCTTTGACTGTCATGGAACAAAGACTGAAACTTATCGACGCGTAAAGATTTTGGACTGTTTTCTCCTATTGCAAACATTATCGCATCGAAGATGTTGCTTTTTCCTGAACCATTGGGACCTGTGATAGCAATTAGACCTCTATCGAGATTCAAAACTGCATTTTTAAATCCAAATGATTTAAAGCCATAGATTTCTAGTTTCTTAATGTAAACCAAATCTAAAGTGATCCCCTATTTTG
>OBLS010000519.1_pt1 | contig 13989 bp, 15 predicted proteins | sample 1519901 | NCBI WGS metagenome assembly OBLS01 (sample SAMEA3113585, study PRJEB22503) | soil metagenome | reverse complement strand
GCGAGCCTGCCGACGGCGCCGACGCCGTGCGTGACGACGACGAGGTGGCAGTGCTCCCCCCCGTCTCGGGCGGCTCGTGGTGAGCGCACCCGCGCCGGGATCCGCCCCGGAGTTCCCCGAAACCAGGGGCGAGTCCGGGTTCGCACCTCGGCTGGCGCCCGCGCCCACTGCGAAGCCGGCCAAGAAGGCGAAGCCGGCCCACCGGTTGACGGCGAGCAAGGCAGCGCCGACCGGTCGCCACGCCGCGCGGCGCGCGCCCCGGAAGCGGCGCCTCGCCGTCGTCTACAACGTCGACGGCCCGCGCGTCCGCCTCGGCGTCGGGTGGTTCGCGGTCGCCCTGGCCGGCATTGCCGCTGGTCCCGTCACCGCCGCGCTGGTGTACGGCGTCGCTGCCGCGTGGGCCGGTCGCCAGATCGTGCGCGCCTGGGGGTCGGTAGCGTGGCAGGCCGATCTCGCCGCCGGGCTCGCCGGTGTGCCCGTGCTGGCTGCAGTCGGCGGCACGCGGGCGGTCGTCGGCGCGCTGGTGCTCGCCGCGCTCGTGGCCGTTGTCGCGGCGTGCACCCCCGGTGCAGCCCGGTTCCACGGTGCGGGCGGTCGCATCGCCGGCCTCGCCATCCTGCTGATTGCCACGATCCCCGCGATCGCCGGCGCCTCCGTGGTGCTGGTCCGCAGCGAATCGAGATCGGCCGCGCTGGTGTTGCTGCTGCTGGTCAGCGCTTACGAGATGGGCGACTTCATCGTCGGGTCGGGGGCGTCGAACCCGGTGGAGGGCCCGCTCGCCGGCATGACCACCGCCATGCTGCTCGCTCTTCCCCTGGCCGTGCTGCTGGTGGCGCCGTTCGATGCGGCCGGCGCCCCGCTCCTCGGCCTTTCGGCGGCGGCCTGCCCGCTCGGCCAGGTGGTGGCCTCGGCGATGCTGCCCGACGCGGGTGCGACGGCGCCGGCGCTCCGGCGCATCGACACCCTGCTCGTGCTCGGCCCCTTGTGGGCCACAGCCGCGGCCGCGTTCTGACGATGGCAAAAGCACTGGCGCTCGACCATGTCGTGCTGGTGGTCGGCGACGTGGAACGCACCATGGCCTGGTACCGCCGCCACGCCGGCCTGGGCGGGGTCCGCGTCGAGGAGTGGCGTCGCGGCGAGGCGCCGTTCCCGTCGTTGCGAATCGACGAGTCGACCATCATAGATCTGGTTCCCTCGGGCGCCGACGATGCGGACGGCCGGGGCCACCTCGACCACATCTGCTTCGTGGTCGCGCCCGACGAGCTGGAGTCGTTGGCTGCCGATCCCGAACTCGAGATCGTGGACCGCGGGCCGAGATCCGGGGCCCGCGGCCTGGGGGAGTCGATCTACGTGCGCGACCCTGACGATCTGCTCGTCGAGTTCCGCTGCTACCGCGACTGACGGCCGAGCCGCCGGCCGACTAGCTCTTCGCGAGGTTCGAGGCGGCGAACTCCCAGTTGACCAGGTTCTCGAGCCAGGTCTCGATGTATGCCGGCCGGGCGTTCTGGAAGTCGAGGTAGTAGGCGTGCTCCCAGACGTCGAGCGTGAGCAGCGCGGTCTTGCCGTGCTTGAGCGGCAGGTCGGCGTCCTTGGTCTGGAGTATCTCGAGGCCGTCGTCGCCCTTCGCCAGCCAGGTCCAACCCGAGCCGAACAGGGTCTTGGCCTGGTCGGTGAAGGCTTGCTTGAAGTCGTCGACCGACCCGAACGACTGCTCGAGCGCCGTGCTGACGTCGCCGTCGGGATCGCCGCCGCCGCCGGGAGTCATGCAGCTCCAGAAGAACGTGTGGTTCCAGGTCTGCGCGGCGTTGTTGAACACCGGACCGGGTTCGGCGGAAAGGATGATCTCCTCGAGCGACTTGTGGGCGTTGTCGGTGCCGTCGACGAGCTTGTTGAGGGTGTCGACATAGGTCTGGTGGTGCTTGCCGTAGTGGAAGTCGAGCGTCTGCTCGCTCATGTGGGGCGCGAGAGCGTCCTTGCGATACGGCAGCGGGGGCAGCTCGAAGGCCATCGGCACTCCTTGCGTCTCGTGGGGGGCCGGACGATGCGACGCTACCCAGGCCCACTGGGATCACACACCCGACCTTCGGTGTATTCGTCGTGGGACCCGAGTCGTAGGTACGGTCTCATCGAACGATGACCTGGCCGGTCAGGAATCTCCGGTCGGGCGACAGCGTTGAGGTCTCTGGTGCGACGACTCGCCGTTCTCTCCTTGCACACGTCCCCCCTCGCCCAGCCGGGCGCGGGCGACAGTGGCGGCATGAACGTGTACGTGCGCGAGCTCGTCTCGGCGCTGGCTCAGGCGGGCGTGACCAGCGACGTCTACACCCGCCGATGGGCCGACGACCTGCCCGAGGTCATCGACGTCGAGCCGGGCTTCCGTGTGGTGCACGTGCCCGCCGGTCCCGTGGACATGGCCAAGGAGGACCTGCCCGGCATCGTCGACGAGTTCGCCGACGGGGTGCTCGCCCGCATCATCGCGGCCCGCGACGACGAGGTGGTCGACGCCCTCCATGCCAACTACTGGTTGTCGGGCGTCGCCGGCCACCGCCTGAAGCACGAGCTCGAGCTTCCGCTCGTGTCGACGTTCCACACCCTGGCCCGGGTCAAGGCCGAGACCGGCGACCGGGAACCGCAGCGGCGGGTCGACGCCGAGACCGAGGTCATCGGCTGCTCCGACGCCATCCTCGCCAACAGCGCGGCCGAGGCGACCCAGCTCGAGTGCCTGTACGGCGCCGATCCGCGCCGCATCGAGATCGTGCCGCCCGGCGTGATCCACGCCTTCTTCTCGCCCGGCGACCGCGCCGGCGCCCGGGCGGCACTCACCCACCTGGGGCCCCTCGACGGACCGGTGCTGCTCTTCGTCGGCCGGATCCAGCCGCTCAAGGGCCTCGACGTCGCCGTGTGCGCGCTGGCGTCGCTCGACGACGCCCGGGCCGTGCTGGTGATCGTCGGCGGTGCGAGCGGGCGTGCCGGCCGGGCCGAGTTCGAGCGCATCGAGAAGCTGGCGTCGTCGCTGGGGGTCGCGGACCGCCTGCGCTTCGCCGACCCGCAACCGCACCACATGCTGTCGACCTACTACCGCGCGGCCGACGTGGTGCTGGTACCGAGCCGCAGCGAGTCGTTCGGGCTCGTCGCACTCGAGGCCGCGGCGTGCGGCACGCCGGTGGTCGCCGCCGCCGTGGGCGGCCTGCGCACCCTGGTCGACCACGGCCGCACCGGGTTCCTGGTCGAGGGCCGCGATCCCGAGGTGTTCGCGGCGTATACCGAACAGATCCTCTACAACCCCGCTCTGGCCGGCCAGCTCGCGGAGGGCGCCTCCCGCCGCGCCCGCAGCTTCACGTGGTCGACGGCAGCCGCCCGCCTCCGCCGCATCTACGCCGACCTCACCGCCCGCGCCCCCCTGGAGTGCGGGGCGTAGCGCGGCCGGCCCGCCGACCGCTCGCAGTAGCTTCGGGCGGGTGACCCAGCGGCCGTCCACCGGCGACGAGCTAGATGCGCTCGGTGCTCGCATCGAGGCCTGGCTCGACCGGCAGCGCACCGAGAACCCCGTGGTCGCGGCCGTGGAGCGCGACGAGGAGTCGGGCGAACGCCGGTGGTTCGTGCGCGTGCGGGGCGAGCAGAAGGATGTGTTCACCATCTGGTTCCACCTGCGCCAGCGCACGCTGCAGTACGAGACCTACGTGATGCCGGCGCCCGAGGAGAACCAGGCTGCGTTCTACGAGCACCTGCTGCGGCGCAACCTCAAGCTGTTCGGAGGCTCGTTCGCGATCGGCGACGAGGCTGCGATCTTCCTCACTGGCCAGATCGCCAACGACTGGGTCGACGACGACGAGCTCGACCGGATCCTCGGCTCGCTCTACACGTGGACCGAGGAGTACTTCCGTCCTGCCATGCGGATCGGCTTCGCCTCGCGCTTTCGCAGCTGACGGGGCTATCGCTAGACCTCGCTAATTATCGTTGCCTTTCATGTCGTCCTGCGCCTAGAGTGGCCTCATCCGGGTGGCGGGGCGGCCCCCTGATCGGGGAAGTCGGGTTCGGGCCCGCCCCGCCCTCGGCCTCCATCCTCCCCGGCCTCTATCGTCCCGAGCCATGCACGTGCCCACGCTCCAGGTGATCGGCGGCGGAAGGATGGGCGAGGCCCTGGTCTCCGGCCTCGTCACCGGGGGCTGGGCCACCGCCGCCGACCTGCGGGTGGTCGAGCGCCTGCCCGAGCGGGCCGCCGAGCTGCGCGACAAGTTCCCGGGCGTCGCCGTGGCCGACGCCCCCGGCGAGGCTCGTGGCCACGTGGTGGCGGTGAAGCCGGGCGACGTCGAGGAGGCGTGCCGGGCGCTGGCGGCGACCGGGTCCCGGGCGCCGGTCCTCTCGATCGCCGCCGGGGTCACGATCGCCCACCTGGAGGCAACGCTCGCACCCGGCACGCCGGTGGTGCGGGCCATGCCCAACACCCCTGCGCTGGTCGGCGCGGGCGCGGCTGCGGTCGCCGCCGGGCACGCCGCCGGCGACAGCGAGGTCGGCTGGGCGGAGCAGATCCTCGGTGCGGTGGGCACGGTCGTCCGGGTGGACGAGTCGTTGCTCGATGCCGTGACCGGGCTGTCGGGGTCGGGCCCTGCCTATGTGTTCCTGCTGGCCGAGGCCCTCATCGATGGAGGCGTGCTCGCGGGCCTGCCCCGGCCGGTTGCCAGCACGCTGGCCGTCCAAACGTTGCTGGGCTCGGCCCGCCTGCTCGACGAGTCGCCCGACGGGCCCGAGGGGCTGCGGGCCGCGGTCACGTCGCCGGGCGGCACCACCGCAGCCGGGCTACGGGCGCTCGAGGCCGGCGGGGTGCGCTCGGCCGTGCTCGAGGCGGTCATGGCCGCCACCGAGCGCAGCCGCGAGCTCGGGGGAGCGTGACTCCGGGGCCGATCGCGCGGGTCGCCCGGGGCATCGGGGGCGTCCGACCTGGGCATCGGGCTGGGCAACGCCCCACTCGCCCCACCAGCAACGGTCGCATACAGTGACCCCAGCGGAGTTGGAAGGGGTCTTCCACATGCCTATGTCGCGCGCCCGGTTCCTGACGCCCCGAGAGGTGGCCGACCACCTGCGGGTGTCGTCGATGACCGTCTACCGGCTGATCAAGTCGGGGGAGCTGCGCGCCGTGAGGGTCGGCAAGGCGTACCGCATCCTCGAGGACGACGTCGACGCCTATCTCGCCAGCCGGTTCACCCAGGCCGGTTGACGGTCGCCTTGCCGCACGCCCCCGGTTGACGCAGCCGACGCAGCGTCCGCCAGACTCGCGTTGATGCCTCCGCGCTTCGACACGATCTCGTTCCTGTCCGACTACGGGACCGCCGACGAGTTCGTGGGCGTGGTCCACTCGGTCATCCGGTCGATCGAGCCGCGGGTCACCGTCGTCGACATCACCCACGAGATCCGGCCCTACGACGTGAAGGCCGGCGCGCTGACGCTCGCCCGCAGCGTGCAGTACCTGTGCCCCGGCGTGGTACTGGCGGTGGTCGACCCGGGCGTCGGGACCGACCGGAAGGCCATCGCCATCGAGGTGGGCGACGGGCAGTCATACCTCGTCGGGCCCGACAACGGCCTGCTCGCCTCGGCGGTGGGCATGGTGGGCGGCGCCACCGCGGCCGTGGAGCTGACCAACCCCGAGTACCAGCTGGCCGCGCCGGGACCGACCTTCGACGGGCGCGACGTCTTCGGGCCCGCCGCGGCCCACCTCTGCGCGGGCGTGCCGCTCGACTCCCTCGGTCCCGCCGTCGATCCGGCCGAACTGGTGCCCGGCATCGTGCCCCTGCCGCGCGACGACGAGGGAGCCATCGTCGGCGAGGTCCTCTGGGTCGACCGCTACGGCAACTGCCAGCTCAACATCGATCCCGAGCAGGTCGCAGGATGGGACGACCGCGTGCAGCTCCGCTGGGCCCGGCCGACCGAGGGCTCGCGCATCGCCCGGCGGGTGCAGGCGTTCGCCGAGCTGGCGCCGAGCCAGGTCGGCCTCGTGGTCGACAGCTACGGGTTGCTGGCGGTGGCCATGAGCCGGGCGTCGGCCGCCGAGACCCTCGGCCTCGCGGCCGGCGACGAGCTCGCGCTGGTCCCGGTCGGCGACGACGAGGCCGGCGAGCGGCCGGGCACGACCAGTCCCGTCACCCTCCAGTCAAGGAAGCCGGCCTGAACGGGAGACATGAGACCCGGTACCACCATCGTCCTGGCCGTCCTGATCGCTCTCATCCTCGGGGCGTCGGCGATCCAGCTACTGTTCCTCGCGCGCTGAACGGGCGAAGCGGCGCGCTCTGGGGCCGAGAACCGGGGGAGAGCGACGTGAACTTCGCTGCTGCGATCGATCCCCACCCGAACGATGCGCCGGCGCTCATCAGCCGCGGCACGACGACCACCTACGGCGAGCTGCGGTCGCAGGTCGGCGAGATCCGAGGCGCCCTGGTGGCGCGCGGCGTCGAGCCCGGCGACCACGTCGCCATCGTTGCGGCCAACAACGGCTCGTTCGTGGCCGCCTACCTGGCCGTGCTCGGCGTCGGTGCGGTGGCGCTGCCCCTCAACCCGGCCAGCCCCGCGGCCGAGCTCGAGCGCCAGTTGCGCGTCGCCGACGCCCGTCTGGCGCTCGTGGGCCCCACCGCGCTCCGGGCCTTCGACGGCGTCGACGTCGACGGCATCGCAGGGTTCGACGGCGGCGTCGCGATCGGCGAGCTGCGCGGCGCCGAGCCAGCGCCGCTGGTCGAGCGGGCCGACGGCGACCTGGCGGTCCTGCTGTTCACCAGCGGCACCGCCGGCCTGCCCCGGGCGGCGATGCTCACCCATGGCAACCTTCGGGCCAACATCGAGCAGATCCGCGCCCACGGCCGCCATGCGGGGGTCGAGGTGTCGGCCGACGACGTGGCGCTGGCCGTGATCCCGCTGTTCCACGTGTTCGGGCTCAACGCCCTGCTGGGGCTGGCGCTGACCGCCGGGGCCGCCGTCGTGTTGGTCGAGCAGTTCGACCCGCAGAGCGCGCTCGAGCTCGTCGCCGAGCACGGGGTGACCGTGCTCAGCGGCGTGCCGACCATGTGGCGGACGTGGATCGAGCTGCCTGACGCGGGGCCCGACGCTGATCCGCTCGCGTCCGTGCGCGTCGCCGTGTCCGGCGCCGCACCGCTCGACCCGGCGGTGCGGCACGCCGTCGCCGAGCGGTTCGGCGTCGAGCTGGCCGAGGGCTACGGCCTCACCGAGGCGTCCCCGGTGGTGACGAGCGGCGTCGGCGTCCACGCCCCCGACGCGAGCATCGGTGTGCCGCTGCCCGGCGTGCAGGTGCGGCTGATCGACGGCGCCGGCGAGGACGCTCTCGTGGGCGACCCGGGAGAGATCTGGGTCAAGGGCCCGAACGTGTTCGCCGGCTACTTGAACGACGCCGACGCAACCCGGGCCGCGCTGGGCGACGACGGGTGGCTGCGCACCGGCGACCTGGCCGTGGTCGACGACGACGGCTACCTCTGCCTGGTCGACCGCGTGAAGGACGTGATCATCGTGTCGGGGTTCAACGTGGTGCCGGCCGAGGTCGAAGCGGTGCTCGTGGAGCACCCCGACGTGGCCGACGCCGCGGTCGTCGGCGTGCCCAACCCCCACTCCGGCGAGGCGGTCAAGGCGTTCGTCGTGCCGGTCGACGGCGCCAGCATCGAGGAAAATGTGCTCATCGACCACGCCTCCCGCCACCTGGCCCGCTACAAGTGCCCGACCACGATCGCCTTCGTCGACGAGCTGCCGCATGGGATCACCGGCAAGGTGATTCGGCGGGCGCTGCAGTGAGGCCGGGCGCCACGGACCGGGCACGGGCGGGGTCACGCCAGAGCACGTTCGCCCCGGGCCCACCCGCCCCGATGAGCCCTTGTGAGCGTGTGAACAAGCTCAGATAGCATGCCGGCCGTATGGCGCACGGCGACAAGCGACAGGCCCGCAGGATCCCGGAGGCCACGGTCGCCCGCCTTCCCCTCTACCTGCGCAGCCTGCTCGAGTCGGCCGACGAGGGCATGCCCACCATCTCGTCCGAGCGGCTGGCCGAGCTGTCGGGCGTCAACGCCGCCAAGGTCCGCAAGGACCTGAGCTACCTCGGCAGCTACGGCACGCGCGGCGTCGGCTACGACGTCGAGTACCTGCTGTTCCAGATGAGCCGCGAGCTCGGCCTCACCCACGACTGGCACGTGGTGATCGCCGGGATCGGCAACCTGGGCCACGCCCTTGCCAACTACGCGGGCTTCCACGAACGGGGCTTCCCTGTGGCCGCGCTGGTCGACGCCAGCCCCGCCGTCGTCGGCACCGTGATCAACGGCATCACCGTGCGGCACATCGACGAGCTGCCGGCGATCGCCGCCAGCCACGAGATCGCCATCGGCATCATCGCCACGCCGGCCAGCGCGGCGCAGGAGGTGGCCGACCGCATGATCGAGGCCGGCGTGAGCTCGATCCTCAACTTCGCGCCGACCATCCTGGCCGTTCCGTCCGAGGTGTCGCTGCGCAAGGTCGACCTGGCCGTCGAGCTGCAGATCCTGAGCTTCTACCAGCAGCGCAGGGCGGCCGCCGACGTGGCCGCGGCGCGCCTGCCCACCGAGACGGCCAGCGGTTCGCCCGGTTCGTGAGCACGGGCTGACCCGCCGGACAGGAGCCAGGACGCGAGCCATGCCGGTCGAGCACCCCGTCTATCCGGTCAACCTGGTCGTCGACGGCCGGCGGTGCCTCGTCGTCGGCGGTGGGCGGGTGGCCCTGCACAAGGTGCGGGGGCTGGTCGAGGCGGGCGCGGCGGTGACGGTGGTGGCGCCGGAGATCGACCCGGCCATCGCCGCGCTGGGCGCCGCCACCGAGCAGCGGCCCTACCGGCGGGGCGAGGTGGGCGGCTATCGGTTGGTGGTGGCCGCGACCGGCGATCGAGTGGTCAACCAGCTGGTCTACGACGACGCCGAGGCGGCCGGCGTGTGGATCAACAGCGCCGACGACCCCGAGCGCTGCACGGTGGTGCTGCCGGCGCGCATCCGCCGGGGACGGCTCACCGTGACGGTGTCGACGGGGGGCCACAGCCCGGCCGTCGCCAGCTGGCTCCGCGACCGCCTGGAAGCCGACCTGGGACCGGAATACGACCAGCTCATCGGGCTGTTGTCAGAGGAGCGGCGCCGGGTCCAGGAGGAGGGTGCGTCGACCGAAGACCTGGATTGGCGATCGGCGCTCGATTCGGGAATCCTGGAACTGGTACGGGCCGGACGGCTCGAGGCTGCAAGGGAGCGCTTGCGCGCGTGTCTGTCGTCGTCATCGGACTGAACCACAGGACCGCTCCGCTCGAGCTGCTCGAGCGGATGACCGTCGCCGACGGCCAGCTCGCCAAGGCCCTGCACGATCTGCTCACCCGCGAGCACCTCAGCGAGGCGATGGTGCTCTCCACCTGCAATCGCACCGAGGTCTACGCCGTCGCCGAGCGCTTCCACGGCGCCTACAGCGACATCCGCAGCTTCCTGGCCGAGCACTCGTTCCTGCCGCCCGAAGGCTTCTCCGACCACCTCTACGTCCACTACGACTCGGCGGCCGCCGCCCACCTGTTCTCGGTGACTGCGGGCCTCGACTCCGCGGTGCTGGGCGAGAGCGAGATCCAGGGCCAGGTCAAGGTCGCCTGGGAGCGGGCGCGCGACGAGGGCGCCGCCGGTCCGGCACTCAACCTGCTGCTGCGCCATGCGCTCGAAGCGGGCAAGCGGGCGCGGTCCGAGACCGGCATCGCCCGCCACATCGCCTCGGTGTCGCAGGCGGCGGTGGCCATGGCCGGCGAGCGCCTCGGCGGTGTTTCCGGCAAGACCGTGCTCGTGCTCGGCGCGGGCGAGATGGGCGAGGGCATGGCCGTCGCTCTGGCCGGCGCCGGCGTCGCCGACGTGTGGGTGGCCAACCGCACGGACGCCAAGGCCCATGGCCTGGCGGCTCGGGTCGGCGGACGGTCCGTGCCGCTGGTGGACCTGCCGGCCCGGGTGGCCGACGTCGACCTGCTGCTCACGTCCACCGGGTCGCAGGCGCCGATCATCGAGAAGGCCGACCTCGTGGAGGTGATGGCCGACCGGGACGACCGACCACTGCTCGTCGTCGACATCGCCGTGCCGCGGGACGTCGACCCGGCTGTCGCCGAGATCGGGGGCGTGACCCTCCTCGACATGGATGACCTGCGGCGCTTCGCCGCCGCCGGGGTGGCCGGGCGCCGTCGAGAGGTCGTCGCCGTCGAGGCGATCCTCAACGACGAGCTCGAGCGCTACGTCGGGGCCACGTCGGCCCGGGAAATAGCGCCGACGATCATCGCGCTGCGTGAGCGGGCCGAGTCGGTGCGCGCGGCCGAGGTCGAGCGCTTCCGAGCCCGGTTCGACGACCTGTCGCCCGACCAGGCCGACCTGGTCGAGGCCGTCACCAAGGGCCTCACGGCCAAGCTGCTGCACCAGCCCACGGTCGTGCTCAAGGACGCCGCCCGAAGCCCGCGCGGCGACCGCCTCGTGGCCGCCCTGCGCGAGCTGTTCGAGATCGAGAGCTCCTAGGTGGCCGGCCCGCTCCGGGTGGCGACCCGGGGCTCGGCCCTCGCCCGCTGGCAGGCCGACCACGTGGTCGGCCTGCTCCAGAAGGTCGACCCCGGGCTCGACGTCGAGATCGTGCCGGTCGAGACCAGCGGCGACCGCCGCCTCGACACGCCGATCTGGGAGCTGGGCGGCAAGGGTGTGTTCGTGAAGGAGGTGCAGGCCGCGGTGCTCGCCGGCCGGGCCGACATCGCGGTCCACTCGGCCAAGGACCTGCCCTCGGGCACGCCCGAGGGACTGGTGCTCGCGGCCGTGCCCGAGCGGGCGGACGCGCGCGACGCGCTGGTGGGTGCGGCGCTCGACGACCTGGCCGAGTGCGCCGTGGTCGCGACCGGATCGTTGCGCCGGCGGGCCCAGCTGGCCCACACCCGTCCCGACCTCCGGTTCGAGGGGCTGCGGGGCAACATGGCGACCCGCCTCGCCCGCGTGCACGACGCGGGCGTCGACGCGGTGGTGGTGGCCGCCGCCGCCCTCGATCGGCTGGGACTGGCCGACCAGATCACCGAGCGGCTCGACGTCGACGTGATGCTGCCCCAGGTGGGACAGGGCGCCCTCGCCGTCGAGTGCCGGTCCGGCGACGCAGACGCCCGCCACCTCCTCGGGCGCATCGAGCACGCGCCCGCCCGCCGGGCGGTCGACGCCGAGCGCGGGTTCCTGGCCGAGCTGGGGGGCGACTGCTCGCTGCCGGCCGCGGCCCACGCCACGCTCGCCGGCGACACGCTGCGGGTGCGGGGGCTGCTGGCGTCCCCCGACGGCGCCTCGCTCGTGCGCCACGAGCTGGCGGGTCCCGGCGCGTCGGGCGCGGCGCTCGGCCGGTCGGTGGCCCGCCAGCTGCTCGACGACCAGGGCGGCGCCAAGCTCCTCGGCCGGGACTGACTTCGTATCCTCGCCCCCGATGACTGTCCACCTCGTCGGCGCCGGGCCCGGTGACCCCGGGCTGCTGACCGTCCGGGCGCTCGAGGTGCTGCGCCGCGCCGACGTCGTGATCTACGACCGGCTCTCGCAGGAGTCCCTGCTCGACCTGGCACCGGCCGGCGCCGAGCGCATCGACGTGGGCAAGTTCCCCGGCCACGTGCGTCTCTCGCAAGAGGAGATCAACGCCCTGCTCGTCGAGCGGGGCAAGCGGGGCGGGACCGTCGTGAGGCTCAAGGGCGGCGACCCGTTCGTGTTCGCCCGCGGGGGCGAGGAGGCCGCGGCGCTGGCCGACGCCGGCGTGCCGTTCGACGTGGTGCCGGGCATCACCTCGGCGATCGCCGTGCCGGCCTACGCCGGCATCCCGGTCACGCTGCGGCACTCGTCGACCAGCGTCACGATCGTCACGGGCCACGAGGATCCCTCCGCCGGCGACGACGGCAGCGTCGACTGGCGGGCGGTGGCGCAGGTCGGGGGGACAATCGTCGTGCTCATGGGCGTCGCTCGCATCGCGCGCATCGCCGCCGAGCTGATGGCGGCGGGGCGGTCGCCCGACACACCGGTGGCCGCGGTCCAGTGGGGCACCCGGCCCGAGCAGCACACGGTCAGGGCGACACTGGCGACGATCGCCGACCGAGATTTGGGCACGCCGTCGACGATCGTCATCGGCGACGTGGCCGCGGCCGACCTGGCCTGGTTCGAGAACCGGCCGCTGTTCGGGCGCCGGATCGTGGTCACCCGGGCGCGGGAGCAGGCCAGTGAACTGGTCGAGCGGCTGCAGGCGCTGGGCGCGGCCACGGTCGAGGTGCCGGCCATCGAGATCTGCGAGCCGGCCGACGCCGGTGCGGCGCTGGCCGCGGCCGTCGACCGCCTCGGCGATTACGACTGGCTCGTGCTCACCTCGGTCAACGGTGCCCGGCGGCTGCTCGGCGCCGTGCGCGCCGCCGGCCGAGACGCCCGGGCGTTCGGGGGTGTGCAGCTGGCCGCCATCGGGCCCGGCACGGCCGAGGCCCTCGCGGCGGGCAACCTGGACGCCGACCTCGTGCCGCCGCGCTTCGTCGCCGAGTCGCTGCTCGAAGCGTTCCCGGCGCCGGACCCGTCGAGGGCGCCCGGCCCGGGCCGGGTGCTCCTGGCACGTGCCGCGGTCGCCCGCGACGTCCTCCCCGAGGGGCTGCGGGCCCGGGGCTGGGACGTCGACGTGGTCGACGCCTACCGCACAGAGCGGGCGCCGCTCTCCGACGAGCAGGCCGCGGCGATCGCCGCGGCGGAGATCGTCACGTTCACGTCGTCGTCGACGGTCGCCAACCTGCTCGACGCCCTCGGCGGCCGGCCCGTCCCCCCGGTCGTGGCGGCGATCGGCCCGGTCACGGCCGCGACCGCCCGCGACCACGGCCTGAGGGTCGACGTGGAGGCCGAGGTGCACACGATCGACGGGCTCGTCGACGCATTGGTGGCGTGGGCCGCCGATCATCCCCGGCCGCCCACGCCACCACGGGGCGACGACGCCGGTGGGTGACGTCGCGGCGCTGATCTTCGACTTCGACGGGGTGATCCTCGACACCGAGACGTGCACGTACGAGACGACGGCGGCGATCTTCGCGGAGCACGGCAAGACGCTCGACCTGGCGTGGTGGCACTCGATCCTGGGCACCGCCGACCATCCCCACTGGAGCGATCTGCTCGCCGAGACGATCGGCCACCCTGTCGACCGGGAGGCTGTCGTGACGCAGCGCGAGGAGAGACGGTTGAAGATCATCCGTGCGCTGCCCCCGTGCGCCGGCGTCGTCGAGCTGCTCGACGCTGCCGACGCCGCCGGCGTCCCCACGGCCGTGGCATCGTCGTCGCGGCTCGACTGGGTCGGCGGCCACCTCGACCGGCTCGGCCTGCGCCACCGGTTCGCCGCGGTGGTCACCCGCGACGACGTCGGCGACGAGGCGGCCCGCACCAAGCCGGCGCCCGACCTGTTCCTCGTGGCTGCCGAGCGGCTGGGCGTCCCTCCGGCCGCCTGCGTCGTGCTCGAGGATTCGCCCAACGGCGTCGTCGCCGGTCGGGCCGCCGGCATGGTCGTGGTCGCCGTCCCCTGCCCGATGACGCAGGCCCTCGACCTCAGCGGCGCCGACCTGGTGGCGTCGTCGCTCGTCGGCGTCGACCTGGTCACGTTGGCCGAGCTGACCAGCCGGGGCCCGTCGCGAGCCTGACCGCGGGTGGCACCACCACCCGTTCCGGCGTCGATTTGTCGCGAGGACCGGCACGTTCCGACGCCGGTCTCGGCGTCGGCCGGGGTGGGCGCCCTCCCAATTGGCGGAACCTGTTGTCGTCGGTCGTAGAGTCAGCGAGTGAGCTTTCCTCAGCGACGCCTGCGGCGACTACGACGCACGCCCGCTCTCCGCCGCATGGTCGCCGAGACCCGGCTGTCGGTCGACGACCTCATCGTGCCGCTGTTCGTGCGCGAGGGCATCCCCGAACCGGCGGCGATCACCTCTCTGCCCGGCGTGGTGCAGCACACCCGCGA
>OBLS010000517.1_pt1 | contig 14006 bp, 11 predicted proteins | sample 1519901 | NCBI WGS metagenome assembly OBLS01 (sample SAMEA3113585, study PRJEB22503) | soil metagenome | reverse complement strand
GCGGGCTGATCGGGATCGTCGAGTTCGACGAGCCGGCCGACATGGCCTGGCACAGCATCACCGGCATCGACCATCGCGCGCGCTGGCGTCTGCGCGAGACCGACGACGGGCGCACCGGGGTCACGCTGCGGCTGTCCTGGGACTCGCCGGGCGGCCTGCTTGGCATGGCCGCGGACCGGCTGGGCGCACCGATGGTGACGCGCATTCTCGAACGAACCCTTCAGAATCTCGCACTGGAGCTGGAGGACGAGGAGGTTCGCGAACAGGTGAGCGACGACGAGAGCATGAGCCTGCCGGCCAAGGCGGCGTACCAGCTGGGCAACGCGAAGGTGCTGATCGACGCCGGTGTGATCAGGCCGATGCGGCCGGACCGCCTGTGGGGCGTGCTGCGCACGCTGCAGCGCTGGGGTCGCAGCCCCGCCGCCGGAGCGATCTCGCTCGCGGAGCGCTTCTCCGAGGACACGATGATCGTGGACGAACTGGGCACGCTGACCTACACGGAGGTCGACACGCGCACGAACGCCCTGGCGCACGCGCTCTCGGACCAGGGGATCGGCGAGGGCGACGCCGTGGGGATCATGTGCCGGAACCACCGGGGCTTCATCGAGGCCACGATCGCGCTATCGAAGCTCGGCGCCGACACCCTCTATCTCAACACCGCCTTCGCCGGCCCGCAGATCACCGAGGTTGTGGAGCGTGAGAAGCCGAAGGCGTTGATCTTCGACGAGGAGTTCTACGAGCTGCTCGAGGACGCGGGGCGCCGCCGCAAGCGCTTCGTGGCGTGGCACGACTCGCCGACCTGCCCCGATCCGACCCTGGACGAGCTGATGGCGGACGGCGACCCGAGCGCGGTCGTCCCGCCCGACCGGGAGGGCCGCGCCGTGATCCTCACGTCGGGCACAACGGGCACGCCGAAGGGAGCCTCACGTGGCAATCCCGATTCCCTCGACCCCGTCGTCGCGTACCTGTCGCGCATCCCGCTGAAGGCGCGGCAGGTGATCCACATCGCCGCCCCGCTCTTCCACTCCTGGGGCTTCGCACACTTCTCGCTGGGACTGATCCTCGGCAACACCTACGTGCTGCGGCGCAAGTTCGACCCCGAGGCGGCGCTGGCCGAGGTCGCGCGCACGCGCGCCGAGGCGCTCGCGGTCGTCCCGGTGATGATGCAGCGGATCATGGACCTCCCCGAGGAGACGCGCGCGAAGTACGACGTCTCCTCGCTCAAGGTCGTGGCCGCCAGCGGCTCGGCTCTCCCGGGCGACCTCGCCACCCACTGGATGGACGAGTTCGGCGACACGCTCTACAACCTCTACGGCTCCACCGAAGTCGCGTGGGCCTCGATCGCCACCCCGGCCGACATGCGCGCTGCGCCCGGCACCGCCGGCCGCCCGCCGCGCGGAACGGTCGTAAAGCTCTACGACGAGCATGGGGTGGAGGTGCAGCCGGGCGAGACGGGCCGCATCTTCGTCGGCAACGAGATGCTCTTCGAGGGCTACACGGGCGGCGGGTCGAAGGACGTGATCGGGAACCTGATGGCCACAGGCGACGTCGGCCGCTTCGACGATGCGGGACGCATGTTCGTGGAGGGCCGCGACGACGAGATGATCGTCTCGGGCGGCGAGAACGTGTTCCCGAAGGAGGTCGAGGACCTGCTCGCGCGCCACGACGCGGTAAGCGACGTGGCCGCGGTCGGCGTCGACGACAAGGACTTCGGCCAGCGCCTGCGCGCCTTCGTGGTGCTCGAGCAGGGCAAGAAGGCGAGCGAGGACGAGCTGAAGGCGCACGTGAAGAGGAACCTCGCCCGCTACAAGGTCCCGCGCGAGATCGTCTTCCTGGACGAGCTGCCCCGCAACGCCACCGGCAAGGTCCTCAAGCGAGAGCTGAAGGACGCCGAACCGGCCACCAACTAGGCGTACGCGCCCGCCCTTCTGGGTACCCCTCCAAAGACGAAGAGGGAGGAGCGAAGGTATGGATACTGGAGTAATCATCGCAATCGTCGTTGCTGCGCTGATCCTGTTGGCAGTGTTGTGGTTTGCTGCACGGAAGGGACGCGAGCGGCGCTACGAGACGCGCAGGACCGAGGCACGCGAGATCCGCCGCGAGGCGGAGGTCGGGCGCGCCCAGGCCGACAAGACCCGCGCAGAGGCCGAGGCGCAGGCGGCCGAGGCGAAGCGCCAGGATGCGCTCGCGCGCGAGCGCGCGGCGAGCGCCGAGGAGCAGCACCGCGAGGCGCGTGAGCGCCACATCGAGGCCGCGAGGAAGGATCCCGACGCGGATCCGGACGAGGCCGCGGCGCAGTTCGACCGCGAGCGTGCGCAGGCGGCGACGAGTGACACGACCGGCACGAGCGGCGACCAGAGCGTCGAGCACTACGAGCACACGAGCGAGCCCGGCATGGAGCGCGAGCGGCGCTTCGAGCGCGACGAAGAGGGCGACGTCGTGCGCGACGAGGAGTACGAGCAGCCGCACACCGAGCGCTAGGGCGGAGAACCACCCTGCCGGCCGCAGATGGTCGCGGCCGGCAGGGCGTTACGTCCTACACAGACGCCGCTAGCCGCAGACGGGCCAGTGGCCACTGCCGTGCTTCTTGAGCAGCACCCACGCCCTCCAGCTCTGCTCGGAGCGCGGCGCGGCGGCGGGGTCACCCCATCCGCCCACAACACCCCAGGTGCCGAAGCTGAACTGGTAGAGGCCGCGGTAAGCCCCGCTTGAGCTGACCGCGCGCGGGTTGTTGTGCGACTCGCACCACGCAATCGAGCGCAGCTGCGCGCGGCCCCAGGACGGGATCTGGCGCACCTTGAAGCGATGCACCATCGCCCGGCCCTCGTAGGTGTGCGACCAGCGGGCGAAGCGCCGCTTCATGCGCCGGATCGACCGCCGCAGCTCCGTAGCGGTCGGTGGCCGCTCGTCATTGCGAGCAGCCCGCACGAGGTTGCGGCCGTACCACACCCCGTAGCGCTCGAGCTTTCGCCGCCAGTGCCTGTACGAGGCCTGAAGACGCATGCCCGCCGCACTGGCGGGTGGCGTGGACGATGTAGTGGTTGTCGTTGTCGTATCACCCTGCGACGGAGCCTCCGCCACAGCCGGCGACGTCGCCGCCGGTGCCAGCGCGCACGCGCACGCCAGCAGGATCCCTGCCTTCTTCAAACACACCACCTCCGAAGGTGGTTCTGCCTGCCGTGCGAACTACTCGGGCACGGCTAGGTCTTGCCGAACTCGCGCGACTCCTCCCCGCGCGCAAGCTGGCCGGTTTCCGACTTACGCGGTGACCGTAACCACGACGGCAAGGCCCTAAACCGCTGTGTGATCCATGTCACATAAGGGAGCCGTCGTGCCTTTTGATCGTGGCTGACCGATGGGCGATGCTTCGGGCATGGAAACTCCTTCCGAGAGCATCTCTGTTCGCGTTCGCCGGGCGGCGGCGTCCCTCAGCCCCCTCGACTACGTCGCCACTTTCGTGCTCCTTGCCGTCTACGTGATCGGCACGAGCATGGACGAGGGACCCGACACCAGTATTGACTTCTACCGCGCCGTCGCAACAGTCATACCGACCCTGTTGATCACCGTGGCCATCCAAGGGCGCGTCTTTGAGCTGTCCCGCAAGGTCACCTTCCGGCACCAGTACCGCACGGTGCTGTTCGCGATCGTGGTCTTCGGCGGCGAAGCGGGAACGCTCATGACCATCGCCAGGGACAAGACGAACTGGGCCGCGCACCTGTACGTCTACCTGGCCGTTTTGGCGCTCGGCCTTGCCACTCTCTACCTCGCTCTGGCCGGGATCGAACAACCGGAATCCGCCCAGGAGGACGGCAGCAGCCGCGCCGACGACCTTCGCTAGCCGTTTCGATAGACCCTCCTACAGCCGGAGGCCTCCGAGAGCTCGCTTCGCGTCCTTCCTGTCGATGATCCGCGAGACGCGGTTCCTCAGGTTCGAACCCCTTTTTGCGGGCAAGCCGCACCCGGACCTGCTGTGCGGCGCGCCTAAGCGCGGCGCTTATGCGTGAAAGCCGCTCAGGCGGCGCTGCGGCGCGCCAACTCGATCAGCAGGCGTGTGCCGAATCCGCTGGCGCCCTTGGCGACGTAGTTGCGGTTCAGGCCCCACGCCGTGCCCGCGATGTCGATGTGGACCCACGGGCTCTCGTCCACGAACTGGCGCAGGAACTCGGCCGCGTAGCTTGACATCGCCACGCGCTGCTCGGCGGCGTTCGTGAGATCCGCGTACTGGCCCTTGGTCAGGTCGTAGTACTCGGGGTGCAGCGGCAGCCGCCAGCCGATCTCGCCGCTCGCGTCGCCGGCGGCGCCGACCTCGCCGCACCAGTCGTCGTCGTTCGAGAACAGGCCGCAGTAGGTGTGGCCGAGCGCCACCAGGATCGCGCCGGTGAGCGTGGCGAGGTCGACGATGCGCTCGGCGCCCTGCTCGACGGCGTAGCAGAGTGAGTCCGCCAAGATCAGCCGGCCCTCGGCGTCGGTGTTGTTCACCTCGATCGTCGTGCCGTTCATGGCCGTCACGATGTCGCCGGGCTTGACCGCGTGGCCGCTCGGCATGTTCTCGGTGGACGGCACCACCGCGGTGATGGTGGCCGGTACGCCGAGCTGCGCGATGCCGGCCATCGCCTCGATGACCGCAGCCCCGCCCGACATGTCGAACTTCATCTCCTGCATCTTGGCCGAGGGCTTGATCGAGATCCCGCCCGTGTCGAAGGTGACCGCCTTGCCCACGAAGGCCAGGTGCGGCCCGCTCGCGCCGGAGGGGCGGTAGCGCAGGACGATCAGCCGCGGCTCGGTGTGGCTCCCCTGGGCGACGGAGGCAAACGCGCCCATGCCGCGCTCGACGATCGCCTCGCGGTCGAGCAGCTCCAGCTCGAGCGCCTCATGCTCGTCGGCGATCTCTCTGGCCCGCTCGGCGAGGAACCCGGGCGTCGCCACGTTGGAGGGAAGGTTCTGCAGATCCCGCGCGGCGTTCGCCGCCACACTCGCGATACGGCCGCGCTCGACGTCGTCGGCGTCCACCGAGTCCCCGGCGATCTCGAGCGACTCCACGCCGCCGTTGTCGTTGTCGCCGCTCTTCGACTTGAAGCGGTCGAACGAGTAGAGCTTGAGGAGGGTGCCTTCCACGAGCGCGGCCGCGACGCCCTCGCCCTCCGGCGCAGCCCATGAGAGCGACACGGCCCCGAGCTCCTTCGCCCGCGCCCCCGCGGCGGCCGCGGCCACGCGCGCCTGCTCGGCGCCGAATTCGTCGCGGTTACCAAGCCCCGCAATCAGCACGCGGCGCTGGCCGCCTCCCGGCGCGTCCTCGTGCGCGACGGCGACCTTCTTGAGCGCCCGCTTCGCCTCGCCGAGGTCGAGCAGCCGCTGCAGCGCCGGGTCTGCCAGCTTCTCGTCCTCGAACACGCCGACGACGCGGGTGTCCGCGGCGGTGTCCTCCGCTGGGCCGGAGCGCACGCTTACGGTGATCGGCGCCATCAGCGGCGGCAGTCTAGGCGGTTGCGCGCCGGTAGCAGTGCCTCATTAGACCGCGCTCGTGTCGATGGAGAGCAGGTGTGGTCGTGGCGTTCGGCCTGGTCGACGAGAACTGGCAAGTGTGCCGGAGGCCTTATCGATAGCTTTCCGCACATGCCAAAGACCGTGATACTCGGCGCCGCGCGGACGCCGTTCGGGAAGATGGGCGGCGCGCTTGCGTCGCTGGACGCCACGGAGCTCGGCGGGACCGCTATCGCCGCAGCTCTCGAGCGCGCCGAGGTGGCGCCCGATCAGGTCCAGCACGTGGTGTTCGGCCAGGTGCTGCAGGCGGGCCAGGGCCAGATCCCGAGCCGCCAGGCCCAGATCAAGGGCGGCATCCCGAAGGAGGTCTCCTCTGAGACCGTGAACAAGGTGTGCGCCTCCGGTTTGCGCTCGGCCGGCATGGTCGACCAGTCCGTGCGCGCCGGCGATCTCGACCTGGCCGTGGCGGGTGGCATGGAGTCGATGTCGAACGCTCCCTACCTGCTGAAAGAGGCCCGCTTCGGGTTCCGCATGGGCGACGCGCAGGCGCTCGACGGCATGGTCCACGACGGTCTGACCAACCCGTTCACCGGCAAGCACATGGGCGCGGAGGCCGACGAGGTGGGTGAGGAGCTCGAGATCACGCGTGCGGACATGGACAAGTTCGCGCTGCGCTCGCACGAGCTGGCGATCCAGGCCACCGACGAGGGGCGCTTGCCCGAGGAAATAACCCCCGTTTCGATCAGCTCGAAGAAGGGCGACACCACGGTCGAGGTCGACGAGGCGCCGCGGCGCGAGAGCACGCTCGAGGCGCTCTCAAAGCTGCGTGGCGCGTTCCGCAAGGACGGCGCCCACACGGCCGGGAACGCCCCGGGTGTGAACGACGGCGCCGGGGCGCTCGTGCTCTCCTCGGACGACTGGGCGCAGAGCAACGGGCGCACCCCACTCGCCACGATCGTGGCGCAGGCCGCGGTCGCTGACGAGTTTCCGTACCTGGCCCGGACGCCGGCGAACGCTGCCAGCAAGGCGCTCGAGAAGGCCGGCTTGTCGGTGGATGACATCGACCTCTTCGAGATCAACGAGGCGTTCGCCTCGGTAGCGCTCAACTCGATGCGCATGCTCGGCGTGGACGAGTCGAAGGTGAACGTGAACGGCGGCGCCATCGCGCTCGGGCACCCGATCGGCGCGAGCGGCGCCCGCATCCTGATGACGCTCGTGCACGAGCTGCGCCGTCGCGGCGGCGGGCTCGGCTGCGCGGCGATCTGCTCAGGCGGCGGCCAGGGCGACGCCGTCATCGTCGAGGTAAACGGCAGCTAGACCGCTGCTCACTAGCCTCCGGCCGATGGCCGGTGCAGCTTTCTTCGATCTCGACAAGACCCTCATCGAGGGCTCCAGCGCGATCCATTTCGGGCGCGCGGCCTACAAGCACGGGATGGTGTCGCGGCGCCAGCTCGCACGCGATGCCTGGGCGAACGTGAAGTTCCGGCTGAACGGGTCCACGGACGCCGGCACCGATGAGCTGCGCCAGCGCATCCTCGACTCGATCACCGGACAGCGCGCCGTGGACCTGGCGCGCCTCGGCCCCGACGTGCTGGCCGGGATCCTGCCGCTGCTCTACCGCGAGGTGCTCGACGAGGCGTATGCGCACCAGGACGCAGGGCGGCAGGTGTACATCGTCACGGCGGCGTCGCAGGAGCTGGCGGACGTGCTCGCGCATGTGCTGGTGCTGGACGGCGGCATCGGGATGCGCAGCGAGCTGCGGGATGGCGTCTACACCGGCAGGCCCGCCGGCCCGTTCACCTACCGCGAGGGCAAGGCGGAGGCGATCCGCGAGCTCGCGGATCGCGAGGGGATCGACCTCGCCGAGTCGTTCGCCTACTCGGACTCCGAGTCAGACCTCCCGATGATGCGCGCGGTCGGCCACCCCGTGGCCGTGAACCCGGACCGCGAGCTCGAGCGCGTGGCGCGCCAGGAGGGCTGGCGAATCATGCGCTTCGACAAGCTCGGACGGCGCCTGCGCTGGGCCTCGGCAGTGGCGAGCGTCGCGCTCGTGGGTGGCGGAGGCGGGTACCTGGCCGCGCGCGCCCGCCGCCCCCGGCGCCGGCGCCCGTCGCGCCGGCGCTCGTTGCTGCGCCGCTAGCTGAGCTTCACCGCGCTAGTGGACGTTCACGCGCCTCACGCGGCTGGTGCCCGCCGCGTGATCAGCGTCCGCGGCGAAACTGGTCCGGTAGGCGCCGTCGCGTCGAACGCGCAGCCCCCGCGAGTATGAGGAGCAGTTCGTGGCCGGGATGTCCTTGAGCGTGACGCTCCTGAGCGTGCGCCACGTCGTCCCGAAGCGCCGCTGAAGCGCGATGTTGACCCCGTCGTGCTCGGGGCAGAGGCGACCCGAGAAGGTCACTCGGGTGCCGGCCGCGGGGGTCCGGTCGCTCAGCCTGAGGGAGATCGCCGGGCGGACCAGCACGTCGACGGTCTTGCTGTCCGCGTTCCCGGACCGTGCGCGATAGCGGGTGTTGCGGTCGGGCTTCAGAATCAGCGACCAGTCGCCCGTCGCGTTCGTGGTCGCGGTGCCAGCGTTGGTGAACGTGTCGATCGGGAACGGGTCCTGCTCGACGTCGACGACGCGGCCGGAGTTGTTCTGGCCGGTCAGCTTGCCGGAGAGCGTCACGGCGCCGCCGAACTTCACGGTCGTCGGCGTCGCGTCGATCGTGATGTTCTTCGGCTGCGGCTGCCCGTAGGCGGTGGAAACAAGGACTGCGGCCATGGCGGCCGTTGCGATGGCTAGGGTGCGCTTCATGTGCGTACCAACGCTGTTGCGGACCAAAAGTTGTGGGGTTCTGCACGGCAAGCCGCGCTCGGATGGACGCGCGCGCCGTCGCGGCCTGATCGGCACCTAGACTTTCCGGAATGGCTGTCGAACCACGTGCCATGACGGACGCCGAGCGCTGGTACCGCGAGCGCTTCCAGCGCACGCCGGAGCGCGACGCGCTGTTCACGACGCTGAGTGGCGAGCCGGTGGCGCCGCTCTACACGGCCGAGGACGTCGGGCCGCCCGAGCGGATCGGCTTCCCGGGCGAATATCCGTTCACCCGCGGCGTGTACCCGTCGATGTACCGCGGCCGGCTCTGGACGATGCGGCAGTTCGCGGGCTTCGGGACAGCCGAGGAGACCAACGAGCGCTTCCGCTACCTGCTCGACCACGGGCAGACGGGGCTTTCGACGGCGTTCGATATGCCCTCGCTGATGGGCCACGACTCCGACCATCCGCGCTCCGAGGGCGAGGTCGGCCGCGAGGGAGTGGCGATCGACACGCTCGACGACATGGAGACGCTCTTCGCCGGCATCCCGATGGGCGACGTCTCGACCTCGATGACGATCAACGCGCCGGCCGCCGTGATGCTGGCGTTCTACGTGGTCGCCGCCGAGCGCCAGGGCGTGGGGCCGGAGCGCCTGGCCGGCACGATCCAGACCGACATCCTGAAGGAGTACATCGCGCAGAAGGAGTGGTGCTTCCCGATCGACCCCGCGATGCGCCTGGTCACCGACATGATCGAGTTCTGCGCGCGCCGCATGCCGCGCTGGCACCCGGTCTCGATCTCGGGCTACCACATCCGCGAGGCAGGCTCGACGGCTCAGCAGGAGCTCGCGTTCACGCTCAAGGACGGGTTCACCTACATCGAGCAGGCGCTCGAGCGCGGCCTCGACGTCGACGAGTTCGCACCGCGGCTGTCGTTCTTCTTCAACGCGCACATCGACTTCTTCGAGGAGATCGCGAAGTACCGGGCGGCGCGGCGGATCTGGGCGCGCGAGCTGCGCGAGACCTACGGCGCGCGCGACGAGCGCTCCCTGCTGATGCGCTTCCATACGCAGACCGCCGGGGTTTCGCTGACGGCGCAGCAGCCGCTCAACAACATCGTCCGTACCGCGACCGAGGCACTCGCGGCGGTGCTCGGCGGCACGCAGTCGCTGCACACGAACTCCTACGACGAGGCGCTCGCTTTGCCGAGCGAGGAGGCCGTGCGGGTGGCGCTGCGCACGCAGCAGTTGATCGCCCACGAGACCGGGGTCACGAACACGATCGACCCGCTCGGCGGCTCGTACTTCGTGGAGGCGCTCACGGACCGCATGGAGGAGGCGGCGTACGCCGAGTTCCGCAAGATCGACGAGCTCGGCGGGATGGTCGAGGCGATCAAGCAGAGCTACCCGCAGCGCGAGATCGCCGAGGCGAGCTTCCGCCTCCAGGAGGAGATCGAGCGCGGCGAGCGCGTTGTCGTGGGCGTGAACCGGTACCAGCAGGAGGACGAGCGCCAGCTCGAGATCCTGCGTATCCCGGCCGAGCTCGAGCGCAAGCAGATCGGCCGCGTACAGACGGTGAGGTCGAGGCGCGAGTCCGGTGCCGTGGAGAGCGCGCTCAGCGAGCTGCGTGGGGCCGCCGCGGCCGACCGCAACCTGATGGAGCCGCTGCTCGACTGCGCCCGCGCGCACGCCAGTGAGGGCGAGATTGTGCAGTCCCTGCAGCGCGTCTTCGGGACCTACACCGAGACCCCGGTCTTCTAGGCAACGCTGCGCATCGGGCCAGCCCCGGTGCTGGTCCAAGGCGCGTCCAGCCTCCGCGCAGCCTTTTAACGGGCTCCCGGCTCTGAGCCGATGCAAACTGCAGTTCCCTCCGTGCCGCGGGAAAGGAAACCCGTGTCACAACGCCTCACCCGTAGCGCCGCCATAGCAGCAATAGCCGTGATCCTTCTCGCGCTCGCGCCGAGCGCATTCGCCGTGCCCGAAAGCGGCGACGCCGGCGGGCTGCCCGCGACGGCGCAGGACGTCGGCTCCGGCGCGGTCACGTCGATCCTGGGGAGCTTCGCGAGCGGCAGCGACGCCGACGTCTACCGGATGTGCCTCAGCGACGGCGCCTCGTTCTCGGCCAGCACGGTCGCCGCGGCCCCACGCGACACCCAGCTCTTCCTCTTCGACGCGGATGGAGTCGGCGTCTACTCGAACGACGACACAGGGCTCGGAGTGCACGTCTCGCAGCTACCCGCCCATCACCGCTTCTCTCCCACCTCGGGCGGCGAGTACTACCTCGCGGTCAGCGCGTTCAACAACGACCCGTGGAGCGACGCCGGCGAGATCTTCACGGACGCCTTCGCGGCCAGCCTGTACCCGGACGGTGTCGTGGATGCCTCGGGGCCGGGAGCTGCCGAGCCCGTGAGCAGCTGGACGGGGGCCCCGCGCGGCGCTCCGGGTCCCTATCTCATCAACCTAACGGGCACCACGGGCTGCGACACCACGCCACCGACGGTTGCTCTGCGCAGCCCGGCGGACGGCGCCCAAGTGAAGCAGGGCGCCGAGCTGGTCGTGGACTTCAGCTGCAGCGACACCGGCGGCTCGGGCCTCGCCTCGTGCGTCGGCTCGCTGGCGGACGGCGCGCTGCTGGACACGAGCGAGCTCGGCGAGCTCTCCGTGACCGTGACCGCGCTCGACAACGCCGGCAACCAGACCGTGGTCACGAACAAGGTCACGGTGGTGGACGAGACGAAGCCGACGATCACGCTCACCACCCCGGCCGACGGCGGGGTCTACGAGATCGGCGAGCGGGTGCTCGCGGACTACTCCTGCGCGGACGAGCCGACCGGCTCCGGTCTCGACTCCTGCGTGGGCAGCGTGGCCAACGGTGCGGACGTGGACACCGGGTCGGCGGGCGACAAGACCTTCACGGTGAACGCCAGCGACGAGGCCGGCAACACCGCCACCGAGAGCGTGACCTACACGGTCGTGGACGCCACGCCGCCCGACATCACCGTCACGACCCCGGCCGATGGAGCGGTCTACTCAGTGGGCGAGCAGCTGACGGCCGACTACTCGTGCACTGACTCGGACTCCGGCGTGGACACGTGCGTGGGCAGTGTCGCGAACGGCGCGGCCGTGGCGACCGGATCGGTCGGTGAGAGGACATTCACCGTCGAGGCAAGCGACAAGGCGGGCAACACGGCCTCGAAGACGGTCAACTACACCGTGGCCGACCGGACCGCTTCGACCATCACGGTCACGAGCCCCGGCGAGGGCGCCGTCTACACGCTTGGCGAGGTGGTGCTCGCCGACTACTCCTGCTCGGACGAGCCGAACGGGTCGGGCGTAGCCAGCTGCCAGGGCAGCGTGGCCGACGGCGGCGCGATCGACACCTCGTCGGTGGGCGCGAAGAGCTTCCAGGTGAGCGCGACCGACAACGCCGGGAACCACGCCTCGAAGAGCGTGGCCTACAGCGTCGCCTATGACTTCCACGGCTTCCTGTGGCCGCTCCAGAACCTGCCGCATGTGAACCGCTGGAAGGCGGGCCGGCCGGTGCCGGTCCGGTTCTCACTCGGCTCGTACGGAGGCCCCGTCCCGGTGGCGCCCGGCTATCCAAAGGTGGCTCCGGTCGCGTGCGGCACGGGCGCCCAGCCGGCCGGCGTCGAGAAGGCGCCAGGCTCGTGGAAGAGGAGCTCGGTGCTGCGGTCCAGGCGCGGACGCGGGGCGTACCGGTTCCTGTGGAAGACCGAGAATAGGTGGGCCGGCGACTGCCGCCAGCTGATACTGAAGCTGGACGACGGCACGCTGCACCGCGTGGAGGTCCAGTTCGTGCGGCACGGCAGCAACCCTGTCTGGGATCGCGACTGGGACGACGCGGGCTAGGCGCAAACGCGCTGGCGTGGCGGTGCCGGACCGACTAGGGTCCGCCGTCGATGAAGCACCTGGCCGTCCTCGCCGCGATCTATGCCGTGATCGCGGCGCTTGTACTTCCGAGCACGCTGCTCGCCTCACAGGACGCCGATCCGGCGACCGCGGATGCGGCCGCGACCGCGCCGGCGGAGGAGGCGCTGGCCGCGCCCACCCCTCCGGCGCCGGAGGAGCCCGCACCCGCGCCCGAACAGCCGCCCGGGCCTTCCGAGCAGCCAACCGCGGCGGCCGAGCAGCCCGCCGCCGCACCCGCGCCTCCCCAAGAGCCCGCGCGCAAGCGCAAGGACAGCACCTCCGCCAGGGCGGCCGCGAACGGCTCGGTCACAATCGCCGACTTCGCGTTCACGCCCGCCCAGATCACCATCGACGAGGGCGACACGGTCACCTGGACGAACAAGGGGCCCACCGCGCACTCCGCGACAGCGCCCGACGGCAGCTTCGACACGGGGATCTTCCCCGCGGGCCAGAGCCGCTCGCACACGTTCAACGACGCCGGCACCTTCTCGTACATCTGCACGCCGCATCCGAACATGCACGGCACAATCGTCGTGCGCGCCTCGCGGCGCGGAGGCGACACGCCCGACTCGAGCGCGGGGGAAAGCGGCGGCACGGGCGGGTCGTCCGACACCGGCGGTGCCGACGTCGCGCAGGGCGACGCTGGGCCGTCGCTGCCGAACACGGGCGCGGACGCGGACGCGATGCTCGTCCTGGGCGCGCTCATGCTGCTCCTCGGCGTCGCGGTGCACCGCCGCGCCGCGGCCGAGCGGCCACGCCCCGCGGGGCGCATCGGCTGGTAGCTTCCGCCCGGATGTCGAGCAGGAAGATCCGCGTTGTGGTGGCCAAGCCCGGGCTGGACGGTCACGACCGCGGCGCCAAGATCATCGCCCGCGCGCTGCGCGACGCGGGCATGGAGGTCATCTACACCGGTCTCCACCAGACGCCGGAGCAGATCGTGGAGACGGTCCTCCAGGAGGACGCCGACGCCGTCGGGCTCTCCATCCTCTCGGGCGCCCACATGACGCTCGTGCCCCGAATCGCCTCGCTCCTCAAGGAGGAGGGCGCCGAGGACGTCGTGCTCGTGGTTGGAGGCACGATCCCCAACGACGACATCGAAGAGCTGAAGCAGCTGGGCGTGGCGGAGGTCTTCACGCCCGGCTCGCCGGTGCACGAGATCATCGACTACATCCGCAGTGCCGTGCCTGCCTGATCCCCCGATTGACTCATCAGTCAACCGGGTAGGTACACTTCCGCCCCGCTCGCGGGCCGCGCGCGCCGAGCCCGCTCAGGAAGAACGAAGGAGAAGCATTCCGTGAAGATCTGCGTCCTCGTGAAAGAGGTGCCCGACGCCGCCGTAGAGAAGCGCATGGACCCAGCCTCCAAGCGCCTCGACCGCTCGGGCGAGACAACGCTGAACCAGTTCGACACCCACGCCATCGAGGCCGCCATGCAGATCCGCGAGGGCGGCGTCGTGGAGGTGGATGAGATCGTCGCAGTGACGATGGCTCCCTCCGAGGCCGGCCGCACGCTCAACAAGGCCGTGGCGCTCGGCGCCGACCGCTCGGTCCACCTGACCGACGAGTCGCTGGCCGGCTCGGACGTGGCCGCCACCGGCTACGCCCTCGCCAGGGTGCTGCAAGCGGAGTCGCCGGACCTCGTCCTGCTCGGCCAGCAGTCGGCTGACGGCGAGTGCTACACGATCGGCGCCGTCGTGGCCGACCACCTGAAGATGCCCTCGCTCACCCAGGTGATCAAGCTGGACGTGGAGGGCGGCAAGCTGCGCTGCGAGCGCCAGGCCGAGTACGGCTACGACACCGTCG
>OBLS010000515.1_pt1 | contig 14028 bp, 12 predicted proteins | sample 1519901 | NCBI WGS metagenome assembly OBLS01 (sample SAMEA3113585, study PRJEB22503) | soil metagenome | reverse complement strand
GAGTCGACGCCGTGGCGCTCGCGGACGCGTTGGAGCATCTCCCAGCCGTCCACCTGCGGCATCATCACGTCGAGCAGGATCAGATCCGGGGGCTCGGCCTCGAGGGCTTCGAGCCCCTCCTCGGCGCTGCCTGCCTCGCGCACGGCGAAGCCGTCCATCTCGAGGTTGACCCGGACGAACTCGCGGATTCGGGGATCGTCGTCGACGATCAGGACGAGCGGCGCCGGACGAGTGCGGGTCGCGATCGCCCCGCCCGCGGAGCCTGCGACGAAGGCGTCCAGATCACGCAGCCGGTAGCGGCGATGCCCGCCGGGCGTGTAGAACGCCGGCAGCCGGCCCTGATCCGACCACTTCCGGATCGTGCTCTGGGCCACGCCTAGATACCGCGCCGCCTGGCCGAGAGTCAGCCAATCGCTACTGCCGTTTCCAGGCGGCTGGCGCCGCGCTCTGCCCGCACTTTCCGTCACTGATACGGAATCTAAGCAAACCTTCACATTCTTCGGAGCTTGTGTGAGCGCTTTTCTAGATCAGGGCTGGGTTTGCGTCCACGGCCGAATCGTCGAAATGTTCGTGACGGGATTGCTCTTAGGCGGCCGATCTTCGAGCGCCTGACCGACGGCTACGCCGAGTGCGAAGACCAGCGCGAGGATCGCGGCTCGGATCAGCCACCGGACGACACCGCTGCCACGCCGCTGCCGGCGACTCCGCGACGCCAGGGGTGACGGCGTAATCGTCACGGCGAGTAGTCCGTCGCTCCCCGCGCGTATTGATGGAAGGCGGCGTCCTGAACGACCGTGAGGTGACGCACCCACCCGGGAGAGTCGATCCGCTCCTCGACTGCCTCACGCAGCCAATAGTCCGACGCAGCGTAGGCGTCAACCAGCTGCGCCAGCGTGAACGTCTGCCCCACTCGCTTGCGCAGCTCATCGGTCGCCACCTCTAGCTGTTCGAGCAGCTCGGGATACACCGCGTCCGCGGCCTGGGACTCGAAGCGGCGATTGCCTTCCTCCCACTGCTGGCGCACAGCGTCGAGTGACAATGGCATGGCGCTTTCCCTACCCGGAACCGTCGAGAGTGCAGCACTGCTCCGGCCAAAGAGGCTCGATCTCCGCCAGGATCCGCTCACCGAGCTCGTAGCCGGAACGCGCGAGGGCGAAGGCGACATGGGCGTGGAGGCACTTGAGCTTCTCGGGGCGAGCGGCGCCGCCGATTCCGAGCTCCAGCGAGGCGCCGCCTTCCTGTCCGACGCGTCCGCCTGCGAGCTCGCGCCTCACGGCCCGCTGCTCCTCCGTCGCCGCCGCGAGGCTGGCGGCGAGGTCGGGCTGCCGCTCGAGAGCTGCGCTCCACCGTTCGATGCCGCCCGCCGCTTCAACGCGAGAGACGGCTGCGACGAGATGACGACAGGTCAGGTAGTACGTCGTCGGGAAGGGCTCGCCCGCTGAGTCGTACGGCGCCTGCTCAGTGACGGCGGGCGCGCCGAACGGACAGCGGCGGGCGACGCGCAGGAACGCGCGCGGCGTCCGGCCGAGCTGGCGCTCGACGACGGCACGGTCATCCATCCCCTCCTAGCCTAGTGGCCGCGTTACGACGCCACTCTTCGATTCCCTTGACGATAAACAGCTGCTCGCCGGCCTTGACGAGGCCGAGCTTGCGCGCCCGGCGGGCGAGCGCCTCGGGCGTGTCGGCCTCCTCGAGACGGCGCGCGAGCTCGTCGCGTTTGGCGCGCAGCTTGCGAACCTCCGACTGCCGCTCCACCAAGGCGCTGCGCGTCTCGACGTAGCTCTTGAGGGGGCGGTAGTAGAGGAGCGCGACGATCGCCAGGGTGGCGACGGCTGCCCAACGCAGGATGGGAGTCCGTCGCCGGGAACGCGCACCTCGTCGCGGGGACTTCGGCATGCGCGTCCTTTCGGGACGCCGCCAAACGCTCCTTCTACGCGTACGCCAGTTTGATCATGTCGGTCGTGCCGGGGATGTTGACCGCCGTCCCCGCTGTGAGCACGACCAGGTCACCTTCGTCGAGCAATCCGGTCTGCCGTCCCGCCGCCAGGGAGCTGCTCCAGAGCTCCTCGACGTCCGCGGCCTCAGGCATTCGAACCGGCGTCACGCCCCACTCGAGCGCCATGTGTTGCAGCGCGTAGTCGTGATGCGAGAGACCGATCACCGGCCGACGCGGCTTGAGCCTGGCGACCACCGACGCCGTGCGACCCGTGAACGTCGGCACTAGGATCGCCTTGGCCCCGAGGGTCTCCGACAGGTCGCACGCGGCGTTCGACATCGCCTGGTTGACCGTCGGCTCGTCGCCCGGTTGCGGAAACTGGTGGCGGTACTCGATGTTCGGCTCGATCGCCAGTGCGATCCGAGCCATCGTCCGCACCGCCTCGAGCGGGTACTTGCCGATGGCAGTCTCCTCGGACAGCATCAAGGCCGAGGTGCCGTCGAGCATGGCGTTCGCGATGTCGCTGGCCTCGGCGCGCGTGGGCTCCGGCAGGTGAACCATCGACTCGAGCATCTGCGTCGCGGTGATCACGGGCTTGCCCCGGTCGAGCGCCGCCTTGATGATCCGCTTCTGGAGCAAGGGCACGACCTCCGGCCCGATCTCGACGCCGAGGTCACCGCGGGCGACCATCACCGCATCCGCCTCGTCGAGGATCGCCACCAAGGCGTCGACGGCTTCTGCCTTCTCGATCTTGGCGATGACGTGGGCGTGAGAGCCCGCCTGCTCGATCAGGCCCTTGAGGTCGCGGACGTCGGCCGCCGAGCGGACGAAGGAGAGCGCGACGAAGTCGACGCCGAGGTCGAGTGCGAACTCCAAGTCGTCGGCGTCCTTCCGCGTGATGGCGGGGATCGGCACCGGCACGCCCGGGACGTTCACTCCCTTGTGGGCGGCGACGATGCCGCCGACAACGACGGCGCAGCGGGCCTTCCCGTGTTCGACCGCCTCCACGCGCAGCCGCACGAGGCCGTCGTCGATCAGGACGTCGTGGCCAGGCTGCAGTACCTGCCCGACGACGGCCGGTCGGACCGGCAGCTCTCCGTCGAGCGCTCCATCCCCGGTGACGACGATCTCGTCTCCACTGTCGAGGGTGATGGGTTGGCCGAGCTCACCGATCCGCAGCTTTGGTCCTTGCAGGTCGGCGATCAGGGCGATCGGACGGCCGACCTCTTCCTGGGCGGCCCGAACGAGCCTGGCGTAGTCGGCATGCTGGTCGTGCGTGCCGTGCGAGAAGTTCAGGCGCGCACCGTCCATCCCCGCCGCCGCCAGGCCGGACACGAACTCCGGGGTCGCTGAGGACGGCCCCAGCGTCGCGACGATCTTGGTGCGGCGGGGCAGCATCAGCGCCACGGTCTCAGACTACCCGCGACCCCTGCCGCTATTCGAGATACAGCGGGATCTCAGACTCATGAATGCGTGATCCGTTCTCCGCCGAGAGCTCGAAGACGAGGAGCGTGCCCTGCTGCGGCTCGTCGACCTCGTAGGGAACCGTGAACCTGAAGGTTCCGCGCGTCCCGCTGCCGGACGTCGCAGTGACGAAGTTCTTACTCAACACCTTGCCCGAGGCGTCCTTGAGCTCGTAGTTGAACGTCGCTTCGAACGTGTTTGCAGTGCCGGTGACCTCGAACCCTGGTTCGACGTCTTCCTGCGGCAGCGGCGCCTCGACCAGGATCGCCGGCGTCTGCGCCTCGAACGCCCGGCGGCCGACTGGAGCGTCCGCGCCGAAATCGACGCGTTTGATGCTCGGGAACTGCGTCAGCGTGTACACGAGCTGGGCCAGGGCGGCATCGTCGGCCGGCTGTCGCGAGAGCCGGACGCTTGCGATCCCGTTCGCGATCGCGAGCGACTCGAGTGTCGTGCCTGCGGGGATCGCGCTGCGGACGCCCGTCTCCTCCGAGGTCGGGCCGTCGAGCAGCTCACGCAGCGCGGCAGCACCGACCATCGGCCCGATCACGCCGCGCGAGACCGGCGCCACCTTGCCCTTTCGCAGGAAGTAGATAGTGACGACCGCGGGCGACTCACTCGGAACCGTCCCCGACGTGGTCTCGGTCACGGTCTTCTCGACGGTCACCGTTTTCGTCTCGCCGCCACTGCAGGCGGCAAAGACGATCAGAGCGGCCAGGAGACTAGGCGCGACGAGGAAACGCATCCCAGCCGGGGTATTCCGCGTCGGACCCCAACTCCTCCTCGATCCGCAGCAGCTGGTTGTACTTGGCCACGCGGTCGCTGCGGCTGGGCGCGCCGGTCTTGATCTGGCCCGCGTTGGTCGCAACGGCCAGGTCCGCGATCGTCGTGTCCTCCGTCTCGCCCGACCTGTGTGAGATGACCGATGCGTAGCCCGCGGAACGGGCGAGCGAGATTGCCTCGAGCGTCTCGGTGAGCGTCCCGATCTGGTTGACCTTGAGCAGGATCGCGTTGGCGACGCCGGCCTCGATCCCGCGGCGCAGGCGGTCGACGTTCGTCACGAAGAGGTCGTCGCCGACCAGCTGAACGCGCTCGCCGAGCCTCGTGGTCAAGGCCTTCCAGGCCGTCCAGTCCTCTTCCGCGGCGCCGTCCTCGATCGAGACGATCGGATAGCGCTCGACGAGCTCCCCCCAGTAGCCGGGGAGTTCCTCGGGCGTCGCCGTGCGGCCCTCGAACGAATAGATCCCGTCCTCGCCGACCAGCTCCGTCATCGCCGGATCGAGCGCGATCGCGATCCGCTCGCGATGGCCGGCCCGCTCGGCTGCCTCGAGGATCACGTCGATCGCGGCCTCGCTCGAGTCGAGGTCGGGGGCGAAGCCTCCCTCGTCGCCGACCGCGGTCGCGAGGCCGCGCTCGTCGAGCAGCTTCTTCAGCGTGTGAAAGACCTCGATCGCGATCCTCAGGCCGTCCGAGAAGCTCTCGGCACCGCCCGGGACGACCATGAACTCCTGCAGATCCAGTGAGTTGTGGGCGTGCGCGCCGCCGTTGATCACGTTCAGCATGGGAACAGGAAGCACGTGCGCGGCGGCGCCGCCGATCCAGCGATAGAGCGGGACTCCCGCGTCCGCGGCCGCGGCCTTGGCAGCGGCAAGCGAGACGCCGAGCACCGCGTTCGCGCCGAGACGGCCCTTGTTGTGGGTGCCGTCGAGCATGACGAGCGCCGAATCGATCCGGGCCTGATCCTCCGGATCCTTCCCCACGAGCGCCGGGGCGATCTCGCTCCTCACGTTCTGGACGGCCTGGAGCACGCCTTTGCCGAGGTAGGCGGCGCCGTCGCCGTCGCGAAGCTCGACCGCCTCGAACTGCCCGGTTGAGGCGCCGGAGGGGACTGCCGCCCGTCCGACCGCTCCCGACTCGAGCAGGACGTCGACCTCCACGGTCGGGTTCCCGCGCGAGTCGAGGATCTGACGGGAGCGAATGTCGGCGATCGGGCTACTCAACGGAATTCCTCCTTGGCGGCGTCGAAGTATCGGTCCTTCTCCTCGAGGGTGAGCTCGGTGAAAGTCCGGCCCTCGGCGGCCGCCAGCGCCTCGGCGCGCTCGACGCGGTCGGCGAATCGCGTCGCCATCGTCCGCAGCGCGAGCTCCGGGTCGACGTTCAGGCGCCGTGCGACGTTGACTGCCGCGAAGAGGACGTCACCGACCTCCTCGAAAACGTGTGGGTCGGGCTCTGTCTCCGGCGGGCTCTCGCCGGCGTCCGCGAGCGCCTCGCGCAGCTCCCTCAACTCGTCGTCGAGATCGGCGAGCGCGCCGACGACGTCGGGATAGTCGAAACCGATCGCGGCAGCGCGCCGCTGCAGCTTGCGCGCGTAAAGGAGCCCCGGGAGGTTTTCTGGGACGTGGTGAAAGATGCCTTCGCGACCCTCCTGCTCGGTCTTGATCCGCTCCCAGTTCTCACGGACACGGCCTGCCGTCCGAGCCTCGACCTCGCCGAAGACGTGTGGATGGCGGGCTACGAGCTTCGCGTGGCTGCGCCGAGCCACCGAGGCGAGGTCGCCGTTCCCGTCCTCCTCGAGCAGCAGCGCGAGGAAGTACGTCTGGAAGAGGAGGTCGCCGAGCTCGTCTTCCAGCTTGGCCGGATCGCGGGCCAGCGCGGCATCTGCGACCTCGTACGCCTCTTCGATCGTGTGCGGAACGATCGTCCGCGCCGTCTGCTCGCGGTCCCAGGGGCAGTCGCGGCGCAGCCGCTCGGTCAACTCTTGAAGTTCGAGAAGGGCCGCGCCGAGCTGTTGCCGCTCAGCCAGTGGTGGCGTTGTTGGTGCTGGTCGGCTTGTAGCCGACCTGGTACGCCGTCTCGTCCTCCAGGTCCTTCTGCATGTCCTCGACCCAGGACTGCATCTCCTTGTTCTTCTTGTCCTGGACGAGCTGCTGCCGGATCGTTTCCTTGACCTGGTTGTAAGGGGTCGTCGAGCCCGTCTTGATCGGCGCGAGCGCCTGGATGATGTGCCAGCCGAACTGCGTCTTCACCGGCTTCGTGACGGCGTTGGTCTTCATCGAGAAGACCGCCTTCCCAAATTCCGGCACGACCTGGCCCTTGGTCGCCGTGTAGCGACCGCCCTTGTTCTTCGACCCCGGATCCTGCGAGTAGCGCTTCGCGATCCCGGCCCAGTCGGCGCCCTTGTTCTTGAGCTGGTTGTAGAGCCGATCGGCGAGGGCCTTCTCTTTCACGAGGACATGGCGAACGAGCCGCGATTCGGGCGTCCCGTATTGCGCTTGGTTTTTGTTGTAGTAGTCGCGGGTCTGCTTGTCCGTGACCTTCACGCCGGAGGTGACCTTGTTGTAGATCGCTTCCTGGATCAGGTTGGCGCGGATGATTTCCCGCGCGTCTTCGTCGGAGAGACCCTGCTGCTTGAGCTCCTCCTGAAACTTCTTCTTGTTCCCTTTATGGCGCTCTTTGATGTAATCCTCGATCCGCTTGTCGACGGCGTCGTCGCTGACGTCGACGCCGAGATCGTCGGCCTTGACCTCGAACTGCGCGCGCTGCACGAGGAAGCGAACGGCCTGGTCGCGAATCTGCGCGTACTCCGGCGTTCCCACCTTCGGAAACGGCTTCTTCTGCGCGTCGTAACTCCGCTTCGCGTACTTGACGAGATCGTCGAACTCCGACTTAGTAATCGTGCGGTCCCCGACCACCGCGACGGAGTCGGTGGGCACGTCCCCGGAGCTGCTCGAGGTGCCGCAACCGACCGCTCCAGCGGCGAGGGCAATCGCAAAAAATCCTGCAAATGTGGCTCGTCTCATAGAAAAAGCGCCGCTCATGCAGCCTGGCGCGTTTCCAGGATAGCATCGACAAATCGAAGTGCCCCCGGCAGGCCCTCCTCGCGCAGGGAGACCTCCTTGCGGGCCGTCATGTACACCGCTCGATCGACCTTTCTGCGTAGTTCCCTGAGCTCGCCGGAGCCCAAGACGAGCGGCCCCACAGTCGCCTTCCCCTGGCGGAAGACGAGGTAGTCGGCGCCCAGCCGGGAGAGCTTGATCCGGGCCTCCTGGATCCCGAACAGGTTCTCGACCGGATCGGGCAGCGGGCCGAAGCGGTCGAGGGTGGACGCTTCGAGCTCGCGCAGCTCGTCCTCGGTCTCGACGAGCGCGAGGCGTCGGTGGAGATCGATTCGCAGGGCTTCGGAGTCGATGTAGGTGTTCGGAACGTACGCGTCCACGCGGGCGTCCACGCGGACAGGTCGCGCCGTCACTCGGCGCTCGCCGGAGAGCTCGGCCACCGCCTCGGCCAAGAGCTCGACGTACAGCTCGAAGCCGAGGGCGGCGACGTGGCCGGACTGCTCCGCGCCGAGGAGGTCGCCGGCGCCTCGGATCTCTAGGTCGCGCATCGCGATCGCGAAGCCGGCGCCAAGCTCGGTGTGGTCGGCGAGCGTGGCCAGACGGGCCCGTGCCTCAACGGTGAGCTCTGCTGCGTCCGGATAGAAGAGATACGCGTGGGCCAGCACATCGGATCGGCCGACCCGGCCGCGAATCTGGTAGAGCTGAGCGAGACCGAGTGCGTCTGCGCGCTCGACGACGAGCGTGTTCGACTGCGGGATGTCGAGGCCCGACTCGATGATCGTCGTCGAGACGAGCACGTCCGCGTCGCCGCGGAGGAACGAGATCATCTGATCTTCGAGGCCCTTCTCGCGCATCTGGCCGTGTGCGACCAGGAACCGCAAATTGGGGCAGAGCGCTTGGAGCCAGGCGGCCCGCTCTTCGATCGTCTCGACCCTGTTGTGCAGGTAGAACGCCTGCCCTCCGCGCTCGCCCTCCCGCTCGAGCGCCTGCTTGATGAGCTCCTCGTCGAACTCGCCGACATGGGTCCGGATCGGGCGCCGGCCTTCGGGCGGAGTCTCGATCACCGAGATGTCGCGAAGGCCCGACAGGGACATGTGCAGGGTGCGCGGGATTGGCGTCGCCGTCAGCGCGAGCACATCGACCTCGAGGCGGAGCTGGCGGAGCAGCTCCTTCTGGGCCACACCGAACCGCTGCTCCTCGTCGACGATCACGAGCCCGAGATTCTTGGGAATCACGTCTCGTGAGAGCACCCGGTGGGTACCGATGAGGACGTCCACTTTGCCCTCGGCGAAGTCGGCCAGCACCTGCTTCGTCTCCTTCGCACTGCGGAACCGCGAGACCATCTCGACCCGGACCGGGAAGTCCCGGTAGCGCTCGCGGAACGTGTTCCAGTGCTGCTGGGCCAGCACGGTCGTCGGCACCAGCATCAGCGTCTGCTTGCCGTTCAGCGCGGCCGCGAACGCGGCGCGAACGGCGACCTCGGTCTTCCCGAAACCGACGTCGCCGCAGACGAGGCGGTCCATCGGCCGCGGCGCCTCGAGGTCCTCCTTGACGGCCTCGATCGCCGCCTGCTGGTCGTCGGTCTCCCGGTACGGAAAGCTCGTCTCCAGCTGCTCCAGGTACTCGTGGCGCAAGTCGTAAGCGAAGCCCGGCGCCTGCTGGCGCTGGGCATAGAGGCGCAGGAGCTCGCTCGCCAGCTCGCGGATACCCTCGCGCGCCCGGCTCTTGAGCAGCTGCCACGCTTTGCCCCCGAGCTTCGAGAGCGCGGGCGCGCCGTTCATGCCTACGTAGCGAGAAACCTTTCCCAGCTGCTCGTGAGGGACGTAGAGCCGGTCATCGCCCCGGAACGCGAGCAGGAGGTAGTCGCGAGTAACCCCGGCGACTTCCTTCGTCTCGAAGCCGAGCAGCTTGCCGACGCCGTGATCCTCGTGAACGACGTGATCGCCTGTCCGAAGGTCCGCGAACGACTGGAGCGAGCGCCCCACGCGCGCGGCCGCCCGCGGCTTGCGCCGGAAGACCTGCGTGTCCGGGAGAAGCGCGATGCCGAGGTCGCGCCAGACGAAGCCGCGGCGCGCCGGTGAGACGGCGTAGAGGAGCTCGGCTTCCCGAGGGAGCTCCTCGCCCTGCTCATGAAGGCGCGCCTCGACTCGCCGGAGCAGGTTCTGGCTACGAAGCGCCTCGCCTTGGTGGGCGAACGCGACGACCACGCGGAGGCCGGCGCGGATGAGGGCACCCAGGTCGTTCTCCGCCTCGGCGATGCCGCGCGCCGCAATCGCGGGCCGCTGCGCCTCGAATGCGAAGGACTGGCCGCTCGGGAAGGGATCGAACTCGGCAGCGCCTTCGAGCGGCTGCGGCTCGAGCTCCTCCTCCGACCAGAACTCACGCACCGCGTCCGGCTGCCAGACGAAGTCGGGAATACGGTCGAGCGGCGGGACGAGGTCCTCGGGGACCGGGATCGGCTCGTCCTCGGCTACGAGCGTCGGCTCGGCGAGATCGGGGCGCCGCTCGGCCGCTGGATAGAGGACCGCCGCTTCGACTGGATGGAGCGTCCGCTGCGTGAACGGCGAGAAGGCGCGGATCGACTCGATCTCGTCACCGAAGAGCTCGATCCGGAGCGGCTCGCGGCCGGTGGTCGGGAAGACGTCGACGATGCCGCCCCTGACCGCGAACTGGCCGCGCTCCTCCGCCCGCTCGACACGTTCGTAGCCGGCGAGCGCGAGGCGCTCGCTCAGGTCGTCGGCGTCCTGTGGAAGGCGAATCGGCTCCGGTCGGTCGCCCGGCGGCGGCATGCCTTCCGCCACGGCGGCGGCCGAGGCAGCGACGAGTCCGCCGGCGGCGAGGACGTCGAGCGCACGGGCGCGCTCGCCGACGAGGTGCGGTGCCGGATCGAGGCCGGAAACCCAGCTGACGCCGCGGCTCGGGAGGAGCGCGACCTCCTCCGACCCGAGGAACCAGCCCGCGGCTTCTGCGGCGTCGCGCGCGTCGGCGTCCTCCGGAAGCAAGACGACGAGCCCGCGCTCGAGCTCCGTGTGCAGGGCGGCGAGGACGAGTGGGAGTGCGGGTTCCGAGACGCGCGCGCGTGGGCCGCGGCGGTCGGCGGCCTCGACCGCGAGGCCCTGTCGGGTCCGCCCGAGCTCCTCCAGGAACGCCTGAAACCGCTCGCTCCCCGCGAGTTCCTGGGCGAGGACGTGCAGTACAGGCCGGTCCATGACGAGAGCCGGAACGGTCAAGTTCCGGGGGACGCATGGTACGCGCCGCTCCCATCCCTAACCCCCACCCACCCACGGGGAGATGGACGGTAGCCGGGCAAATCACACGTGGCCGCGCCGATTCTGTGCCGACAGAGAGTGGTTTCCTCAGTTGTAGCGCCGCTGCGCTTCCTCGAGACCGTCCGTCGCGATCGTCTCGACGGCGTCAGCGGCGCGGGCCACCAGCGCTTCCACGTCCGTCTCGGCGTCGAACCGCGAGAGCACGTAGTCGGAGACGCTTCGCCGATCGCCTCGACCGGGACGGCCGACGCCGATGCGCAGCCGCAGGAAGTCGTTCGTTCCCAGCGACTGCACGATCGAGCGGAGACCGTTGTGGCCGGCCAGTCCACCGCCGAGGCGCACCTGAAAACGGTCGGGCTCCAGGTCGACGTCGTCGTGGACGACGAGCAGCGCGCCCGGGTCCACCTTGAAGAAACGGGCCGCCGCCGCGATCGAGCGGCCCGACTCGTTCATGTATGTCTCGGGCTTGACCAGCGCGAGCTTCTCGTCGCCGAATCGAACCTCGCCAAGCTGGCCCGAGAACTTCGACCGGAACGACCCGCCGTGCCGGCGCGCAAGCTCGTCGACGACGAGCCAGCCGACGTTGTGCCGCGTCCGCTCGTACTCGCGACCGGGATTGCCCAGGCCCGCGACGAGCAGGTCGAGCGTCGAGGCCCGCTCGCCCCGACGCAGAAAATGCACGGGCTAGCCCTCGGTCGTGCCGGACTCGCCGGACTCGCCGGTGCCCGCGTCTGCCTCGGGTTCTGCCTCGCCTTCCGCGGCACCTTCCGGTGCTTCCTCGCCCTCGGCCAGCTCCACGCCCTCCTCGAGTTCCTCTTCCTCCTCGGGCTCGGGCTCGACGATCTGCGTCGGCACCGTCACGGTCGCAATGACCGTCTCGTCGGGGTCGTCCAGGAACTTGACACCTTCCTGGACGGCCACCTCCGCCAGGCGAAGCGTGTCGCCCATCTGCATCGCGCTGATGTCGACCTCGATTCGCTCGGGCACCTCGAGCGGCAGCGCCTCGACGTTGATTTCGCGCGTGACCTGCGAGAGCACGCCGCCCTCGATCGAACCCTGGGCCTCGCCGATGAGCTCGATCACAACCTGAGCGTGGATCGGCTGGTCGAGCCGGACCTCCTGCAGGTCGATGTGGGCAAGCCGGCCGGTGATGACGTCCTGCTGGTAGTCCTTGAGAATCGAGGAGTGCGTCGTCTTCTGCCCGTCGAGGACGACGTCGAGGATCGCGTGCAGACCCGCCGGCCCGGTCAGCGCCTTCCGGAGCTCGCGCTCGGACACGCAGAAGGGGTGTGGGGTCTGGCCGCGCCCGTAGAGGACGCCGGGGATCAGCCCCTGACGCCGAAGCCGGCGTGTCGCGGCCGAGCCGCGCGTCTCGCGCTGCTCAACCTCGAGCTTGACTCGTTCGCCTGCCACGGCGCGGCAGTGTAGCTACGGACAGGCTCGGTTGAGCTCCCGCAAGGCCTCGCAGAGCCCCGGCTGAACCCAGGCGAACCACTTGTCGAGGGCCGAGTAGTGCGGGAACGCTTCGAGTCGCCCGGCCGCCGCTGCCAGGGCTTCCCCCTTGTCGAACGGCCCTTCGAGCCGGAGGACGGTCCAGGGCCGGGTCGGGATCGCCAAATGGACGGCGCCAACCGGCTCGTCCGCGTGCTCCAGGGCACGGACGATCTCGTTCCCAGGCCCATGAGGCAAGGCGAGCGCGCCCCGAACATCCGGCAGCGACGGCAGGAACACCGCCGCGTACGGCATCAGGAGATCGTTCTCGCGCGCCCGAACGACCGGTACCTCGCCCGGTGAGGCCGAAGCGAGCTCGAATTCCCGGGGATCCCTCAGCGCACTGGCCGGCGAGGTGACCGCGATCAAGGCCACGAGAGCGGCGGCGGGCAGAGGCAACCTCGACGCAGTCACCCCGATCGCTGCCGCCCACAGCGGAAGCCCGTAGAAGAGGTGCCTCGGCGAAAGATCCGGCGTCGCGTCTGTGCGGACGAGCACGAAGAGCAGCGGCGGCAACACGATCGAGAGAGCGAGCGCCGCGAAGGCCGGCTCCTGCCGGAACAAGACGGCGAGCCCCGCTAGCGCGAGGGCAGCGAAGAAAAGGAGCGGCAACCCGTCGCCGCCGGCAAACGCCGAAACGGCGGCAACGAGCTGGCGCCAAGCCTCACCCGGCGAGGCAAGCGCTCGCTCGCCGCCGCCGACCGCAGCGCGGTCGGCGAGGCGGAGATCCGCAACCATGAACGGCACCGCGGCGAGCGTCGCGAGCCCAACTGGAACAGCGGAGCGAAGCCCTTGACCTCTCCAGATCACCGCCGCGGCCACGAGCGCCACGAAGGCCGGGATCGCGCCGTACGGATGGACGGCGACCAAGAGCCAGCCTGCGGCGGCTGCAGCGGCGACCGCCGCCGCGGTCCGCGCGCGCAGGGCCCGCACGAACAGGTCGCAGAAGAGCGCGGCGACGAAAACGAAGAGGGCGTACATCCGTCCGAAGCTCCCGTACACGGCCAGCGCCGTCGAGGCGGCCACGACCGCCGCAGCCACGAGGCCGGCAGTGACGCCGCCGAGCCGCCTCGCGAGGTCGAAGCACAGGGGCACCGCAGCGAGGGCGGCGAGCACTGACAGCCAGCGGAGCGCGTCCGCACTCGGATCGACCCAGAAGGCAGCGTGTGCGACCACGAAATGGAGCGGCGCGCCGCCGCGATCGACCAGCACCGTCTCGAGCACCTCCGGCAGCGGGCGCATCGCGATCAGGCCCGAGATCGCCTCGTCCTCGTAATACGGCTTGCCTTTCACATCCGGCTGGAGGCGATAGAGGAGGAAGGCACACAAACCGCCTACCGCTGCTATCCGGCCGAAAGTCCTCAGGACTTTCGGCGGATTAAAAAAGTTGGTTCTCGCCCTGGAAGATCGCCGAGACCGACTCGTCGGCGAAGACGTTCATGATCGTTTCCGCCAGCACGCCCGAGACGGTCAGCACCGTCACGTTCGCCGGCCGCTGAATCGGATCCATCGGAACCGTGTCAGTGACGACGAGCCCGTCGATCTCCTCCGCGTCGCGGAAGCGCTCCAGCGAGTCCTTGGCGAAGATCGCGTGTGTGGCGAACACGTAGACGCTCGTCGCTCCAGCCTCGCGGAGCGCGTGGGCGCCTGCGAGCAGCGTGCCGCCGGTCATGATCACGTCGTCCCCGACAACGGCGATCTTGCCGCGAACGTTGCCCGTCACCTCGGTTACTGACGCTTCGTCGTGGCTCGGACGAGTCTTGTGCATGATCGCGAAGTCGGCTCCGAGGATTTCCGCGAACTTGACGGCCATCTTCGCGCGGCCGGCATCCGGAGCGACAGAGACGACGCCCTCGCCCGTCAAGCCCTGGTCGCGGAAGTGCTGGACGAAGAGCGGCAGGGCGATCATGTGGTCGACCGGGACCGAGAAGAAGCCCTGAATCTGGCCGGCGTGCAAGTCCATCGTCAAGACGCGGTCGACGCCCGCAGTCTGGAGCAGGTCGGCCACGAGCTTGGCGGTGATCGGCTCGCGGGG